>Ga0326735_1000052_pt1 | contig 21794 bp, 21 predicted proteins | sample 37_GP2_1092_FD_207945 | JGI IMG/M metagenome (GOLD analysis project Ga0326735, IMG submission 207945) | Glacier ice microbial communities from Ngari, Tibet, China - 37_GP2_109.2 | ecosystem: Environmental > Aquatic > Freshwater > Ice > Glacier | place: China: Ngari, Tibet | collected 2018-07-31
GGGGGGCGTCGATGTACTTGCTGGCAACATTCGACAAGCCGGCGCTGAGCCGCTACACTACCGCCACTTATTTTGGCTGCAACAGGAGAGACTATGAGTTGGTTGGAAAAACTGCTGCCCCCGCGGATACAGCGCTCGGACGCGACGGCGCGCAAGACGATGCCGGAAGGTCTGTGGGTCAAGTGCCCGTCGTGCGAGGCGGTGTTGTACCGCACCGATCTGGAATCGAACCTGCATGTATGCCCGAAATGCAGCCATCACATGCGCATCCGGGCGCGGGCGCGCCTCGATGGCTTGCTCGATGTGGGCGGGCGTTATGAAATCGGCCAGGAAATCTTGCCGGTCGATACGCTCAAGTTTAAAGATAGCAAGAAATACCCCGACCGCCTGAAAGCGGCGATGGAAGCGACCGGCGAAACCGATGCCTTGATCGTGCTCGGCGGCGCCATCATGACGCTGCCGGTCGTGGTGGCATGCTTCGAATTCGAATTCATGGGCGGCTCGATGGGTTCTGTCGTGGGCGAGCGCTTTGTGCGCGGCGCGCAAGCGGCGCTGGAGCAGAAAGTGCCATTCATCTGCATCACGGCCACCGGCGGCGCGCGCATGCAGGAAGGCTTGCTGTCCCTGATGCAAATGGCCAAGACGACCGCGATGCTGACCAAATTGTCGGCCAGGAAGCTGCCTTTCATCAGCGTGCTGACCGACCCGACGATGGGCGGCGTGTCGGCTTCGTTCGCCTTCATGGGCGACGTTGTGATCGCCGAGCCGAAGGCGCTGATCGGCTTTGCCGGCCCGCGCGTGATCGAAAATACCGTGCGTGAAAAGCTGCCGGAAGGGTTTCAGCGCGCCGAATTTCTCGTCACCAAGGGCGCCGTCGACATGATCGTCGACCGCCGCAAGATACGCGAAGAAATCGCCCGCCTGCTGGCGTTGCTGCAAAACCAGCCGGCCGAAGTGCTGGCATAATATTTGGTGTTATTGTCGGCGCAAGCGTGTTGACGTGATCGATGCGCCGGCACACCAGCGGCGCGCAGGCTTGCGCGCCGCATTCTTCAAAAATCAAGAAGTCCCTCCATGCAAAATCTTCCCACCACATTATCGCAATGGCTCACCATGCTGGAAACCCGGCATGCCGAAGCGCAGATCAATCTGGGTCTGGAGCGCGTGCTGGCCGTCAAGGAACGGATGGCGCTGCGCTTCGATTGCCCCGTCATCATGGTCGCCGGCACCAACGGCAAAGGCTCGACCTGCGCCATGCTGGAATCCATCTTGCTGCGCGCCGGTTACAAGGTCGGTCTGTACATCAAGCCGCATTTTCTCGACTTCAACGAGCGCGCGCGCGTCAATGGCGCACTCGCGCTTGATGCGGAGCTGATCGCTTCCTTCGAGGCCGTCGAGGCGGTGCGCGGCGATATCGACCTGACTTATTTTGAATTCACCACGCTGGCCATCATGCATTTGCTGGCCGGCGCCGGGCTCGATGTCGCCATCCTCGAAGTGGGCCTGGGCGGGCGCCTCGATGCGGTCAACGTGATCGACGCCGATGTCGCCATCGTGACCAGCATCGACATCGACCATGTCGATTATCTGGGCAGCACGCGCGAGGAAATCGGCTTCGAGAAGGCCGGCATCTTCCGCGCTGGCAAGCCGGCCATTTGCAGCGATCCGGTGCCGCCCGCCTCCTTGCTGGCGCACGCCCAAGCGATTGGCGCCGACCTATGGCTGCTGGGCACCGACTTCAATTATTCCGGCGACAAGCAGCAATGGAACTTCGGCGGGCGCAGCCTGCGCCGCAATTCGCTCGCTTACCCCAGTTTGCGCGGCGCCAACCAGATCTTGAACGCATCGGCCGCGCTGGCCGCGCTGGAAGCGCTGAAGCTGCAATTGCCGGTGGGCGCGCAGGATGTGCGCAGCGGCCTGGTCATGGTTGAATTGCCGGGCCGCTTCCAGGTCTTGCCGGGCCGCCCCAGCGTGATCCTGGACGTTGCCCATAACCCGCATGCGGCGTCGGCGCTGAACCAGAACCTGGGCAATATGGGCTTTCATCCCTACACTTACGCGATCTTCGGCTGCATGGCCGACAAGGATGTCGATGGCGTCCTCCAGGCGATGGCCGAGCATGTCGATCACTGGTGCTTGTGCGACTTGCCGTCGGCGCGCGCCGCTTTGGCGGACGCAGTCGCGGCGCGCGTGCGCGCGCTGCCGGGCATCGACGAACCTGACCGCAGCGTGTCGATTTTCGCCGATCCGGGTGCAGCTTATGCAAATGCGATGAGCCGGGCCGGGGAGAATGATAGAATTGTGGTCTTTGGCTCCTTCCTGACCGTTGCCGGTGTGATGGCGGCCCGAAAATCCTCACTCCATTGAACGCATTCAACTGAAAATCACGCATGGGCTTGTTCTCGTTCCTCAGTAAAAACAAGCAGGCAAGCACTGCCGAAGACAGCGGCTATTATTCCGGTGCCGACGAGCAGGCTTGGAACGCCCGCGCGCGTTCCAAGCGCGCATCGAGCGCTCAAAACGCAGCGGGCGACGGCGAAGCCGCAGCACCGCGCCGCGCGGTCAAGGGCATTGATCCGGTGCTGCCGGAAAAAAAGCGCGCACGGCGCCGTCTGGTCGGTGCGATTGGTCTCGCGCTGGCGGTCGCGATCGGCTTGCCGATGATCCTCGATTCCGAGCCGAAGCCGCTCGCTTCCGACATCGAGATCCGGATTCCATCGAAGGCGCAGAATGTGACCGCCAACGCGATCACCAACGGCGCCGCAAGCGGGAGCGCGCAAGGGACCATACAGGGGCCTGCGGCCCATGCCGCGCTCGACGAGTCTGAGCAGATCATCGGCACGCCGCCACCACCGGTGTTGCCTTCGATCGTGATGCCGGCCTCCAACGTCAAGCCGGCGCCTGCGCCGATGCCGCTGCCGCCGCCCAAGGCCGAGGCGCCAGCGCGCGCGATCGAATCGAAGCCCGAATCGAAGCCCGAATTGAAGCTTGAATCGAAGCCGCTTTCCAGGATTGAAGAAACGCCGTCCGTCGAACAGGCCAAGCCGGCGCCCAAGACGGCCGATGCGACGCGCGCGCTCGCGATCCTCGAAGGTCGCGCCGTGGCGCCCGCAGCCGAAAAATTCGTGGTGCAGGTCGCCGCGCTGGCGACGCAGGACAAGGTCGATGAATTGCAGCAGCGCTTGAAGGCGGCTGGCATTGCATCCTACACTCAGAAGATATCGACCCCCGCCGGCCAGCGCATACGCGTACGGGTGGGGCCATTCGGCAGTCGTGAAGAAGCCGACAATGCGCTCGCCAGGCTGGCCAGGCTCGGTTTGAACGGCTCACTGGTGCCGGCTTGATGAACGTGGCTGGTCTGGCGTGACGATTTTCGACTATATCGTCTTGCTGGTGCTGGTCTGCTCGGTGCTGATCAGCACCCTGCGCGGCCTGGTCAAGGAAATGTTGTCGCTGGTGAGTTGGGTGGTGGCGTTCGTCGTCGCCAATGCCTATGGCGCGCAACTGGCCGGGTTGTTGCCTGCCGCCGTGCCCGGCGTCGCGCTGCGCCTGATGCTGGCCTTTGTCGTGCTGTTCATCGGCGTGCGCATGTTGATGGGGCTGATCACGCTCGCGCTCGATGCCGTAGTCACGGCCAGCGGACTCGGTTTTGCCGATCGCGGCCTGGGCAGCCTGTTCGGCGTCGCGCGCGGCTTGCTGATCGTGCTGGTTGGCGTCATCTTGTGCGGCATGACGCAGATCCCGCAGCAAGCATTCTGGAAGAATGCCATGTTGAGTCCGCTGGCCGAAACCGGAGTGCGCACCATCAAGCCTTATCTGCCGATCGCGTATGCACAATATGTGCGGTTTTGAATTCGATTTTTTTAAATTCTTTTAACATTAATTAGCATCAATCAGGAGCGCACCATGTGTGGCATCGTCGGCGTCGTTTCTCATCAACCGGTCAATCAATTGCTATATGACGCATTGCTGCTGTTGCAGCATCGCGGTCAGGATGCAGCAGGGATTGCGACCAATCACAGCAGCATGTTTTCGATGCACAAGGCCAACGGCCTGGTGCGCGATGTATTTCGCACTCGTAACATGCGTTCATTGCAAGGCAATTCCGGCATCGGCCATTGCCGCTATCCGACCGCCGGCTCGTCCAGCGAAGAGGAGGCGCAACCGTTTTACGTGAATGCGCCGTTCGGCATCACGCTGGCGCACAACGGCAATCTGACCAACTGGGAACAGTTGAAGATCGAGATGTTCAAGAACGACCGGCGCCATATCAATACCGATTCCGATTCGGAAGTATTGCTTAATGTGCTGGCGCATGAAATCCAGGAAGCGACGACCGGTTACTCGCTCGATCCGCAAGCGGTGTTCAAGGCCGTAGCCGTGCTGCACCGCCGCGTGCGTGGCGCCTACGCTGCGGTGGCGCAGATCGCCGGTCTCGGCTTGCTGGCATTTCGCGACCCGTTCGGCATCCGTCCCTTGTGCATGGGCATCAACGATACCGACAAGGGTCCCGAATACCTGATCGCCAGCGAATCGGTGGCGCTCGAGGGCATGGGCTTTCGTTTCGTGCGCGATATCGCACCGGGCGAAGCGGTGTTCATCGATCTCGACGGCGTGCTGCACAGCCAGCAATGCGCGGACAATCCGAGCCTGAACCCGTGCGCGTTCGAATACGTGTACCTGGCACGGCCCGATTCGATCATCGATGGCGCATCGGTCTATGCGACGCGCCTAAAAATGGGCGAATACCTGGCCGACAAGATCAAGCAGGCGTTTCCGCAGGGCGAAATCGATGTCGTGATGCCGATTCCCGATTCGTCGCGCCCGGCGGCGATCCAGCTCGCGCTGAAATTGAACATTCCGTATCGCGAAGGCTTCATCAAGAACCGCTACATCGGCCGCACCTTTTTGATGCCGGGCCAGGGCGTGCGCGAGAAATCGGTGCGCCAGAAGCTGAACGCGATCGGTTCCGAATTCAAGGGCAAGACGGTGCTGCTGGTCGACGATTCGATCGTGCGCGGCACGACAAGTCGGGAAATCGTGCAAATGGCGCGCGAAGCCGGCGCCAAGCGCGTCATCTTCGCCTCCGCCGCGCCGCCGGTGATCTTCCCGAACGTGTATGGCATCGACATGCCGACCCGCGACGAGCTGATCGCCTACGGACGCAGCGTGGACGAGGTGTGCCGCGAAATCACCGCCGACGCGCTGGTGTACCAGGATATCGATGCATTGAAGCGTTCGATATCCGACGTCAATCCTGCGCTGACCAACTTCGAGGCGTCGTGCTTCGACGGCATCTATGTGACCGGCGACGTGTCGCAAGCCTATCTCGATCGGCTCGAATTCGCGCGCAACAATCCGAAAGCGCCCGGCGAAGAAGATGCGGCGCGTTCCCAATTGAACCTGAATCTGGCGACATCGGAATAGCGATGAGCGACAACAAAAATTACGGTTTCACGACCACGATCTTGCACAACGACCGCCGCAAGGCGATCGAGCATGGCTCGTTGCACCGGCCGATCCACACCTCGGTCGCGTTCGGCTATGGCGATGCGCGCCAGCTCGCGTCCGTATTTCAAGGCAAGGAACCCGGCTACCGTTACGGCCGCCAGGGCAATCCGACCGTGGCGGCGCTGGAAGACAAGGTCACGCAGATGGAAGATGGCGTGGCCAGCCTGTGCTTCGCCACCGGCATGGCGGCCATCGGCGCGCTATTTCAGGCGCTGCTGCGCGCCGGCGACCATGTGGTGTCCTCGGCCTTTTTATTTGGCAACAGCAACAGCTTGTGGCAAACGGTGGCCGGCCAGGGTGTCACAGTGGCGTTTGTCGACGCCACCGATGTGGCGCAGGTGGCTGCGGCCATCACGCCCGAGACACGTATCGTGTTTGTCGAAACCATCGCCAACCCGCGCACCCAGATCGCCGATTTGAAGCGCATCGGCGAGGTGTGCCGCGAGCGTGGCATCCTGTTCGTGGTCGACAACACGATGACGACGCCCTATCTGTTCCGCCCAAAATCGGTGCACGCCGGCCTGGTCGTCAATGCGCTGACAAAATCGATCGCCGGCCATGGCGATGCGCTGGGCGGCAGCCTGACCGATACCGGTTGTTACGACTGGAGCGCCTACCCTCACATCGCCGGCAATTATCGGCGCAATCCGCCGGCGCAGTGGGGCATGGCGCAGTTGCGCGCCAAGAGCTTGCGCGATTTCGGCGCGTCACTGGGGCCGGAAGCGGCGCACCATATCGCCATCGGTGCGGAAACGCTGGCGCTGCGCATGGAGCGCGCCTGTTCGAACGCGCTGGCGCTGGCGCAGATGCTGCAAGCGGACCCGCGCGTGGCGGCGGTGCATTATCCAGGGCTGCCCAAGCACCCGCAGCACGCGCTGTCGAGCGAGTTGTTCCGTCACCACGGCTTCTTGCTCAGCTTCGAATTGCGCGATGATATCGATTGCTTCGATTTCCTGAACCGGCTGAACCTGGCCATTCCGGCCAGCAATCTGGGCGACACCCGCACGCTGGTGATTCCGGTCGCGCACACGATTTTTTACGAGATGGGCTTTGAGCGGCGCGCCAGCATGGGCATCGCCGAATCGCTGATCCGGGTCTCGGTCGGCATCGAGGATGAAGCCGACTTGCTGGGCGACTTCGCGCAAGCGTTGCAAGCCATGTAACAGCTTGAACCAAACAGCTTGAACCGAACAGCTGGAACCGAAGCGTCATTCAGTTCCAGCTGCGCAGCAATCCGACGGCCAGTCCTTCGAGCGCGAATTCATCCGATTCCGGGTCGACGGTGATCATGCTGAAGTCTGGATTTTCCGGCAGCAGTTCGATCATGGAGCCGCTCTTCCTGTAACGCTTGACGGTCACGTCGTCGCCGATGCGGGCCACGACGATCTGGCCGTTGCTTGCGCTGTCGACTTTCTTGACCGCCAGCAAGTCGCCGTCCATGATGCCTGCGTCGCGCATCGACCAGCCGCGCACTTTCAGCAGGAAGTCGGGCCTGGCGGAAAACATCGCCGGATCGACGTTGTAATTGGCTTCGATATGCTGCTGCGCCAGTATCGGCGAGCCAGCCGCAACGCGCCCGATCAACGGCAACGACAGCATCGATGCTGGCGGCATGCGGGTTTCCGCATTAATCCCCAGCAAGCGGATGCCGCGCGAGGTGCCGGGCGAAATTTCGATCGCCCCCTTGCGCGCCAGCGCCTGCAAATGTTCCTCGGCGGCGTTGGCCGACTTGAAACCGAGTTCCCGGGCGATCTCGGCGCGCGTGGGCGGGAAGCCGGTATTGTCGATCGCATCTTTAACCAGATTCAAAATTTGTGCTTGCCGTGCAGTGAGCTTGATCATCGTGTCGCGCATGGTTAAATGCTGGCTATATAAACAGTCTGTATTTTTGTACAGTATCAAGCCGAATGCAAGGATAATTGTTGTTTTTCGCAGAAGATCGACCCGTCATTGGGCCGCAGCGCGCGAAACCGCGCCGCTGCACGCGGTGGCGCGCATTGGGTCTTGAATTATTTTGCAAGCTGGGGTAGAATATTCGGCTGTCCTCTTCCCACACTCGTCTTGACGCCGAGGTGGGCGATCATCAATTTGTCCTTAAGGAGTTTGCATGCGTCATTATGAAATAGTTTTTATCGTCCACCCGGACCAGAGCGAGCAAGTGCCCGCGATGATCGAACGTTACAAAGCCAGCGTTGCGACGCGCGGCGGTTCGGTCCACCGCGTTGAAGATTGGGGCCGCCGTCAAATGGCTTACTCGATCCAGAAGCTGGCTAAAGCGCACTACATCTGCATGAACATCGAATGCGACAACGAGACCCTGGTCGAACTGGAAACAGCATTCAAATTCAATGATGCCGTGTTGCGTCACCTGACCGTCAAGATGAAGAAGGCTGAAACAGCCCCTTCGCCGATGATGAAGTCGGTCCAACGCGACGATGCAGCCAAAAGCCATCGCACCGAAGCACCTGCAGCAGTTGCTGCCGCAGCGGCTTAATTGTTGACCGGGATCTAAAACTGAATCATTGCCAATTTGTCGCCATCATTGCCGAGCGCGAAGTACTGCGTTATACCCCGGCAGGCATGCCGATTGTGAGTGCAGTCTTGCAACACAGTTCGCAGCAGATGGAGGCTGGCATCGCCCGCCTGGCCGAGTTTGAAGTCACTGCGCTGGCCGCAGGGGAAATTTCAAGTCGTTTCAGCGAAGCCCAATTGGGCGGCGTGCATCAGTTCACCGGATTCCTGGCCAAGAAAAGTCGCAATAGCAAGAGCCTGGTGTTTCACATCATTGATTTCAGTGCTGTCAGTTAAGACAAGCGCATTTATTAGATACAGGAGCCTCAAATGGCATTCGGTAAAAAGTTCGACAAAAACAAGCTCAAGCTTAAAGAAAAGCGCAAACAGCAAAATCCGCTGTTCAAACGCAAGAAGTTCTGCCGCTTCACCGCTGCACACGTTGAACAAGTCGACTACAAGGATGTCGACACGCTCAAGGATTTCGTCCAGGAAAACGGCAAGATCATGCCAGCACGTCTGACCGGTACCAAGGCGCATTACCAGCGCCAAGTTGATACCGCAATCAAGCGCGCACGCTTCCTCGCGTTGTTGCCATACACCGATCTGCACTCGGCTTAAGCACCGCGTCAGTCAAGATCCTGGAGAGAAATATGCAAATCATTCTGTTAGAAAAAGTCGCCAATGTCGGCAACCTTGGCGAAGTAGTCAAAGTCAAAGATGGCTACGCTCGTAACTTCCTGATCCCGCAACGCATGGCACGTCGTGCCACCGCCAGCGCCATCGCCGAATTCGAAGTCAAGCGCGCCGAACTGGAACTGGCTGCTGCAGCCAAGTTGTCCGTTTCGCAAACGCAAGGCGAAAAATTGGCTGGCATGACCGTTCAAGTCGCTCAAAAAGCGGGCGTCGATGGTCGTTTGTTCGGTTCCGTCACCAACTTTGATATTGCCGAAGCGTTGACCAAGCAAGGTTTTGCTGTCGACAAATCGCAAATTCGCATGGCGACTGGCCCGTTGAAAACGGTCGGCGAGCACGCAGTATCGGTCGCTTTGCACACCGACGTCGTCGTCGATGTGACGATCGCAGTGGTGCCGGACAAATCTTGATCGCGTGCTGATCAAGTGCTGATCAAGTGTTGATCATGCGCTGCAGTATTTCCTTACGTAAATGTTCTGGTCTTGCTGCAGTGCAATAAAAAAACCGGGTTCTCCCGGTTTTTTTTCGTCCTTTTTTCGCCACTATTTTTGCGCTTGCGCCTAAGCGGGTATAATCCGCGCTATGAACGTCTCCTCAGATCCACAACTGGACTCCCTGCGCATCCCGCCGCACTCGATCGAAGCAGAGCAATCCGTGCTCGGCGGTTTGCTGCGCGATAACGCAGCGTGGGACCGCATCGCCGACTTCATGCATGCCGAAGATTTCTACCGTTACGACCATCGCATCATTTTCGAACACATGGTCAAGCTGATCAATGCGTCCAGGCCGGCCGATGTGATCACCGTGTTTGAATCGTTGACCTCGGTTGGCAAGGCCGAGGAAGTCGGCGGCATCGCTTATTTGAACGCGATGGCGCAAAATACGCCGTCGGCCGCCAATATCCGGCGTTACGCCGAAATCGTGCGCGACCGCGGCGTGCTGCGCAAATTGATCACCGTGTCCGATGAAATTTCTGGCCAGGCTTTCAGCCCGCAAGGCAAGGAAGTCAAGCAAATGCTGGACGAGGCCGAGTCAAAGATCTTCGCGATCGCCGAAGAAGGCTCGCGCGGTGCGCAGGGCTTCGTCGCGATCCAGCCGCTGCTGACCCAGGTCGTCGAGCGTATCGACGAGCTCTATAGTCGCGACAATCAAAGCGAAATCACTGGCGTGCCGACCGGCTTCATCGATCTGGATCGGATGACGTCGGGCTTGCAGCCCGGAGATCTGGTCATCGTGGCGGGGCGCCCATCGATGGGAAAAACCGCGTTTTCGATCAATATCGGCGAAAATGTCGCGATCGACAGCGGCTTGCCGGTCGCGGTTTTTTCGATGGAGATGGGCGGCACCCAGCTCGCGATGCGGATGCTCGGCTCGGTCGGCCAGCTCGACCAGCATCGGTTGCGCACCGGCCGCCTGAACGACGAAGATTGGCCGCGCCTGACCCATGCGATCCAGAAGATGAACGACGCCCAGCTCTACATCGACGAGACTCCGGCCTTGAATTCGATCGAGCTGCGCGCGCGCTCGCGCCGGCTGTCGCGCCAGTGCGGCAAGCTCGGCTTGATCATCATCGACTACCTGCAATTAATGTCGGCCAATTCGTCGGGCGAAAACCGCGCGACCGAAATTTCGGAGATTTCGCGCGGCTTGAAAGGCTTGGCCAAGGAATTGAATTGCCCGGTGATCGCGCTGTCCCAGCTCAACCGTTCGCTCGAGCAGCGTCCGAACAAGCGGCCCGTGATGTCGGACTTGCGCGAATCGGGTGCGATCGAGCAAGATGCGGATGTGATCTTGTTCATTTACCGCGACGAGGTCTATAACCCCGACTCGCCCGACAAGGGTACGGCCGAAATTATCATCGGCAAGCAGCGCAACGGCCCTATCGGCAGCATACGCCTGACCTTCATGGGGCAATACACCAAATTCGGCAACTACAGCGGTGGCCTGGCCCTGTATCAGGGCGACTAGCAGCTTCGCTCCCCGGCGCCGCTGCTCTGTCCAGTGGCGTTTCTGGATTACGCCATTGGCGTAGTCCAGTCTGCCTGATCTAATAATGCTGAACGGAGAATGACATGTTTGGACGCCTGATGCCGACCGAAGGCAAGTTTTTTGATTTGTTCAACCAGCATGCCGAGCTGTGCGTCAAGGGCGCCACTGAAATGCTGGGCTTGATGAGCAATTTCGACGACCTGGAAAACCGCGTGCACGCGATCGAGTGCCTCGAAAAACAGGCCGACAAGGTCACCAATGCAACGATCGACATGCTGCACAAGACCTTCATCACGCCGATCGACCGTGACGACATCCACAAGCTGATCACGCGCATGGACGACATCCTCGACCTGATGGAAGACGCGGCCCAGACCGTCTCGCTGTACGACTTGAAGGAAGTCACGCCGGAAGCGAAGCGCCTGGCCGAACTGGTGCTGGCCTGCGTCGAAAAAGTGCGCGACGCGGTGGCGCTGCTTTACAACATGAAGAACGCGCGCCAGATACTGGCCATTTGCGAAGAGATCGACCGCCTTGAGTCGGACGCCGACCATGTGATGCGGGCGGCGATGTCGAAACTGTTTCGCGACGAGCCCGATGTGCGCAACCTGATCAAGCTGAAAGCGATCTACGAATTGCTGGAAACGGTGACCGACCGCTGCGAAGACGTGGCCAATATCATCGAAGGCATCATCGTCGAAAATGCCTGAGCACTGCGCGTCTTACCTTCTTGCGCCGGGCATTCTGTAAAGATCGAAATCCATGCATACCCTACAAATAAGCATCTATGTGCTAGGCCTGTTGATCGCGCTCGCATTGCTGTTTGACTTCATGAATGGCTTTCACGACGCCGCCAATGCCATCGCCACGGTGGTCACGACTGGCGTGCTGAAGCCGCAAGCGGCGGTGCTGATGGCCGCCTTCTTCAATTTTGCAGCGATCTTCATCTTCTACCAGATGACGGTCGCGTCCACGGTCGGCAAGGGCATCATCGACCCGGATGTCGTCGATCAATATGTCGTGTTTGGCGCTTTGATGGGCGCCATCGTCTGGAATGTCGTGACCTGGTACTACGGCATGCCGTCGTCGTCGTCGCATGCGCTGATCGGCGGCCTGGTCGGCGCGGCGCTGGCCAAGTCCGGCGCCGGGGCGCTGGTGTCGGGCGGCTTGATCAAGGTCGTGCTGTTCATCGTGCTGTCGCCGTTGCTCGGATTTTTGACCGGTTCGCTGATGCTGTTGCTGGTGTCGTGGATCTTCGTGGGTTCGACGCCGCGCCTGGCCGACAAGATGTTCCGCCGCCTGCAACTGGTGTCGGCCGCCGCCTACAGCCTGGGCCATGGCGGCAACGATGCGCAAAAGACGATAGGCGTGATTTGGATGCTGCTGATCGCCGCCGGGCATGCCAGCGCATCGGATCTGGCGCCGCCCACGTGGGTCATCGTCGCCTGCTATGTCGGGCTCAGCCTGGGCACGCTGTTCGGCGGCTGGCGCATCGTCAAGACCATGGGCCAGAAAATCACCAAGCTGAAACCGGTCGGCGGATTTTGCGCCGAAGCGGGCGGTGCGATCACGTTGTTGACGGCCACGATGCTGGGCGTGCCGGTCTCCACCACCCAGACGATCGCCGGTGCGATCGTTGGCGTCGGCTCGGTGCAGAAGATGTCTGGAGTGCACTGGGGCCTGGCCGGCAAGATCGTCTGGACCTGGATCTTCACGCTCCCGGCCTCGGCGCTGGTGGCCGCCACCGGGTGGTGGGTCGGGCGCCAGATCATGTAGCCCGGCCCTGGGCAGCCATGCCCAGCGTAAATTGAGGATGCATGCAAGGGAGTCGAGACCGAATCGCGAAGCGCAGCCGCAGGTGAAAAGCGGTGAGGGGTGAGTGGTGAACATAGAGCAGGCCCGGGGCCGGCCCCTTTCATGCGCCCGCAATCTGTTCTAGCGCATGAACATCCAGACTGTCAGCAGCGCGCCGACCAGCACGACAAAGCCGCGCATGATGCGTTCCGGCAAGCGGTGGATCAGCCATGACCCGCACAAGCCGCCGAGGATGCCACCAAAGGCGAGCGCGCACGCCGCCGGCCAGCTGATCAGGTTGGAGAAGGCGAAGATCAGCGTCGCCGCCGCATTCATCGCCATCGCCAGCATGTTCTTGGTCGCGGTCGCCGCGCGCACCTGCATGCCGGCGATCGTCAGCGCGGCCAGCATCAGAAAACCGATGCCGCCGCCGAAATAGCCGCCGTAGATCGCGATGCAGGTCTGCGTCGCCACCAGCACCGGGCGCGAAATATGGCTGGCTGCATGCAGCGGCTTGCGCCGGAAGCTGCCCCACGCAAACATCGCCGTCGCAAACAGCACCAGCCACGGCACCAGTTGGGCGAAGAAGGTCGGCGGCGTATTTAGCAGCAAGATCGCGCCGACGATGCCGCCCAGCACGCTGATGATGAACATGTCGCGAAAGCGCAACGGGCCGACATCGTCGACCAGCTTGCGTCCGGCGATCGCCGAGGTCGTCTGGCTGGGAAACATCGCCACCGTCGACGTGATGTTGGCCGCCAGCGGATTCAATCCGGCCAGCAACAAGGCGGGAAACGTGATGAACGAGCCGCCGCCGGCCAGCGCATTCTGGACGCCGGCCAGGAAGCCGGCGCCGCATATTAACAGGACGACGTGAAATTCAAGCGGGATGGCAGCGGTCATGAGCGGTGGATCGGCAAGTTGTTAAATGGAAATGCGCGTGGGTCGGGCCAGATTATACCTGCGCCAGGGCAGAAGGGGCCAGGCGCAATCGGGGCCGGTTTTCCGCAAGGTTGCCAGCGACATCAGCCCTTGATTGAACCTGGCCCCTGCTACGCTGGCCTGTGGCGCGCCGATACGTCAAGCCGGGCGCGGCCGCAGGATGGCCGGGACCCGCTAGTCGTATGTCAACCTGGCGCTGTTCGCGCTGATGTTTCGGCATGCTTTGCCGGACGTCAAGCCTCGCCTGTCGTATCTTTTTGATCCTGTCGTTGTACATCGCGTCCCCAGGTCGGATGATCAACATCCAACCTGGGATGTGACCCGCGACAAAGGTTCTGATTCTTAATGACTTGCACTGCCTTTGCCTATTGACGCGCAAAAAAAACCCCGCTTCAGCGGGGCTTTCATGATTCGTGTAAAAACGGTTACAGCACTTCGCTCGCGTGATCGGCCAGGCGCGAACGCTCGCCGCGCGCCAGCGTCACATGGCCGCTATGGGCCCAGCCCTTGAAGCGATCGACGACATAGGTCAGCCCGCTCGAGCCTTCCGTCAGGTAAGGCGTATCGATTTGTGCGATATTGCCCAGGCACAGGATCTTGGTGCCGGGACCGGCGCGCGTGACCAGCGTCTTGACTTGCTTGGGCGTCAGGTTTTGCGCTTCGTCGATGATCAGGAACTTGTTGACGAAGGTGCGCCCCCGCATGAAATTGAGCGACTTGATCTTGATGCGCGAGCGGATCAGGTCTTGCGTGGCCGCGCGGCCCCATTCGCCGCCATCGGTGTCGGACTTGTTCAGCACTTCGAGGTTGTCGTCGAATGCGCCCATCCACGGCGACATCTTTTCTTCCTCGGTACCCGGCAGGAAGCCGATGTCTTCGCCGACCGGCACCGTGACGCGGGTCACGATGATTTCATTGTAGAGTTTGGTCTCCAGCACTTGCGCCAGGCCGGCGGCGAGCGCCAGCAAGGTCTTGCCGGTGCCGGCCTGGCCCAGCAGCGTGACGAAATCGCATTCCGGATTCATCAACAGGTTCAGCGCGAAATTTTGCTCGCGGTTGCGCGCGGTCACGCCCCAGACATTGTTCTTGTTGTGGCTGAAGTCGCGCAGCGTTTGCAGCACGGCGGTCTTGCCATTGATTTGCTTGACCTGGCCGTAGAACGAGGCTTCGCCATTCTTCGGCTCCAGATAGACGAACTGGTTGACCAGCAGCGATGGGATGAAGGGACCCGTCACGCGGTAAAAGGTCGAACTGGAACCGTTCTTGTTTTCCTGCCACGATTCCATGTCCTTGCCGTGCTTGTTCCAGAAATCGTCCGGCAGCATGATGATGCCCGAATACAGCAAGTCGGTATCTTCGAGCACATGGTCGTTGAAGTAATCTTCCGCCGGCAAGCCCAGCGCGCGCGCCTTGATGCGCATGTTGATGTCTTTCGACACCAGCACCACGGGACGGCCGGCCTGCTCCGCTTCGAGCGAGCGCACGACCGCCAGAATCTGATTGTCGGCTTTTCCAACCGGCAAGCCCTGGGGCAAGTCGGCGCTTTGCAATCGGGTCTGGAAGAACAGGCGGCCGCGCGCATCCTTGTTGCCCAGTTTCGACAGCAAGATGCCTTTTTCTATCGTTTCATCGGCCGTGTTGGCGATCAAGGCGTCCAGCGTGCGCGATACCTGGCGCGCATTGCGGGCCACTTCGGTCATGCCTTTCTTGTGATCGTCGAGCTCTTCCAGCGTCATCATCGGCAGGTACACATCGTGTTCCTCGAAACGGAATAGCGATGACGGATCGTGCATCAGCACGTTGGTGTCGAGCACGAACAGTTTGGTCGTGCCGGTCTGGTCGGCGGCGCGACTGGCCGTTGACTTGATCGGCACTTCGACCGGCTTGTGCTTGGCCGGATGGGCTTTCTCATCTTGCGTGATGGGCGCCACCTTGGCGCGCACGGCCGGCGCCTTGACTTTGGCTGCGGGTGCTGTCACTTCTGCGAGGAGCAGCGGCGCTGCAACCGCTGCCGGAGGCGCCGGCGCTGGCGGTGCCGCCGCCAAAACAGGTGCCGGCTTGGCCACCATCAATGCAGGCACTTGCCTGGTCTTGCGGCCGGCTGGCTTTTCAATGACGGGTTTTGCAACAGCCTGGTTGGCAGGCGCCTTGGCGGCGCGCGGTTTTGGCGCGGCGACCGCTTGCACAGCTTGTATCGGGGCCACTTGTACCGGGGCAGCTTGTAGCGGGCTGACTTTAGGCGCGGCCGCTTTCCTGGCCGCAGGCGCTGTCACGCCGGCTGGGCGTGCACGATCGGCTGTTGGGTAATCTGCTGGCAACAATATCGTTGCAGGCTTCGATGGCAATTTTGGTAGTGGCATCAGGATCTCAATCAAAAAATTTCTGGAATGGTCCGCCCACGGGCCGCCCAAGAGCTGGCCGCATGGGATGGATGCGAGGGATAAAGAGGTGAGCGAGCAAAAAGTAACGATCGAGCAAGCCGCCGCTGGTCTGGCCGGATGCGGCTGCCGGGAAGGCGCTTGAGCGCGGCTTGAGGATCAAGAAAATTCTTGGGTGACTCAAGTGGGCTGATTCTCAAATCTGTTGACATGGGTTGATCAATTTTTTCTTCGAAGCCGACGACGTTAAGGTTGCTGCGCTACAAATTCCAGCACTTCATCGACATGGCCTGCTACTTTCAAGCCTCTCCATTCTTTCACCAATATGCCGTCAGCGTCAATGACAAACGTACTGCGCTCGACGCCGCGCACCGTCTTGCCGTACATCTGTTTCATCTTCATCACGCCAAATTGCTGGCAAACCGCTTCGTCGGGATCGGAGATCAGTTCGAACGGCAAGCCCAGCTTGGCCTTGAAGCTTTCGTGCGAGCGCAGCGAGTCGCGGCTGATGCCGTACATTTCGGCGCCGGCGGCAACAAACTGCGAATAAAGGTCGCGAAAAGCAATGTTTTCGGTGGTGCAGCCCGGCGTATTGTCTTTCGGGTAGAAAAACAGAATCGTGTAGCGCGTCGCGCGGCTTGACAACTGAAAGGTCAGTCCGCTCGTCATCGGGGCTGAAAAATCAGCGACGGTTGTTATGGATAGCGGATCGGCCACAAATGCTCTCTTGCTCAGGAAATATCAGCGCTGATTGAAACTCTGGCAGCGTAACCAGCAGGTGGATGGCGATCAACGGGGGCTGCCTTGGATGATCAGGCGGCCCGATCGGCCCGGCACTTCACCCCACGATATAGGGCAGGTGGGCAGCAAGTCATGCTTCACCTTGTCGTGATATTGGGCCATCGACGCCAGTCGATAACCTTGGTCTTGCCACCCGGCCAGCAATTGCTCGAACACGGGGGCCAGTTTTTGCCCCTCCAATTCGGCGTGCAGCGTATAGACATGATCGCGCTTGGGGCCGGCGGTCAATGTCAGCAGGTGCGCGGCGATGTTGGCGGTTGTGATCACGCTGCCGTCGATGGTGCGCCCGAGCAATTCGTCGAGCGTTGGCAACGTGGTCGGCAACTGGATGCAAGGCAGCGTTTTGTGGGCATCTTGCAGCCGGTGCGGGCCGCTGGCTTGACTCTGCAAACTGCCGTCGTCGTTCAGCGGCGCGCGCCCGTCGGATGCATACAGATAGCCGGCCGTTTCATGTTCGCCAAAGGCGACCGGATTCATTTGCCAGCCAGCCGCGCCGTGCGTCGTTGCCGGCGCACCGAATACCTGCGCGTAGCGCGCCGCCGCACGGCGCATCGTCCTGATGGTCCAGGCGGCTGCTTGCTTATGCACATTGTCTTGCCAGCACACATGGTCCCAGGTGTGGATGCCGCACTCGAAACCGGCGTCGCGCACGGCCCGCATTTCATGCATGCAATCTCGGCCGATGTCGGGCGCCGGCAGCAGGACGCCGTACATCAGCGTCTTCAAGCCGTAATGCTCGAGCACCGAGGTGCGCGCGACCTTGCTGAAAAAACCAGGTCGGAATGCGCGCCGCAGCGCCCAGCCGGTATGGTCGGGGCCGAGCGAAAACAAGAAGGTGGCTTGCGCCTTGTGCAAGCCTAGCAGGCGCACCAGATTGGCTACCCCGAGCTGCGTGCCGCGATAGGTATCGACGTCGATTTTCAGGGTCAGCAATGGCCTGCTAGCTTGGTCGGTCAAGATCAATTAATCCATCAATGCGCGTGCTGCGGCCACCTGGCCGCGGTAAGCGTCGAAAATGTGACGCAGCGATTCGGCCATCGTGGTGCTCGGCTGCCAGCCCAGTTCTTCGCAGGTATTGGTAATCTTCGGCACCCGGTTTTGCACATCCTGGTAGCCGGCGCCATAATACGCGCCGGCGGTGGTTTCGATCAGCTTGACCTGCTCTGCGCTGTGCGCGTATTCGGGGTATTCGGCGGCCAGTTCCAGCATCATCGTGGCCAGTTCGCGGATCGAATAATTGTTGACCGGGTTGCCGATGTTGTAGATCTTGCCGCTGGCGGTGCCGTTCTTGTTGTCGATGATGCGCATCAAAGCGTCAATGCCGTCGTCGATGTAGGTGAACGCGCGTTTTTGCGCGCCGCCATCGACCAGCGAAATGTTCTCGCCGCGCACGATATGGCCGAAGAATTGCGTGACGACGCGCGACGAGCCTTCCTTCGGCGTGTGGATCGAATCGAGGCCGGCGCCTATCCAGTTGAACGGGCGAAACAGCGTGAAGTTCAAGCCTTCCATGCCATAACCCCAGATCACGCGGTCCATCAATTGCTTGGCGCAGGAATAGATCCAGCGTGGCTTGTTGATCGGGCCGCAGATCAATTCGGATGCTTCCGGATCGAATTCATCGTCGTGGCACATGCCATACACTTCCGAGGTCGACGGGAACACCAGATGCTTGCCGTACTTGGCGGCCGAGCGCACGATCGGCAGGTTGGCTTCGAAGTCGAGTTCGAACACGCGCAGCGGTTCCTTGACATAGGTCGATGGCGTCGCGATCGCCACCAGCGGCAAGATCACGTCGCATTTCTTGACGTGGTACTCGACCCATTCCTTGTTGATCGTGATGTCGCCCTCGAAGAAGTGCATGCGCGATTTGTAATCTTCATTATCGAGCAAGTCCGTGATGCGGTCGGACATCATGTCCATGCCATACACGTGCCAATCGGTCGTCTCCAGAATGCATTTTGACAAATGGTGGCCGATGAAACCGTTGACGCCCAGGATCAGGACTTTTTTCATTTTGAATTCTCTTTTTTCAAGGTGTTGGTGCCGGCGTTCAATCGGGTCTGCAACTGGGCGGCCGTGACGGCGACGCCGTCGGCTGTCAGTACTGAAATCGCCAACATGCGGCCATCGCCGCAGACGCCAAGGATGCAATTATCCACTACAGTCAAGCCCGGTGGCAAACTCGTCTGCAAACCCGCTGGCAAATCCGTTGCCAGCGTCCGACTGAGGCGGGCGCGCACGATCACATAGCGTACCTGGTTCAATTCGGTGAAGGCGCCAGGGTAGGGCGGCGCGACTGCGCGGTGCAGGTTGTAGACGCTGTGGGCCGGCGCCGTCCAGTCGATGCGGCCATCTTCGGGTGTGCGCCCGCCAAAATAGCCGCCCTGGGTCAAGTCGTTGGCGATCTGCGGCGCATTGCCGGCAAGCAGTGCCGGCAAGACTGACCAGAGCGTTTGTTCGGCGGCGACGCTGACCTTGCCGAACACTTCGAAGGCGGTGTCGTCGGGCAGGATCGGCACCGCAGTGTGGGCCGCGATGACGCCGGCGTCCGGTTTTTCCGTCATCTTGTGCAAGGTCGCGCCGGTTTGGGCGGCGCCGGCCAGCACCGCCCAATTGACGGGTGCGCGGCCGCGAAATTGCGGCAGCAGCGAACCGTGCATGTTGTAGGCTGGCGCGACCTGCAGCAGGCCCGCCGGCAGCATGTGGCGATAATAGAAGCTGAACAGGAAGTCCGGTTGCAGTTCGGCTACCCGCGCCAGCAGGTCGGCCCCTTTCGCGTTGGCGGGCGTGATGCAGGGTATGCCTTCATCAAAGCACAGTGCGGCGACCGAGGCGAACCAGATCGATTCCTCGGGGTTGTCTTCATGCGTAACGACCAGAAGCACATCGACGCCTCCTGCCAGCAGCACCTTCAGGCAGCGTACGCCGACATTGTGATAGGCGAATACGACCGCAGTTTTCCGTTGCTGGGTCATCAGCGTCCCACCGTGCGTTTTTCCAGTGCATCGGGCATGGTGGCATTCTGGCCCGGCATTTGCTGCAGTATGGTTTGCACCACGTAGCGCGGACGCGCGCGTACCTGCTGGAAAATGCGGCCGACATATTCACCCAGCAAACCGATGCCGAACAGGATCACGCCCATGAAGAAGAAGGCGATCGCGAACAGCGTGAACACGCCCTCGGCTTCGGAACCCAGCAGGAAGCGGCGTATCAGCAGCAGGAATACCAGGATCCCGGAGCCGATCGACAGCGCCATCCCCAGCATCGAAAACACTTGCAGCGGGATCAGCGAAAAACCGGTGATCAGGTCGAAATTGAGGCGGATCAGGCTGTACAGCGAGTATTTCGATTCGCCGGCTGCGCGCTCTTCGTGCTCGACCGTGATCTCGGTCGGTTTGCGCGCGAAGGTGTAGGCCAGCGCCGGCACGAAGGTATTGACTTCGGCGCACTGGTTCATCAGGTCGACAACGTTGCGGTGATAGGCGCGCAGCATGTTGCCTTGGTCGGTGATTTGGATGTTGGTGATCCGTTCGCGCAGGCGGTTCATCATCTTCGAGGCCAGCGTGCGCCAGGCCGAATCCTGGCGCACGCGCCGGATCGAGCCGACGTAATCGTAGCCTTCGCGCATCTTGGCGATCAAATGCTGGATTTCCTCGGGCGGATTTTGCAAGTCGGCGTCCAGCGTGACGACGATGTCGCCGCGCGATGCTTCGAAACCGGCCAGGATCGCCATGTGCTGGCCGTAATTGCCGTTGAACAGCACCACGCGCGTGACGTCGGGCCGCAGGCGAAACTGCTCGGCCAGCATCGACACTGAATTGTCGACGCTGCCGTCGTTGATGAAGATGATTTCGTACCCAATGTGCAGCGCGTCGAGCGCCGGATACAGGCGCGCGAACAGCGCGGCCAGGCCGGCCTGCTCGTTGTAAATCGGTATCACGATGGATACTTCCGGTGTTGCATTCATTGGCGTCGCGCTCATCGTGTCAGCACCAGTTTGACGGCGCCCACGGCGCGTTCGACGTCGGCTGGCGTCATCGCGTAAAACAGCGGCAAGGTCACGGTCAGGCGGCCGATTTTTTCCGCGACCGGAAACATGCCGGCATGAAAGCCGCGTTCCCGGTACAGCGTGAACAGATGGATCGGTGCGTAATGAAAACCTGTGCCGATGTGCAGCTTGGCCATGCGCGCCATGAAGTCGGCGCGCGTGTCCGGGCCACGGTCGGGCAGGATGATCTGGAACAAATGCCAGTTGCTGTTTTCCATGTCGGCGAGCGGCAATTGGGCGCCTGTGGCGGCCTCGAAGTCAGGTCCGAACTGGCTGAAATAGTGCTGCGCCAGCGCACGCCTGTGCTGCGTGACGGCCTCGATATTGGCCATCTGGCCCAGGCCGATCGCTGCTGCGATGTCGGTCATGTTGTACTTGCCGCCGAGAACGTCGACGTCGATGCCGTCGAGACCGCTGCGGCTGACGCCTTGCAGGCGGAATTTCTCGGCCAGACGCGCTTCTTTTTCGTCATTCAAGACCAGGCAACCGCCTTCGCCGGTCGTGATGTTTTTGTTGGCCTGGAAGCTGAACGAGACGAAGTCGCCGAACGAGCCGATGCGCTTGCCTTGCCAGGTTGATCCGATCGCCTGCGCCGCATCCTCAATGACGCGCAAATTGTATTTGGCAGCGATCGCATACAGGCGGTCCATGTCGAGCGGCAAGCCGGACAGATAAACGGGGATGATCGCGCGCGTGGCCGGCGTGATGGCCGCCTCCAGCAAGTCCAGGTCGATGTTGCGGGTGCTTGGGTCGATGTCGGCAAACACGGGCGTGGCGCCCACTTCGATGATCACGTTCGCGGTCGCAACCCAGGAAATCGGTGTCGTGATGACTTCATCGCCGGGACCGATGCCGGCCACGCGCAGCGCAATTTCCATCGTGCAGGTACCGGAATTGAAGGTGCGCACCGGGCGCCCGCCAAAATAATCGGACAGCAGCGCTTCGAACGCCTGCACCTTCGGGCCGCTGGTCAGCCAGCCGGAACGCAGCACATCGCCGACGGCGGCGATCGTCGCTTCGTCAATCGTCGGTTTGGAAAAGGGCAGAAAGGGCAAAATGGGCAACGCAGAAGTCATGGTTCTCGATTCAAGTATTCGGTATGCAAGGTCCAGGCAGGCGGG
>Ga0326735_1000053_pt1 | contig 21635 bp, 19 predicted proteins | sample 37_GP2_1092_FD_207945 | JGI IMG/M metagenome (GOLD analysis project Ga0326735, IMG submission 207945) | Glacier ice microbial communities from Ngari, Tibet, China - 37_GP2_109.2 | ecosystem: Environmental > Aquatic > Freshwater > Ice > Glacier | place: China: Ngari, Tibet | collected 2018-07-31
ATGGTGGGCGACCGGGTCGACAACGACGGCCGCCCCGTCAACCAGCCACAGCAAATTCAGGAACAGGCCGTGCGCCAGTGCCGTACCGTCGAGTCGGTCGAGTCGCGCACCACCGGCTACGACGTAACGTACGACTACCGTGGCCGCAACTACACCAGCTTGATGGCGCGCGACCCGGGCCAGCGCGTGCGCCTGCGCGTGTCGGTCGAGCCTGAACAGAATCAGTATTAGCAGATCAGCAGCAGCAGCATCAGTAGTCGCTTGGATATGATTATTAATATCAATATGGATCGTGGCCGCCCGTCATAGCGGCGCTGGACTGGAACGGGGTTTTGCTTGCGCCAAGGGAACCCCAGCAACGATAATAGGACGATTGAATCCGCTCGCCCTATCCCCATGCTTATCAAACGAAAATCCATCGAACAGATCGAATCCTCGCGCCGTCCCGCGCGCAAGCCGAAGTTTGCCCCCATCACCTTGTCCGAACAGGATGGCGTGCGCTACCTGCATTTCGGCACGGAATGGGTGCAAGGCGCGATGCGCATCCGCAAGCCGGACTGGCCGGAACTCGAATACGCCCAGCAGATGATGGCGTGGATGCTGTACATCGAAGCGCCGCGCGCGATCGCCCAGCTGGGCCTGGGCAGTGCGGCGCTGACGAAATGCTGCTACCGCAACTTCCCCGACGCCATTGTCACCGCCGTCGAACTCAATGCCTCCGTGATCGCCGTGTGCGAATCGATGTTCAAGCTGCCGCCGAACGATGCACGCCTTCGCGTGCTGGAAATGGACGCGCTCGACTTCGTCATTGACCCTGCCAACTTCGAAGCGTTCGACGTGCTGCAGTGCGACCTGTACGACGCCACCGCGCGCGGCCCGGTGCTCGACACGCCCGAGTTCTACCGCTCGTGCAGCGCCTGCCTGGCGCCGGGCGGCATCATGACGGTCAACCTGTTCGGCGACCATCCGAGTTTCGCCAGAAATCTCAAGGCCATGCAATATGGCTTCGATCACGTCATCTGCCTGCCGGAAGTGCATGATGGGAACGTCGTGGCGCTGTGCTTCAAGAGCCGCCCTGATACCGACGCGCTCAGCCTTGACGCGCTGGCCGCGCGCGCGGCGGCGATCGTCGGCGCCACCAAGCTGCCGGCCAAGTCGTGGCTCAAGGGGATCAATTCAGCCCGGTAAGAGCCGCAGCGCAAGCGAAAGAGATGGAGCAATACGGAGAACGACGCTTTGAATGCAGACGCAACGGGACCAGCCGCAACGACAGGAACGCCAGGCGCGCGTGGCCGGGTGCGCCCGAAGACGCTCGATTTGCAGACCTTGTTCTCGTGGCTGCTGGCCGACGGCATCGTCGACAAGTCCAGCGTCAAGGCCCACTTCGCGCAAGCCCAGGGAATTTTGAAAAACGCCGTCGGCTCGATGCACCCGATGACCGCCGTGGCGCAATGCAAGATTATTTCCGCCCAGCCGCCGCACCGGCAGCTCACGCTCGACGTCATTGCCGAGTGGGCGGCCGCCAAGGTCAATCTGCCGTTCACCCGCATCGACCCGTTGAAAATTGATTTCACCAGGGTGGCCGACGTCATGTCGGCCGGTTACGCCGCGCGCTTCAACATCTTGCCGCTCGAACTGACCGCCACCACGCTCATTGTCGCCACCGCCGAGCCGTTCATGCTCGAGTGGGAAGCCGAGATCGCCAAGATTTCGCGTCGCACCATCGTGCTGGTGATCGCCAACCCGCTCGACATCGCGCAATACATCGGGCAGTTTTTCAGCCTCGCCAAATCGATCAAAAGCGCCAACAAGTCGACCGGCCAGGACCTGGCGCTGCGCAACAATTTCGAGCAGCTGGTCGAGCTCGGCAAGTCCAGCAAGCAGCTCGACGCCAACGACCAGCACGTCGTCAACATCGTCGACTGGCTGTGGCAGTACGCCTTCGAGCAGCGCGCCTCCGACATCCATCTCGAGCCGAAGCGCGACTTCGCCTCGATCCGGTTCCGCATCGACGGCGTGCTGCACCAGGTCTACCAGGTGCCGGCGGTGGTGATGATCGCCATGACGGCCCGCATCAAGCTGCTCGGGCGCATGGACGTGATCGAAAAGCGGCGCCCGCAGGATGGCCGTGTCAAGACGCGCACCAACGGCGGCCAGGAAGTCGAGCTGCGCCTGTCGACTTTGCCGACCGCGTTCGGCGAAAAACTGGTGATGCGCATCTTCGACCCGGAAGTGGTCGTCAAGACGTTGCCGGAACTGGGTTTCCCGGTCGACGACGCGCGGCGCTGGGACCTGCTGACCGCGCGTCCGCACGGCATCATCCTGGTGACCGGCCCGACCGGTTCCGGCAAGACGACGACGTTGTACACCACGCTCAAGGCGCTTGCCACCAGCGAGGTGAACGTGTGCACGGTGGAAGACCCGATCGAGATGGTCGAAGCCGCGTTCAACCAGATGCAGGTACAGCCCGGCATCGACCTGTCGTTCGCCGACGGCGTCAAGGCGCTGATGCGGCAGGACCCGGACATTATCATGGTCGGCGAGATCCGCGACCTTGGCACCGCCGAGATGGCGATCCAGGCCGCGCTGACCGGCCACCTGGTGCTGTCGACCTTGCACACCAACGACGCGCCGTCGGCGGTGATGCGGCTGCTCGAACTGGGGGTGCCGCATTATTTGCTGGAAGCGACGCTGATCGGCGTGCTGGCGCAGCGCCTGGTGCGAACCCTGTGCGCCCATTGCAAGTCGCCCGACGGCGACATCAACGACGAGCTCTGGCACAGCATCGGCGGCAGCTGGAACATTGCCAGGCCGGCTGCCATCTACCGGCCAATCGGCTGCCCCGAGTGCCGCCAGACCGGCTACCGCGGGCGCACCGGCATCTACGAGCTGCTGACGGTGTCGGAAGGCTTCACCAAGCTGATCGGCGCGCAAACCGATCTGCAGGCGCTGCGCCGTCAAAGCGTGGCCGACGGCATGAAGCCGCTGCGCATCGCCGGCGCCATGAAGGTCGTCGAAGGCGTGACAACGGTCGAAGAAGTGCTGAAGGTCACGGCCGCGCTGTCGTAATGTGCAGCGCGTCAATTTTCAGCGCGTCAATTTGCAACATCGGTAAAACAAGCCTAGCGGAAACGCGATTGGGCGGCTATAATCTTGCCTCTTCGGGTCGTTAGCTCAGCTGGTAGAGCAGCGGACTTTTAATCCGTTGGTCGCAGGTTCGAATCCCGCACGGCCTACCACGAATAACCAAGAAGCCCACCTCCTTACGGTCGTGGGCTTTTTGCGTTCTGGTCGCTCTCTGGTCGCTTCGGAAAACGTCCGGTCTCTGCCGGTCCGCATCAATATCAAAAAACTTCCCACTAGGCCCCTCTAAATCTGGTCTGTCGCACGAAAAAAAGCCCACTTCGCCGAGCTTAACGATTGCGATGAAGGGTCCCCAGTAATCTATCGTAGTTTGCTCTCGCTTTTCCCCACCTACGGCTACTGCCAGCGGCCTTACTAAACAAGAGAACTGTTAGCGCTGTCGATGGCACCCATGCCCAATGGTCAAGCACCAGGACGTCGGTCTTGGCCAGCTGGAGCAGCCATTTTCCGAAGGCCCCGCTGCCGTGCCGGATGCGCAGTTCGTCCTTTCGGTGCCGGCCTTACCGCGCAGGGCCAGTTCGACCTTATGCGTATAGCCCAGCCACTCCAGCACTTCGAAACCCAACAACCCGTCGGACGTGGCGCAACTGCCCAGCGCCACGGCCAGTCGCGCCCAAGGTGTCAGGGCCGCGAACGAGAATCCGGCCACGGGATCGAAGCGCACGCGCTGCGAACGCCCCTCAAACATCTCAACGGCGGCGACAAAAGCCACCTTGTTAGACGATCCACGTCCCGGCCCGCCGCCTGTGCGCTCGCCGCCAAGATATGCATCATCTACCCGAATGTCCCCCTGCAGTGGCCGGTCGGCCTTGCGCTGGGCCATCGCCTCTATCAGCTTGTGCTTGAGCAGCCAGGACGCTTTCCAGGAGATGCCCAGCTGCCGCATCATAGCCAGTGCGGCGATGTTCGTCTTCGACCGCGTCACCAGATAGATCGCCAAATACCACTTCGTCAACGGCAAGCGCCCATGCTCCATAATCGTCCCCGCACGCAGGCTGGTTTGATGTCGGCAGGCGCCGCATTGTCAGTAACTAAGTTCTCGTCGTCTGAATTCGTAAGCAACAGCATGGCCGCAGCATGGACAAAAAACCATTTGGCCACCGCGCCTTGATGAACGCCGCGTCACATTGCTCCTCCTCGGTACCGTCGTCGCCCAAAAACGCTGGCAAATTCAGTCATTTCTGAAACTGAATTCCAATTGATCGTCATCATCGCCCCCTTCAGTGAATCTGCCATGTTGAAAGCTTTGACTCAACAGGCGTGGCAAAGTTCTGACGAACGAACCTAATCAGGTCAGGTGGTGTACGACGACCTGGAACATGGCGCAGCCAGGAAGACTGAAATCTCCGCCGTCGATAAGGAATCTGAAATGAAACTGACTGGCTTAATCCCACTCTACAAGAGCATGCGCTCTAAAAATCTGGATCGCACAAAATTCCGATACCAACACAACGACCTGCTCTTCGACTGTCTTTTCTTCATCGATACAAAGCCGTTCGAACTCGCGATGGGCTGTGTCTCGCACAATTTTGCAATCTACCTGGAGGTACGCGACGGCTTTGAGATAACTCCGTTCATCGAACCACGGGAAGTGTACCTCGCTCTTCTACAAGCCCTTATCGAAGGGAAAAGGAGCGGACATAGTTTCGATCCCAAAGAATTCTTCAATGAGTTCAATCGGAAGATTCCGCAGCACGCTAGACCTGAAGATACTCCGACACCCAGCGATCTTGTGCGCGTCTATCCGCATATCGAAGAGTCTAAGAAGATTCATTTCTGCGGATGGTTCGACAACAACAAAGTCGGGAAGCACGTACAGCCATCGAACCTGGACAAGACACGCCGATTCTTCGGCCAGCGCAGTTACGATTTCTCGCTCAGACGCAACATGAGCACAAAATGGACAGACGATCCGAACAAGGCCATTGACTACCACATGCCTTAATTCGGACTGAACAAAAGCAAGAAATGCGGCAATGCCATTATTTAGTATTAATACACAGGACGATCAGCGAAAGGCCGATGTAGAATTACAAAACTGCTATCAAATCAATCGTCGGCCATGACGTCGCCTAAATTTAATTCGGAGTTATCGTAAAATTAGTGTGCAGGATGTGCAAATCGCCCATGAGCACGTGGCTCGAAACATCACCGCTCACCGGCAACTAAGATGTTATCAGCGTCATCAGAAACAGCCTCTGGTCGCTCTCTAGTCGGTGCCAGATACATGAAGGTAAAGCGGTATTCCTCACCGTCAAGGTCGGGTCGAACCGAACAAAAACGGGACATTCGGCAATGATTCAGGTGCGGCAAGGAAGTCCTGCCGCAATGAATTCGGTAGCACCAGGGAACTGCAATGCAATAGATGTTGATCCAGGAACTTCATCCGTTGGTCGCAGGTTCGAAACCTGCACGGCCTATCACGAATTACGAAGAAGCCCACCTCCTCACGGTCGTGGGCTTTTTGCGTTCTGGTTGCTCTCTAGTCGCTTCGGAAAACGTCCGGTCGCTGCCGGTCCGCATCAATATCAAAAAAACTTCCCACTAGGCCCCTCTAAATCTGGCCTGTCGGACGAAAAAAGGGCTACTTCGCCGAGCTTAACGATCATGCTGAATGGTCCCCAGTAATCTATTGTAGTTTGTCTTCGATTTCCCCCACCTTTGGCCTCCGTCAGAGCCTGCCTGCACTTGAAGAATTGCAGGTTGAAATATGGGGACTCAGGCTTTACGGCGGCGACGAGCAATGAAGCCAAAAATAATAAGACCAGTCAGCATAGTTGTGTACGTTGCCGGTTCTGGAACAGCGGAAATGGTGTAAACATCAATACTGTTGATACGAGTATCCTGCCCATAAAAGTGGCTTCCATCAACAATAGAAGCTCCCAAATTGTTGCCGTAACTCACCAAAGCCGTATATCCAGACTTTAGGTTGGCGTCAACAAAAATATCAAACCCGCCTCCAAATATTGGGCCATACCCACCAGAATTAAATGTCTGAAACCGGCCCATTGAATTCAGCCCCTGAAAGTACTTGATAGAATCTGTCAAATTAAAAAGAAAAGCTATTCTTTGTGTAGGATCATCAACTTCATTGTAGCCAGATGTTGAATTCCAATTTTTCGGATTGTAGCCACCAATGGTCTTGGTGATGGCGTTTTGGGTGACATTCATTACAGTAAAGGTGGCACCCATTCCATCCGCTGCCGCATGGAAATCGTGGGCGGTCGAGTTAGACCCTGAAGTGAAGATATTCGTCAGATTTATCTTTCCCTGACCCAGCCACGTCTGAAGTTGCACAGAATCAGATGCGCTTAACGGGGTCGCGTACGCGTTTGGAGCTGCCGCACACAGAGTGAGCAACGCACCAGCAGGAATAAATTTTAAATTTTTCACTATTGACCTCTAAAGGTAGCTCCGAATTGACATTATAAATGCATCTTTGATAACAAAGTGTACCACGCATTCTTGTTTGCATCGCAGCTCGCTGTGCCTATTTTTCAAAACGAATTTATTCCGCTAGCCCGTGTGCAAGGTGTGCAGGGAAAATCCCGCGCACGTGCACAACCACGTCTACTCCCTGTAAACAAACACAATCTGCCCTTCTTTCGCCTTGGCGATGTCTACATCACGCCAAACGCTCAAGCGGCCTTGGCGGCCCGGAGTGTAAATCCAGCGGCGCTACTGGATCGCCACGCAACTGATGACTGGTCGAATTTATCCGCCGATGACATCGAAGCAAACCGAGACACAATCGATAGCGGCCTTTGTGTCTTCTCGTCGTACCACAATACGCAGAAAATTTGAGTTTGGTTCATCACGGACGCCAGGCGAGCCTAAACAACTCTACGGCCCGAACACTATTAACCCAGCGTCAGCGCAACCGGCAATAGGGCTCACAGCCCACCACCCCGACCGGAAATGGACCGGACACGGCAACGCCAGTACCACCGAAAAAGCGTGCTTAGCAATGCGCCACACGTAGCCTCACACATTCGACCGTGCCCGCTTTCGCGACGACTCGATCCACGGATTCGAACTTCCCGGCTCGCTTTTTGCCACCCGATAAAGCCAACCACCCAACAATAAAGGACATCAATTGTATGAACAAACAATTCCGATTCAATAAAAAACTCATCGATGCGCTTCCCCCGCATCCCGACGACGCCAAGTCAAAAGAAAGCGAGTGGTCCGACACTGAGGTCGCTGGATTGCGGCTCATCGTCAACCGGCGCGGTCGAAAATACTTTCTTCTCCGGTATACGATCACCAATGCGACCCACACTGCCGCGAAACGCAGCATGAAACTGGGAGATTATCCCCAGATGGATGTGGCGGATGCGCGCCAGCTCGCCCTGGACTATCGCAAGCAAATCTCGATAGGAAATGACCCTCAGAACGTCGTCACTACGCCACAGGCGTCGCAGGTCACGCTGCGCACTTTCGTGACCGACGACTATCTTCCGCATGCTTACGCCACTAAACGTAGCGCCAAAGATGACGAAGGACGCCTTATTCGGGGAATCCTGCCGGAGTTTGGCGACGTTCCGCTTGCCAGCCTGTCTAGCCATGCCATACAACGCCTGCATGATCGATTACGTGTACAGGGCTGCGCAGCGACCGCGAATCGCCACTTATCCCTTCTCAAGCGATGTCTGAACCTCGCGATAATTTGGGGTAAGCTGGACGCCGCTAATCCGGTTCGCGGGATACGCATGCATCAGGAAAACAACCAACGGCACCGCTACCTGTCCGGTGACGAGCTTCGTTCGTTCCTGACCGCCCTGGAGGCTGAGCCAAGCCGGTCGCTGGCCGATGCGTTGCGCTTCCTGCTTATGACCGGCGCGAGGCGGTCTGAGGTGCTTCAATCGCGCTGGGAGAATATTGACCTCGACAAACAGCAGTGGTATCTGCCGCACACAAAGAATGGAAAAAGTCGCTTCGTCCTGCTCAACGATGCCGCCGTCGAACTGCTCCGCCAACGACCTCGAACGGAAGGAAATGTTTATGTGTTCCCCGGCAAGAACGAAGGCGGGCCGATCATCAACCCCTACAAAGGATTTCAGCGGGCGCTTGCGCGTAGTGGGATCGCGGGCCTTCGCATTCATGATCTAAGACACAGCTTTGCTAGTTTGGCAATTAATAACGGAGCAACCCTATACGAGGTGCAACATTTACTCGGTCATTCAGATAGCAAAACGACATCACGTTATGCCCACGTCGCGTCGGCCAATTTGCGGAAAGCCAGCGCGCACGTATCGGCGATCATCACAGGGGCGCAGCCGCAAGCACTATTGGCCCGATAACGAAAAAAACGCTCAAGAGTCACTTGAGCGTTTTTTTTGATTTAGCAGGGTGTTGAAAAAGGCGTGAATACCTTCGGGTTTTATCGATATTCAGTCGAATTTTTCGCCCTGAAACCCGCATTCAGCCTAGAAATCTGTTTCTAGCGGATTTTCAGGCCAGTTTTGACGATTTTTGACCCTTTCCGCCCACTCTGGGCGGATTTCCCCTATACCGCCGACAAACGCCAGCCAAAAATCGTCGCCATCCGCGTCAGGTTGTACGCTGCAAAAGTAAAAATCGTTTGCGCCCTGACCTTCGCCAAACCCACGAAGCGCGCCTTGCGCAGACCACCGATGGTCTTGCTCCAGCCGAAAATTTCCTCGACCAATTTACGTTTTTTCAAACTGACCGTGTAACCAGCATGGCGCGTCGTGCGGCCATCGATGGCACTGTTTTTCTTTTGCGCTACGTGTGGCGTGATGTTCAAATCGCGCAGGTCTTTGACGAAACCCTTGGCGTCATATCCCTTGTCGGCACCGAGTGTCGCGCCAGCTTTGGTCATGCTCCGCTTCGCCATCACCAGGGCCGCTTCACGCTCGGCCGTGCCGGTCGCCAGCGTCGTTTCGGCATCCACCACCAGGCCGTTGCGATTTTCCATCAGCGCATGGCTCAGGTAGCTCATGCGCGACTTGTCGCCTTCGCTCTTCTTGTACAGCCGTGCATCCGGGTCGGTCGTTGAATGATGCGTGGCGTTGGAACGCGTCTCGCCTTTGAAATCAACGGTGGCATTGCGGCCGCCACCCTCGGGCGGCGTGCCACTGCCATCCTTTTTTACAAAACTCTTCATCGATGCCCAGGCTTCGACCTGGGTGCCGTCTACCGTGAAATGCTCGTCTGAAATCAGGTCTTGCCATTCGGCGATGCGCAGCACCTGGGCGAAGAACCGCTGTGCCACGTTCTCGCTGAACAGGCGGTCGCGATTGGCGCTGAATGTCGAATGATTCCATGCCCCCTCATCGATATTCATGCCCACGAACCAGCGATAGAGCAGGTTGTACTCAATGTGTTGGACGAGTTGCCGCTCTGAGCGAATCGTGAACAGACTCTGAAGAAGGCTGGCACGCAGCAAGCGCTCGGGCGCAATCGACGGCCGGCCACGCTTCGAATACAGGGGCGCAAGGTCGGCACTCATGCTCCTCAAAATGCCATCGACAAGAACGCGCAGCTTACGCAGCGGATGCGCCTCCGGAATCCGTTCTTCCAGAGTGCGGTAGCTGTACAGGGTGTGCTGGGTGACGTCGGTCTTGCGCATGGTGTTGAGCGAAAAAGTTGTTCTTCATATACAACGTATACCCTGGGCAACCCGTTGACCTGGCTTGGGATTTTTCAACACCCTGTTAGCATTCTGACGCAACCAAATGCGCGCCGACATTAAGACATCGAAAAAATGTGGTGGTATCGGATGACTTCGGGAAAGCGTTCCCCATGATGAGATGTTCCTCTCTGTAAGCGATAGAATCAGGAACTTAAGTCCGCATTCGGTCGCATGTTGCGGCTGTCCCTACTGCCAAGACAACATCGGCAATTCGCCGCCCAATGTTGAGCAGCCATGTATTTTATTAATAAATTTCGACGTCTAGCAGGGTATCACCGTTGTCGGTTGCCCGATCATTTACGGCTCCATCCAATTCCTGCATGATCGGTTCTAGACGATCCAGCTTGATGACGTAAGCATCTCGGCTGTTATTGCAGAAGCGGCTTTTGTTGCGCTTACCCTGCTCGCGAACAAGAGCATTCACGCTCACCAGCTCGGCCAATATCCCTTTGCCATCTTCGCGAAATTCATGTTCGAAGACAGGGACGGGAATGATGACGAGATTACCGTCAATGAATGCTGTCGCCATCACATTGCGCTTCACAGGACCAAGCACGATATCCGAAGCATTGGCACTCAAGAATTCGGCGACACGACGCAAGCCGCCGCCACGCTCGCGCCACCACTCCCCGATCACGGCTTTTCCAGCATCCTCAACAGCTTCTGGCGTGCAGTTGAACACTCCAGCCGCAATGGCGATATGACCGGCTACTACCGCCGCAGCAAGAAACTTGACGACACGACGTTCACCGTCGCCGCAGTTGACCGGCATCAGACGCTCTTCAACCATCTGAGTAGTAGCGATCAGTTCCCTGACATGAGCCGGGTGATCGCACGCGTACTGGATGATCGCTTTTCCGGCAGAACCATAATATTCGCCACAAGCCTTCTTGAGATGCCGCGTAACAGAAGGAAAATCAGCATAGTCACCGAAATCGGTGATGACGCCAATGTTATCAAGCGGAATGTCGATCGCTCGGTCCTGCTGACCGCCGAGCAATGGTTTTCCGCCCGAACTAACGGCATCGGCAATCGACTTCTCCGATGTGGCAACAATAGTGCACAGCCAGCGATTCGTCGTCGCGGCTTCCATATTGCTCGTCATGCGATGCTTTCCCTCGCCCGACGCGATCTTATACAGCAATTCGCCGAGCACCTTCGTGGCCTGTTCGGTAAGCTCATCAAGCCCAAGCGCCAGCGGGCTGTACTTTGCCAGCACAAGCTCGATACCATTTTCGGTCGTCGAAAATTTGGTCAGGTAGGGTGCGTCTTCACTAAATAGACCGGCAGCAGGGTCGATTCCGTTCCCCCAGATCGTCGCCCCGATTTGGGCGCACAATGTCTTTCCGGTTCCCTTTCCGCCGTAAATGTTCACCAGCCGCGAACCAAGCCCAAAGTCCTTCAGAAACGGACTAGCGATAAAAATGCAAGCGACCGCAAGAATCACTGGGTTACGTTCTGCCAAGCTTCCGATGTTTTCCTTCCACTCGGCCAGCGAACCGCGTTCGCCAACCGGAGCACGGCTAACCGGCTCAAACCTGTATTTGGATATATCAACGCTTTGGGCAGTAATGGCCGAACGGCCATTATAAAACCCCAAACCATCGGCAAACCAGCCTGGATTAGCGATCAACATCCGAGGTACCTTGCCCATGCAGTCGCCATACGCAGCGGTCATGCCAAGATAATGCGCAAACTTCTTATCATCGTGAATGACCATGCCGATTCTCCCAGCCACCTTCTTCAGGTAGCTCGCCGTCATGTTTTCCGGCCAGACGAGAACAGTGGTTCTGTCACGCCCAACTGGCTGGATCTCAAGTTCGAAGGCCATACTGCCAGTCTGCGGACACGTAATTGACCTTGCAACCCAAGCCAAACCATTCGCAATCAGAACATCACTTTTCGATGCTTCAAAAAAGATGGATTTATCTTCCAAGAAATATGACCCGAAGCGCAGAGCCGGCGGTCTAGGAATCGTCATAGCATCCCCTCCGAAAGGTCAACACGATGTGCAACAATCCACGCATCGACGTCTTCTCTCAGATAGCGAACCGTCCGGCAAAAGCGGATGAACGGCGGAAAATCCCCGGTCCCTGTGGACCGGGATTTTTCCAATGTCGCCGCCTTAATGCTAAGCAGCTCGGCAACTTGCGCCGTACTGAGCATGGCTGTATTTTTGTTTTCAATCATTTTTGATCCTTGAATAAATTCGAATACAGATCCGATACTCCACATTTTTTCGATTATTAAAGAGCGTCAAACAAGGCTGCGGTTAGCCGCAGTCTCGAAGCGATGATCGTTATGTCACCGCAGAGCCATCATACCAAAAATCCAGAACTCGACAAGTGCTCAAGATCGCCGGAGCAGCGCCATTCCTGTTGTGGCTACCGGCCTCTAAAAACACACAAAGAATCAATGTTGATCGATCATCCAATTGCATCGCGGACTTACTACTCACCAACGGAACAAAGACCTTTTCCCCAGATGTTTTGCCCAAGAAAACTTTTTGAAATGGCGCGTCCTGATACTTCGCTGCTCGCGCTCACGTCCAAAAATTTACCAAGAAAAAATCGAAGATTAACTAACACATCAAACTCGGCCGTAGAAAATATTTCATATATTTTCTACGACCGACAAAATTACAACACTCAGTCGGCGCTTCGGATTTTATCCATTAGTCGATACACTACGAAGCAGACCGACCGGCGCTGCCAGCATTAAACCGAGGGCAAAGGCCAACCCTCCTCCTTCTCAGGTTCCTGCCGCCTGCTTCCGCCCATGAGCCGGTGTGCAAACTGTGCAGGCCTTCGCATTCAGCACACCAACGCACCGACAACGTTATTCGCACTGATCAACGTTTGGTCCTGCAAATGCGCGTATCGAGCAGCGGTCACATTTGGCGACGAATGACGGAGTGCCTTAGATACTGTAAAGAGAGAAACCCCTGCGTTGACAGCAAGTGAGGCCCACGTCCTCCGAAGATCATGGATAGTAAAAGCGCCGCCGGTATCAATACCGGCGCCAGCGCACACCCGCTCAAACGCCTTGGCGGGACGCGTCATCGCTGCACCAGCCTTTTTCCCTGGAAATAGAAAACCAGCTTTGCGATCACCAATCACGTCGCGCAGCAACTCGACCGCCGCATCGCTTAAGCAAATATGTGCCGCCTTACCGGACTTCGTCATCGGCAGGTACCACGCGCCGCCATCGAGGTCGATGTGTTCGATCTTTGCCGCCAACCCTTCGCCGAGTCGTGCCGCTGTCAAGAGCAACAGCATGAACAGCGCCCCAGCGAAACCTTCCGCCGTGCACGCCAGCATAAATGCCGAACACTCGTCCGAATTGAGGACGCGGGTTCGCGCATTGCACTCAGTCAGCGGGCGGATGTGCTTTGCCGGATTTTTGTGGCACAGCTCGTTCTCAACAGCGAAACGCCAGATTGCTTTCAGCAAAGCGAGGTAGCGGTTTACCGTCGCGGGTGCCAGTTCCTCTTTTTCGCTCAGCATGTCCAGGAAGGCGACGTTATCCGACGACGTGATCGCCATCAACGGCATATGGCCGAACCGGCGCGTCAACCAGCGATCAACTTTCTGATGGTCATCCTTGACACTACGCTTGCGCTTCTCGACGGCAGGGAAATAGTGGTTCGCGCACAGTTCGCTGAACGTGATGCCGACGCGACTGGCCGCGCGCGGGTCAATGCCTTGCGCCGCCTGTATGCGCGCGGCATGGCACTTGAGGCGAGCCTGTTCGACGGTGTTCTGGATGCTGTAATCATCAAGGGTCATCGAGATACGGCGCTTGTGCAGCGTGGGGCGCGCGCGGAAATTGATACGACCGCTTTGATAGATGACTGCGATCAGCCCGACGCACTCCGTATCGTAGCAATCGAGTTGATCCTTCGCGCTGTTCGCAAGGAACCATGCACGCGTCGCGTACAAGCTGGCCTTGGTGAAGCGGAATTTGGTAGCCCAGGTGGGCGCATTTGATTCTGGTGGCATGCGGATAGTCCTCTACAAGAACTACCGGGATCAATCATACCGACCAGCAATCGATCGCGCATCCCGCCCCGTCAAGCTCGATCAAGCTCAATGCAAAAAGCTTATCGAGTCGGGCCGTACTTGTTCGGTAACGCCATCGACGCGGAACTTTCCTCTCCCGCCGCGCTGGCGGCATAGCGCCAACAACGACGCGACAGCAACAACAGGCCAGGCCACAGTGCCAGACCCGCTATCACAAACGATATTGGCGGGCGACAGCTCCGTCGTGCGCGCGGAACGGTTCACCTCGCGCCTGCCCTGCAACTGGTGTGCAGATGTCCAGCCCGAGAAGGGCGAACGCGGCTCATGGCGCGGCATGTGCTGACCGAACGGTGTGCAAAGTGTGCAGGCCCAGCGGCGTCACGTCGAACGCCAGCGCGGCGCAATCAAGCCAATCTACGCGTATATATTATTTTCGTGGATGAACCCATCCGAAGCCGCAAACCCAGACAAGGAATTGCGGCTTTTTCCATTCTGATCACCGACCAAGGAAACACCAAATGAAGAAATTATCCGCCAGCCCTACATGGCAATGGCAAAGCAATAAACCGAATTCGACCTCGTCCAGTCGCCATCCCATGTCGCTCCCCGACATCAAGCGCGCCGTCCTGCCGCGTTCCCTCGATGTCTCCTTCGCACTCAGCTACCGCCGCTAGGATCACAAAAGAGATTTCGTCTCCAACCCAGCGCCATACACCAGCCCCGTGCCACTGACAGGCATGAGGCTTCCTCTCCGTAAGTCGAACACCATTACCACCAGGATACGACCATGAACAAACCCGACAGCACCAACGAAGACGGCACGACGATTGATGACAGCGCGCCCGGCATCGCACCAGTTGCGATTCTGCTCAAGATTGGCACGGCCATGAAGCTCGGCAAGCAGGCCGTGGGCGTCATCAGCTACCAAATACTGACCGACAGCGCGCGCACCGAACCGATGATCAGAATTACCGCTAATAAAGGCGGCTACTTTAGCAAGGAGGTTTTGCCATTCAAGAACGTCGAAGCCTGCATCGACAAACAAGAGAAGGAACAAGCGTTTCCCTCGAAACTCTTTCAGGCAGCGTTCACCGGAAGATCAAGCAATAACGGCGGATTTCTCGCGGCGATCCTGCGCGCCGAGGGGCTGCTTACGCTCGCCCCCGACACGGAGGGCCGCCACGTTATTGCTGGCGATTGGGCCGAGTGGAAAGCAGTGCTGCTCGCCGAACCGGGACAGCCAATCGTGGCCGAGGCCGCAGCCCTCGAAAAAGCAAAGCTGAACGATGATGCTACCGAACCCAATCACGCAGGCGAAATGACGACGCAAACATCAACAGCCTCGCGCCGCAAGAAATAGTCATCTCGGCCGAACGGCAAAAAGGCAAAACCTCCAATGGCTATCAACAGCCCCAACCCGGAAGCCGATCATGCGCAACGATCAAGTACACCGAAAATCGCATGGAGCATGACCTCGTCGTGTTGATGCGCTGGCTGATGGCAGCGCCCAGAACGTACATCTTCGGCGGATTGCTCAGGCACATCATCAACCCAGTTGCCCACGCCGAATTTGGCGACATCGATCTGATCGTACTCGACACGGCGACAATGGATCGGCTAAGCGATAGGTTCGGTTACGCTTTCAGAGAAGTGTCGAGGCCAGGCCAGTTCCCGCGCTATTTCCTCGCCAAATCGCCGCTCGTTCTCAAACCGATTCAGCTAATTTTAATGCGCTCCCATGCCGAAGCAATGCAATTCGCGGTAAACGGGCCACAGTACGACATTGACCGAATCGCCCTCAGCGAGGGCACCTACTATTTCGATCCTATCATCGGGGAAGCATCCATCCGGTATGCCATCAACAACAAACGCGCGGGCCTTGTCAAAGGGCCGCGCGATCTGCGCCATTTTGCAAAGCATCGCCCACAGATCGAACAGCGGCACCGCCTGAAGCTGATTCAGAAGGGGTTCGCGATCATCGACTGAAGATCAACCACACCAACCAGAAGGAATTTTCTCAATGCGCGCCACCATCTACTTAACCAAAGAGGCATGGGCTTTAGGTCAGGCCCTTAAAGACGTTGACTACTACGACCGCTGCACCTTGTCCGACGACGTGGCCACCGACCCGACAGGCAAGGACGGCTACTTCGTGAAAAATGCGAACAAGCTCAACACCGCATCATTGCCGGACGACGCGCAGATTGTCTTGCGAATCCACCCCGGCGACGCTATTTACTCCGAGATGGTCAGCATGCCCGTACATCTCCGCGGTGTGATCTTCGAGCACGCGCCCCACCTCCCCGACCGCTACGCCGAAATCATCAGGTATTGGTCTGGCGAGACGCTGAACTCAAACGTGGGGAATGCGGCGTATTACCAAAATCCGGCCCATGCCTACAACGTTGACCTTTCGGCAATTCAAGAAAATGACGAATTATTTAGTCAGCAGCAAAGCAGTCCCGCTGTTGACGCACTCGTCTCGGAAAGCGTGGTTGTGAGCATCATCGGTCTGGACAGCGCCACCGCGGACTCAGCGGGTACAGCTTTCGTAGAGATAGAACTGCCGATTGACGACGGGATGCTCTGCCTTGATAACGGCGCATTCATGACCGAAAAAGGCTACGATATGGGCTCTGCCAAGCGCTCCGAACGAATCTTTCTGCTTGTGTCCGACGTTCGTAACGCGCCAGACCCGGCACGCATTTTCGCCGACATCCTACGCTTCGAAGAGTTGGATTACGGATACTATTACTGATTATCTGAAAGTAAATTCGAGATATGCAGCACTAATTTCTTTTTGTAATTTCGTTATCGCGCTGTACAATCAAGAAAAGTTGAATAATTAAAAATTGCATCAATCGAGGGCTAGAAAAATGAAAAAAATCTTTATTGCGATATTCTTATCATCAATTTTCTCAGAATCAAATGCTGGAGATTGCAGTAAGTTCGAGTATCAAGAATTGAAGGAAATGACTGTTGGCCAGTTGACAAAAGAGCTTTGCACAGACAAACGCGAATTTAAACTTAACAAGCAGCTTTACGATATTCATAAAAGCATGGCTAAATCATGGGAAAAAGTGAACTCCTCAAACTCAAGCGACAGCTGGGACAACGCTATTAATGCCGACGCGAAGCTGAAGATTTGCAAAAATGAAATAGAACGAATTTCTCGAATATTGGCGCAAAAAAATGTAGGGGAATCCGAATTAGAAAATTTGTGCGCAGAGACAAATTAGCAAAAATTAATCCACAGGATCGTTCCATAAAACCCAATCGTTTAGCGCCAAAAATACTGAATGTAAAGTAACCTTAAATTAAATATTTTAAAGAAATCACGTCATGAATATAATTGATTCGGATATGCTTAAGTTTAATGAAATGGTGCCGCACGGCGAAGAGGCGTTTATGGTTCTCAAATCGCAGCTATTTGCTGAGCATTCAGTGGTGCAATTCGTCAAAGCCCGAGTACCATCAATGGATGCCGTGATCCAAGAAAAAAATAGTCCAGTCCGATCTGGACTGGCTCTCATACTCTTGGCAGAGGCTCTTAGCCTACGCGATGAAATTCCACCCACTTGCAGCAACGTACTTTGGCCAGCCCTCAAGTTGCTGAATTCACTTCGTAACGACCTTGCACACAGTCTTTATCCAAATACGGACAAAATTGAGAGTCGCATGAAAAAATTTGTATTACTTGTTAGCGGCGATCCCGTACTTCCGACAGATAGCCTAAATCTTAATCAACAATTTCGCGCATGCGCTCAACTCGTCGTAGGCTACTTGGCAATAGATCGCCAACCACTTACAATTGAAGACACGAAGTAGCTGGTATATTATTTTTCCCTTCGCAATCTGGTGTGCAAGGTGTGCAAAATTGTCGGCCCGCATATCATCATCAGCACATCACCGTTCACGGGCCATCTAGACGCAACGAACTGCATCGAAATCGGCGTCTGGTCGCTCTCTGGTCGGGGCCAGACACATCAAGGTCAAGCAGAATCCATCACCGTCAAGGTCGGGGCGAACTAAATAAAATCGAAACATTCCGCAATGATTCAGGCGCTGCAAGGAAGTCCCTACCGTAATAAATTTGGTTACATCAAGGAACTACAAGGCAATAGAGGCTGATCCAGGAACTTTTAATCCGTTGGTCGCAGGTTCGAATCCCGCACGGCCTACCACGAATGAACAAGAAGCCCACGAATTTGCGTTCGTGGGCTTTTTGCTGTGTGGGCAGTGCGCCGCAATCAGAAAGAAAAAACCCGCCAACATGGGTTCGCGGGTTTTGCTTGATGCCAGATCTGGCTGCACGCCCTATCGGCTGCCATCCGATGTTGGAACAGATGAGTTGGGGGTGGCCCCCGGCGTCATGCGGGAATCATTCCTTGTGCCGGAATGATCGGTACTGGTGCCGGTGCCGGTGGCGCCCTGACCATGGTCGGTGCCACGGCCGCTGTCTCCGCTGTTTCCGCTTGTGCCACTCATGTTGCTTGATCCGCTCGATCCGGAACTGCCCGTCATCGGCGTTGCACCTGTGTCTGAAGGTGAGGTGGTTCTCATCTGGCCACATCCGGCAGACAGCGCCGCCATCGCGAGAATGGCGATCAGGGCGCGTGGTGTTGAAGAAAAATGACGCATCTTTGTTCTCCTGTGAAAAATGCATTGGTCTGTTGCGGATCGCATCGAAAATACGAACCCGGGCCAGACGATGCATGACGGTTGATGGCCCCTGCATGGCATGCCGGGGTAACGCAGCCCGAAGGCTTGAGTAGCAAATTAACGCACCGCCTCTGACCTGGTCTGTTAGCTCACGCTCAAAGCGCACCACTATTTCGCCTGCCATTGTCTGAGGCGACATGCTGAAACTGTGGCGCGCCGTTTACTCCGGCGCCAGCGCCGCGAGTTGCTTGTGGCGCCACTGCGTCAGCGCGGCCTTGAGGGACGCGGGATCGAGGGCCGGATAGCGCAGCGCTGCAAAGCGCACCCAGGCATCCCGATATGCCAGCCAGGCACGCTGGGCTGTGCGCACGCCTGCCTTGTCGACGGAGCTGTGGGGCAGTTGCCCGGGATGGCCGGGCGCCGTTTCGGCTACGCCCATGACGCGCGCGTACGCCCGGTTCAGTTCGGCATCGGCGAGACTGAACCGGCCCGGTGCCGGCAGTGTGAACAGGCCTTTTTCGAACGCGGCAAGATGTTCGCGCAGCCACTCCAGTTCGCGCCCTTCGGCGTCAATTGCCATCTGGATGCGGGCGGTGCCGGTCATGTCGACCTCGTTGCTGCCGCGCACATCGGCGAACCCACCCGACGCCTTCACAAGGGCGTCGAACGGTGCCTGTTGAGGAGCCGTCAAGCCGGCGCGCAAGCGAGCCAGAAAGGCAGTCCTGACCTTGCCGGCCTGGCGCTGCCCGATCGCTGCGCACACGCCACCCATGGCGCCGCTGGTGATGTCGTCGCACTGGTCGAAGCGCCGCGGGTCGTCCTGCAACGTGACCAGGTGCTCCACCCGCCCTTCCATTTCGGCCGGCGCGGCGGCGCCGCTGCACGCGAACCTGATGGCCAGGTCGACATCCCGGGGTACGCCGAGACCGTTTGCATGCAGCATCATCAGCACGGCGGTGTCGTTCGAGGCCACGGCGCAGTAGCGTACCTGATCCCATTCGCGCTGGCTGGTGCTGGCCTGGTTGAGTTTGTCGTAGTAGAGATCGCTGGCGGAAGCGTCGCCGGCCTGGCAATCAGAGTGCCCGCGCTGCAGGTCGCTGCTGTGCGGTTGACGCGGCTCGACGCGCATGCATTGCCGATACCAGAACGTGTGACGGTCCGGCACGCTGCCAAAGTGGCTGGCATTCGGATAGCCTGGCGGCCGGGGTGCAGCGAACGCGGGCGCGCTGAACGCCGATGGCGCCGCGATGGCCAGCAAGGCAAACAGGGCCAATGCCTGCCTGAACCTGCGAACCGTCGTCATCGCGCCCTCAGACCAGCAGCGCCGCGCTCAGGCGCTGGAATTCGTCGGCCGACTCTTGCACGATGTGCAAGAGCATGGGCCGGTCGAGCGCGAAATCGAGGGCGGTGTCTTCATGCGCGCATCCGGCAGGCGCGTGTGGCGCGAGCGGGGACGGTATGGGCGCGAACTGATTGGCCAGCAACAAGGTGTCGAGCAAGCCGGTTGGCGGCATGCCGATCAGGCCGCTGCGCAGGTTCTGGATCGCCTCCATGACGGTCGGCGGGATCGCCAGTTTGCGCATCACTTCGCGGCTGACCACTTCTTCGCACAACTGGCCCCAGTTTTCGGCATCGGCGTCCAGCAGGCCAGGAAACTCGTCGGCGCGCGACAGCAGGTAAAAGCCGCCGACCTCGTGCACAATGGCGGCAAACAGCGCAGTGTCGGGATTGACGAAGGTGACGCGCAGGGCGAACACTTTCGCCAGGGCGGCAACGTGCGCCGTGTGTTGCCACAACTGTTCGACTTTCGCGCGCAACAGCGGGTCAACGATGCGGCTGCCGAACTGGCGCACCACCAGGCTGGCGACCAGCATCTGCAGGCGTCGGTAACCGAGCCGCAAGACGGCGGCGCGCACGTTCGTCACCGTCGCTTCACCAGTGCGGTTGAACGCGGCTGAATTGGCCAGCGCGACCGTGCGCGCGGCCAGCTGCGGTTCGCCCAGCACCAGCTTGATCGCGGTCTCGATGTGACAGTCCGGGTCGTCGAGGGCAAGCTGAAGGCGCAAGACAGCATTGACGCTGGTGGGAAAGATGATTTCCCCGCGCTCGGCCTGGGCGGCAATAAGTCCAAAAATTTCTAGTCTGTTCACAGCGAAATTATACTCTGCAGCGCGGATCGATCGCCGGCACGCGCGCACAGCGCGCACACTGTCATGGCGCTGAACAGAACGATGGAAACAAGGAGAAAACAACGACACGGCGACGACAAGCTAACGATGCCAGCGCGGCGATGTGCATCACTGCGCAGGCATCGGTTTCATGCCGGTCTTGGTACTGCTAAAAACTTACTTGACCAGGATCGCGCTCTTGACTTTCGATACGCCTTCAACGCCCTTGGCCAGCCGGACCGCCTTGGCGGCATCGGCTTTCGATTCAACGAAGCCGCTCAACATGACGACGCCTTTTTCGGTCTCGACGTGGATCGCCATCGATTGCAGTTCAGGCTCCTTGAAGATGTCGGCCTTGACCTTGGTCGTGATGACCGAATCGGCCACCACGGCGCCGGACTTGCGGGTGGCGTTCGCGCCCGTGTCGGCCGTGCGGTCGGCCGTACGGTCTGTGGCGCGGTCGATCGCGCCGTCAGTCTTGCCGGCGACGACGGCGACGGCGTTGCGGGTCTTGTCGGCAACGGTTGCGGCCACCTCCTTGGTCTTCTCGACCATAGTGGCGGCGGCGTTGCGGGTCTTGTCGGCAACATTCTCGACCGTGCTGGCGCTGCGCTTGCCGGTGTCGGTGGCAGTACCGCTTGCGGCGCTGCGGTTGTCAATCACGCAGCCGATTTTTGGCTGGCCGGCAACTTGCGCGCATTCATCAATGGCAGCGGCCTTGGTGGCATCGCGTGTTGCCGTCGTGGTGACGGGATTGACGCCATCGGCGGTATTGGCAGTGGCGAGCGCGCGGTCGGCCTTGGCATCAGCCACGGCGGCAGTGTGCACCGACGTCGCGTTGGCCAGGCAGGCGTCCTTGTCGGCGCCGGCCAGGTCGCCGCATTTCGCTTTTGCCAGCGAGAAGTCGGCATCGGCCACGGCGGTGCGCGCCTTGACCCTGCCTTTCGGGGTATTGTTGTATTGCGCGACCGCCTCGACTTC
>Ga0326735_1000054_pt1 | contig 21631 bp, 15 predicted proteins | sample 37_GP2_1092_FD_207945 | JGI IMG/M metagenome (GOLD analysis project Ga0326735, IMG submission 207945) | Glacier ice microbial communities from Ngari, Tibet, China - 37_GP2_109.2 | ecosystem: Environmental > Aquatic > Freshwater > Ice > Glacier | place: China: Ngari, Tibet | collected 2018-07-31
GTGCATCGGCGACGTCGGCCAGGCCGTCGCGCGCCGAGTCGAGGAACCTGAACGCATACTTGCGCATCTTGTCCGGATTGGCGCCGAAGCTTTGCGCCAGCGCCGCCATGTCGAGCATGGCCGCCACTGCGCTAACTACGCCGTCGGTAGCGGACAGGCCCGACGCCTGTTTGCCCAGGGCGCCCGCGATCACCTTCAACAGCAGGTTCGGCGAAATCGGCTTGGTGACGAATTCGTCCATCCCGCAAGCGAGCGCACGGGCCTGGTCGTCGCGTCCCGCATTGGCGGTCAGCGCGATGACGACCGCGTCGCGCAGGCGCGGGTCGGAGCGGATCATGCGCGTGGTTTCAAAACCGTCCATCACCGGCATCTGCAAGTCCATCAGCACGCAATCGAAGCGACGTCGGAGCATCAGGGCGATTGCCTCCCTGCCGTTGTTGGCGACCACCACGGTGGCGCCGGCCTGTTCGAGCAGCTCGCGGCAGACCTGCTGGCTGAAGACATTGTCCTCGGCCAGCAGGATGCAGGCACCGGCGATCTGGTCAAGCACCGGCTGCGGCACCGGTTCCGGTTCCGATTCCGCCCGCATGAAGCTGACGCCCTTGCCGAGCCTTGCCGTGAACCAGAACGTGCTGCCCGCGCCCGGCGTACTGTCGACCCCGACGCCGCCACCCATCAGCTCCGCCAGCTGCTTGCTGATTATCAGTCCCAGCCCGGTGCCGCCGTATTTGCGGGTGGTCGACGGGTCGGCCTGGTGGAACGACGCGAACAAGTCGGCCACTTCGGCCGGGGTCATGCCGATGCCGCTGTCGGCCACTTCGAAGCGCACCAGCGTGCCGCTGTCGGACTGCTGCAGCCCGCGCGCGCGGATGCGCACCACGCCATTGTCGGAAAATTTGATGGCGTTGGCGGTGAAGTTGAGCAGCACCTGTTCGAGCCGCAGCGGATCACCGCGCAACTGGGGAGAAAGGTTCGCATCGATGTCGAATTCAAGGGCCAGGCCGCGCGCGCTGGCGGTGTCGCCGAGCTGGTGGGCGACATTTTGCATCAGCCTGTCGAGCGAGAAGTCGAGCAGTTCCAGGTCGAGCTTGCCGGCCTCGATCTTCGAAAAGTCCAAAATGTCGTCGATGATCCCCCGCAGGTGCTGGCTGGAGTGATGGATTTTTTCGAGGTAGTCGCGCTGTTTGGGGCTGGTCGCCGACTTGAGCGCCAGGTGCGACATGCCGATGATGCTGTTCATCGGCGTGCGGATCTCATGGCTCATGTTCGACAGGAAGTTACTTTTGGCGAGGTTGGCGGCATCGGCCTGTGCCTTCAGCTTGTGCAGCTCGGTGACGTCGGTCGACAGGCCGATCACGGCGCTGACTTGGCCGTCGCGCAGCACTGGCACCTTCACCGTCCAGAACTGGCGCACCTCGCCGTCGTGCTGGACGAACTCGAACTGGGTGGCCTGGTGGGCGCCATGTTCGAACACCTGGCGGTCCTGCTCCCAATAGGCGTCGGCGGTGGCGGGCGGCAGCACGTCGCGATCGAGTTTGCCGATGACGTCGCGCGGCTCGCGCCCCATCGCTTCGGCAGTGCGCGCATTGATATAGGTAAAGCGGCGTTCGCGGTCCTTCATGTACACGTGGGCGTCGACGCTGTCGAGCACCGTGTCGAGCAGCACCCTCTGCTCGACTGCGGTGTGGCGCGACCAGTACAGGGTAACGAACAACGCGTACAACAGCATGCTGCCGATTAGCCCGATCGCCAGCGCGACAAGGGGAAATACCCGGTCGAAGCGGTTGTACAGGTCAACGCCGCGTAGGGAGAAGCGTGCTTTCCACAGGCTGCCGTTAAAGTCGATTGGCAATACCGCCTGGAATACCGTCCTCGGCGCGGCGTCCGGCTCGGGCTGCGGGCGGTCGGCGCTGTTGCCGCCCCCCCCCGCATACAGCGCCAGCTCGAGGCCGGGCACGGCAAGCTGCTTGATCACGCCTTGCACCAGCGCCGGCACGCCGACGCCGACGCCGACCGAGCCGAGATAGGCGGCGCGGCGTGCGCCAACGCCGGCCTGAGCGGCGCCGTTGCGGTAGACCGGCAGCCACATGCGCAGACCGAGTTGGGGGTGGAGTTGGGGCTTGACCACCATCACCGGCACGCCGGAAGCATTGAACTGGCCGTTGTCGCGCGCGCCGGCGACGGCCGGATCGGCGCCGATGTCGAGGCCAAACTTGTCGGCAAACGGCGCCATCGGCTCGATGAAAACGAACACCTCATGGTGAGCGCGGCGGCCCGGCGGCGTGATGGCAAAACCGGGGTAACCGGCCGGATCGAGGCTGCGGTCGGCGCGGACCGCGTTGACGAAAAAATCGCGCGCCGAGTTATCGAACGCGGCGGCAAACCAGACCGCTTCGAGCGCCGGATAATTGCGCGCAATGTCGAGCGCCTCGACGTAGCGATGGAACTGCTTGCGCGTGACCGGCCCGTCGGCCGCGCCGAACAGCGCCGACGTGCCGCGCACCAGGTTGCCAAAGCCGTCCAGGCGCGTCACCAGGGCCGACTGGGCGCTGCGGGCAATGCGCTCGAAACGCTGGAGCGCGTCGTCTTCGACCATGCGCAGCGCCAGCGTGTAGAGGACGGCCGCCACCTGCACCGAAAACGCCAGGCCCACTCCCCAGAACAGCAGGCGCCCGGGGCCGCTGGCCCTCACCGTGTTGCGCATGCTGCGCCCAATTGCTTGCGTCATCGTTTGTCCCTGGCAGAATGGAGCGCCGGACGTCGAACCTGCTGCACGCCAACCTGCGTCAAGCATACTATTAATGACGGCGGTAAACACATACTATTGGTGACATTTTTACAATTTTGCATTGCGTCGGCGCCTGCTACGATGCCAGCCGTTGCTGGTAGATCGCCCGGTAGGTCGCCTCGACTTCGACGTACAGGGCAACCGCCTTCTCGATGCCGATCTGCTGCGGCTCGCCGAGCCGGGTAGTGACGACGCCGGCGCGCCGCAGCAGCCGTTCGAAGCCGGTGGTGGTGACGGTCACGAAGCGATCGATGCCGTTGCGGCGGCCGTAATGGATCATCTCGCCGAACGACTCCATCGTCACTTCCGAAAAGCCGAAGCGCGAGGCGGGGTCGGTCTGGATGGCGAACCGGCTCAGCTCCCAGATGCGCGGATGACTGGGCGCTGCAATGCCGTGCAGCAGTGAGGAAAACGTATCCTTGAGCATGTACGGGCCTTCCGTCGGCAGCAGGCGCCAGCAGCCGCGCAGCGCGCAGGAACCAGGCTCGCGGATCATCATGTAGTACGGATCGAGTGCGTCGTAGCCATCGATTTCCATTCCGCTCAGTACCGGCACCTCCCACCCGAGGCGGTCCTTGAATACCTTGGCGCGTAATTGGTGCATCTCCCGAAGATCGAACGACTTGAAATCCTTGCGTGCCGCAATCTGGATATGCATCGCCATTTCGGCGCCTCGCTTTCTGTTAGGTTATGCAACGTGCATGTAGATTCATTTAAATATTGAAAATGCATAACTAGCAGAAGTGATAGCTGGAAAGCAAGCATGGAGGTGGAATACTGCTTCTTTGTCTCGCGAGGAAAGCGAAATGGACCAGGACCTCAAGCTCGACATGGTTATGGTGGCGGAGAACGACGCGGCATCGCATGCGGCGAATGACGCGTGCGATGCGCCGGCGCGGGTTGCAAAGCAGGTCGGCTTGCGCCAATTTCGCGTCAGCAAGCGCGAAAGCCAGGCGACGTTCTGGGCCCGCTTCGGTGTGACGCAGTCGAGCGGCAGCCGGTTCGAGACCGGCCTGGGCGTGCCGCCGCCGGTAGCGCTGCTGGTCAAACTGTACGTCGACGGCAAACTTACCGATGGGGATCTTCTGGCGTAAGGATGCCGAGGGCGATCGCCTTGACCAGGGCCTGCTGGCGGGTATTCACGCCAAACTTCTGGCGGATGTTGGCGACATGAAAATTAATGGTGGCCTCGGAACAATCGGTAATGCGGGAGATTTCCCACGATGATTTGCCGGCCATCACCCATTTGAGCACTTCGAGTTCGCGCTTGGTCAGGTGCGGCGCCGGTTCAGCCACGCCGCGCGCGCGGATGAATTTGAGCGACGACTCGAAGGCATAATCGCGCACCAGCGACAGGTCGGCCAGACAGTGCATCAGGGCGTCGTTGGATTTTTCGCCGGGCAGCATGTCGCTGGCAAAGCTGAGCAGCCCCAGTTCGCCGTTACTGCCGTGAATCGGGAAGGTGATGCCGGAACGGATGCCGTGACGGCTGGCATTCTCGTACAGTTCGTCCTGGTTTTGCACGGTAAAAATTTCGCGCTTCCAAATGATCGGCAACACACTGTTCATGCAATGGCTGACCGTCGGATCGACGTGACACAGCTTTTTGGCATCGTACAGTTGCCGCCAAGCTGGGGAATAATTGCTGTGAAGGAAAGGGGTTTCCAGGCTGACGTGTTTCGACGCCACTGCGCCGTACAGCACCGAATCAAAACCCAGCGAGCGTGCAACGCCGAACAAGCCGGCGCTCCATGCCTCTTCGGAACCGGCATCGAACAATTTTGTCAGTTGACCAAGCTCAAGCATTTCCCTCTCCCTGCTGATGCTTACATCGTACGATAAAAGATGGCGTAACCAAGCTCTATCGTAGTTGACTTTTTACTAAAGTTCAACTTCTGGTGATGACAAAAAAAAATGTTTTTGAATGCACCGTCGCGACGGGCGAGGACGCCCGCGCAAGGCGGGCTTGACGGCACTTTCACGCCTGTTAAGTTGTGTAAATACAACACGCCTGCGCCGCTTGGCCCTTTGCCGGCAAGATTACCCGGCAGTCATCCGTGCGCCCAGGAAATTATATTCCGTTTATCCTTCGCCAACTTTCACGCTCGTTAAGTTGTTGTATTGCAATACATCTGAATGTCATGACTTTTGCACCGGCAATTTTCTTGCTTTTTATTGCCGTATAAAAATCTTTTCACGCGACGCTGCCCGAACCTGCAGGCATCGTGCCCCGCCATACCACCTACCCTTCCACTTTCGAAAAAAAAGACAATGTCGGTGAATAACATGAGCGACTTCACCGCCCGCATGCCGTCCGACTGGACGGGGGTGTCGGGCAAGATCGCCGATACCCTCAACGACATCATCGAAACGACGGAGAAAACGGTGAAGGCGGTCACCGAAGTGTCGCGCGTGGTGGGCCGCGAAGGCCGGTTGAGGCAGCGCGCCGCAGCGCCGAACGGGCGCTTCACCGAAACCCACCTGTCCTTCCACGACCAGCCGCTCGATGTGGCGCAGCTGCTGTCGCTGATGGCAGCAGCTGCGCTGGCGGCGAGTTACCAGCGGATCGGGTAGCCTGACGCGTCATCTTCGCGCATGCGGGGATCCAAGTTTTACGCAACCAGTCAGCACTTGCGTTCCGAGCGGAGCAGGCATGCGCGGTCGCCGCGTTCGCAATGAGTCGGTCCTGCCAATGGCAGGGACGACGTGCACATGCTACGGCCTGCCCGCCGCCGGCCGTGCCGCGATCCTGTCGCGCCACTCCTGCAGGTGCGTCATCCCTTCCGCCCCTGGGTGAAATTTCATCAACCCGCGGGCGAATTCCAGCGCGCAGAATGCAGTGATGTCGGCCACTGTGAAGCGGTTCCCCGCCACGTACGGGTGATTGGCCAGTTCGGCGTCGAGCCAGCGCGCCACGTCGCGCATTTTTTCGCCCTGCGAAGCGCCGAAGTCGGGGAACTGCGGTTGCTCCAGGTTCGCCAGTCCCGGATGGCTATGACGCACGCTGTTGGCGATGCCGGCGAACAGGTGGAACTCGACGCGCCGGTCGGCCATCTCAATGAAGGCGCGTTCCTCGAAGTCCTCGCCCATCAGGTTCGGCTGCGGGTACATCCCTTCGAGCCAGGTACAGATCGCGCGCGTTTCGCACAGCACGCGGCCATCGTCGAGTTCGAGCGCGGGCACGCGGGCGAGCGGGTTGATGGCGAGGAACGACGCACTGCGGTGCTCGCCGGCCGCCAGGTCGACCATCACGTTTTCGATGCCGGCAATGCCCTTCTCGGCAATGAACATGGTGACGCGGCGCGGGTTTGGCGCGAAAGTACTAATGTACAGTTTCAAGCGGCCTCCAAGTGGACTTCGGGTAAATTCCAGGGAAATTTCATACGCTGCGCGATTGGCCCGTTTCGAGCATGCTGCGCGCGGCGATTGAAAATTTTTCGGCGTCCTCCGCGCTCAAGTCGCGCAGGGACGGCGGCGCCAGCAGGCCCTGCCGCACTTGCGGGCGTAGGCGGATCGCTTCGAGCCAGCGCTGCAGGTGCGGCAGGTCGTCGAGCACGACGCCCGACCAGGCGTAGGTGCGCACCCATGCCCAGTTGGCGATGTCGGCGATCGAGTAGTCGCCGGCCAGGTATTCGTTGTCGCGCAGCCGGGCGTCGAGCACGCGGAACAGGCGCCGGCTCTCGCCCTGGTAGCGGTCGATCGCCGGCTGGATCTTTTCCGGAAAATAGCGGAAGAATACGTTCGCCTGTCCCATCATCGGGCCGATCCCGCCCATCTGGAACATCAGCCATTGCATCACCAGCGAGCGGCCCTTGACATCGGCCGGCATCAGGCGTCCGGTCTTTTCGGCCAGGTAGACCAGGATGGCGCCGGACTCGAACACGGCGAAATCGTCTTCAGCGCGGTCGACGATGGCCGGAATGCGCCCGTTCGGATTGATTGCCAAAAACCACGGCTCTTTCTGCGTATTATTCTGCAGCTCGAGCGTGTGCAGCGTGTAGGGCAGCGCCAACTCCTCGAGCGCGATGGATACCTTGTGGCCATTCGGCGTGGCCGCTGAGTAGAGGTCGATCATGATTTTCCTTTTCGGGTCTGGAAACGGTCGAGGACGGCGGGAACAGCTAGATGATAGCCGATTCGGGCCGCGCGTTGACAGTCCCGCGCTTTCCCTTTAGATTGCCGCATACATGCCGACGCGCGCCGCACGGCCCGGCTGGCCTGCCGCACGTCATTACACGAGGAACTTCATGCACCGCACCCTGATTTCGGCCGCAGTTCTCGCCTTGGCTGGTCTCACCGCAGCGCCCGCTTTTTCAGCCCCGGCAGCCCCGGCAGCGCGCGCCGTCCAGGCCACCACCCAGCTGCCGCGCGAGGTGCGTCCGATTCATTACGATGTCGCGCTCACACCCGACGCGGCGCGCTCGACGTTTGCCGGCAAGGTCGCCATCACGCTCGACGTGCTGGCGCCAACGGCGTCAATCACGCTCAACGCGGCCGACCTTGCGTTTATTAGCGCGACGCTGGCTTCCGGCGCGGGCGGCGCGCCCTTGCAGGCATCGACCAGCATCTACGCCGCCGCGCAAACGGCCACCTTTACTTTTGCCAGGCCGCTCGCCAAGGGCCGCTACACGCTGGCGCTCGACTACACCGGCGTCATCGGCCAGCAGGCATTGGGCCTGTTCTCGCTCGACTACGACAGCGCGGCCGGCAACCAGCGTGCGCTGTACACGCAGTTCGAAAACTCCGACGCGCGCCGCATGATCCCGTCGTGGGACGAACCGGCCTACAAGGCCAGTTTTACCCTGCAGGCGACGGTGCCGGCCGGTCAGATGGCGGTCAGTAACATGCCGGTCACTTCGACCAGCACGCTGCCAGATGGCCGCAGCCTTGTCAAATTCGGCGCCACGCCGAAGATGTCGACCTACCTGCTGTTTTTCGGCCTGGGCGATTTCGAGCGTGTCACCGCGATGGCCGACGGCACCGAGTTGGGCGTCATTACCACCAGGGGCAACGCCGCCAAGGCCGCCTTCGCGCTCGATGCGTCGAAAGCGCTTCTCGGCGAATACAACCGTTATTTTGGCGTGCGCTACCCGCTGCCAAAACTGGACAACATCGCCGCGCCCGGGCGCAGCCAGTTCTTCGGTGCGATGGAGAACTGGGGCGCGATCTTCACGTTCGAGTACGCGATTCTGCTTGATCCGGCCATCTCGACGCAGTACGACAAGCAGGAAATATTTGCCACCGCCGCCCACGAAATGGCGCACCAGTGGTTCGGCAACCTGGTCACCATGCAGTGGTGGGACGACCTGTGGCTCAACGAAGGCTTCGCCTCGTGGATGGAGGGCCGCATGACGGCGCGCCTGCATCCAGAGTGGCATACCGCGCTCGGTGCGGTCGGCGCGCGCGAACAGGCCATGGCGCGCGACGCCTTTGCCACCACCCACCCGGTGGTGCAGCACGTCGCAACGGTCGAACAAGCCAGCCAGGCGTTCGATGACATCACCTACAACAAGGGTGCGTCGGTAATCGGCATGCTCGAAGATTACGTCGGCGCGCAAGCCTGGCAGAACGGCGTGCGCGCGTACATGCGCGAACACGCCTACAAAAACACCGTCTCGGACGACCTGTGGCGCGCGATCGAAAAAGCGGCGCGCAAACCAGTCATGGCAATTGCCCATGATTTCACGCTCAAGCCGGGCGTGCCGCTGATCCGCGTCGATGGACCCGCCTGCAAGAGTGGCAGCAGTAGCACGCTTGTGGTGCTGACCCAGCAGGAGTTCAGCCGCGACGTGCCGAACAAAAAACCGCTGCGCTGGCGTGTGCCGGTGACGTTGCAGGTGGCCGGTTCGAATCAGCAGGTGCGTGCCTTGGTCAGCGCCGGCAAGGCGACCGTGAGCGTGCCCGGCTGCGGCCCGGTGATTGTCAACGCCGGCCAGAACGGCTACTACCGCACGCTGTACGCGCCGCAGCAGTTCGACGCGCTCAGCGCCAGCTTCGCCAGCCTGGCGCCGATCGACCAGCTTGGCCTGTTGTCGGACAGCTGGGCGCTCGGCATGGCCGGAATGCAGCCGGCGGCCGGCTTCATGGGGCTGGCCAACGCCGCCACGCTGGCGGCGGACCCCCAGGTATGGGGCAAGATCGTCCGCATTTTCGGCACGCTGCACGGCCACTATGCGGGCGATTCCTCGCGCCAGCAGCGGTTCGACAGATTCGCCGTTGCTCGCCTGGCGCCGGTCTTCAACCAGGTTGGCTGGAATGCGCGCGCCGGCGAAAACGCCACCGTGGCCAACCTGAGGGCCGAGCTGATCGGGACCCTGAGCGACTTGAACGACAACGCCACGATTGCCGAAGCGCGCCGCCGCTACGCCGGAGCGGCTGACGACGAACAGCTCAATCCCCCAGCTCTGCGCAAGACCATCATGGCGGTGATAGCGCAGCATGCCGACGCGCAAACGTGGGATGGCATGCACCGCGCAGCGAAGGCCGAGAAATCGCCGATGATCAAGGACCAGCTGTATCACCTGCTCGCCTCGGCCGGCAATGACGCGCTGGCGCGCCGCGCTTTGGCCCTGGCGATGACGGACGAACCGGGCGTGACCAACAGCGCGGCAATGCTGGCCCAGGTGGCGCAGGAACATCCCGACATGGCGTTCGATTTCGCGCTGGCCCACATCGACAAGGTAAACCAACGGGTCGATGCCACTTCGCGCAGCCGCTACTTGCCGCGGCTGGCGTCGGGCTCCGCCGATCCGGCTACCATCGGCAAGCTGAACGCCTATGCCGGCGCCAACTTTGCGGCCGGCTCGCGGCGCGACGCCGACACCGCGATCGCCGGCATTCGCGACCGCATCAAGACGCGGGCCGAGCGCCTTTCCGAGATCGATGCCTGGCTCAGCGCCCGCTAGAACGGCCATGGACGCCGAGCGCTGGCAACGGGCTTTAACTTTACCGGCAGCGCTCCTGGCTGCCGCGCTGCTGGCCGGCTGCACCGTAGCGCCGCCGCCGGACCCGGTCAGCCTCGACGCCGGCAATGCGGCGCAGTGGTACCGCCAGGCCGCGGCATCCGGCACCAACGTGCTGGTCATCGATCCGGCGCAGTCGCTGGTGGCGGTGACGGTGCGGCGCGGCGGCGCCCTGGCACGCTTCGGCCACGATCACGTGGTGGCCAGCCGCGGCGTCACCGGGTTTGCCGCGCCATCCGCCGGCCGTGCCGATTTTCATTTCCGGCTCGACCAGATGACGGTCGACGAAGCGGATCTGCGGCGCGCGGCCGGCCTCGACACCGAACCGTCGGCGGACGCCATTGCCGGCACTCGCGCCAACATGCTGACAAAGGTGCTGGAGACGGAACGCTTCCCGCTGGTGATACTGTCGGCACGCCAGCCGGCCGGTCAAGTTTTGGGCCAAGTTTCGGGCCAACCGCTGCAGCTGTCGATCACCTTGCATGGCGTCACCCGCACGGTGGCCGCGCCCACCCGCATCGACACCACGCCGCAGGGACTGGTTGCGACCGGCACCCTGCAATTGCGCCAGAGCGATTTCGGCATCACGCCGATGTCGGTGATGGGAGGTGCGATGACGGTGCAAGATACGATGGAGCTGCGCTACCGGATCGTGGCGCGCTAAGAACCGCTGCTTTCAGCGAACTTGCGCGCCGGCTTGCGGGCGGCGATCCAGGCGTCGACAAGCGCCGCGCTGCCGGCCGGCAGGTGCAGCCCCAGCTTGGAGCGGCGCCACAGGATATCGACGGCGCTGGCCGCCCATTCGTACGTCATCAGGTAGTCGGCCTCCGCCGCATACAGCCCCGGCACGATTTCCGGCCCCAGGTCGGACAATCTGCGGCAGCCTTCCAGCATGACGACCATGCGGGTACCGTAGGCGCGGGCGTAACGCCGCACCAGCGTCGGTGAAAGCCAGCTGTAACGCTGCTGCATGGACGCCGTCCACAAGTCGAATTCGAGCACGCCCCGGCTCGACGGCGCTTGCCCGAACAGGTCGCCGCCGGGCAGGCAGGCGTGCGCGGTCCAGCCGTCGCTGGTGTTGCCGAGCAAGGGGGCAATCCAGTCGACGGCCTCTTCGGACAGCTTGCGGAAGGTGGTGATCTTGCCGCCCAAAACAGTCAGCATCGGCGCACCGTCCGTGTTGCGGCCAAGGCGGAAATCGCGCGACGCCGATTGCGCGCTTGCCGGGGCTTCATCGACCAGCGGACGCACGCCGGCGTACGACCAGACTACGTCCAGCCGGCTGATCGGGCGGCGGAAATAGCGGTTCGCCAGCGCGCACAAGTACGCTATTTCCGGTTTGCTGATGGCGACGTCGTCGAGGTTGCCGGTAAATTCCAGGTCGGTGGTGCCGATCAGCGTGAAGTCGCGTTCGTACGGCATGGCGAACACGATGCGCCCGTCCGGGTGCTGGAAGATGTAGGCATACGGATGGTCGAACAGCCGCCTGACGACGATGTGACTGCCTTTAACCAGGCGCAGCGCATCGGCCGGCGCCAGCCCAAGCGCGGCTTGCTGAAAACCGTCCGCCCAGGGGCCGGTCGCGTTAACCAGGCAGCGCGCGCTGACGTGGGTGCTGCGCCCGCCGGCGCCCGTCAGCATGGCACTCCAGTGCAAGCGGTGGCGCTGCAGCTGGCCGCATCGCGTGTGCGTCATCACTCGCGCGCCGCGTTCGCTGGCGTCGAGCGCGGCGAGCACCACCAGCCTGGCGTCGTCGACCCAACCGTCCGAGTATTCGAAGCCGCGCATGAAGGCGCCGGCCAACGCCTGACCCGCCGGGTGGCGCCGCAGGTTGATTGCGCGCGAGGCCGGCAGGAATTCGCGCCGCGCCAGCCGGTCGTAGAGGAACAGCCCGGCCCGGATCAGCAGCGCCGGGCGCTGGCCGGCGTCGTGCGGCATCACAAAGCGCAGCGGCCACATGATGTGCGGCGCGCTGCACAGCAGCAGTTCCCGCTCGGCCAGTGCCTTGCGCACCAGGCCGAATTCGCGGTGCTCGAGATAACGCAGGCCGCCGTGAATCAGCTTGCTCGATGCCGACGAGGTGCGGGCAGCCAGGTCGTCTTTTTCGCACAGCACCACGCGCAGGCCGCGTCCGGCAGCATCGCGCGCGATGCCGGCGCCGTTGATGCCGCCGCCCACTACCAGCACATCGCAATCAATCCGTTCAACCGTGTCGTCCATTTGCCGCTCCTGTTTGCGTAGCCGCGCCCCGCCATTGTGTTCTAAATTGCAAGGATTGGCATGTTGTGGATTAAAATGCCAGCACCGCGCCGGCGCCGGCGCCGGCGCTGGCATCGCCACGCGGTGTGGCCGGTTCACTTTTTTCTTATTCGGGTTTCATGCGCTTTCTTTTGCTGCTGGCGTTGGTCATGCAAGTATTGTTTTGGCCCGCCCATGCGCGCTCCGCCACCAGCGCCAGCGTGCTGGTCCAGGCGCGCGCAATCGACCTGCGGCCTTCCGCGCGGCTGTTCAAGGACGACGGCGGACCTTTTCCCTCCAGCGCAAACGGCATCGCCGCGTGGACGGCAACGCTGACCCCGGCCGCGCGCATCGATCCGACCGGCGGCGCTTACTGGCTGGTGACGGGCGTGCGCAACGACACGCCAGTAGAACAGTGGGTCTTCGATCCGCACAACACCCTGATCGACCGCGTCGAGGCCCACCTGTTCGGTCTGGAGGGCGGCGTGCAACAGGTGCATACGGGCTTTCAGGCCAGCCGCGAATATTTTCTTCACTACGGCAAGAACGTGCGGCTCGAGCCGCAGCGCCAATACCAGCTGGTGATGCGTTTTTCGAGTCCCTACTATATCCGCGCACCGGTCGTCGCGCTTATCCCGCAAACCGAATATGGCACCCTGGTCATCCGCGAAAACCTGATGATCGTCGCCTCGCTCGCCGCGCTGGCGGCGCTGGCGATCGTCAACAGCTTCATCTTTTCCTTCACGCGCGACCGTGCCACCCTGTACTACACGCTGTACCTGGTGACCTCTTTCCTCGCCTGGGCGATGGCGTTCAACGTGTTCGCCGACCTGTTCGACTGGCGCCATGTCGAACTGCACTTCGTGCCGTTCTTCCTGCTGCCGGTTTTCTCGACGCTGTTCTATCTGAACTTCCTGCCGCTCAGGCAGCTCGCACCGTGGCTCGCCAGCATCAGCCGGGTCAACCTGGTGCTGCCGTTGCTGCTGCTGCCGAGCTGTTTCCTGGCCCTCGGCTGGGCCCCCAGGCTGCTCACCTTTGTCGTCATGCTGTGGCTGGTGCTGGCCCTCGTCTGCGGCATCGTGGCGTGGAAGCGCGGCTTCCAGCCGGCGCGCTATTTCGTCTTCGGCTTCATCGCCGTGACGGTGCCGGCGCTGCTGGTGTTGCCGGCCAACCTCGGCCTGATCGGAGCGTTGAAGAGCAACGCGCAGGTGCTGACGATGGTCGGCGGCACCATCGACGCGCTGCTGCTGGCGTTCGCACTGGCCGACCAGATCCGCCTCCTGCGCGACAAGATGGAGCAAAACGTCGACCGCCGCACGCAGGAACTGCGGCGCGCCAACTTGGCGCTGACGATCGCCAAGGAGCATGCGGAAGTGGTCAGCCGCCACCGCATCGACTTCCTGTCGGCGATGAGCCACGACATCCGCACCCCGCTGGCGGGCGTGATCGGCATGCTCAAGCTGAGCCTGCGCGACACCGCGGTGCGCGGGCGTACCGAGCAATACCTGCGCATCGGCCTGCGCAATGGCGAGTCGCTGCTGGACATCCTCAACGACATCCTCGACTTTTCGAAGATCGACGCCGGCAAGCTGACGCTCGAAACCACCAGCTTTTCGCTGGCCGGCCTGGTCCAAGATGCGGCCTGCATCATGCAGGGCCAGGCCGATGCCAAGGGGCTGCTGCTGCGGGTCGAACCGGCGCCAGGCCTGCCGCAATTCGTCGAAGGCGACCCGACCCGGATCCGCCAGATCCTGGTCAACCTGCTGGGCAATGCAATCAAGTTTACCGAGCACGGCGAAGTGGTGCTGGCGGCAAGCGCCGGCAGCACCGAGGGCGGCGCCACGCCGATCAGCTTCGTCGTCAGCGACACCGGTCCCGGCATCCCCTCCGAGGTCCAGGCGCGCCTGTTCCAGAAGTTCGAACAGGCCGACCACTCGACCACGCGGCGCTACGGCGGTACCGGGCTGGGGCTGGCGATCTGCAAGGAGCTGGTCGGTTTGATGAAAGGCGCCATTTCGGTCGACAGCACGATGGGCGCCGGCTCGCGGTTCGCCGTCACGCTGCCGCTGGCCGCCGGCAGTGCGCCGCGGGACCTGCGCGAGACCAGGGTTCGCGCGCGCCACAGCCACCAGCTGCGCATCCTGTGTGCCGAGGACGTGCAGACCAACCAGATCATCATCGGCGCTCTGCTGGAGGCGATGGGGCACCAGGTGCACATGGTCGAAAATGGCCGCGAAGTGCTCGATGCGCTGACCGGCGCCGACTTCGACATGGTGCTGATGGATGGCCGCATGCCGCTGATGGACGGCGAGCAAGCCACCCGCGCGATCCGCGCCGCGGGCCCGGGTGGCGGGCAGGTGCGCAATCCGCGCATCGCGATCATCGCGCTGACCGCCAACGCCAGCGCGCCCGACTGCGCACGCTACCTCGCCGCCGGCATGGACGGTTTCCTGTCGAAGCCGGTCGACGAGGCCAAGCTGTATGACGTGATCCAGGCCACCATCGACGCCCTGTTGATCGACGGGCACGTGCTGCGCTGCGCCGGCGCAGCGTCTTCGCCCGCCCCGGCGCTTGACAACTCGGCGCTGGCGCACCAGTTCGGCGTGGCGCAGGGAGCCGGCGAAGCAGCGCGCAGCGCACCGCTGTTTGGCTTCTCCGCTGCGCACCGTGAGCGCATTGGCCAGGCCTTCATGCTGGAAGCACCACGCCGGCTGGCGCAGGCGCGCAGCGCGATCGAGGCGGGCGACGCGGCCGCCGCGGCCGACGCGCTGCATGCCCTCAAAGGCAGCGCCGCGTATCTCGACTGCGCGCGCGTGCACCAACTGGCCGGCGCGCTGGAAGCGCTGGCCGATGCCGGACTGCTGAGCCAGGCGCACAGCGGTTTCGGCCAGCTCGACGTGGCGCTCGGCGACGTCCTCGCCAAAACGGCAACCCGCGCCGCGATCCTGTAGACGATCTTGTAAAATGAGGCGATGAACACGACTGCCGACAGCTTTGCGAACAACGACGGCGCCACCCGCGCCTGGGTGCGCATGCCATCAGGCAAGCGGCTCGACCTGCTCGATCCGCGCCCCGACGACTGGGAAGACGAAGACCTTGCGCTCGGCCTGGCCCGTACCTACCGTTGGGGCGGGCATTCGGCCTGGCCGCTGCCGCTGTCGGTGGCCCAGCACTCCATTACAGTGATGCTGCTGCGGCGCGCGGCATCCAGCGCGCCGCTGGCGCCGTCCTTTGAACTGCGCGAACTGCTGCACGACGCCGAAGAAGGTTTGCTCGGCTTCGACTGCATCTCGGTACTCAAGCCATTCCTGGGCGAGGGCTTTCGCGACCTTAGCGCGCGCCTCGACAAGGCGGTCTTCCTGCGCTACGGCCTGCCGCCCTGGACGCCTGATGAGCACGCGATGCACAAGCGCGCCGACCGCCAGGCCGCCGCCAGCGAAGCAGTGCACGTGGTGGGCTGGTCGGCCGACGAGGTGCTGCACACACTAAAAATCAGCGTGCCGCCGCTAGCCGACGACCCGCTGACGGCGCTGTATGGCGGCCAGGCCTGGGAGCCGTGGTCGCCGACGCTGGCGTGCGACCGTTTCCTGGCCGAGTTGCACCGCCTGAAACCGCGCTGAGGCCAGTCCTTGCTCGTTTTCAAGCTTTCTCCGCACCAGGGCGTGACGATTGGCGCTGTCCGACCAATCCCGGCCGGAAACTTCACCGGAGCCCCACCTTGCCAGGCGCATCCCTCACCGTCGCCCCTTCCCCCCCGCGCCGCGCCTGCCCACTGGCCGGCCCCGGGTTGGCGCCGTGCTGGCGGTCGCCGTCGTCGCCGCCTGCTGGCTTGGTGCGATACTGTACTGGCGCGCCGCCGACAGCATGCCGTCGACGATGGCGATGGCACAATAATGGCGCCATGGCTGGCGCAGCGCGGTATGGCGGAGCTCGATTTTAGCGACGAGGGGTGGCGCGCGTTGTCGATGGCCGCCGCGGTGGCCGGATTGGTCAGCGAGGCGTTGCTGCAGTCCGATGTCGGCGCTGGCGCTGGCCGCTCACCAGGCGCTGACATGTAGCACCCCGGCCCTGTACGTGAGCAATTCCGACAGCCACTACTGCTGCGCGCTGCTGGTCCGTCTGGCTGAACTATAGATCGTGGATGGCGTAGCGCACGTCGTGGCGGTCGTGCGCGCCGGCGGTTGCGCCCAGAAACGTGTCCCACCCGAGCCGTCCGCAACTACGCCCCGACTGCAATCTGATCGGCTCGACGTCGGCAGCCACCAGCACCAATTCGATTTCGTACTCGAGCGTCACGCCGGTGAACATGGTGAGCAGCCTGGCCAGCACGCACGCCGCCTTGCCGCCTGGCAGGAACGAGGCGAAACTGGCCCGGTCCAGCGGCCCCACCGTCAGCCGCAGCCGCAAGTCGCGCTGCCAGGCGCGCGTGCCGACCACGGCGCCGGCGCCGAGTACCGCGTTGGCGCCGCCCAGGGCGCTTTGTTGCATGAGCGGCAAGCTGTACCAGCTGCCGACGAACTGCTCCGCGCTGACCGGCTGGCCGAAATACTCCGACAGCACCCGCGCGATCGATCCGGCCGAAGTTGGCCGGTGCAACAAGGCGCCGCAAAAATAGCCGATCGTATCGTCGAGCAACCCGCCCTGTGACCCGTCGCTGCCTTCGGCATGGCGCCCCTGCAGCGCGGCGTGGCCGAGCCCGGCCAGCGAGAGCAGCAGCGGCAGGAAGCCGTCCTTGCCTTTGATCTGGTATTTCAGTTCCAGCCGATATTTGCGCCACGCTTCGTAGAACAGCGCCAGCGCGCGGTTCGAGAATGTATCGAGGAAGGCGCGCGGGCCATCATCCTTGTCGAACAACTGGTGGGCGGCGATGCGTTCGGTGTAGTGGGCCGGCAGGCTGCCGGCCATCCCCAGCATGCCCATGAAGGCCGGCGTAATGCGGATGTATTTCAGTTCGGCGCGGGCAAGCGCCGCCCCGAGTGTGCCAGCGTCGCGCGCCAGTTCGCGCGGTTCAGGCTGCAACGCTTCGATCTGGCTCGCCGGAAAACCGAGCGACACCGAATTCTGGAAGCGCAAAAAATTGGCCACCGCGCCTTCCTGCGGCACGCCATGTCGCCTGAGCCACAGTTCCAGCATCCGCACCGCCTGAAAGTATTCAAAGCGCTGCGGTTCGGCAAACAGGCGCTCGATTACACAAGGCTCAAATCGCCGCTTCGTGGTGTGCATCGCAACAGTTCCTCCGCGTTTTTCTTCGATATCACCACCAGCTGCGTAAAGCTGTTGGCGTGCACGTACAGCCCTAAAAAACATTCGACGATGTGGGCGAAGGCGTGGATGCCGCTGCCTACAAACGCTTCCTCGTCGATGGTCAGACCGACTTCGACGCCACGCACCAGGCAAGGGAACGGGTTGCCTGGCATCCAGGCGGTGGCCGGCTTGTAACTGACGGCGTCGATGCCGCTGATCTGGCGCTGGGAAATCGGCGAGCGCGGCAGGTCGTACAAGGTCAGCATTTCGCGAAATGCTTCCAGGCCGCCGCCGGACAGCGACAGGTGGTTCAGCGACAGGTGCGAGATCAGGCGCCAGTGCGCCCCGCCCCCGCGCGAAAAACGGTACGCCAGGGTCGGTTTGCGCAGGAAGCCGACCGTGCGCACGGTCGAGCCGCCCGCCAGGAACAGGTCGCCGCCGGCCACGCCATAGGTCAGCTGCGCCGGCAGGTCGCGGTTGGTGCAGGTGATCTCGAGGCTGAGGGTGTCGGTTTCGACCGCCGCCGGGTCGAAATCGATGTCGACGATCGAAATGGCCGTCTCGAAGCCGGGACTGTTGGTGGCAATGACGTCATTTCTGCGCATCACCCAGTAGTGACCGTTCTTTTCCGGCGTCTGGCCGTGGCGCAGGGAATAGAACGGGTGGAAATCGACCACCGACTCCCCATGCGGCGTCTGGCGCACCAGCTTGACCAAGTCGATCGAGTAGACGTCGTAGCTATACGCGCGGCGTCCGTCGGCCAGTACCGGATAGCTGTCGGTGGTGTGGCTCAGCCGGATCGGTACGCCGTGCTGGCTGAACAGGTTGACCACCGGCGTGCAGCCGAGCAGCACGTTGTTGGCTGACAGCGTGCCGAGCATGCGGGCGTTGTTCGAGTCGCTGCGCAAACCGGCCAGCGCCAGGTGCAGCGTGACCTTTTTGGCGCCGGCCGGCAGCGCGGCGCAGATGGCGGCCAGGTCGATGTCGAAAAAATTGAATTTCTCGGGAAAGCAGAAATATTCGGTCAGCAGGCGATAGGCCGGGTGCGAACGGGCCTGGTAGGGAATCAGCGACTCGTTTTCGCCGAAACCGGCCGGGCTGACCGGGATGGCCGGCAGGGCGATCCAGCGCCGGCTCTGATCGAATTCGGCGTAGGCCTTGACGGTGCGCATGAACAGGGCGTCGCGCAAGGCCGCGCAAAACGACGGCTCGCCGTCGATGAACACGCGCAGCGACGCCAACCCGAGCTGGGACAGCGCCAGGGCATCGGCGGTGGACTCGATCGTCAGGCTCAGGTTCGAGGTGGCACCGGGCGGCGCCGCCACCGCTTCAGGGGCATCGAGGATGGCCGAAAATCGTGCCTGCGTTAGCGCCACCGGCGCCATCGTCACCGGATACGCGGTGCGGAATGTGCATGCGCCGCCTTGCACCGGCCGCGTGCTCAGTTCGGTTCCACGCGGCATCTCTCCAGCCGTACTGAGCTGGGCGGCGCTACCGCCGAAATCAAACCGGGCGATCGAGCATGACGGAAACGGCCGCAGGTAGTGCGGGTACAGCGCCTCGAACAATGCCTCGGTAAATTGCGGGTAGTCGTCGTCGAGCCGCTTTGACACACGGGCGTTCAACAGCGCAAACGATTCGATCATGCGTTCGATGTGCGGGTCTTCGCACACTTCGCCGGCAATCAGCAGGCGCCCGGCGATTTTCGGATAGCGCTCAGAAAACTCGCGCGAATAGCGGCGCAGGAAGCCCAGCTCGCGTTCGTAGTAAGGCAGCAGTTCTTCCACAATTGACTCCGGTCCGTTTCGCGCGCACGCGCCAAATACTGAATCTATTGCCTACCGAACTCGGTTGACTTGATATACAACAAAGGCGAAGAAGCAATTTCCCGGTGAAATGGTTTCTTTGGCACACGATAAACCGTCGCCTGCGCCTGTTCCGCGGTCTACACAAAGGATCAAAAATGAGTACTGCCAGCAAGGTTCTATGGGGTGAAGGGCTGTTCCTGAGGCCGCAGCATTTCCAGCAGCAGGATCAATATCACGAGCACCGGCTGCACGAAAGCGTGAAGGCCCTGCATCCGTATGCATGGGGGGTCAGCCACCTGAAGGTCGACCGCGAGGCGCTGGTCAGCAACTCCTTGCGCGTGCTCGAGCTGTCGCTGATCTTCCCCGACGGCGAAATCGTCAACGCGCCCGGCAACGACGAGCTGCCCGGGGCGGTCGACCTGAGCGAGCTGGGGCAAGGCCAGAGCGTCACCTTTCACGCCGCCTTGCCCGCGCTGAAGCATTTCGGCGGCAATTTCACGCCCACCGGCCAGGTCAACAACGGCGCCCGCTTTGCCCAGAGCACGTGCGAAACGCCGGACCTGTTTACCCAGGCCGCGCTGGCCCAGCTGACCTACCTCAAGAAGTCGCTGCGGCTGGTGGCCGAGAGCGAGCCGCGCGATTCGTTCGTCAGCTTCCCGCTGGTAAGGCTGCGGCGGCTGTCGACCGGCGGCTTCGAAACCGACCCGACGTTCATCCCGCCCAGCCTGTCGATCCGCAGTTCGTCGCCGCTGTTCGTACAACTGCGCCGCCTGCTCGACGCGCTGCAGGCGAAAGTGAGCGCACTGCACGGCCACCATCGCGAGCCTAGCAAGAACGTCATCGAATACCGCTCGGGCGACATGTCCACCTTCTGGCTGCTGCACACGGCCAGTTCGGCGTTCGCTTCGCTGTCGCACTACCTCCAGCATCCGACGCTGCATCCGGAGCGGCTGTTCCAGCAGTTGCTCGGCCTGGCAGGCGGCCTGATGACGTTCTCCAAAAATCATGTGCTGTCGGACCTGCCGTCCTACCAGCACGCCGATCCGGGGCCGTCGTTCGAACGGCTGCACCTGATCATCCGCGAGCTGCTCGACACCGTCATTTCCAGTAAATATTTTGCCATCGCCCTGACCGAAACGAAGCCGTCGTACCACCACGGCATGCTCGACTCCGGCAAGATCGACGAGCGCACCGCGTTCTACCTGGCCGTTTCGGCCGACATGGCAGCGCTCGAACTGGTCGACGTGGTACCGCTGCGCTTCAAGATCGGCGCGCCCGACGACGTCGAAAAATTCGTCCTGTCGGCGATGCCCGGCGTGCGCCTGCAGCACGCGCCGCAAGTACCGGCGGCGGTGCCGGTGCGCCCCGACACCTGCTACTTCACGCTCGACAGCAAGGGGCCGATGTACGAACGGATGCTGCAGGCCCAATCGATTTCAATCTACGTCCCTTCCGGGATGCGCGCGCTGAAACTCGAACTGATCGCGGTTGCTTCCTGAACGGTTCAGGAAATCGTCACCGAGCTGCTGGCCGATTACCCGCGCGTGCGCGGCGAGTTCGACCTGGCGCAGGCACTTTCGGCACGCCCGCTACGGCTCCAGTACCGCGAGACCGACTTCGATTTCCTGCAGCGGATCGTCGCCGCCGAGGGGTTGAACTGGCGCTTCGAATATCAGCAGGCTGACGCCACCGACCATGCATCGACCGTTCATGCCCAGCACACGCTTGTCAAATCCACCCGAACGCGGTGACCAGCGCGAGCTGGCACCCCGAGCAATTGCTGGCCCCCGCCGTTGACCGCGCGGCGAACGGCGCCACGCCGACGGCAGGGCCGCGCACTTGCACGGCGAATTCACACGCTTTGGGCAAATCACTGAGCATCTGTGCCAGTGTTCGCCGGCTTTTCTCTCGCCGCGATCGCTGTGCCATCTCGACTGATGTGGCCAATCAGCGTGTCGCCCAGATAGTTCTTGATCAGCGCTTCGTGGACGCGCTCGGCCAGCTTTGCCTCGGTGAACTCGGCAAAAGCGCGTGAAAGCCCTTGTATCACGGCAACTATTTTTCCAGAAACACTTTGATTACCGAACATCTGTGCTAACCCACGGATTTCATTCATCTTTTCAGGATATCCACACGAACTGTGGATAACATTGTGGACAACTCAAGCTGAGCACCCTGCCAGCCCTGTATTCATGCGGTTTTCATTAAATTGCCCGTTTTAAATGCAAAAAGTAAACTCAAATGAATCAATCACTTGGCGCAGATGAGGATTCTTCCTACATGTCCTTATGAGGCATTCTCCTACAAAAGTTCCCAACAGGGGATAAGTCTGAAAAAGTTCGGCTTTTTACGACAATTTATGCGTCATGAATTGCTTTGACAATTCGCCCGTGCTGTCCTAGTGTGAGCCAATGCAAGCAAGCGACCATGCCACTGCAGACGATCCACACCTGTTCGCTGACGATGACGATGACGAAGCGTCGGCCACGGGCAGCGTTGCCGCGGACGAGACGCCGCCGTGGCGCATTTTGATTGTCGACGATGACGTGGACGTCCATGTCGTCACCAAGTTTGCGCTCAGCAATGCTAAT
>Ga0326735_1000055_pt1 | contig 21444 bp, 20 predicted proteins | sample 37_GP2_1092_FD_207945 | JGI IMG/M metagenome (GOLD analysis project Ga0326735, IMG submission 207945) | Glacier ice microbial communities from Ngari, Tibet, China - 37_GP2_109.2 | ecosystem: Environmental > Aquatic > Freshwater > Ice > Glacier | place: China: Ngari, Tibet | collected 2018-07-31
GGGCCGGGAGTGCGCGGTTAGGAGGCTGCCGGACTCAAGCAACCGAAGCGGGAATTAGGCCGGCCGAGGACAGATTTTGTCGAATCGCATCCCCAACTGATTCGTTTCGAAAAAAGCATCTGCTCGGTAAAAAGCCTATCATTGAAATGGATGCACAAATAAAGATTGTTCGGCAAAGGCTCGATCCGGCTTCCGTCACCCGCGACATAACGCGCTAACATCACGAGGCTGCGCCATGATGCACAATTTTCTAGCCAATAATCGCGCAGAGTTAATCGAGCGCTGCGCCGCGAAAGTGGCGCAGCGGCCGACCAGGAATGCCTCAGCCACGCAGCTTGCAACCGGGATTCCGCTATTTCTGAACCAGTTGACAAGAACGTTGGAAGCCGAGCAGCAGGGGACGCCGGAGGATGGCGTCAAAATTTCCGGGCCTTCTGGCGGAGCCTGCTCTATTTTATCGGAGATGGGCGTTAGCGCCGCCGCACACGGAAAAGCGCTGCTGGACCTCGACTATACGATAGATCAAGTGGTCCACGACTACGGCGACCTGTGCCAGGCCATTACCGACTTGGCGTTCGCGCGCGACGCGCCGTTCTCAGTCGGTGAGTTCCGGACCCTCAACCGCTGCCTCGACAATGCCATAGCGGACGCCGTCACCGAATTCAGCGCGCAGCGCGATACCGCGATCACGCTGCGCCAAACGACCGAGGTGAATCAACGCCTTGGCTTCCTTATGCACGAACTTCGAAATTCGCTCAGCGCCGCTTCTCTCGCTGGAGAAGCATTGCGGGTGGGAAATTTGACCTCGAGCGGCGCCACTGGCGCGGTTTTAAAGCGCAGCCACGACGCGATGTCCAGGCTGATCGATCGATCGCTTCTCGAAGTCAAGGCGGGAAGCGACGAGCTAAATGCACGACAAATCTTTTCGCTGGCGGAGTTTGTCCGCGAAGCCCAAGACGCCGGGCAACTTGTGGCCGATGCGCACGGCTGCGCCTTCGAGGTGGCAAGCGTTGATCCCGCCCTCGCGCTGGAGGCCAACCGGGAGCTGATCCTCGCCGCGGTGGCAAACCTGCTCGATAACGCGTTTAAATTTACCCAAGCACAGACCACCGTTACCCTGACCGCTTGTGCTCACGAAGACCGTGTCCAGATCGAAGTGGCCGATCACTGCGGCGGGCTGCGCCCAGGCGATGCCGAGCGCCTGTTTATACCGTTCAGTCAACGCGGAGGCAATAGGACGGGCATCGGACTTGGACTATCAATTGCGCGGCAGAGCGTGCAAGACGACGAGGGGACGCTCGGTGTTTGCAACGTCCCGGGGAAAGGCTGCGTCTTTACCATCGATTTGCCCCTCCGATTGCTTGGTTAATCGCTGTGCGCGAACGCCGCCGGTATCCGCCCCGCCAGCGTTTCTACGAGTCCATCGATATCAGGCTCATTCACCTGCAAGCCCGGCTGCGGCACGAGTTTCGCGCCGTGGATCGAAGCGCGCCGTTTTTAACGGCATCCGGCAGCCGGACCGGGTGTCGCGGGCCGCGGGGCCCGGCCGGAGCCCGTGCAGATCGCCTTGCGCGCTTTTACAAGGTAGCTGCGCGCCACGCCGCCCTTCGCCGGTTCGCTATAATTGTCGACTCGGCACTGAACAAGGAAGCACAATGGCGCAAACCACCGACACCGCATCGTCTTTGCCCAAGGCGCTCGGCCATATCCGCGTGCTCGACTTGTCGCGGGTACTGGCCGGCCCGTGGTGCTCGCAGAACCTGGCCGACCTTGGCGCCGACGTCATCAAGATCGAGCGTCCCGGCGGCGGCGACGACACCCGCGCCTGGGGCCCGCCCTACGCCAAAGACGCCGACGGCAACGACACCACGGAAGCAGCCTATTATCTGGCGGCCAACCGCGGCAAGCGCTCGGTGACGGTCGATATCGCCAGCGTCGAGGGCCAGGCGCTGGTGCGCGAACTGGCGGCGCACGCCGACGTCGTGCTGGAGAATTTCAAGGTCGGCCATCTGAAGCGCTACGGCCTCGATTACGATACCCTCAAGGCGATCAAGCCAGACCTGGTCTACTGCTCGGTGACCGGCTTCGGCCAGGACGGCCCGTATGCCCACCGCGCCGGCTACGACTTCCTGATCCAGGGCATGGGCGGCTTCATGTCGATCACCGGCGAGCGCGACGACCTGCCCGGCGGCGGCCCGCAAAAGGCCGGCGTGGCGATCACCGACCTGATGACCGGCATGTACGCGACGGTGGCGGTGCTGGCGGCGCTGACCCACCGCGACCGCACCGGCGTTGGCCAGTACATCGACATGGCCCTGCTCGACGTGCAGGTGGCGATGCTGGCGAACATGGCCAGCAACTACCACACCAGCGGCAAGCCGCCGGCGCGCTGGGGCAATGCCCACGCCAACATCGTGCCTTACCAGACCTTTGCCTGCCTTGACGGCCACATCATCGTCGCCACCGGCAACGATGGCCAGTACCAGAAATTCGTCGAAGCCGGCGGCTGCGCCGACCTCGCGACCGACCCCCGCTTCGCCACCAATCCGCTACGCGTGCGGAACCGCTTTGTACTGGTGCCGCTGCTCGAACAGATGGTGAAGCGCCGTACCAAGGGCGAGTGGATCGCCAGCCTGGAGGCGCTCGGCGTGCCGTGCGGGCCGATCAACGATATCGGTGAGGTGTTCGCCAACCCGCAAGTGAGCGCGCGCGGCATTGCCATCGACATGCCGCATCCGAGCGCCGGTAAAGTGACCTTGGTGCGCAGCCCGATGAAGCTTTCAGGCACGCCGGTGTCAAATGAAAAGGCACCCCCGCTGCTCGGCCAGCACACCGACGAGGTGCTGCGCGAAGTGTTGGGGCGCAGCGATGGCGACATCGCTGCGCTACGCGCCAAGGGCGTGTTGTGACGTGAGCTGAAGGCAGCTTGGTGCAGCTTAGTGCAGCTTGTGTTTCAGGTCGGAGAGTTCGGCATGCACCCTGGTGATGGCGGTTTCTACCTGCGGCGAAATATGCGCGTCGCTGCGCGACATGCGTTTGGCTTCATCGCCCGTGTCCTCCAAGCCGTCGACACACTCGACGATGCGGACTTGGTCGTTCGATGCGATGGCCGTCTCGGCCTGTCTGGCTTGCTCGGCCATTTTGCGGATGCAGGCCTTCAGTTCGGGCGAGGTATCGGTAGCCGACATGCAAGCCTGTTCGGCCTGGTCGATGGTTTGCTGGATATGGGTAATGCGCTGCTGAATTTCGTTCGCTTGTAACATGGTGAACTCCCGGAAAAGGTTAAGCTAGTTGGACCGGGGGTTCACACACAAGTTGCGTGTTTATTTAGAAGCGTGAGAGTTTATGCAACAGGCGCCAGGATTGCCGGCGGCAGCGGCGCCAGGCCGCGCAGGCGCAGCGCGATGACAAAAGCGATGCCGAGCAGGCCGCCAAGCAGGGCAACCACGCCCGGCCAGCCGGCACCGCTCCACAGCACGCCGCAAAACGAGCCGATCACACTCGATCCCAAGTAGTAGAAAAACAGGTAGAGCGCGGAGGCGAGCGCTTGCGGCGCTTGCGCACGCCGGCCGACCCAGGAACTGGCGATCGAGTGCGATGCGAAAAAGCCGAAGGTGAACAAGCCCATGCCGAACACGATCACCGGCAGCGAGTTGGCCAGCGTCAGCAGCAGGCCGGACAGCATCACCGACATGAACAGCCACAGCACGTTGCGCCGGCCCAGCCGGTCGGCCAGGCGGCCGGCCCAGACCGAGCTGAAAATGCCGAGCAGATAGAGCGCCGACAGCAGGCCGACGCCGCTCTGGCTGAGCGCGAACGGCGCGCCCAGCAGGCGGTAGCCTATGTAGTTGTACAGGCTGACGAAGCAGCCCATCAGCAGGAACGACAAGGCGAACAGCCACGGCAGGCCGCGGTCGGCCAGGTGGGCGCGAACGCCTTGGACGAGCGCATCGATGCCACGCTGGTGGGTAACATCGCCTCGTCTAAAATTGTTCGAGGCCGGCAGGCTGCGGCGAAATTCCCACGCCGCGTACAGGCCAGCCGCGCCTATCACCGCCAGCGCCACCCGCCACGAATAGAAATCGCTGAGCACCGAGGTCAGTACCCGCCCGAGCATGCCGCCGAAGGCGCTGCCGCCAATGTACAGTCCCATCGACAAGCCGAGCGAGGGCCCTTCGATCTCTTCGCCCAGGTAGGCCATGGCGACCGCCGGCATGCCGCCGAGTACCACGCCCAGCAAACCGCGCAGCACCAGCAACTGCGTAAAATCTTGCGCGAACGCCGAGGCCAAGGTCAGCACCGCGCCGCCCATCATCGCCGCCACCATCATCGGTTTGCGGCCGATGCGGTCCGACACCACGCTGCTCAGCAGCAGCGACAGCGCCAGCGCGGCGGTCGATACCGACAGCACCAGGCTGCTTTGGGCCGGGGTGAGGGCGAACTGGCCCGCCAGCAGCGGCATCAGCGGCTGCACGCAATACAACAAGGCAAAGGTCGAAATGCCGCCGAACACCATCGCGCGGTTGATGCGCTTGAATGCCGGGCTGTTGGCGGCAATGGCGCTGGGAAAGGTCGGGACGGACATGGTGGCCTGGAATGATTAAACGGTAATGCTCATCTTAGGATTGCGCTTTAAACCTGTCCAATATATATTTGAAGCGTCTGTCATACCCAGAATAGATAAGAGAATGGAACTTCGCCACCTGCGTTACTTCGTTGCCGTTGCCGAAGAGCTGCACTTTACCCGCGCGGCCGAGCGCCTGCACATCGGCCAGCCGCCGCTCAGCCATGCGATCCAGATGCTGGAAGCGGATATTGGCGCGCAATTGTTTGAGCGCAGCAAGCGCTGGGTGCGGCTGACCGAGGCCGGCAAGCTCTTTCTGGATGACGCGCGGCGCATCCTGATCCTGGCCGAGCAGGCGGGAGAGACGGCGCGCCGGGCCGCGCGCGGCGAAGCGGGCGAGCTGCGGATCGGTTTTACCTACTCTACCCCGCTCACGCCGCTGTTTGCCGAAGTGATCAACCGCTACCGCCAGAACTACCCGCTGGTCACCCTCACCTTGCACGAGATGGCGACCTTGCGCCAACTGGAAGCGATCGGCCAGCGCACGCTCGACCTCGGGTTCGTGCGCCCGCCTGAAGTCGCGGTGCCGAACGGCGTCAAGCTGACGGCCTTGCGCGAAGACCCGTTGATGGTGGTGCTGCCGGCCTGGCATCCGTTGGCGGCCAAACCGGCGCTGGCAATCCGGGAGCTCGAAGCGCTGCCGTTCGTGATGTATCCGCCAAGCGGGGGTACCGGCATTTATCCGCAGATATTGCGGCTGTGCCGCGCCGCGGGGTTCGTACCGCGGGTCGGCCAGACCGCCGGCGAAGCATCGACCATCATCGGCCTGGTGGCGGCCGGCAGCGGCATCAGCTTGCTGCCGTCGTCATTCGACCGGATCCGCATGGACGGCGTGTGCTACCGGCCGCTGCTCGACCCGGAGGCGACGACGATGCTGCTGCTGGCACAGCGCGCGGGCGAGCAGTCGCCGCTGGTCGATGCGTTTGTGGCGCTGGTGACGGATGCTGCGAGACCGAAAACGTGACGTCGACGCTGACCGGGTAGCGAACGGGCGAGCGTCTACGAATAATCCGCGTCCAGCTCCGAGCCGGCATAATTTTCCAGCTCCCCAAACAGCGTTTTCATCGCCGTACGCGTGCGGATTTTCTGGATCACGGTGCAGTGCTCGCGGTAGGAGGCGATGCGCTCGGCCATCACTGCCTGGTGCTGGGCCGGCACTTGCGCCATCAGGGCGGCCCAGCCGGCCTCATAGTCGGGCTTGTTCTTGCGCACCGATTTGACCAGGCGCTCGAAGTCTTTCTGGCCGGTGCGCGCGACGATCCGCCCGCCGCCTTCGATGGCAAAGATGATCGCCAGCGCGATCACGCCTTCGGCATTCAAATCCGGGTCAAGGACCGGCCCGGCATAGTGATGGCGCCGCAGCCAGCCGGCCGCGTGCACGATCGCCTGCACGCCTTTGCGCTGCTTGTATTGCAGCTCGTAGCGCTCGGGACCGGACCAGTTCTGGCCCGGGTCGGCGTTGCAGATGTCGACGAACAGTTCCTTCAGGCGCCGCTGGGTATAGATCGGGTCGAGGTCGTATTCGCCGACGAGCGAGTCTTCCGGCAGCGCAGACAGGTCGCGGATCATGCGAAAGCCGGCCTGGAACGCGTGTTCGGCGCCATGGTCGATGAGGAAATCGAGCGCCGCTTCGTCGCCTTCGTGCTCGAGTTCGTGCTCGAGACCGAGCGAGACGCCACCGACGGTCAGAAAGTAGGCGCGGCCAATGCCTTCGGCGGTGCGGTCGTTGGTGAATTTTTCGGCGACCATCGCGGTGATGCCGGCCAGTTCGTCGGCCAGCATGGTCGCTTCATCGCCACCTTCGCGCGCCGCCAGGCAACGGATCGCCCGCACCAGCCGCGGCAGCTTTTCTTCGACGATCGCGACCTGCATCGTTGGCGGCGAGGTTGGCGACAAAGCCCCATCGGCGCTCACGAGAAAATGTCCGTGCCGATGCTCTTGCGCGCGCCGCGCTTGGGCACGCTGCTGCGCGACGACGGCACCTGCTTGCGCAAGCGGTACAGCAGTTCCCTGGTCGAGCGCTGCATGAACTTCGGCTCTTCGTCGGGATCGTCCGAAAACTCGGCGTCGGCCAGGTCGGCGCTGTGGCGGAAATCGGGGAACAGTTCGAACAGCGAACGGTCCCAGCCGTCCTCGCTGGCCTTCGCCAGTTCGATCGCCAATGGCACCAAATCGCTGTCGGACGAGGTCTGGCCGGTCATGTACGGTCCTTTCGAAATGATCTCCTCGGCTACTTCGAGGATTTCCTTCGGCGCCATCGAGAACAGGATGGCGAAAATCGTCGCGCCATGGTCGCTGGCCGACGCCTCGAACAGCAGATCGGCGCGGCGCTCCTGGTCGTCGGTCGAAAACACGATGCCGTGGACGTGAGAAAACAGGCTCTCGGCGACGCGCTCGGGGTCGTCCTCGATCATGTCGTCCGACCAGGTGGCGGCGATGAAGGCCAGGCTGTCGGCCCACGCCTTGGGCGGCACCAGCAAGGTGGCCAGCGACGTCTTGCCGCCGTCAAAGCCGGACAAATGCAAGGCCGTCACTTGCGGCGCCAAGTTGGCCAGCACTTCGACCACGGCCAGGTCGCCATGCTCTTCGACCGCGTCCGAAAACGCCTGTTCGGCATGGCTCAGCGAGCCGGCCAGCACCAGCTCGCTGACCTGCTTCGACAGCGCCGGCAGATAGCTGTTTCCACTCATGCTTACTCCTCCTTGTCGAACATCTGGGCGAAGTCGTCGGTGACGCCGTCGTCGTCGTGCTCGTCGTCGCCGTCGTCGTTGCGGCTCAACTGCTCCAGCGACTGGTCGTCGTCGTCCCACTTGCGCGGGTGCTTGAACAGGAACGCGGTGATGATCGCCTGGCGCGCCAGGTCGGGATGGTTTGCCGTCATCGCCTGGTACATCTTGTCGGCCTCGCCGTCGCAGTTGGCCATCGCGAACACGGCGGCCGGATCGCCGCCTTCGTATTCGTCGGCCTCGGCCAGCAGACCTTTCGGATTACTGAACTTGATATGATCGACCAGCGCAAAGCTCATCATGTTGACGTCTTCGATGCCGCCACCGGCTGCGTATTCGGACGCCAGAGCACTTTGCATCATGTCGTAGTTCTTGCGGTTGGGCGGGTCGCCCAGGATGCCGTCGATCTGGCCCCCCAGTTCGCGCGACTGGTAAGCGAATTCGGGATGTACTTTTCTCATGTTCTGATCCTGTTGTGAAGCGTATGGGTTGATGCGGGCGGCGGACGCGGGCGAAAAAATTTACGCCCAAGGTTCACGCAGGCAAGGCGACGCCGTTCAGGGCGAACAGCGAACGCCACAGCTCGAAGGCCTCGGCTTCGGCGTCGACGATGATGCGGTGATTGACGCTCTGGTCGTACTCGCCTCGCTTGGCCCGGTCGGACAAGATTTCGTAAGCCTTGGTGACGCTCTTGAAGCGCACTTCGGCGGCCGGCGCGTCGTTGCGGTCGGGATGGTAGCGCATCGCCAGCGAGCGGTAGACCTTCTTGATCTCGTCTTCGCTTGCGTTCGGCGCGACGCCCAGGACGGCGTATAAATTTTCCACGGGGGACCCTTGGCCGCAGCCAAAACCAATAAAGGGGGATTATCCTCTAAACGGCGCCCGGCCGCGCAAGTTCCCTGCCGCATACGGTAAAATGCTGCAACTCCATCATTACAAAGCATTTTTTTTATGAGCAACGATAAAAACAATCCGGCGCCGGCGTCCGCCTCGGCTCCCACAGCTCTCATCTCCAATTTCTTGCGCGCGATTGTCGAATCGAACCTCGCGGCCGGTACCTATGTGCGCGACGGCTTGCCACCGGTAATCACCCGCTTTCCGCCCGAGCCGAATGGCTACCTGCACATCGGCCACGCCAAATCGATCTGCCTGAACTTCGGCATGGCGCGCGACTACGGCGGCGTCTGCCATTTGCGCTTCGACGACACCAACCCGGCCAAGGAAGAGCAGGAATACGTCGACACGATCATCGACAGCGTCAAGTGGCTCGGTTTCAGCTGGGAGCAGGACGGCAGGAACCACCTGTATTTCGCCAGCGATTATTTCGAGCAGTTGTACCTGATGGCCGAGTACCTCATTAGCGCCGGCCACGCCTACGTCGACAGCCAGAATGCCGACGACATGGCGAAAAACCGCGGCAATTTCGGCACGCCGGGCACCAACTCGCCGTTCCGCAACCGCCCTGCCGGCGAATCGCTGGCGATCTTCCGCGACATGAAGGCAGGCAAATACAAGGACGGCGAACACATCCTGCGTGCAAAAATGCGCGAAGATGCGATGGCGGCGCCCAACATGAACCTGCGCGACCCGGCGATCTACCGGATTCGTCACGCCCACCACCACCGCACCGGCGACGCCTGGTGCATCTATCCGATGTACGACTACACGCACCCGATTTCGGATGCGCTGGAAAACGTCACCCATTCGCTGTGCACCCTCGAGTTCCAGGACCACCGGCCGTTCTACGACTGGCTGCTCGAGACGCTGACCGAAGGCGGTTTCTTCAAGCAGCCGGTGCCGCGCCAGTACGAATTCTCGCGCCTGAACCTGACCTACCTGGTGATGAGCAAGCGCAAGCTGCGTCAACTGGTCGACGACGGCATCGTCTCCGGCTGGGACGACCCGCGCATGCCGACCCTGGTCGGCCTGCGCCGGCGCGGCTATACGCCCGAATCGATCCAGCTGTTCTGCGAGCGCATCGGCGTCTCGAAAGCGGACGGCTGGATCGACATGAGCACGCTCGAAGCGGCGCTGCGCGACGACCTCGACCCGAAAGCGCCGCGCGCCACCGCCGTACTGCGGCCGTTGAAACTGATCGTCGATAATTTCCCGCAAGGCGAATCGGTCGACTGCACCTCGCCCGTCCACCCCCATTTCCCCGAGCGCGGGCAGCGCACTTTCCCGTTCACGCGCGACCTGTGGATCGAGCAGGACGACTTTATGGAAGTCCCCAGCAAGGGATATTTCCGCTTCTTTCCGCCGATCGGCGACGCGCCCGGCAGCCGGGTGCGCCTGCGCCATGGCTTCGTTGTCGAATGCACCGGCTGCGACAAGGATGCCGACGGCATCGTCAGCGCCGTCCACGTCAACTATTTCGAGGACAGCAAATCCGGCACCGAAGGCTCGAACGCCTACAAGGTCAAGGGCAACATCCACTGGGTCAGCGCCGCCACCGCGCTGCAGGCCGAAGTACGGCTATACGACCGCCTGTTCACCGAAGCCCAGCCCGACGCCGGCGGCAAGGATTTTATCGCCGCGCTCAACCCGAACGCGCTGGAGGTCGTCACCGCCTACCTGGAACCGGGCATGAGCGCGGCGCTGCCCGACCAGCGCTTCCAGTTCGAGCGCCACGGCTACTTTGTGGCCGACCGGGTCGACAGCGTGGCCGGCAAGCCGGTGTTTAACCGGGTGACGACGTTGAAGGATAGCTGGGTGAAGTAGGCTTGACGCCACTACATCCGATCCCGCTCCGGTGATGGCCGCAGCGGGATTTTTTTTGTTGAAATTTCGAGCGGTGATTTTGTTTTGATCATCAACCTGTTATTTCTACTAGGTACATCTGCCTGTCACTTTAAGTAACTTGTATCTATATCAAATTCACTTCACGGATACAGTGTCCGACTGCTCGACTGAATTCTCGAAAGCAACGAGCGATGCGCTTCCTGCCTGCCGACATCAAAGTTTTTACCATGGGGAAAGTGGCATTTGGGATTGGTTTCCTGTTGTCTTCTGCGGTCGGCCTGCTGTTTTTCGTTGCGACCGCAAACACCATTGAGAAAGATGCGAAGGCACGCTTCAACACCATGGCGCGCAGCGTCCAAAATATGATTAACGAACGCGTCAAGAGCTATAACGACGTGTTGCGCGGAAGCGCGAGCCTGTTTCAAGCCACCCCTAACCTGACACGCAAACAATTTCACCTTTATGTGCAAGGCCTGTCGCTCGAAAAAGAATTTCCGGGGATCGACGCGATTAATTTTGTCCGTACTGTCACCGAAGTCGAACTCCCGGCGTTCGAGGCGAAGGTGCGCCAGGAAATCGCGGCCGAGCCCAGCGGGTATCCGCCGTTTCAAATCATCCCGCCGGGCCGACGCGCCGTCTACGACGTGATCACCTATATCGAACCGATCGAGCGCTGGTCGAGCAGGTTCGGAGTCGACATCAGCGGTAACGGTGATCAAGGACGAGCCAAAGCGCGCGACTCTCGTGAACTTTCGGCCTCGGGTCTGCCGGTTTCCTTCCTATCAGGACCGACTCGCACCGCGCTTTCCATGCGTTTGCCGATCTATCGCAATGACATGCCGGCCTCCACCGTAGCGGAGCGGCGCACTGCCTATCTCGGTAGTGTGGGCGTTGGTTTTACCGTGCAGAAGCTGCTTCAGGGTGTGCTTGGCCAAATGCCGGTGCGCGGTGCGCGCCTTGCGCTGACAGACGTTGGCCGCCGGCCCAACAGTTCGCAACCGGGCGCTTCTTCCTCCCCGCGCGTGCTGTTCGACAGCAGCGCCACGGCCACTATGCCTTCCCCTTCCCCGGCACGGCCGGACAGCATGACCTTTGTTACTACATTGCCGATATATTACACCACGCGCTTGTGGGAATTTCGTCTGAGCATTCGCAAGTCCAGCCTCTACACCGGGTTCGATGCCTATGTCCCATGGCTCGCGATGCTGGCCGGCTTTGTCAGCATGATGTTGCTGTTCATCCTGTTCCAAACGCTCAGTTCATCAAGCCGAACCGCTGTCGCTCTGGCCAAAAGCATGACCAAGGAATTGCGGGACAGCGAGGCCAAACTACAAAGGTCCAACGACAGTTTGCGCCGACTCGGCGCCCATGCGGATAAGATCAAGGAGGCCGAGCGCAAACGCATTGCGCGCGAGATCCACGACGACCTCGGCCAAAACCTGCTCGCGTTGCGCATCGAGGCCGATATGCTGCTCTTGCGTACCGGGGACCGACACCCGCGCTTGCATATGCGTGCACGCGCGACCGTCAGCCAAATCGATGCGACGATAAAGAGCGTGCGCCAAATCATTAACGACCTGCGGCCGAGCGTCCTCGACCTCGGCTTGAACGCGGCAGTGGACTGGCAAATCGCCGAGTTCGGGCGCCGCACCGGCATCAACTGTGATGTAGTGGAAACCCATCAGGATATTCAAGTCAGCGAACACTGTGCCACCGCCCTTTTCCGCATCCTGCAGGAATCATTGAGCAATATCTTGCGCCACGCGCACGCGACGCGGGTCCAGGTCGTGCTACGGGTAGAGCGCGGCTGGATTTTGATGTCGGTGGGCGACAACGGCGTCGGCTTTCATCCCAAGGGGCACTACAAGCTCGGGTCCTTTGGCCTGATCGGCATCGAAGAACGCGTCAACATTCTCGGCGGCACCTTCGACATGCATAGCGAGCCAGGCAGCGGCACGATCATTCGCGTAGCGGTACCAATTCCAGACGTTCTCCAACACCCCATTCCACTCAGCAATCCAATCAACGAGCGTGAACAAGGAACCGCACTGGTCTGATTGGTGTCAGATATTCCTGACAGATCTGCGTCCGGAATGCCTCGCAGCAGTGTTGGTATACCGCCTGTTGCTAGGAATCCACGCACTTATTTGATTGATCGAACGCAAGTTCTGGTCTGCCTTTGTGAGCAAGAATCACCTTACTGCTTCGAATCAATACGGCAGACCGAAACATCCACCTGACTCCCCGCTCCAGGGAATCATTCTATAAGAGCCTGAAATATGCATACAAACGACGAAACTCGATCCTAATCAAAACCAATAGTTACAAAATCTCTGAACACAAAGGATTTGTCATGAACTCGAACGCAAAACTCAACGTGATCGCCGCATTGGACCTCAACCCAATCAAAGTAAAGCTGATGCACAAGGAGTCCGGTGAAGGCTGGTCGCTTGAACAAGTCAACGAAGTGGAACTTGAATACCGCCGCTTCCTGCACCTCTTGAAACTTTTTCCCAATGAGCCGGTGTCACCGCGATTCGACGTCGACATTTTTTGGCACTACCACATTCTGGACACAATGAAGTACGCTGCCGATTGCGAACAAATTTTCGGCTATTTCTTGCACCACAATCCGTATAGTGGACTGGGGGGCAAAGTCGACGAAGCAGATCACCATCGCACTGGTGCACGCACGCAAGAGTTGTATGAAATGACATTTGGAGAAGCCTACCTTCGGCAGGCGGCGATAGCGCAGAACGACAGGTCCTATTCGATGCATTCGGTTTCGAAGGCAGCGAAGATCGCGTGGTGCGATGCGGTAGCGCAGAATGATCGGTCCTATTCGGCGAACCCTGTCTTGGCCTTGGCGCAGATCGCGTGGTGCGACGCAGTAGCGCAAAATGACAAATCTTATTCTGCGCGCCCGGTTTCCAGGTCGGCAAAGATGGCGTGGTGCGACGCGGTAGCGCGGAACGACAGATCCTATTCGGCAGGCCAGGTCGTAGGCTCAGCGAAGATGGCGTGGTGCGACGCGGTTGCTAGCGGCAAATCGTATTCGGCTAGCCCGGTTTCTGGGTCGGCAAAGATGGCGTGGTGCGATGCAGTAGCACAAAACGACAGATCCTATTCGGCACGTTCAGGTACAGGGTCGTCCAAAATGGCGGGGGGCGACGGGGTAGCGCAGAACGCCCCCGCCATAGCAATTGCAATTGCAATTGCAGCATAGTGGCTCATCTCGTCGTCACCAACCCCTTGTCGGGGTTGGCCGACCGTCAGCCGTTTTGGCATTCAGGAAATTAGTGAGGCTTGCTGTAGCGCCGTAACCCTCCTCATCTGCTGACAGCCCCCCCTTTTTCTGCAACTGGCCATTGTTTCGGCTGGTCGACCCTTCAAAGTCGCTGTGTTCAGCTCGATATTTGCGGGCCTGAAGCGCCGCTAGTTTTTAGTCCCGCTTGCTGTTCGATTTGATTATTTGCGGCGTCGCTATCAACGCACACTGTTCGCGGGATGCCGAAGCGCAACGGGGAAGGTAAGGCGAATCGGCATTTCCGGTGATAATTCTTGTTATTCCGTGGCGTGGACACTGCCGTCTCCGGGTCTATGTCCATATGCCGGAAAAATTTAATTTACCTAATAAATGTGTGGATTGACCACGTCGTGGGCGCCATGGTCTCATCATTATTATGTTGGCAAAAAATTGTCTTGATGATCGCGAGTGCCAAGCACAATCGCGCTACGGGCTCCTCGCCTGTCCTGGCACCCGGGCTTCGCCCCGCTTCAACAGGGATACAACATAGGACCCGCGAAAAAATGTTGTCAAATCCACTGCGTCAGATAGTTTCAGGCTGCATCACCGGTGTATTGGTCGCGGCCCAGCCTCTGATGGCCCAAGAAACAATCGAAGTGGTGCAGGTAACCGGCACCCGAATCACCGAGCCCGGCACGACCTCCAACAGCCCCATTTCATCGGTTACCGCCGAAGAAATCCAGACCGCGCAACCGATCGCGGTGGAGGATTTTTTCAAGTCCTTACCCGCGGCGGTGCCGGCGATCGGTCCCGGCACCAACAACGGCACCGGCGGCGCGGCCACCATCGACCTGCGCGGCTTAGGTCCCAACCGCACGCTGGTGCTGGTCAACGGCCGCCGGCTGGTGCCGTTCAACCTGAACGGCACCGTCGACACCAATGCGATCCCGCTTGCCTTGGTCAGCCGGGTCGACCTGATGACGGGCGGCGCGTCGGTGGTGTACGGCGCCGATGCGGTGTCGGGCGTGGTCAACTTCAAGCTCAAGCGCAATTTTACCGGTGTCGACCTGACGACGTCGTACGGCGCCACCGCCGACCAGCGCGACGCCAGGCGGCGCCGCACCGACCTGACGGTCGGCGCCAACCTGCCTGACAATCGCGGCAACGTCGTGCTCAGCGCCGGCAAGACAATCGCCGATCCGGTAATGCAAGGCGCGCGCGCCTACGCCTTCACCAGCCTGAACTCGGTTACCGGCGCGCCGATCGGTTCGGCCACCACGGTGCCGGCGGCTTTTTCGACCAGCAAGGGCGCCGGCGGCAGCGACGCCCTGGCCGGCGCCTGGCAGATCAATCCGGCCACCGGCGCCCTGGTGCAACCGGTCCAGCTCTACAACACCAATCCGGTCAATTACTATGCGACCGGCCTCGAACGGAACCAGGCCACCGCGCTGGGCAACTTCAAGTTCAACGCGCATGCCGAAGCGTACGCCGAACTGTTCTACACCAGCAGCAAGGTCGGCGCTGCCCTCGCCGAGACCGGCACCGCCGGCTCCACCTTCAATGTGCCGATCGGCAACCCGTTTATTCCGGCGCCAGCGCGCCAGCAGTTGTGCGCCCGCCGCGGCATCCCGGCCGCCAGCTGTGTCGAAGGCAATCCGGCCCTGGTACCGTTGCTGGTCAACCGCCGCTTTGTCGAACTGGGACCGCGCTACTTCGATTTCGATACCACAACCCGGCAGGCCACCCTGGGCATACGCGGTGCGCTCACACTTGACTGGACCTACGATGCGTACTGGAGCCGAGGTAACGCCGACCAGACCGGGATACGCCGCAACTGGGGCTCGCAATCGCGGGTGGTCCAGGCGCTCAATGCGCTCAGCACCACTGCCTGCGTCAACCCGGCCAACGGCTGCGTGCCGCTGAACGTGTTCGGCGCCGTCGGGTCGGTCACGCCGGCCCAGCTCGGCTTCATCAACCTGAGCGCGCAGCTGCGGCAAGCGGTACGCCAGGACGTCGGCATGCTGTTGTTCTCGGGCGACCTGGGGAACGGACTGGCCAGCCCGTTTGCTACGCAGCCAGTCAGCGTGGCGCTGTCGCTCGAACAGCGCAAACTGCTGGCCTACACGCAATCGGACGCCGCCTTGCAGGTGCAGGGCGAAGTGCTGGGAAATGGCGCGACTACCCCGGATCGTTCGGGCATGTTCAAGCTCAAGGAATACGCGGTCGAATTGCTGGTGCCGCTGGTAAAGGACAAGCCCTTGATGCGCACCCTCAACCTGGAACTCGGCTTTAGGCAAACCAATTTATCAAACACCGGCAAGTCGCGGGACTATGGCAGCTGGAAGTATGGCGGCGAATGGGCGCCGGTCCAATCGCTGCGCTTTCGCGGCATGGTTCAAAAGGCGACCCGGGCGCCGAACGTGAACGAATTGTTCGCCCCGGTCGTCACCGGCGTAGCGAACCTGGCGCTCGATCCTTGCCAGGGCAACCGGATCAACCAGGCGGCGTCGAATACCGTTGGCACCTTGTCGAACCTGTGCCGGCTGACCGGCGTGCCGCAGGCCGACATCGGCAGCCTGCCGGCGCCGTCCTCAAGCACGATCAGCCGGCAATCCGGCGGCAATCCCGCTCTCGGACCCGAGCAAGCCAGGACCAGGACGCTCGGTTTGGTCTGGGAGCCTGTACCAAAACTGGCCTTGACGGTCGACTACTACAAGATCGACATCGACAACGCCATTGCGAGCCCGTCCACTACCGACATCCTCGACGGCTGCTACAGCACCAGCCTCAATCCCGGCCTGGTGCAAACCGCCTTGTGCGGCCTGATCGGACGCAATTCCATCAATGGCACGCTTAACGGTATCGAGGCGAAAGGGGTGCAAACCGCGCTGTCGAACCTGGGCACCCAGAACACCAGCGGCGTCGATGTCAATGCCGCCTACCGCTTGAGCCCGGGAACGTTCGGCGTCGACGCCAAATTCGGCAGCATTGAATTGAGCGGTGGCTTCAACCAGGTTCAACGCTTTCATTTCCGGCCGACGCCAGCGTCGATCGACCGCAATTGCCTCGGCTTTTACAGCGTGGCCTGCGGCGGGCCGAACTACAAGCGCAAGTTCAGCCAGCGCACCACCTGGACGGTGGGCCCTTGGTCGATCGGGTACAACTGGCGTTATGTCAGTGCCGTGAACGAAGAGCCCGGCGGCACCAGCTTCCTGCCGGCGTTCGCCCGCATCCCCGCTTACCATTACGTCGACGTGAGCGTGGCGTGGAACGCCAGCAAGATGCTGCGCTTGAACGTCAGCGTCAACAACGTCGCCAACAAGCCGGCACCGATTGTCGGCGGTTCGATCGGCACCGCCGTCACCAATAGCGGCAACACGTTCCCGCAGTATTACGATGCGCTCGGCCGCTACGTCACCTTCGGCGCCACGCTCAAGTTCTGAGCGCCGCCCGCCTTGTCAAGCTGGCGTCAGGCCGATGTTGGGGCGCACATGCCCTGCGGGTTGCCCATCAGCGCTTTCAGTTCGCGGATGCTGAAATCGCTCACTTCGTGCATGCGCAGCAGGATGGTGGCGCCGATCGGCAAGGTGCGGTGGCGGATCTTGCTGATCACCGGCGGCGCTACTTCGAGCGCGCGCGACAGGGCTGCGTCGTTCTTCAAGCCGAGCTTGGCGATGATCGCGTCGAGCAAATTGTCGGGGGTGTAGATAGCCGTCTCCGGGACTGTCGTTGTCATGATTTGAATTCTTTCGAATAGTAACCATTCCGCCTCTTATTCGATGCGGAATGGTTATTTAATGTTGAATAATTTGCATCCTAATCGAAACGCAACCGTTTATATGGTCGTTTCTGATGGACGAATCATACACGCCTGACTTGTGATTTGCTTAAGTGAGGCTTATTTCGAAGAACGGGGGGCGCGCAGCGCGTGGGAAGGGGCGAATATCCAGTTGAGCAAGACTTGTGCGGTCAGCTGGCTGTAGGCAGACGGCAGCAGGCAAAACTGGAACAGCACGCTGTCATTGTCGCAAGGCTGCAGGCGCCAGTTCAGCTCGCGGCGAATTTCGGCCGGCGGCGGCGGCGGCCGATGCGCCGACTCGCGCTTTGCCATGTAGGCGCGCACTTGTTCTTTGGTGGGATGGGTTATGTAACGGTCCATGATCAAGGCTGGCTATGGTCCAAACATCGTTAGAGGGCATACCTCAAGATAGGACCAGCGACCAAATCGGACTTGACGCAAATCAACTGTGCGCCAACCAGCCTGCACGTTAGGCAGGTTTTCTGCGCAATTGCCTTCCACCAGCTGCCGCCCGGGCGACGGGCTTTATTTCTTCTCGCGTACCCGCTGCTGCTGCTTCTTTTGGGTCTGCTGCTTGTTCTGCTTTGCCTCGAACAGCGCGACCGCGTCTTTTTTCGCCTGCTCGAGCGTGCACATCTCGGGATGGTCGTCGTGGTGAACAAAAAATTCGGCATCTTGCGCATCGACCACCAGCTTGATCGCCGCAGCATCGTCGAGTTCGTACAATTCAGTGAGGATGGTGGTCACTTCGTCCAGGTATTCTTCGTACGTCATGGTAGTTTTCCGGTCATCTTCCTTGTTGGGGGCAGTCATTTTACCAGTGCCATGCGCGCCACGGCGGCGCAAACGTCAGGATAGCGCAGGCGCACCCCCAGTTCGCACCTGATGCGCTCGTTGCGCATGCGGCGCGACTCGGCCATGAACGACAGCTTGATGGGCGACACTTCCGCCGCCAGTTGCGCGCGCGCCACCCGCGGCGGGCGGGCTAGGCCGAAGGCGTCGGCGACGGCGTCGAAATAGTCGCCCATTTTCATGTGCGTGTCGTCGACGGCGTTATAAATGCGTCCCGGCAGCGCGCGAAACAGCGCCAGCGCAACAATGCGCGCCAGGTCGTCGGCATGGATGTGGTTGGTGTAGACGTCGTCCTGCGCCAGCAAGGCGGGCGTGCCCTGCCTTAGCCGCGCCAGCGGCAGCCGTTCGCGCGCATAGATGCCCGGCGCGCGCACGATCGCCAGTTGCCCCCCCGCGCGCCTGGCCCAGCCGCGCAGCACGCGCTCGGCGTCGACCCGCCGCCAGGCGCGCGCGTTGTGCGGCGCCACGGTACGGGTTTCATCGATCAGGCTGCCCTGGCAATCGCCGTACACGCCCGTGGTACTGACATAAACGAGGTTTGCACCGGCTGGTAGAATGGCAACCAGGTGGCGCGTGCGCCGGTCAACCACGCCGTCGCCCTGCGGCGGCGCCAGGTGGATCACGTTCGGCGCCAGGTTTGCCAGCTTGCGCAAGGTCAAAGGATGGTCGAGGTCGGCGACGATCGGAATTGCCCCCGCTGCCCGCAGTTCGGCGCAGCGCTGGGGGCTGCTGGTGACGGCAAACACCCGGAACCGCGCGCACACCAGCGGCAACAAGCGCATGCCGATATCGCCGCAACCGATAATCAGCAGGCGCGGCCGCCCGATTTTTTGAGTTAGTTTGTTTTTCATGTTGAGGATTGTATGACTTTCCAGATCACTGTACAGCCAAGCGGCCACCAATTCGACTGCGAAGCGGGCGAAACCGTGCTGGGCGCGGCACTGCGCGCCGGCATCGGCCTGCCGTACGGCTGCAAGAATGGCGCCTGCGGTTCGTGCAAGGGCAAGATCGTCGCCGGTTCCGTCGAGCACAAGGCGCACCAGCAGCGCGCGCTGTCCGAAGACGAAGCGGGCGCCGGGTTTTCGCTGTTTTGCTGTGCCACCACCACCGCCGACCTGGTCATCGAGGCGCGCGAAGTGGCCGGCAGCAGCGACTATCCGATCCGCAAGATGCCGGCGCGCGTGGCCAAGCTCGACAAGGTGGCGCCGGACGTCATCGTCATGAGCCTGCAACTGCCGGCCAACGAAGCACTGGCCTACCGCGCCGGCCAGTACATCGAATTCATGCTCAAGGACGGCAAGCGGCGCAGCTACAGCATGGCCAACGCGCCAAGCACGCTCGACGCGCCGTTGCAGGTACACATCCGCTACATGGCCGGCGGCACGTTCACCGAGCACGTGTTCAACACCATGAAAGAGCGCGATATTTTGCGCTTCGAAGGTCCGCTTGGCACGTTTTTCCTGCGCGAGGATTCGGTTAAGCCGATCGTGCTGCTGGCGTCCGGCACCGGCTTTGCGCCCGTCAAGGCGCTGGTCGAACACTTGCTGCATCTGAAATCGAAGCGCCCCGTCACGCTGTACTGGGGCGGACGCCGCCCGCTCGACCTGTACATGAACGAACTGTGCGAGCAATGGGCCGCCATCGTGCCGAACTTTCGCTACGTGCCGGTGGTCTCGCATGCGCTGCCGGAAGACCACTGGAGCGGGCGCACCGGCTTCGTCCACGCCGCCGTGATGCATGACTTGCCGGACCTGTCCGGCTACCAGGTGTATGCCTGCGGGGCGCCGGTCGTCGTCGATTCGGCACGCCGCGACTACGTCCAGAAATGCAAGCTGCCGGCCGACGAGTTCTTCGCCGACGCGTTTACGACCGAGGCGGACCTGGCCCAGCCGTAACATACTCCGCGGGCGGCGGTTTTGAGGTAGTTTATGCGCTGCGCGGGCGAACCTGCCACCCCTGGCGCTCCCAACCTCATCCAAGGAACTCGACATGCAATCGCAGAACCGCCTTTCACCTCACCTCGCCGGCCATGTCACTCGCCACGTCTCGCGCACCCTGCTGGCGCTGGCCGCCATCGCCCTGGCCGGCCCTGCCTTTGGCGCGCCCGACACCGCTGGCAATGCGCAATACAAAGCCGCCATCACCAACCCGGCCCGCACCGCCGACGACCGCAAGGGCGACGCCAAGCGCAAGCCAGCCGAGTTCCTCGCTTTCGCCAAGGTGCGCCCCGGCATGAAGGTGCTCGACGTGTCGGCCGGCGGCGGCGCGACGTCGACCTTGCTGGCGGCCGCCGTCGGGCCGGGCGGCGAAGTGTGGGCGCACAACGCCAAGGCTTCGCCCAAGCTCGACGCCCGCCTGGCCGCGGCGCCAATGGCCAACCTGCACCCTTTGACCGCACCGTTCGACAATCCGGTCCCGGCCGGCGCCCCGCCGCTCGACCTGGTGACGATCAACATGAACTACCACGACATCGTCAACACGCCGACCGACCGGGCGGCGATGAACAAGCGCCTGTACGACGCCCTGAAGCCGGCCGGCGTGCTGGTGCTGATCGACAATGCGGCCAAGGCAGGCAGCGGCCTGTCCGCCACCAATACCCTGCACCGCATCGACGAAGCGGCGGTGATCGCGGAATTGACGAAAGCCGGCTTCACGTTAGATGCCAGGAGCGACTACCTGCACGTTGCCGCCGACCCGCGCGAGCAGCCGTTCTTCAAGATGGAAGGCAAGCCGGATGACAAGTTCGCGCTGCGCTTCGTGAAGAAGTAGAGGTGTCCGGGCGCGCATGTTTGCCGTGCAATTTGCATGCTGCTGTCGCGCGAACCGGGCCAGAAGGCCAGTCCGTCCGCATCCGCCACCCGGTCCAGCACCACCTGGTACATCAGTGCGACGCCCTGTAGAAGTTTCGGATCGGCCTGGGTGAAGGACTGGCCGATGGTGCCGTCGCTGAACTCGCCTTTCTCGACGCCGCTGATGATATCCATGTCGCCATTGGCCTTGTCCTCGACCCGCATCTACCCATCCCGGCCCAGCAAAAAGCGATAGCCGATCAGCTTGCCGCTGTAGACCAGGGTGTCGGTGCCGTCGTTACCGACGATCACGTCGTTGCCCGAGAGCGGGCGCGCCGAGCGTGCCGTTGGCCAGCGTCAGGTCGGCGTTGGTAAAGCCGGTCACCGCCTCGTAGAACGTGATTGTCAGCAGCGCCGTATCGCCCAGTTTAAGCGCTGTCGCTCAAGCCCAGGGTCGCGGTCGGCGGCGGCGTGTCCGCCGCCACTTCCGGCGCCGAAGGTCAGCGTGCCGCCTACTGCCAGCGTCGCTCTCGGTTCAGCAACTGCAAGCTCCACCGGCACCGCCGGCGGCATCACCGGCGGCACCGTCGCGGTCGACAACAACGGCAGCGGCCAACCGGTCAGCATGCCGGTCAGCGTCAGCGGCCAGACGTCGCTGATGCAGC
>Ga0326735_1000056_pt1 | contig 21434 bp, 18 predicted proteins | sample 37_GP2_1092_FD_207945 | JGI IMG/M metagenome (GOLD analysis project Ga0326735, IMG submission 207945) | Glacier ice microbial communities from Ngari, Tibet, China - 37_GP2_109.2 | ecosystem: Environmental > Aquatic > Freshwater > Ice > Glacier | place: China: Ngari, Tibet | collected 2018-07-31
ACAGCAACAGCAACAGCAACAGCAACAGCAACAGCAACAGCAACAGCAACAGCAACAGCAACAGCAACAGCAACAGCAACAGCAACAACCGCTGCCGGTCGGGGTGCCGCCGCCACCGCCGATGCCGGCGCCGCTGCGCGGCCAGGCTCCCAACGGCGGCCCGGCCCAGCTCCAGTAAACCGGCGCCGCGCAATCGATGCCCGCACCCGCCGCCCTTGCTCTGCTCTACGCCGCCGCGCTGCAGTTGGCGCTTGCGGCGGGCGCAGCGGCCGCACAGGCCGCCGCTTCCGCTCCCCCTGACCCTGACCCTGCACCGCTTGCCGCCAGGCCGCGCATTGCGCTGGTGCTGTCAGGCGGCGGCGCGCGCGGCTTTGCCCACATCGGCGTGCTGCGCGTACTGCGCGAACTGCGCGTACCGGTCGACCTGGTGGTCGGCACCAGCATGGGCAGCGTGGTCGGCGGCGCGTATGCGGCCGGCGCCTCGGTGGCCGACCTCGAGCGGATGGCGCGTGGCACCGACTGGGAGCAGGTGGTGGCCGACCGCCCGGCCCGCGACGAGCTGGCGTTCCGCCGCCGCGAGGAAGACGTGCTGCTGCCGTCGCGCATCGAGTTCGGCGTCCACCGCGACGGTCTTGCCCTGCCGCCTTCGGCCGCCGGCAACGCCGCGCTCGAGCAGGCGCTTGGACGGCTGCTGCCGGCCGGTACCCGCGATCTGCCGGTCAGTGCGCTGGCGCTGCCGTTTCGTTCCGTCGCGTCCGACCTGCTGACGGGCGAACCGGTGGAGCTGGTCGATACCCCGCTGTTTCTGGCGATGCGCGCCTCGCTGGCGGTGCCGGGCGTGTTCGCGCCGGTTCGGGTCGAGCGCCGGCTCGTCGTCGATGGCGGCCTGGTGCGCAACCTGCCGGTCAGCACCGCCCACGCGATGGGCGCCGACATCGTCATCGCCGTCAATGTCGGCACCCGGCTGGCGCCCGAGAAGGAGCTTGGCAGCGCGTTAGGGGTGGCCCAGCAGATGCTCAACATCCTGACCGAGCAGAACGTCCAGCGCTCGCTCAAGGAACTGCAGCCGCAGGACATCATGATCGCGCCCGACCTGGGCACCATCAGCTTTCTCGATTTCGGCCACGTGCAGGAGGCGATCGACGCCGGCGCGCGCGCCGCGCGCGCGCTGGCGGCACAGCTGATGCCGCTGTCGCTGGCAAGAGCCGAATATGCGGTGTTCGAAAATCGCCGGCTGGCGCCGCCCGCGCTGGCCGACCTTGCCCTACCGCTGGCGCGCGTCGAGGTGCGCAGCAACGGCCGCATCAATCCGGCGGCGCTGGCGATCCAGTCGGGCCTGACGGAGGGCAAGGACGCCACCATGGCGCAGGTGCGGCGCGGCGCCGACACGCTGTACGGCCGCGGCGACCTGGCGCGCGTCGAGACCGACATCAACGACGCCGACGGCAAGCGCACAGTACTGATCCGCGCCACCGAGGCGCCCTGGGCCCGCAGCCGGCTGCGCGTTGGCCTCGAGCTGGCCAGCGACTTCGACGAAGCCAACAGCTTCGCGTTAAAACTGATGTACGTCGGCACCGCGATCAACCGCTGGGGCGCCGAACTGCGCCTGGTTGCCGGCATCGGCGGCAAGCGCGACTTCGGCGCCCAGTTCTGGCAGCCGCTCGGCCCCGGATCGCCATGGTATGTGGCGCCGTCGCTGCAGTACGGCTCGTCGTCGGGTGACATTTTCGCAGACGGGCGCCGGCTGCAACGGCTTGGCTACAACGTGCGTAGCGCCAGCTTTGTACTGGGCCGCGAACTGGGCAACTGGGGCGACCTGCAGGCCGGCCTCACGCGCCGCAACGCCAGCAGCCGCTTGGTGGTGCCGGAACAGCTTGATACCGTCACCGACCATGCCTACGACAGCACCGAGTTCCTGCGCTACCGGATCGACACCCTCGATTCGCTCGGTTTTCCAAGCCGCGGCGTGCTGCTCGACGCCGTGCTCGAGCGCTCGCCGAGCGGCGGCGACAACGGCAGGTCGCTGGCGCGCTCGTCGGTGATCGGCATGGCTGCCGTGCACACCGAGAACTGGGCCGGCCACCTGTACGGCGAATGGGCACGCGCCCGCAGCGGCGCGGCGCCGCTCAGCCTGGGCGGATTCCTGCGCCTGTCCGGCACCGCGGCAGCCTCGCTGCAGGGCCGCTCCATTGTCTTTTCCCGCCTCGTACTGGCGCGCCGCATCGGCGCCTTGCCGGTGACTTTAGGAGGCACCGTGCGCGCCGGCTTCTCGCTCGAAGCCGGCGGCGGCTTCGACCAGGACGAGCCGCTGGCGCGCCAGCGCAACACGTTCAAGCAGGCCGGCAGCGGCTTCTTGTCGGTCGACACCCGCTTCGGCCCGCTCTACCTCGGTGCCGGCGCCACGCGCGACGGCAACCGCACCTTGTATTTGTTTCTCGGGCCGATCTGGTAAAGGATGATTGCCGGTTGATTGCTCATGTAGTGCGCGGACGATTCAAGCCTGGCGCCGCATCTCGGTGAATGCCGCAAACTCCCACGACCGAAAGCCCAGCAACAGCGTAAAACCGTCGCGCTCGAGGGCCGGCAGGCGGCGGTCGCCCTGGTGCAGGCGGGCCAGTTCGGCGGCCAGTTGCTGGATCTTTTGCAGCAGTTCGCGTGCGCTCGGCAGCGACAGCCGCGCTGGCAGGCACATCAGGGTTTCGCCGGGACCGTCGAAGCGGCCGCCGAAATAGTCGGCCACCACGTGCTCGCGCACGTACTGCTGCACCGGGCCGTCGGCAAGCCAGTGGAAGGCGTTCGACACGCGCAGGCTGTAGCGGTTCAGGGGTTTCAGTTCGATCACGCCCAGGCGGTCGAGCTCGGCCAGAAAACCAATGCATTCCGGCTCGCTGATGGCGTACGTCTCGATCACCTGTTCCAACGTCCAGTGGCCCATGCAGCAGATCGCCACCAGCAGCAGCTTGGGTTTCGCGATCAGCGCTTTTTCCTGCACCGCGGTAAGGGTGTCGGCGTGCGGCTGGACGTCGGCGGCGCGGCGCAGCACGTCTTCCATGGCGATGCCGCTGGCGCTGCAGATCTGCGCCAGCCGCGACAGCGCCATGTCCTTCTGGCCAAACATACGCTTGACGCTCGACTCGCTCATGCCGATGCGCTCGGCCAATGCCTTGTAAGTGATCGAGGCGGCGCGCAACTCGGCGCGCAGCACCTGCAATACCAGCTCGGGTGAGCTCATGGATGTCCTTGAAAAAAATCGAAATGTATCGCAATACGGTACCGAATGTACAGGCTAACAGTGCTTTGCACAAGTCAGTGGCAACTGGCGGCGGATCGGCGGACACTCGCTACATGGCCTGATCGCGGGTGTCCTTTTTGGACACCCGCTGGCGGCCCCAAACTCTCTCCCGATCGCAGCGCCCGCTGGCAGCTTATCCATCTATTAAGATAAAGCACGATGACGAACCATCTTCCCCGGTGCATTTGTAGTGCCGTTGCTTTGATGGCAGCGCAAGCCTGCTTTGCGCAGGAAGAACCGACCGCGAAAGGCGTGGCTGGCCTCGAACAGGCCAAGCGCGAAGCGGTTGAAGCGGACCGCGCAATGCGCGCCGCAGCGCCGCCGGAGGCGAAGAAAGAGCCTGCCCTGAGCGCTGGCGAATCGGCCCTGGATCGTTTCGACAAGGCGGCCGACGCCGCTTTCATCGACCGCTCCAACACCCGTGTCGTCGACCACTACCGGTCAAGCGACGGTGTCGTCATCGAACGCATTACCTACGGCGGGAAAAGTGACTGCGTTACCAGCAGCACGGTCAACTACGTGCCCGGCATCCTGCACGACAGCAGCCGCGCGCGTAAAGTGACCTGCCCGCCGGCGAGCGCCGGCTGGGTGCGCAAATAACGCTTGCTCAGTCTTTTGGCGCCAGCTTGGCCTTGGCCAGCGCCCGTTTGTCGGATTGGCGCTGGGCGGTGGCGCCTTTCGTGTGCGGCCCGGCGGCGCGCAGCTTGGCCGCCACCGCCACCGGGTTGCGCGGCTTGCCGAAGCGCTGCGACGGTTCGATTTTCACCTGCATCTTTGCCCCTCTCCGCGCCCTACAGCACGTAGCGCGACAGATCTTCGTTTTCGGCCAGTTTGTCGAGCCGCTCGTTGACGTAGGCGGCGTCGATCGCCACCACCTGGCCACCCGATTCGCTGGCGGTAAAGGACACTTCCTCGAGCAGCTTTTCCATGACCGTATAGAGTCGGCGCGCGCCGATGTTTTCGGTGCGCTCGTTGACGGCGAAGGCGATTTCGGCCAGCCGCGTAATGCCTTCCGGGGCGAACGCGATCTTGACGTTTTCGGTCGCCAGCAGCGCCTCGTACTGGGCGGTGAGGCAGGCGTCGGTGGCGGTGAGGATGCATTCGAAGTCGGCGATGGAGAGCGATTCGAGCTCCACGCGGATCGGGAAGCGGCCCTGCAGCTCCGGTATCAGGTCGGACGGCTTGGCCAGGTGAAAAGCGCCGGACGCGATGAACAGGATATGGTCGGTCTTGATCATGCCGTACTTGGTGTTGACGGTGGTGCCTTCGACCAGCGGCAGCAGGTCGCGCTGCACGCCGGCACGCGAAACGTCGGCGCCGCCGTGCTCCGAGCGCGAGGCGATCTTGTCGATCTCGTCGAGGAAGACGATGCCGTTCTGTTCGACGTTGGCGATGGCCTTTTGCTTCATTTCGTCTTCGTTGATCAGTTTGCCGGCTTCCTCGTCGACCAGGATCTTCATCGCATCCTTGATCTTCATCTTGCGCGGCTTCTTGCGGGCGCCGCCGATGCCGGAAAACATGCTCTTGATCTGTTCGGTCATCTCTTCCATGCCGGGCGGCGCCATGATTTCCATCTGCGGGCCGGCGTCGGACACTTCGATTTCGACCTCGCGCTCGTCGAGGGCGCCTTCGCGCAGCCGCTTCCTGAAGGTCTGGCGGGTACTGTCGCCTTCCTTCGCCTCATTCGCGGCGGCAGCTACATTGAAACCGAAGTCGCGCGATGGCGGCACCAGGATGTCGATGATGCGGTTTTCAGCGGCGTCCTCGGCCTTCTCGCGCACCTGCTTCATTTCGCTGGCGCGCGTCTGCTTGATGCCGATGTCGATCAGGTCGCGGATAATGGTGTCGACGTCGCGCCCGACGTAGCCGACCTCGGTGAATTTGGTCGCTTCGATCTTGATGAACGGCGCGTCGGCCAGCCTGGCCAGGCGGCGCGCGATTTCGGTCTTGCCGACCCCGGTGGGGCCGATCATCAAAATATTCTTCGGCGTGATCTCGTGGCGCAGCGGCTCGGCCACTTGCTGGCGGCGCCAGCGGTTGCGCAGCGCGATGGCGACTGCCCGCTTGGCCTTGGCCTGGCCGACCACGTGCTTGTCCAATTCCGCAACGATTTCCAGGGGTGTCATGTTCATGGTGGGTTCCGCGCGCCTAGTTGAGCGTTTCGATGATGTGGGACATATTGGTATAAATGCACAGCTGGCCGGCGATGGTCAGCGACTTCTTGACGATCTCGGCAGGGGTGAGCTCGGTGTTTTCCTGTAGTGCCAGCGCGGCCGATTGCGCATAGATGCCGCCGGAGCCGATGGCGCCGACGCCGCCTTCAGGCTCGAGCACGTCGCCGTTACCCGTGATCACCAGCGTCGATTCGCCGTCCGCCACCAGCAGCATCGCCTCGAGCCGGCGCAGCACGCGGTCGGTGCGCCAGTCCTTGGCCAGTTCGACCGAGGCGCGCAGCAGGTTGCCTTGGTGTTTTTCGAGCTTGCCTTCGAAGCGGTCGAGCAGGGTGAAGGCGTCGGCGGTGCCGCCGGCGAAACCGACCAGTACCTTGCCTTGATACAAGGTACGTACCTTGCGGGCCGTGCCCTTCATGACGATGTTGCCCAGCGTTACCTGGCCGTCGCCGCCCAGCGCGACTTGCTTGCCGCGCCGCACGCATAAGATTGTAGTGCCGTGAAATTGTTCCATGTTCGCCTCGTAATGTCTTCGCTACAAACAATGGGGATGCCGCGCGAAATTGCAAGACAGGCTATGCCGGCGGCGAAGGCGGTTCAGTAGTTCTGTTCAATACTTGTGCGGGAACAGGCGCGCCGCCTCGCCGTAGCCCATCAGCCTGAACAGGGCGGCGACCAGGTGATTGACGTCGCGCAGTTCGATGATCTTGCCGGCCGCAGCCAGCGCGCGCAGGCGCACGAGCCAGGCGGCGGCGGCGTTGTAATCAATGCGCGCCAGCCGCGAACAGTCGAGCACCAGTGGCTGGTATTGGGCGGCGTAGTCGTCGATGGCGTCGAACAGCCTGGCGGCGGGGCCGTCGATCAGGGCCGGCAGCATGAAGCGGTCCGAGCGCGACGGCGCGCGCGCGCTGGCGGCGTTGGCGACATTGGCGACATTGGCCGGCGCCTCGAACGACGGCGGCGACAGCTCGTAGGTGACGCAGTAGTCCATCGCCGTCTCTTCGAAGTCTTTCTCGCGGTTCATCAGTTGCAACAGTTCGAGCAGTAACAGCCATGGCGCCTCGGAAGCGTCGCGCTGGCCGATGGCGATGGTGGCGCGCACGGTCTCGGCCAGCTCGGCGGCACCGGCGACGATCAGCTCGCGCCCGCCCCCGCGTAGCAAGCTCAGCGCCGCCAGCAAGCGCGCACAGCCCTCGGGCGTGACGTCCGTGACACGGCCGAATTCGAGCCGGGTGGCCGGACTGCCGGCGGCCAATTCGAGCAGGCGCTGCAGCTGCGGCGCGATGGCGGCGTCGAGCAACGGGCCGAACGACTCGGTAGGGGTGACGCCGGCGAAGGTGTTAACCAAGCCGGCGTGCGGCAGCGGGTTCCAGCTCGGCGGCGAGGTTTCGAAGCGGCTGGCGTAGTCGATCGCCACGTTGTCGAATGCGTCCTGCGCGCCGCTGCCCTGATATAGGTCGAACAGCATCCACCACACGTTGCGGTCACTCTGGCCAACGCCAGCCAGGCTGTCGACCAGCATCTGCTCGGCCAGCTGCAGCTGGGCGTTGGCGAACAGGATGGCGATTTCCTCGATCACGGGCGCCGTTTGCGGCGCGCTGGCGGCATCCGGCATGGCGTCGTCGGCCAGCAGCTCGGTGGTGGCCAGTTCGAGCACCGGCCACGTGTCGGCGCCGGCCGCGTTGGCCTCGATCTGGACGTTGGTGCGGGGGCGGCGCGGCTGGCTGCCCCAGGCCGGTTCGGGCTCGTTGAAGATGTCGAACGCCATCGCCGATTCGATGGCGTCGATCTTGGCGGCGGTGGCGCGCGCGATCTCGCGCTGGCGCCCGCGTTCGGCCTCATGCTCGAGGCCGAGGCGCGACGGCTCACCGCCGCGCAGCCGGGAGTTGGCAGCAGCCGCAGCGGGGTCCGGCGGTGCGTCTTTCTTCTTGAGGAAAGAGAAAATACCCAAGTCAATTCCTGGTTGCGATTGCGGCGAGATTCACGACGTTAGCACGCCGCCGACGCGGCACTGGCGCGCACGCGTGCGCTGCGTCAAACTCCTGCGCGGCGCTGTAGTGTATTCCATGGGCAAGCTTTCCGCGCGCACGGCAGGGTTCGGAAAACAAAAAAGCATGCGGGAAAGGCGCATGCTTTTTCGGGGTGCCGGTGCCTGGGCCGCCTAGTCGCCGTACAGCTTCTGCTTGAGCTCGCGGCGTTGCTGCGCTTCGAGCGACAGCGTGGCGGTCGGGCGGGCGATCAGGCGCGGGATGCCGATCGGCTCGCCCGTTTCCTCGCACCAGCCGTAGTCGCCGCCATCGATCGCCGCGATTGACTGCTGGACTTTTTTCAGCAGCTTGCGCTCGCGGTCGCGCGTGCGCAGTTCAAGCGCATGCTCTTCCTCGATGGTGGCGCGGTCGGCCGGATCGGGCACCAGCACGGTTTCGCGCAGGTGCTCGGTGGTCTCGCCGGCGTTTTTCAACAGGTCTTTTTCAAGCTGCTGCAAACGCGCCTTGAAAAACGCCAGCTGGGCCGCGTTCATGTAGTCTTTCTCATTCATCGCCCGGATTTCATCTTCGGAAATGAGACGGGTTTCAGTGGTCGCGGCGGTGGGGGATTTCGTTGTTTTAATCATGACTTCGCTTACCTTCGATACGACAGAGGTTTCATTTTATCAGCTAACTCGGCCGCGCCAAGCGACCCCTCAAGGGACGTTGCGGGCGAGATCACTACCTTGACGGCCTGCTGTACTACCGCCATTTTTACTGACTACCGCCGACGCGATGCACGTCACTCAGGCGTGCATCGTAAAACCGGGATAGTTTATACCAAACATTGCTCCAATCCGCGGATAAAGATATCTTTTGGTAAATTTTTGCCAATAAAAACCATTTTGCTGCGACGTTCCTCGGTTTCGCCCCATTTGGCGCCAAGGTCGCTTCCCATGATTTGATGCACGCCCTGAAACACCACCTTGCGCTCGGCACCTTCCATCAGCAGCACCCCCTTGTAGCGCAGCATGCGCGGGCCGAACACGTTGACCAGGCCGGCGAGGAACTGGTCGAGCCGGGCCGGATCGAATGCGCGCTCACTTTTAAATACGAAGGCGGCAATATCGTCGCTGTGGTGGCTGTGGTGGTGGTTATTTTGATCGTGACCGGCGTGATCACACGCTTCGGTGTGTACGTGTTCGTGTTCGTCGTCGTGATTGTGGCCGCTTGCCTCGGCTTCGGTCAGGAACGCCGGGTCGATGTCGAGCTTGTCGTTCAAATTGAAGCCGCGCAGGTCGAGCACCTCGGCCAGCGGGGCGCGGCCGAAGTCCGAGCGGCTGATCGGCGCGCGCGGGTTGATGCGTTTCAAGCGCGCCATCAAGGCGTCGAGTTGGGCAGGCTCGACCAGGTCGGTCTTGGAAATGAGGATCTTGTCGGCGAAGCCGACCTGGCGCTGGGCTTCCTCGTGCTCGTCGAGCTGCATCATCGCGTGGCGTGCGTCGACGACGGTGACAACCGCGTCGAGCAGGTAGTAAGAACCGACTTCCTCGTCGACGAAAAAGGTCTGCGCCACCGGCCCCGGATTGGCCAGGCCCGTCGTTTCGATGACGATGCGGTCAAAGGCGATCTCGCCGGCGTCGCGTTTTTGCGCCAGCTTTGCCAGCGCCACGATCAGGTCGCCGCGCACGGTGCAGCAGATGCAGCCATTGTTCATCTCGACGATCTGCTCGTCGCTGTGCTGGACCAGGATGTCGTTGTCGATGTTTTCCTGGCCGAACTCGTTCTCGATGACGGCAATTTTTAGCCCGTGATCCTCTTGCAGGATGCGCTTGAGCAGCGTGGTTTTGCCGGCGCCGAGAAAGCCAGTCAGGATAGTGCTTGGGATCAATGCCATGTCAAACCTTGCGCGAGTGCCGCGATGCGGCTGAAAATAATCGAGCGATTATGCCGGATTTCCTTAATTGCTTCCAACCAGACGGCAAATGCTTGATGTGCGTCATGTTGTCAGGCTTGCTTTATTTTGCCTTCGCCCGCGGATGGGCCTGGTCGTAGACGGCTGCCAGGTGCTGAAAGTCGAGCGCGGTGTAGACCTGGGTCGAGGTGATACTGGCGTGGCCGAGCATTTCCTGCACCGCCCGCAGGTCGCCCGACGACTGCAGCACGTGCGAGGCGAACGAGTGGCGCAGCACGTGCGGGTGGACCTTGACGGCGGTGCCGGCCTTGGCGGCGTGGGCAGCCAGGCGCAGCTGGACGACGCGTGGCGACACCCGGGTGGCGCGCTGACTTAAAAACAGCGCGTTGCCGCCGTCGGCCGCGCCTGGCCGCACCGCCAGCCAGGCCTGCAGTGCCGCCAGCGCGTGGCTGCCGACCGGCACCCGCCGCATCTTGTTGCCCTTGCCGGTGACCAGCACTTCGCCGGCAGCGAGGTCGAGCCAGCCGAGCGGGGCGCGCGCGCTGCCCGGTTGGCTCAACGTCGCGGCTGGCTTGACGTAGCCGACGTCGAGGCCGGCCAGCTCGGACACCCGCAGCCCGCTCGAATACATCAGTTCGAACATCGCGCGGTTGCACAGTTCGAACGGCTGCGGATGGTCGCGCAAGGCGGCGCCGCTGGATACCAGATGCACCGCGTCGTCGACCGACAACGCCTTCGGCAAGGTTTTGGGGCGGCGCGGCGCGCGCACGCCATCGACCGGGTTGGCCGCCAGCGGCAACTGCTGCGACAGCCAGTCGAAAAAGCCGCGCCAGCTCGACAGCTTGCGGGCGATCGAGCGCGCACCCAGTCCGCGTCCGTGCAAGGTGGCGGCGAAGCGGCGGATGTCGGCGTGGACAATCGCTTGCCACGAAGGGGCACCGGCCAGCGCGTCGAGCTCCTGCAGGTCGCGGCGATAGGCGTCGATGGTCAGCGGCGACAACTGGCGCTGGGTCGCCAGCTGCTCGAGGTAGCGCGCCAGCCACGCGTGCCGGGCGGCGCTCTCACTCATCGTCACGCGCGTAAAGCCCGTCAGGCGCGCAGCGCGGCCAGCGCCGCGCTGGCGGTCTCGCCGATGTGGATCAGGAAGTCGGTTGCCATGTCGGCTTCGAAACGGGCCGGGTCGGCCGAACCGAGGATCAAGAGGCCGAAGGCGGCGCCGCCGCTGCGCAGCGGCAAGATCACGGTCGATTGGACGGCGCCGGCGTCACCGAGCCAGCGCACCGCTTCGAAGTCGTGGTTGCTGCCGCAATAGGGCGCCAGCAAGCTGTTGGCGAAGATGCGGGCATCTTCCGATACGTCTTGCGCAAACCAGGCGTCGTCATGGCCGGGCGCCAGGTCCCACAGGCGCAACGTTGCCTGCGGCACGCCGAACTGGGCGCACAGGCCGTCGACCAGCGCGCGCGGCAGGTCGGCGCCATGGCGCGCCTGCAGCAGCGCCTGGTTCCAGCCGTGGAATTTTTCGGCAATTGCGCCGTTCTTCTGCGCCAGGCGCGTCAAATCGCCCAGCTGCAATTCCAGCGCCTGGTACTTGGCGCGCATGACTTCCATCTGGCGCTCCTGCAGCGAGACGGTCTTGCCGGTCAGCGGGCTCGACAGCTTGACCTGGCCCAGCAAGGTCGCATGTCGGGCGAAAAACTGCGGATTGTCGGCCAAAAAATGGGCAACGGCGGCGGAATCCAGGTTGTCGGTCATTAATGTCTTTGCGTGGAAATGATTTGAGTGCAATTCTAACCGACCGGGGTCCCATTTCCGGCATAAAAAAAGACGCCCGAAGGCGTCTTGTCGCGGGGCGGGAATTGATCAGAAACGGTGACGAATGCCGACCTGGACCGCGCGGGCGTTCGAGCCTGGAACCTTGGCGAAGCCGCCTGGCGAGCCAGCCGCGCCAGGGATGAACTGACCTTCGTTCTTGTTGTTGATCTGCGCGACAACAGTGTAGATGTCGGTGCGCTTCGACAGGTTGTAGTCGTAGCCCAGCGCGAACAGGTTGGCGTCGCTGTCGGAATTGCTGCGGTCGTTCTGGTGCGCGACCGACGCCATGACGCGGCCGGCGCCGACCCGGTAGTGCAGGCCGACCTGGTAGCTGGCGGCGTCAAGCTGCGTGTTGGCGCCGATATTGTTCAGGAACACAGTGCGCATTCCGGCAGCCAGTACAGGAGCGAGAGGGCCGGCCGGCACCAGCTGAGCGGCAATTCCCGGAGCGATCTGGGCATTGTAGCCGGCGGTGTAGTCGGCCAGCAGCACCGAGTTGCGGTTGCGCTGGTCGTGGTAGCCGGCAAAGAACTTGAACTCGCCCATGGTATAGGAGCCGCCGATCGTGCTGGTCACCAGGCTGGTTCTGTCGGACTGGTCGTAGCCGCGGTTGTGGGCGACGCCGACGTCGAAGCCGTTGGCCTTGTAGGTCGCGGCGGCGCCGTAGAACTTGTTGTAGCGGTTCAGGTAGCCGGAACCCTTGGTGCCGTACATCAGTGAGCCGCCCAGGCCGGCCGGGGTGGCGATCCGGTACTGGATCGATTTCGACGAACGGATTTCAACGCCCAGGTTGGTGAAGCCGGCGGTGCCGCCGGTGATGCCGCCCCAGGCGCCGGCGGTGCCGCTTTCGAAGACGTCGGATGCGGCGAACACTTCGTAGCCAGGGGTGTACATGCGGCCCATCAAGAACGCGCCGAACGGGGTGATCAAGCCAACCATCGAGGTGCGGTCGAACAGCGCGCCTTCAGCATTGACGGCAGCCGAGCCCTTGACCTGGAAACCGCCGCGAATGCTCTGCAATACGCCGGCCGACAGGGCGCCGCCGAGCGGGCCGAGCGGCGCGAGGACGCTGTTGAAGCCGGCGCCCATGCCGCGCGTCAGGAACAAGCCTTGTTCGTCGGACAGCAGGGTCGGCTTCTGCGAGCCGCTGTCGAGTTCGACGCGCGCCTCGAGATTGAAGATCGCCTTGAAGCCGCCGCCGATGTCTTCGGAACCCTTGAAGCCAAGCCGCGAACCATCGGCGATACCGCTGACCACGCGCAGGGTCTGGCCGCTTTGCTTCATCAGGCCGGCGTCGGCGATACCGTAGATCGTGACGCTGGACTGGGCCATGACAGGTGCGGCAAAACAAGTAGCGATGACTGCGGCGAGGAATTTTGTTTTCATTGCATCTCCAAGGATATAATTTTATGAAAAACGAACGCGCGTACTAATCCGTTCACATCAATATGCCATCGTTCTTTGGTGTTGTACAGAAAGGCGGGGCATATGGCGGTGTAAAGTTGCGTAAAAGTCACAAACGCCTGAGCCAGTGCCCAGACGTATCAAGGGCGGTGATGGTTGCCCATCCCCGCCCTTGTCGATTCACAGTGAAGCAGGGGAAACCCCCTGCGTCAGCTTAGAAAGCGTGGTTGACGCCCAGCGCGTAGATATTCTGAGTCTGTGGAACCTGAACGCCGCCTTTTTTACGCGATGCATCTGCGTACAGGTAGGTACGCTTCGACAGGCTGTACTCGTAGCCCACCGACAATTGCTTGGTCTTGGCGACGCCATCCGGGCTCTTCTGGCCATAACCGGCCAGGATCTTGCCTGGGCCCATGGTGTAGTTCGCACCCAGGACCCATGCCTTGGTCAGCGGGTTGATTGCGCGCGTGTGGTCCTGGTTCTGACGCTGATACGACGCCATCAGTTTCAGTTCAGGCGTAGCGAAGATCGACGCGGCGATCGACCACAGGCGGGTCTCGACAGCGTTGCGCTCGGTTGCCAGCATCGCGGCAATCGGGCCGTTCTTGTAGGTGGTCGCGATCGAGTACGGGTTGGCCGATGCTTCGGAACCAGGCGCGTATTGTGCAGGAGTGCCGACAGGGTTGCGGCCCTGGATGGCGGCGCCGCCGTTGGCTTCTTTGGTGCCGACGGTCGCGTTGACCTGGAAGCCAGCGAATTCAGGCGAGTTGTAGAACAGCGCGTTCGAGAAACGGTTGAGCGAACTACCGGCTGGGTTCAACGGTTCCGAGGTGTAACCGGCAATTTGCAGGTCGGTCTGGAAGCCGGCAGGCGTTGGCAGGCCGTGGAATGGCTCGAACGCGGTGCTCGTCTCTTGGAACGCGGTCAGGCCGCGGCCCAGGCGAACCATACCGAAGTCGCCTTGCAGGCCGACGCGGCTCTGGCCCTGGAACAATGGGCGGGTGACGCTTTCCAGCGTGCCGGTGTCCGGCTCGTAACGAACTTCCAGTTGAAACAGCGCTTTCAGGCCGTTGCCCAGCTCTTCAGTACCTTTGAAACCCAATGTGTTGTTGGCGCGCTTGCCGACGTTCAGGGTCTGGTTCGTACGCTTGATGACGCCAGCGTCAACGGTACCGTAGATCTGAACTGCGGTTTGAGCTTGTGCAACACCGGCGAAGGCGCCCAGAAGTGTCAGAGCCAAAAGTGATTTTTTCATGTATCAATCCTTAAAAAGTAAATCGGTAGAATCCGTAGAGCATTGAGTTATTTGAATTTCTGAACGCTCGGATGTAGTGAACCTTAATTGCTTGTTACCTCAAGCATGGCGTGTTGGTTAATTATGAGGGTTCACCTTGGTTGAAAGCCAATAATTCGAGTTGTGCTGTTGTATTTTTGAAACGCGGCAACATGACGAAAGCATTGTTTTGTGCGTAATTCCACGTTGTAAAGGTTGGTGCGGTGTCGTCATTGTTTGCGGAAACGCAAGCATTGCCGGATTCGGCCCGCTGCCTTGCGCCTGCCGTCTTAGACTTCGGCTGGCGTTGCGCGCGCGGCGCCAACGCGCAGCTGTTGTATATTGATAAACCGCCGACTTCCTCGACAGCCTTGAGCTGCAGACACCTCGTTCATGTTTTACTGGCTTTTACTACACTTTTACCGCAATACCAATGGCCAATCGTGAACAATTAGCGGTCATTCGCGCCGCGCGCGCCGGCCAGGCGGCGGCGCAGCTGAGCTTGGGCAAGCTGTATCTGTCCGGCAGCGCCGGCCTGCCTAACAGCCTGCCCACCGCGCTGTACTGGCTGGAGCGGGCGGCGCAGCAAGGCAGCGACGAAGCGTGCGAACTGATCGGCGCGCACATCCCGCTCGCGCTGGCGCGCCGTAGCGGGCAGCCGCTGGCGCGCTGGTACGTCCGCGCCTACGACCGTGGTGTGGCCGGCGCCGGCCTGGTGTTGGCCCAGCTGGTGCTGGGCCAGCCAGCGGAAACCGGCGTCGACCCTGGCTGTCGCGCCAAGGCGCTGCAGGCCTTGGCCGAGGCGGCGCGCGACGGCGTTGCCGAAGCCCAGTGGCTGCTGTCGCGCCAGCATGCCATTGTGTCGCCGGCCGCTGCCGCAGTTGGCGTCTTGTCCTCCGACACCGCGCCGAATCCGCACAACGCCCTAAACCCGCTGAACCGGCGCTGGCTGCGGCGCGCCGCCGATGCCGGCTTGCCGCAGGCCCAGTTCGCGCTGCTCGACGCCGCCTGGGAGGCGCGCCAGTGGGGCGACTACCTCAAGCGCGCTCTGCCGCTAGCGCGCGCGCTGGTGCTGGCCTTCGACGCCGCCGGCAAGGGATCGCTCGCACTGGCGAGCGCCGAAGTCACGCTGCTGTCGCGCTGCGCGCGCGCGCTGACGGCTGGCCCGCAACAGGCCCGCACCGAATTGGCCGGCGACGGCGACATCGGGCGGTTCTGGGAACTGGCGGCGGCCGGGAACGACCGACATGCCCAGATGGCGCTCGGCCTGTGGTGCGCGCGCATGCGGGCCGACGGCACCCGCACCGCGGTAGGCGCCGGCTCGGCCAACTTCAAGAAGGCGATCCGCTGGCTGACCCTGGCCGGCGAGCAGGGCTTGGCCGAAGCGTGGTACGCGTTGTCGCGCATCTATATCAAGCCGGAATTTTCGCAGCGTAACGTGCCCGACGCCCAGGAATACCTCGCGCGCGCCGCCGCGATGGGCCACCGCGATGCCCAGTTCGAATGCGGCAACAATGCCTGGCGCGCCCGCCGCGAAAGTGAAACCAACGATGTGCGAGCGGTGTACTGGCTGCAGAAAGCCGCCGCCCTCGGCTGCACCGCCGCCGCCGCCGCGCTGCGCAAGATCGCGCCGCGCCTTGCAGGCAGGGCGTTCACAGAAACCGGCGCGCTGCGCCTTGGCATTGGCCTTGACCTCGGCGCCAGCCATCCGCTGTTGGCGGCGCGGCTCGAGCTCGCCGCCATGTTCGGCCTGAGCCGGGCCGAAGCGCTGCTGCTCGATATCGGCCAGGCCGACCGCGGTCATTGCCTGGTGATCGACATCCGCGCCAGCTACGGCCGCAGCAAGCGGCGCCTGGTGCTAATCGAGACGGCGCAGCAGCGCCACGCGCTCGAGCGCATCGTACGGCTATTCGAGGATGTCGATTCCGGTCCGGGCGGGCCGGAAGGAAACTACCGCCAGCGGCTGTATCGCCTCAAGACGCTGTTGCCGCAGGCTGGGGATGGTGCGGAGCCAGGGGGCCGCTATGATCTGGCGGCGTAGGGGCAAGGGGTCAGAACCGATTTTTCTTTTTGGGGTTCGACGGGGGCGCCTAGTCCCCGGTTGAGTTAGCGCTTGCGTTACCGGAGAATCAGCGTTTCCGTCAGACGTCGATGTGCACGCGCCACCTCAACCGGGGTCAGCCTCCCCAAAAACAGAATCGGGTCTGACTCCTAGGTCAACTTCGCCTTCGAACACCGTCACCGCCGGCCCGGTCAGGTAGACCGGTGCACCAATGCCGGCCCACGCCACCGACAGTTCGCCGCCGCGCGCACTTACCTGGACCGGCGAATCGAGCAGGCCGCGCCGGATGCCGGCCACCACCGCCGCGCACGAGCCGGTACCGCAGGCCAGGGTTTCGCCGGCGCCGCGCTCGTACACCCTCAGCTTGATGCGATGGCGGCCTTCGACCTGCATGAAGCCGGCGTTGACCCGGTTCGGGAAGCGCGGGTGGTGCTCGATCAGCGGGCCGCTTTGCTCGACCGGCGCGCAATCGACGTCGTCGACCACCTGCACCGCGTGAGGGTTGCCCATCGAGACGACCGACAAGAACACGGTGTTGGCACCGCCCGGCTGTTCGATCGACAGCGGCCACAAGGTGTCGCCGCCCTCGGCCCAGCCGGCCAGGCCGGCGCTGTCGAACGGCACCAGCGCCGGCTCAAGTACCGGCGCGCCCATGTCGACCGTCACGCTGCCGTCGTCTTCCAGGCGCGGCGCGATGATGCCGTTCATGGTTTGCACCCGGATCGCGCGTTGCGTCGTCAAGCCTTTTTCGGTGACGAACTTGACGAACGCACGGGCGCCATTGCCGCACTGTTCGACTTCGCCGCCGTCATTGTTGAAGATACGATAGCGAAAGTCGCAGCCTTCGGTGTCGCTTTTCTGGACCACCAGCACCTGGTCGGCGCCAATGCCGAAACGGCGGTCGGCCAGCGCCGCCCACTGCTGGGTCGACAGGTCGACCTGCTGGTTGATGGCGTCGACGACGATAAAATCGTTGCCAGCGCCGTGCATCTTGGTAAATTTCAATTTCATAATAAAAGTATATCGGTTATGGTGGTTTATCGGGCGTAGGGCGACATCTCGCCGGCCGGGCGCGTCTTGAAGCGCTTGTGGGTCCAGAAGTATTCGGCCGGCGCCTCGCGCACGCGCTCTTCGATGAAGGCGTTCATGCGGCGTGCCGCTTCGATCGTGTCGCCGCCGGGGTAGTCGGCGAAGGCCGGGTAGAATTTAACCGTCCAGCCCCGATAGTTGGGCAGGTAGGTCGCCACCACCGGGATTACCTGGGCGCCGGCGGCCGCGGCGATGCGCCCGGGCGCCGTCAGGGTCGCTGCCGGTACGCCGAAGAACGGCACGAACGGTGCGTCCTTGTCGCCGAAATCCATGTCCGGCAGCATGAAGTAGGGCAGGCCCTCGCGCAGCGCGCGCATGATTGGCTTGACGCCTTGCTGGCGCGAGAACAACTGCACCGGGCGAAAGCGTGAGCGGCCGCGCCGCAGCACGTCGTCGAAGGCGCGGTTTTTCTGCCGCACATATATCGAGCACAGGCTCGATTCGAGCATCACCGCCACGCCGGCCACATCCAGGCTGACGAAGTGCGGGCACAGCAAAATCACCGGGCCCGCGTCGATCGCCGCCAGCGGCACGCCGGGCTCGACCCGGATCAGGCGGCGCAACCGGGCCGGAGATGCCCACCAAAGAATGGCGCGCTCCCATACGCTGCGCGAATAAGCCTGGAAGTGCTGGCGCGCCAAGCTCATCCGTTCGGCATCCGACAATTCCGGCATGCACAGCCGCAGGTTGGTCAGGGCGATGTGGCGCCGCGTCTTCAAGACCATGAAGAGCAGGCTGCCGATGGCTTCGCCGAAGCGCCCCAGCAGCGGCAGCGGCAGCCAGTGCAGCAGCCACATCAGTCCGAGCAGCAACCTCATGCTTGCGCCCGGGCTTCGGGCGCGGCGACGCCATCCGGCTGCTTGTAGCGGTTGTAGCTCCAGAAATATTGCGACGGGCAGCGCGCGATCAGCTGCTCCATCGCGCGGTTGATCGCACCGGCCTGTTCGGCGGCGGTGCCGCTCAGTTCGCCCTCGAACGGCACGAAGCGCACCACGAAGCCTTTACCCGCGGCCAGGCGCTCGGCGTACACCAGGATCACCGCGGCGTCGCCCATCTGCGCCAGCTTGGCCGGTAACGTCATGGTGTAAGCGCTGCGGCCGAAAAACGGCGCCCACACGCCTTCGCCCTGCTGCGGCACCTGGTCCGGCAGCAGGCCGATCGGCTGGCCTTTTTTCAGCGTCTTGGCCAGTGTCCGTACCCCCGACAGGTTGGCCGGCGCCAGGTGCAAGTTGTGGCGCGCCCGGGCGCCCTCGATCAAGGGTTTCAGCGCCGCCTGCTTGGGCGGGCGGTACATGACAGTGAGCGGCGTGCGCAGCGCGATCTGTTGCGCGGTGATTTCAAAGCAGCCCAGGTGCGGCGTCAAAAAGACAATCCCGCGGCCGCTATTGAGTACCGCCTGCACGTGCTCCCAGTTCTCGTCGGTGGCGTGACGCGCCACCCGTTCCGGCCTGGCGCACCAGACGAACGGCAGTTCGACAATGGCCTTGCCGGACTCGGCCACCGCGCGCGACAGCTCGCGGCCGAGTCCGGCCGCCTCGAGGTTGGCGCGCATCCGGCGCCGGTACGATGGCGAGGCCAGGTACACCAGCCAGCCGAGCGCGGACCCGAGCAGGTGCAGCAGCGGAAGCGGTAAAAACGACAGCAATCGGAAGAGGAGAACGAGCATGGTAGTTGACTGACGTCAGTGTACGGCCGGTAACCCAGCCAAAAATTCACAAGGAGCGTAAAATACCACGTTGATGGATCCGCCGAGTTAATAGACAACTTGCGAAGCGGAATATAAATGTCGCTAAAGCGTCGCAGGAAAGTGCCTTTACTGCGATATTGATTTTATGAACAGTAACAGGAGCTTCCATGTCCAACGACTATCTTTTCACCTCTGAATCCGTGTCCGAAGGCCACCCCGACAAGGTTGCCGACCAAATTTCCGACGCCATCCTGGACGCTATTTTCGAACAGGACCCGGCTGCGCGCGTCGCCGCCGAGACGCTGTGCAACACCGGCCTGGTGGTATTGGCTGGTGAGATCACCACCCACGCCAACGTCGATTATATTCAGGTTGCGCGCGAGACCATCAAGCGCATCGGCTACGACAACACCGAGTACGGCATCGACTACAAGGGTTGCGCGGTAATGGTGTGCTACGACAAGCAGTCGCCCGACATCGCGCAAGGCGTCAATGAAGGCGCCGGCATCGACCTCGACCAGGGCGCTGGCGACCAGGGCCTGATGTTCGGCTACGCCTGCGACGAGACGGCCGAGCTGATGCCTGCCGCGATCCATTACGCCCATCGCCTGGTCGAGCGCCAGTCGCAACTGCGCAAGGATGGCCGGCTGCCGTGGCTGCGCCCGGACGCCAAGTCGCAGGTCACGCTGCGCTACGTCGACGGCCGCCCGGTCGCGGTCGACACCGTCGTGCTGTCGACCCAGCACGCGCCGGAAGTGTCGCACAGCCAGATCGAAGAAGCGGTGATCGAAGAGATCATCAAGCAGGTGCTGCCGCGCGAATGGCTGGTTGGCACGCGCTACCTGGTCAACCCGACCGGCCGCTTCGTCATCGGCGGCCCGCAGGGCGACTGCGGCCTGACCGGCCGCAAGATCATCGTCGACACCTACGGCGGCGCCGCGCCGCACGGCGGCGGCGCTTTTTCCGGCAAGGACCCGTCCAAGGTCGACCGCTCGGCGGCGTACGCGGCGCGCTATGTCGCCAAGAACATCGTCGCGGCCGGCCTGGCGCGCCAGTGCCAGGTCCAAGTGAGCTACGCAATCGGCGTCGCCAAACCGATCAACATCACCGTCTACACCGAGGGCACCGGTGTCATCTCCGACGACAAGATTGCCCGGCTGGTGATGGAACACTTCGACCTGCGCCCGAAAGGCATCGTCCAGATGCTCGACCTGCTGCGTCCGATCTACCAGAAAACCGCAGCTTACGGCCACTTCGGCCGCGAAGAGCCGGAATTTACCTGGGAGCGTACCGACAAGGTCGCGCTGCTGCGCGCCGAGGCCGGCTTGTCGTAACACGCTAGCTGTTCGCGCAGATGGGGTCCTCGCGTTCGCCAGGACCCCATTTTGCAAGCAGGGCCGACATCCAGATTTCCTGTTCTGTGATAAAATTTTGCATTCCGAGGAGCGCTGCGACGAATTCATTTTCGCCAGGCTCGGACTACACTGCGCTCACGTTACTTTTTTCTAACTGAAAGGAGGGCGTGATGAACGCCGTACTCAAGAGCATCAACGACTACCACATCGCCGACATCAGCTTGGCCGCATGGGGTAACAAAGAAATCAAGATTGCCGAAACCGAAATGCCGGGCCTGATGGCAATTCGCCAGGAATTCGCCGCCAGTCAGCCATTGAAGGGCGCGCGTATCACCGGCTCGCTGCACATGACGATCCAGACCGCGGTGCTGATCCAGACGCTCGAAGCGCTTGGCGCGCAGGTGCGCTGGGCGTCTTGCAACATCTACTCGACCCAGGACCATGCCGCCGCCGCCATCGCCGTCGCCGGCACCCCGGTGTTCGCCGTCAAGGGCGAAACGCTCGATCAATACTGGGACTACACCCACCGCATCTTCGAGTGGCCCGGCGATGGTGTCTATTCGAACATGATCCTCGACGACGGCGGCGACGCCACCTTGCTGCTGCATTTGGGTACGCGCGCCGAAACCGACATCTCGGTGCTGGCCAGCCCCGGTTCGGAAGAGGAAATCTGCCTGTTCAATTCGATCAAGGCGCACCTGGCAAAAGACGCCACCTGGTATTCGAAGCGCCTGCCGGCGATCCTCGGTGTGACCGAAGAGACCACCACCGGCGTGCACCGCCTGTACCAGATGCACAAGGAAGGCAAGCTGGCTTTCCCGGCGATTAACGTCAACGATTCCGTCACCAAGTCGAAGTTCGACAATTTGTACGGCTGCCGCGAATCGCTGGTCGACGGCGTCAAGCGCGCTACCGACGTCATGATCGCCGGCAAGGTCGCCGTCATCGCCGGCTACGGCGACGTCGGCAAGGGCTCGGCCCAGGCCATGCGCGCGTTGTCGGCCCAGGTCTGGGTCACCGAAATCGACCCGATCTGCGCGTTGCAGGCGGCGATGGAAGGTTACCGCGTGGTGACGATGGATTACGCCGCCGAACACGGCGACATTTTTGTCACCTGCACCGGCAACTATCACGTCCTCACCGAGCAGCACATGCTGGCGATGAAGGACCAGGCGATCGTCTGCAACATCGGCCACTTCGACAACGAAATCGATGTCGCCTCGCTCAAGAAATACGAGTGGGACAACATCAAGCCGCAAGTCGATCACGTGATCTTCCCGTCGGGCAAGCGCATCATCCTGTTGGCCGAAGGCCGCCTGGTCAACCTCGGTTGCGGCACCGGCCATCCGTCGTACGTGATGAGCTCCTCGTTCGCCAACCAGACCATCGCCCAGATCGAACTGTTCG
>Ga0326735_1000057_pt1 | contig 21401 bp, 25 predicted proteins | sample 37_GP2_1092_FD_207945 | JGI IMG/M metagenome (GOLD analysis project Ga0326735, IMG submission 207945) | Glacier ice microbial communities from Ngari, Tibet, China - 37_GP2_109.2 | ecosystem: Environmental > Aquatic > Freshwater > Ice > Glacier | place: China: Ngari, Tibet | collected 2018-07-31
GCCCAGCCTCGCCGGCCTGCCGCGGCCCGCGGCGCGCTACCTGCGCCACGCGCATCCTCCGCGCAGCGCAGCCGAATCGACTGCGATCGCCATTGAACCTGAACCTGAATGAGATTTCACATGCTGCATAAGTTGAAGAAAATTTTTCCGGTGGCCACGCTGGCTTTTTTCGTCGCGCTGCCCGCCGTCGCCCAGGAGGCTGATGAAGTCGACAAAGCCTGGAGGGAAATCGAGCTGCAGTTGCCCGCAGCGCCGCAGAACCAGGACCTGCTACCCTTCTACGCGAGTCCGACTGCGACGCAAAAATTCAGCATCGATGCAAAGTCGCTCAGCGTAGGCAAAGATGGCGTGGTGCGCTACACCCTGGTCAGCGTCGGCAACGGCGGCGCGACGAATGTGAGTTACGAGGGCATCCATTGCGACAGGATGCAAAAGCGGCTGTATGCCTTCGGCCGGCCGGATGGATCGTGGTCGCGTTCGCGTCGTGAAGAATGGGAGCCGATCCGGGTTACTTCGCCAAACCGCCAGCATGTGACGCTGGCGACTGACTTGATCTGCACCGACCGGATCATCGCCGGCACTGCGGAACAGATCACGCGCAACATCCGCCTGAACGGCAAGCTGGGCGAGCACCGCACCGGCTACGGCGCGCAATAAGCGACCAAGCGCCCTGATTCGCCGCAGCGTCTTAAAGCAAGACCATGTTATCCCGGTGAATCAGCTCCGGCTCTTCCACAAAGCCGAGGATGGCCAGGATTTCGCCGGAAGCGCGGCGCATGATGCGGCGCGCATCCGAGCTGGCGTAATTGCTGATGCCGCGCGCGATCGCCCGGCCTTCGGTATCGATACAGGTAATCACATCGCCGCGGCCGAATTCGCCGCCCACTTCGGTCACGCCAATCGACAATAGCGACTTGCCTTCGGCGGTCAGCTTCTGCACGGCGCCGGCATCCAGCACTACCCGCCCGGCAGTCTGCAGATGATCGGCCATCCACTGCTTGCGCGCATTCAGCTTGGCCGTGTCTGCGCGCAGGCTGGTGCCGATCGCCTCGCCCGCTGCCAGGCGCGTTAATACATTTTCTTCCCGGCCCCAGGCGATTACAGTATGCGCGCCTGAAGCAGACGCGCGACGTGCTGCCAGCACCTTGGTCAGCATTCCGCCACGGCCGATGCTGGAACCAGCCCCGCCGGCCATTTCTTCCAGTCGCGGATCGCCTGCCCGCGCTTCATGGATGAATTCTGCGGCTGGATTTTTGCGCGGATCGGCCGCATACAAACCCTTTTGATCGGTCAGGATGATCAGCACATCGGCTTCGATCAAGTTCGCCACCAGCGCGCCCAGCGTATCGTTATCGCCGAACTTGATTTCGTCGGTCACCACCGTATCGTTTTCATTGATGATCGGGATTACGCCGAAATCCAGCAGCGTAAACAGCGTCGAGCGCGCATTCAGGTAACGCTCGCGGTCAGCCAGGTCAGCGTGTGTGAGCAGTACCTGCGCCGTGCCAAGACCATGCTGGCGGAAACTGGTTTCATAGATCTGCGCCAGGCCCATTTGCCCGACTGCGGCGCAAGCCTGCAATTCGTGGATGCCGGTCGGCCGCTTCTCAAACCCGAGCCGCTGCATGCCTTCCGCGATGGCGCCGGAACTGACCAGCACTACTTGTTTGCCGAGGCCGCGCAGATGCGCGATCTGCGCCGCCCATTTGGCGATCGCCGCGCTGTCCAGTCCCTTGCCGTCGTTCGTGACCAGCGAGGAACCTACCTTGATGATGATGCGTTTGGCGTTTTGAATGACGGCTTGCATGCGAAGTTTTGCCCCGGCAGAGGAAATGAAAAAAGTCCCGGAACGGGCCCGGGACTATCATGAATTTAATCGATCGGTCTGAAACGCGGATCGTCAGTCTCTTCCACCTCGGCCGACTTAAAACGCGGATCGTCCGACTCAATCGATTCGATGCCGCGCACTTCCTCGACCATGCTGGTGTCTTCCGAGCGCTGGGTAAGCTTGCGCTGCTCGGCCAGATACTCGTAGATGGCGATGATCAGGTCTTCGCAGCCCTCGCGGGTAAGCGCCGAAATTTCAAACACCCGGCCCTTCCAGCCGAAGCGCTTGACGAAGTCCTTGACGCGCTTCTTGCGCTCTTCTTCAGGCACCATGTCCAGCTTGTTCAGGATCAGCCAGCGCGGCTTGTCGAACAACGACTCGTCGTACTTCTTCAATTCCTTGACGATGGCCTTGGCTTCCTTGACCGGATCGACCGTATCGTCAAACGGCGCCAGATCAACGATATGCAACAGCAATCCGGTGCGCTGCAAATGGCGCAGGAACTGCACGCCCAGACCGGCGCCATCGGCTGCGCCTTCGATCAGGCCCGGAATATCGGCGATCACGAAACTCTTCTCTGCACTGACGCGCACTACGCCCAGATTCGGATGCAGGGTCGTGAACGGATAATCGGCGATCTTCGGCTTCGCATTTGAGACTGCGGTGATGAAGGTGGACTTGCCGGCATTCGGCATGCCGAGCAGTCCGACGTCGGCCAAGACTTTCAGCTCCAGCCGCAGTTCGCGCCGTTCGCCTTCCTTGCCCTCGCCCTTCTGGCGCGGCGCGCGATTGGTCGAAGTCTTGAAATGGATATTGCCCCAGCCGCCCTCGCCGCCCTTGGCCAGCATGATCTGTTGACCATGTTCAGTCAGGTCAGCCACCAGTTCGCCATCGTTCTGGTCAATCACCAGGGTACCAACCGGCATGCGCAGGAAGATGTCGTCAGCGCCCTTGCCGTAGCAATCGGCGCCGCGGCCATTTTCACCATCGCGGGCTTTGTGTAATTTGGAATAGCGGAAATCCACCAGCGTGTTGATATTGCGGTCGGCCACGGCCCAGATACTGCCGCCTTTGCCGCCATCGCCACCATCTGGCCCACCGAACGGACGGAATTTTTCGCGGCAAAAAGACGCAACGCCGTTCCCGCCGTCACCAGCAATGACTTCAATTTTTGCTTCGTCTATAAACTTCATGTTTGCCGCCAAAAAACGAGTTTCAAAATAAAAAAAGGCCCTACCGTCGGCAGAGCCTTTTGATGCAAGGCTTTCGCCTTAGCGTACGCGTTTAAGTAACGCGTTACGCTGGTACTACTGTCACCAGATGACGCTGCAATGCACCTTTGGTAACGAAAGCCACTTTGCCGGCGACCAGCGCGAACAATGTGTGATCCTTACCAATGCCGACGTTCTCGCCGGGATGCATCTTGGTGCCGCGTTGGCGAACAATGATGCCGCCAGCGTTGATGGTCTGGCCACCATAGACCTTGACGCCGAGTCGTTTTGACTCTGAGTCACGGCCGTTGCGCGTAGTGCCGCCGCCTTTTTTATGTGCCATGTAAAGCTCCTTGGATTCGGTTAGCTCGGAAAACGGATTAACCGTTGATCGAGACGATTTGCAATTCGGTGAAATTTTGGCGATGGCCCATGCGCTTTTGGTAATGCTTACGACGGCGCATCTTGAAAATTTTGACCTTATCGTGGCGCCCGTGCGCCAATACCGTAGCCAGGACCGTGGCACCTTCAACCAGCGGCGTACCAAATTTAATGGATTCGCCAGCGCCCAATGCGAGCACTTGATCAAGGGTGACTTCGGAGCCAATGTCTGCAGGTATCTGTTCTATTTTGAATTTTTCACCAGCGACAACTTTATATTGTTTGCCACCGGTTTTTATGACCGCGTACATGTGAAACCTCGTCGAATAATTGAAATATTTTCAACTTCGTGCAGTGCTGGAAAATCTTGCATGCAGTCGGGTGAACCGCGGATTATACATAAGCGCGGAAGGATGGTCAAAGCTTAGATGCGCAAAGGAAGCCGCAGCACCTGCGAGGTCATGAGCATATTGTCGAAATAATAATGAATTTTGCGCGCGGACGTGGCCGTTGAGATCAGTCGTCGTCCTTAGCCGTCGTGCTCAGTCGTCGACCTCGTAGCGGTTCCACTGCTCGCGCGGCCGGCTCTTGCCATCCCAGCCGATCTGGTCCATGTCCGAGAAAAATTGCAGGAGGGTTGCCTTCGGGGTCGGCGAAGTCAAACGTATAGTTCCCGCCAGGACCTTCGTGCTTGACCTTGCCCTTCACATTGACTTCATGCGCCAGCAAATATTTGCGGATTTTTTTCAGCGCCTCGACGTCTGCCACTTCCAGCGCGATCTGCTGCCCGACCGTGCCGCCGATTCCCTTCGCGAGCTCGGCTTCCGGCATCGGCGCCAGCACCAGGCTGTGATGATCGGCGCCGAAGCGCAGGAACACCATGCCTTTGTCATTCGTATCCGATACTTCGCATCCCAGGCTGCGCGTATAAAAGTCGATCATTTTTTTAATGTCGCGGCAATACTTGCCAGTCTGGTGAAACTATCCCCCGCGCTTCACTGAAGCGCGGGGGGGCAGGTTCAGCCCATTCGAATATGAATGGCCTTCACTTCCGTATAGCTTAGCAACTCGTCCAGACCTTCCTCACGCCCCAGGCCACTGTTCTTGAAGCCGCCGAACGGCGTGCCATTGAAGTGGCCAGACGCGCCGTTGATCCAGATATATCCGGATTGCACAGCCTTGGCAACGCGCATCGCAGTCTTGATGTCGTTGGTCCAGATCGATGCAGTTAAACCATACTCAGTCGAGTTGGCGAGCTCGATTACTTCCTTTTCATCTTTCCACTTAAATACCGACAGCACCGGCCCGAAGATTTCTTCGCGGCCGATGGTCATCTGCGGCGTGACATCGGCAAACACGGTCGGCTGAAGCCAGTAGCCTTTTTCAAACGCACGGCCTTCAGGGCGGCCGCCGCCGGTCATCAAGCGCGCCTTCTCGTCCTTACCCATCTGGATCATTTCGCACACGCGGTCGTAGTGCTTCTTTGAGTTCAGCGGGCCCATTTGCGAATTGCCATCGAGCGGATCGCCCACGCGCAAGGCGGCAGCTTTTTCCACTACCAGCCTGAGCACTTCGTCATACAGCGATTCGTGCACCAGCAAACGGCTGGCAGAACCGCAGGACTGTCCCGACCAGGCAAAATTCATCGCGCCGATGGCCACATCGGCAATCTTGGCGGGGTCCATGTCCGGAAACACGATCAGCGGATTTTTGCCGCCCAGTTCCAGGGTAATGTTCTTTACGCAGACCTCGGCAGCCGCGCGCTGAATCGCCATGCCGGTCGGGACCGACCCGGTGAACGCAATCCGCTTGATCTTCGGATGACGCACGATCGCATCACCGACCGGCATGCCGTTTCCGGTCACGATATTGACCACGCCCGGCGGCAACAGATCGCGGCAAATTTCACCAAGGATGCTGGCCGACAGGGGGCTTTGCTCGGGCGGCTTGACGATCACGGTATTGCCGGCCATGAGCGGACCGGCGATCGCAGCTGCGGCGAACTTGATGGGATGGTTAAACGGCACGATGCGCCCCACCACGCCATACGGCTCGCGTATGGTGATGTGCATGTGGTCGGCGCTGGCCGGGATCGATTCACCCTTAAGCTCGGTGCCGAGGCCGGCGAACCACTCGAGCGCCTTGGCTGCGCTCTGCACGTCGCCCTTCATCTTGGTGATGGTGTTGCCGGTGTCGATCACTTCGACGCGCAGGATTTCGTCAGCGCGTTCGCGCATGGCGGTCGCGACCTTCAGGAGATAAGCGCCGCGCGCGGCGGGCGTCAAGGCAGCCCAGGCCGGCTGGGCTGCGGCGGCGGCCTGATAGGCGCGCTCGACATCAGCCTTGGTGCCTGCTGGCACGCGCCCAATCAATTCCTCGGTCGCTGGGTTGACCGAATCCAGCCATTTGCCAGATTCGCTTTCCACCAAGACCCCATCAATCAACATCAGACCGACATGCAATTCAGCGCGAGTATTCATTGCTTTACCTTTTTAGTTATCGAATGTGCTGTGCGGACTAAGGCATCCGCTAGATCATTACCTGTCCGCCGTCGATAATCAGGTTCTGGCCGCTGATAAACGCGCTGTCGTCCGAGCAGAAAAATACCGCAGAAAGGAACCACTGCCCTGCAGGCATACCAAAGACACTTCACATTTACCTGAAACATATGGTCCCACTCCGCTTTCGGGATTTCATCAAAGCGACCGCGCGTCATGGAAATACGGGAAAACAAGGCAGCGTTATTCACCAACGCGTCGATGCGGCCAAAGCGATCAATCGTCGTTTACGCCATGTTCTTACACAGCGCGAGATTAGAAATATCCACTTCCAAGCCGATCGCCGAACCACCGGCCTCGTTGATTTCCGCGGCTACTTTCTCAGCTGCTGCGCCATCGATATCGGCGATGACGACTTTGGCGCCCTCTTCATGGAATCGCTGCGCGTACGCCTTACCGATTCCATGCGCGCCACCGGTAATTATGGCGACGCGATCTGCCAGGCGATTCGACGGCGCCCTGTTGATGTTCAAAGTCATGCTGCGTCCTAAAGTCTTTTAATCAATCGTCTGCAAATTCGTCCGGGGTCCCGGGCAAACGGTGGCCGCGTCCTGCGGCTTATTGGGGCGCGACCGGATCGGCCAGCGCAACGCGCTTCATCAGGCGCCGCTGCGAGCCGTCGAAGTCCATGCGCGCGTGGGTCGAGCAGCGGTTATCCCACATCAGGATGTCGCCGACCTGCCACTTGTGTTGATAGATGAACTCGGGCTTCTCGCAGTGATCGCTGATCAGATTCAATAGCTTCCGGCTTTCCTCCTCGGGCAGCCCGATAATCTGATCGGTCATCAGGCGTGACACGAACAGCGATTTCTTTCCGGTTTCCGGAATGGTCCGCACCACCGGGTGGATGGCCGTTTGCGCATCCTGATTCACGACCTTCACGTCGGTGCTGGTAGCCTGGTAATCGTAGGTATTGAGCGCCATACGACCGTCGACTTTTTTCTGAATTTCTTCAGGCAGCGTTTCGTAGGCCTTGATCATGTTGGCGAAACACGTATCGCCGCCATGGTCGGGAATCTCGATCGCATGCAGGGCCGCGCCGCGCAGCGGCTTCTTCTGATGGACGCGGTCAAAATGAAACGACAATTCACCATCAGGAAGAGCGCCGACCAGCTCACCGTTTTGCCGGATATTTGAAATGATCATGATTTCCTGGCGCGTCGCCAACGGGCTCAACTTACGCGCGTTTTCGATTTGGCCCATACGGGACATGAACGCCACGAACTCGTCGTCGGTCAGAATACATCCCGGACGAATCAGCATGACCAGATGCTCCTGCCAGGCTTGTTTCAACGCCTGCAGGTCTTCGTCCGTGAAGTTACGCGGATCAAAACCGACTGCCTCGGCAGCGATGGAAGGACTCAAAGGGCGGATCGAAATACTCAAAGTCAACTCCTTAACGACAAATTAAATAAATGTTATTGAGCCTTGATGACCGTTTTCTGGAACAGATCGACTGAAGCATTGCGTTCATCGAGCACGGCAGCCGCCTCCAGTACCTTGATTTTCTTGTCAAAGGTCAGCGGCATCTTGCTCCGTGATGTGACGTAGCCGATGTTTGCCAGAACCTGCTGCGCTTCTTCACTCAGCAGGTATTCATAGAACAAAACGGCGGCATGGGGATGGGGAGCCCTGCGCGCAACGCCGATGCCATTCGAGATGGCGATCGCGGGCTCGATCACGAACCAGTCGATAGGCGCGCCTTTTTTCATCATGTTAAGCGGGTCGGTGTTATACACCGTCAGCCCGAGTGGGACTTCGCCCGCGGCCACCAGGTTATTCAGCAGCGAATGTCCGGAACGAACATTGAGGCCATTAGTGGCGACCAGATCGCGCCAGAACTTGAGGCCCTTCTCTTCGCCCAGCTGCTTGATTACCTCGACGAACCATGCTTCATCATTCGCCTCAATGGAAAGTTTTCCTTTCCACTTCGGATCGAGCAGATCCGCGTACGTCTTGGGCAAATCTTCTTTTTTAATCTGCTTGGTGTTATAGGCCTGAACAAACAGATACAACTGTGTGGCAGCCCACTCACGATGGGCCGGCACCGCCCAAGGTCGCAGGTCGGCCTGTATCGGTGCCTTGACTGCTTGCAAAACGCCTTCCCGATGCAATGCTTCCATAGGCGGTGCGATCGATTCCGCAACGTCGAACGACGCGGTTCCAGCGCGCGCCTCAGTGAGTATCCGCTGCAGCACTGCTTCCGAGCTGGCGCGCCAGAAATTCACCTTAACGCCGTACTTTTTTTCGAAGCCGGCAATAATCGCCCGCATGTAGTCGACCGGCGTGGTCGCGTACAAGGTTAAGGAACCCTCCTTCTTTGCGCCCTCTACCAGCCGGGCCTGTCGATCGGCGCCTTCGTACAGCGCAATCGGCGTCGCCGTCTGAGCCCAGCTGGCTGGGACCATGCATAGCGAGAGAAGTAAAGGGATGAATCGGGCGAGACTTCGCATCATGATCTCCTCGGTTTAATAGTCATTTGCGCGGCTGGTAGCCTTGCATGCGACAACCAAGATAACCATCACGAAAAGTTAAGTAAAGTGACTTTTTTTGGGATTGGGTATAACCAGACGTTATTCATTTGGGGTCATCGTTTATTTGATGCACAGGGATGAAGTGAGCGTCGTCTGAAATCGGTTTACCGATTCCGGTTTAGAATTTCAGTGTGATTGAAATTTGGTACCGCTAATGTTTCATAAATCCCGAACTTCGATTTGCATTAGCAATTCATCTGGCTGCGTCTGGACCCTCTCACCTACGGCGGGCGGAACTAGCTGAAAGCCCAATCGTTCAAGTAGACGCGCCGACCGTTGATTCACGTGCTTGAACACGGCGAGTATTGTGCGAACCTGATAATGGCATGCAAGTTCACCAATCATTGCCTCGACCGCTAGCCTCGCCAGACCGCGCCCCCAGTACGCGCTTGCTAGTACATACGCGATGAGAGCGGTACCGTCAGAGCGAACAGTGGCTTGGACATAGCCGATGAGTTCAGTGGTTGGAAGGCGGATCACCCAGTTGAGCCACTGCTCCTGTCCATCAGAAGAGCGCCTCAATTCGAGCCTCGTGAACCGAGCGCATAGCCATACTTCGGATTGTGGAGGTTCATTCTCGAACTCATAGATGGCGGGATCGCTGAGCACGACGAACATTCTTTCAGCGTGGGCAGCCGTCTGCGGTTCAAGCGTGAGGCCGGGGCATTTAATAATGCGCATCGTGAGACCTGACTGAGTTGAACGCGACGGGCGAACCCAAGCACACGGACCCGCCCTGGCAAATTACGCGATTGGATTACGCAATACGCCAATCCCCTTGATCTCCACCTCCACCACATCCCCGGCCTTCATAAACCGCGGCGGCTTCATCCCCTTGCCTACGCCAGAAGGCGTACCAGTCGCAATAATGTCCCCCGGCTCCAGCGTCGTCCCCTGAGTAATCGTGGCAATCATCGTAGCGATATCAAAAATCATCAGTGACGTATTCACCGACTGCCGCACTTCGCCATTCACGCGCGTGCTCAGGTCCAGGTCATGCGGCGTGGGCATCTCATCCTTGTGCACGATGATCGGACCCATGGGACAGAAGGTATCGAAGCTCTTACCAAGCAGCCACTGCCCATGCAAGCTCTGCTTATCGCGCGCCGTCACGTCGTTCAGGATCGTGTAGCCAAACACATAGTCAAACGCGTCTTCCTTCTTCACAGACTTTGCGCGCTTACCGATGATGACGGCGAGTTCGCCTTCGTAGTCCAGTTCGCCGGTGACCGTTGGGTGGCTATCGATCTCAGCGTCAGGACCGATTACCGTGGTCGGCGGCTTGGAAAACACGACTGGATGCGGTGGCAGATTGCCCGACATTTCGGCGACGTGATCGACGTAATTTTTGCCGACGCAGAAAATGTTTTTGCGCGGGCGCGGGATAGGCGCGAGGATCTTTACTGAAGCCACCGGAAGAACATGCGCAGCACTTTTTTGCTCGGCCGCGCGCTTTACCAGCGCCAATGCGGCCTCACCGCCATCGATCAGTTCCAGCATCGTGCGCGGCATTTCCCCACCTGCTGCACTTAGATCCAGAATACCTTCCGGCAGCATCACGCCAATCTTGTCCATCCCGTTATGTGAAAACGTTAAAAACTTCATTGTGTACCCAGTTCAAAAGTTGAATAAGAAGCCCGCGAGTCAACGCAGGGCCATGTCGTAATAGCTGGGATCGTAGTAGCGCATTGGATCAGTCAGCGTTTTTTGCGGAAGGCCATACGCGCTGCGCATCTTTAACACCGCGCGCATGCCTTCGATATCGATTTTTGCCCGTGGCAGCAGACTGCCCCTGGTCGGACTGAGCAATTCATCGTATCCGCCCTCGGCGTCTTCCGGCTTCATGCGCGGCAGACGCTTCAACAGGATGGCCTTGGCCTCTTCCTTGTTCGCAGGATCATACAGCCAGTCGACGCCGGCCACATAGCCGCGGATGTAGGCGACCAGTTTGTCACGGTTCGCTACCACCCACTCGCGGCGCGTGGCACCTACCGAACCCTGATAGCGACCGATCACTTCGGTGGCGCTGGCAAGACGGCGGAAGCCGGCGCGCTGAGCAATGTGCCGGCGACTTTATTCTTTTGCAACGCGTCGGCGCGATGGCTGCTGCCGCCGGCGCTGACGAGTTTATATTCATTCGCTTTCAAACCGCACTGTACCTGCACCATCTCGCGCAACAAGAAGGCATAGCCGGTGGTCAGCGCATCGACCGTCAGCTCCTTGCCCTTGAGGTCGTTGTAACTCTTGATATCAGGACCGACCATCAGGTTGAAGCGGCCGCCATTATTCACGCCGAGGAAAGCGACGAGATCCGGCTGTACCGTGGGCACTTCGCCCTGCCCTTCCTGGTAGGCGATGACGTTGTCGATCGAGGTCATGGCAATGTCGATTTTTCCGTCGATCAGGCCGGTTAATTGGGTTACCGAATCGGGCGTTTGGCTCAGGTTAACCTCGATGCCGTGACGTTTGTAAAAGCCTTTTCGAGCACGACGTAGATCGGCCAGTTCGAACTTCCGGAGAATCCGACGACGCGCAGTGGCGCGGAATCTTGCGCGCTGGCGGGGATCGCGAAGGCAAACGCCAGGGCAATGACAAAGGCGCCGCGGCGCACGGTGGAGAAGGCAGGAGCGAACATGGGACATCCTTTTCAAAGCAGTGGGCTAGTGGAAGGTGAAATGTCGTGGCGCGAACTACGGCCTGCGGATCAGTGGTCTCTATTGCTTGGTTTTAGTGAGCAGCTTTTATATTGCAATTAAGCACATTATGCTTCCAGTTGTGATGTGAGTAAATAGCCCCCTGCCGGGCACTTCAAAATGCGTGAATCCCGCCAATGCCGCGGCAGGTGCTTCAACTGAAGACCGTGCTGGACCGGCGCGGTATCGAGGTGGTCTATTTTGCGACTGGCACGGAGGCGTGCCAGTATCTGGTCGATCGAATTCCGGTCGGCGCGCAGATCATGAACGGCACTTCCGCGACGCTGAAGAGCATCGGCTTCGACGCGGTATTGCATTCGGGCCGCTACGATTTTTATCGCCCGAAGATCGTCGCGACGAACGATACTCCAGCGCGCCTGAAATTGCGCCAGCTGGCGACCACTGCCGACTACATCGTCGGAGGCGTGAATGCAATCAGCCTGACTGGCGAAATCGTCAGCGTCGACGGCGGCGGAAATCGCGTTGCCTCGTATGCCTACGGCGGTGGCAAGGTATTCCTGGTGGCCGGCGTGAACAAGCTCGAGCCTAACCTGGTGACCGCGCTGGACCGACTGCGCAATCGCGCGGCGGTCGATGAATGCCGCCACCTTGGCCGCAAAACCCCCTGTGCCGAGACGGGCGTGTGCAGCACATACGAATGCCATGCGCCCGAACGTCAATGCGGCAAATTGCTGATCATTGAGAACGAGAAGATTCCCGGTCGCATGACGCTGGTGCTGATCGGCGAGACGCTCGGCTACTGATTATGGCGCGATGTGGCGCGAACGCGGGACCATCGTATAATCCACGCAATTGTCGATTATTAGCAGGGTCTCCCTTGTCTGCCGCTACCATTTCCTCGCAAACGAATCTCACCGCATCCGTCGCCGCCGACATGGATGCCGTGAATGCAGTTATCCGTCGCCAGCTGCATTCGGAAGTCGCGCTGGTCAATCAAATCGCCGACTACATCATCAGCGCCGGCGGCAAACGCATCCGCCCGGTGTTGGTGCTGCTGGTGGCCAAGGCTTACGGCTACCGCGGCGTGCATCATCACCATCTTGCCGCAGTCATCGAATTCATTCATACCGCAACGCTGCTGCACGACGATGTGGTGGACGAGTCGGCGCTGCGGCGCGGGCGCGAGACGGCCAACGCCATGTTCGGCAATGCGGCCTCGGTGCTGGTCGGTGATTTCGTGTATTCGCGGGCGTTCCAGATGATGGTCGAGGTCGGCAACATGCGCGTGATGCAGATTCTGGCGAATGCGACCAATGTGATCGCCGAAGGGGAAGTTCTGCAGCTGCTGAACATGCATGATCCAGACGTGACCGAAGCGCGCTATCTGGAAGTCATCCGTTCCAAGACTGCCAAGCTGTTCGAAGCCGCTGCTCAGCTGGGCGCGCTGATCGCCGGCGCCTCCGAAGCGCAGGTCGAAGCCGCCGCCGAATACGGCCGCTCGCTCGGCACGGCGTTCCAGCTGGTCGACGATGCGCTGGATTATTCCGGCAATGCTGCCGACATCGGCAAGAACGTCGGTGACGATCTGCGCGAAGGCAAACCGACCCTGCCGTTGATTTATCTGATGGAGCATGGCAGCGCCGAGCAGCGCCGACTGGTGCGCGCCTGTATCGAGAATGGCGATGAAACGCATTTTGATGTGATCCTGAAAGCGATCACGACGTCGGGCGCGCTGGATTACACGATGGGTGAAGCGGCCAAAGCCGGCCGCCGCGCGATGGATGCCCTGGCCGGGCTGCCGGATAGTGAATTCAAGGACGCGCTGCTTGATCTGTCGCGCTTCGCCGTGGACCGGAACCACTAACCCGGCAGGCGTTCAAACTGCGGGCCTGCCCCGTCCTCAAATCAGCGTCAATTTATCCGCCACGGCTTCCCAGCCGCCCGGCTCCAGGATCATGCCTTTAATATTGTGCTGACCAAAGATGCGCGTAACGCCGCGCCGGGTGAATAGCTCTTGGAGGATTTCCGTGGCGGGCTTGTCGATTTTCCCGGCGACAGTGGATTCGATGTAGGCACGATAATGCAGGTCCATCGCGACCCGTCTGCAGATGGTGGAATACTGCACGCCGAGCCCGGCCTTGATCGCCGTCAACGCGACACTGCCGAGGATGGCGCCGAGTCCGCCCAGCGTCGCGCCGAGCACCAATTGTCCGGAACGCAGTCCGGTCTTGCGCGCCTTGCAAGCGAGGATGACATCGATCCAGGCCTGCACGATCTTGTCGGCTTTATATCTGTCGCCGATTGCCTTGAGCTTGACGACGTGAGCGCCGCTGGATGCTATGGCGTTGCCGTGCTGGCCTATGCTGCCGACATCCGTGACGGTTACGACCGACGCTGCGGCGCCCGCCATGGCCACGCCGGAGCTCATGGTGTTGAGGCCGACACGCTTGCGCAGGTAATCGAGGGTGATGGGCGACGCCTTGTCGCCGGCAATGTTAAGCAATAGGGGGTTATAAGTAATGTAGTCTTTGTCGGCCATGTCGTAGATGGCCTTGACGTTCAGAACGGTAGAGAACATCAAGACACTTGGCGCGCTTTTGGTGAGACCTGCGGAATCGAGGCTGCCGAATGTCGAATCGCAGATCGTCATGGCAATGCACTCGCGGACATCGTCCTGTTTCTCAGTCAGCGTGCCGGCCAGGGCGCTTTTCATTGCTTCCGTTAACTCATCCATCGTTCCCCTCCATCGTTCAGCAGTCGGCGCCAATCCGGCACTTAAGAAGTGCCTCTGATGGATCTTAACTTGGAGAAATTTTATGGGACTAAATTTCGTGTGAGAAAAATAACTTTGGCCGAGTAAAGCGTAATGAATCAGGGAACGTGTCGGTAGTGCACGACACCAAAGCCCGGCCACAAGAAGCAAATGGGGGAACTGCAGCCACTGTTGGAAATGGGGACGCGCGGCCAGTCCAGCCGCGCGGCAGTCAGGTAAGCCACTCTTTGCTACACTTGCTTGTGACTGCGGCGAGTCCCATGCCTGCGGCCATTCGGGGTGTAGTTCAGCCTGGTAGAGTGCGACGTTCGGGACGTAGAAGCCGGAGGTTCGAATCCTCTCACCCCGACCAAAGTCTTCCGTAGTTCAGGTAGTTGTGAAGCCTGCCAATCCTGCATGACTGATCATGCCGCAGTCATATCGACCCGCCCGCCGGCGTTCGCCGTGTTGCCGATGCCTTCGGTGATCGTCGTGTCCGGCCGTTCGTACGTGCCGATCAGGCAGCCGCTGCCGATCCCGAATTGCGCAATCGCCTGCAACACGGCGTCGCGGCCGGGCGTGCCGGACAGGTCGGCGCCGGGCATCAACGCGAATACCTGGAACGCATATCGATGCAGGCCATGCCCGGGCGGCGGATCCGGCGGCAGCCAGCCCGTCAGCAGAAAAGAATTACGGCCGATGACCACACCCTCAGGCGCGTGCTCCTCATCCTCTAGCGCTCCTTCTGCCAGCGCTCCATCGATCGGCGCAATGCCGCAGGCAATGGCATGCACCAACGGATTCGGCATCGGTGCATCGGCATCCTCCACCATGACGATCAACGAGCCGGCGCCGGCTGGAATACCCGTCCACTGCAAGGGTGGCGAGCTGCCTTTGCCATCAGCGGTATAGCGCTCGGGGATCGATTCGTGGTCATGGAAGGCCATGCTGCTGACTGTGAGCGCAGCGGTGCCTGCGCGCAGGTCGATCAGGTTATAAGCGATATTTTCCAGGCCGGCGCGCGCGTCACGCAGTGCATGGCCGACCGCATCAGGAAGTTTTTCCAGCATGATGTTTGCTCCGTGCAGATGAAGTGATCGGGTCGATTCAAGACTTCTTGCATACCGAGTTTACCTCTGACCCGGGTTCTGGTTCTGGTTCTGGTTCTGGTTCTAGTTCTGGTTCTGGTTCTGGTTCTGGTTCTGCAAGATTTGCCTTTCGACACAGACATCCAAAAAAATTCGCCAGAAGCTGCGCGGAATTCTGTCGGCGCCATCGTTATACGACCATGAAAATTTTCAAGATGAAAGTATTTGTAACGGCGGTCAACAGAGCACGCAGGCAGCGCGCTATTACCTCAGCTTCATCGAAATGACTTCGGAATGCCCACCCTTAAAGGAACTGCAATGAACAAATTAATCGCTACTTTGATCGCCGGCCTGTTTGCTACTTCGGCATTTGCCCAGTCTCCTGCTCCTGCTCCTGCTCCCGCTCCTGCTCCTGCTCCTGCCGCATCCACGCCAGCTGTCGTGAAAGCAGAAGCCAAGGCTGACAAAGCCGTTCAGAAAGCGGCCGCTGCAGAAGTCAAAGCTGATGCCAAAGCCGACGTCAAAGTCGAAAAAGCAGTAGCTAAAGCAGACAAAACAAAAGCCAAAGCCACAGCCAAGGCTGATCAAGACAAAGCCGAAGCCAAAGCCGACGTCGCAAAAGCCAGCCCTGACAACAAGGTCAAGGCCGAAGCCAAAGCCGATAAAGTAGTCGCAAAAGCGGACGCCAAAGTTGACACTACCACTGTCAAGGCCAACGCCAAGGCAGACAAAGTCGCGATCGATGCGAATGCAGCGAAGACTAACTCCGCTACAGCTACCTCGGCAAAAGTCGCTGAAGGCAAGGCCGACGTAAAAGCCGCTACTGCCAAGTAATTACCGGCAGGGTTTGAAAAAGACAGGTTCGCCTGTCTTTTTTTTCGCCTGCTGCTTTAACGCGCAGTACGCGTCACGCCGGAGGAATCAAAGCGCGATCTTGCCGTGCTCGCCAGGCTCGGTGCGCGGCGTCGTGCCGGTCAGGGCCGCTTTGGCCATCTTCATCAGCTGCACCATGCGGCTTGAATCGCTGTCCCAGAATTCAGCGCTATAGGGATCAACCTTTATCAGCCGCAGCTCGGGATCGTCGAGTCCTTTCGGGAACCATGCAGCGACCATCGGATTCCACAGCTTCGCCATGCGGGCGCGGTCTTCCACCAGCTCGGCGCGGCCGCTGACGGAAACATACAGGCTGTCGGACGGCTCGGCAAAACTCAGATTTACATTGGGCATAGCGGGCACATCGGACGCCAGCCGCGTATGGGCCGCTGTAAAGAACCACAGGCAGCCGTCGTCTTCGGCATCCTGCAGCGCCATTGGGTGACTGGTCAGTCCACCTGCATTGTCACTGGTGGTAAACATGCAGATGCGCACGCGCTTGAGCTTTTCGCGCAGGGTGAACATGCTGTCTGAGGTGGAAGTGGAATTCATGAGTAATCCTTTTGAACGTTTTTTTATGCTCCGCACTATGCGGAGTGCATAACAAAAAAGCCTGCGGCGCACCGTAGGCTTTTCCTTGAGCACATCGCTAGTCAGTACGCGATGCTATTTCACAATATCGCCGACGGCTCGGCATCTTCCGGACTGGTGGCAACGATCGCATCGATGGAAACCGGCTCGGTGTTATCCGGGCTGGTCGCCACGATGCTAGCTACCTGCGCAAAGAAAGCATCAGCCAGGGTCGGCGTCGGCGACGATGAATTGTTACCGTTGTCGTTGTTGCTACCGCCGCATGCGGCCAGGCCAATGACTGCCAGCGTGACGGCGGTCAGGGTTGATCCTGCAGATTTAATTTTCATGCTGATCCTTAGTTATTGAAATTGCCTGGCAGCGGCGTATTCAGGTAAGGGAAGGCTGTCTTGAAGTCAGTCGGGCTTTTACGCACACCGTCTGTCAACGCCAGGCCGCCGGCAGGCGCATCGGTAGGCTTGCAGCCAACTTTCAGCGTATCAGCAGTGCCGGTCAGTGCGCACAGTGCGCCCATTGCTACGCGCAGCGAAATGTCGACCACATCATCCGCAGGACGACGACCATTCGGGAAACCGGCGTTGTCGCCAGCTGCCACGCCCATCACATTCTGCGACGCAGCTGCGACTGGTGCAATCGATGTATTCAGGCGCAGCATTTCTGACGCGACCACGTTGACTGGTTGATTCAATCCCGGGAGTCCTTTCAGAAAAGCAGTGACCAGGTCATTACGCGGGAAGTTGGTCGGCGCCTTCGCTTCCGGGAACAATTTCTCTACCAGCGCTGGCAGGGTCGGATTGGTCACATAGTCGATGAACTGGCCATCGTTGGAAGGCTTCGAGGCATTGAAACGATCCTTATCGTCCTGGCCGATGATGACTTCATTCACGAGCGGCATGCCAAGGCGTGAAACCTGGGTCCAGGCGCCACCTTCTTTAGTCGCATTACCGAGACCTGTGGCAGGCGCGCCATTGTTCAGACGGCCCTGACGCACGCTGGCGGTGGTATAGGCGCCGATCACAGGATCAGTTCCTTTTACCAGGCAGGAGATCGGCAGTTCCATCGCGATGGTGGTGACGTTCTTGTTTTCCAGATCGTTCTTGTTGCCATTGACTTCAGGCCCAAGCGGATTCAGGTTGAACAGGTCAAAAATCTTGCCGACGGCGATGAAGAACGGCTCCTTGCGCTGTCCGACGAATACCTTGCCAGCAGTGCTGCAGCCTGGAATCGTGACGTTGTAGATGTGCTGGTTTGCGTACTGCTCGTAGTTAGCCGGGCCGTTGAATGTCTTGTCGCCGATATTATCGACTGGCTTGTCAAATTCGGTCGCACCGCCGCTCTGGGCAGACAAGCGCGTGCGTGTGCCACTGCGACGATCACCTGTAACCATATCGATGGTGTAGGTCTCGCGCACGTTCAACGCACCCGAGGCTACACCCAGGATCGGTCCAGACTGGATGATCGGGATGGCCACATTCTTGCCACCGACTGGCAGCGAGATGCGGCGCGAGGTGTTCTTGAAGCGGAACTGGAAGGTCAGCTGTTCCTTGGCGTTGCCCACATTGTCGAAATGGATTTCATACAGCGCGTTTTGATCGAACTGATTGAAGTTGGGACCCCCTTGTGGGTCCTGAAACGGCATGTAATTTGCCAGCACAGTCACAAAACCCTGACGGCCCGGTTCGTAGCTGCGAAACATGTAGAGATCGGTACCGTCCACCTTCGGCTGACCGGTAATGAAAGGTCCTTCCTTGTGGCTGGAAGCCATCGACGGCATGGAAGCCGCGCCTAACAACGTTCCCGCGACGAGAAGCGCCAGCGGGGTGAGCTTTGACTTGAAGGAGTGCATGTGAACCTCTCAGTGAAGGTAAATCGGAAGTAGGTGGAGTTGTAGGTTAGGCATTGAACTGCGGCTTGTATGTGCGCCATCTCACTTTGTCAGTGCGACAAAATTACGGCCCCTTATTACGTATCAAACGCGCTCGAGCCAAAGGGCCTGAGCAGGGATTCCGGCGCGCAAAAATGCAGCAATTCGCACGGATGAGCTGGCGCGCCTGTTCCGCAGAGCGCTGCACAGGTACAATTTCGGCGCGCGTAATCCCGGGCTCTGCATTGGTACCCGTGCGTAAGCTGTCCCTTCCCCGACCCTTTACCGGAGCACGCCTTCATGTTCAAGCCCGCTGCATTCGCACCGCCCATTCGCGGCCATGGCCGGACACTTCGTACGCTCGCGCTGCTGCTTGCGCTCGGCGCCTGCACCAGTATCGCGCCCGGCCCGGCGACTGTTACCGTTTCGCTGATCGGCATGAATGATTTTCACGGCAATTTACTGCCGACAGGCGGCAGCGTGACGATCGCAGACCCGAATCATCCTGCGGGCGTGAAGGTCCCGGCTGGTGGCGCAGCTTATCTAGCGACGCTGGTGACGCAGCTGAAGGCGCGCAATCCCGGTAATACGCTGGTGGTCGGCGCCGGCGATTTGATCGGCGCCTCGCCGCTCGAGTCCAGCCTGTTCCATGAAGAAGTCACGATCGAGGTCCTGAACCAGATCGGGCTGGATATCTCTGCGGTGGGCAATCACGAATTTGATCAGGGGCGCGATGAACTGCTGCGCCTGCAGAATGGGGGCTGCTTTCCTGCAGCGGCGGGCAAGGGAGTGGTCGGGGTCGATACCTGCATGAGCGAAGGACGCTTTGGCGGCGCAAAATTTCAGTATCTTGCCGCGAATGTGTTCGACGCCCGGACTGGCGCGACCCTGTTGCCGGCGACTGCGATTCGCCGCGTCGGCGGTCTCGACATCGGCTTCATCGGTCTGACCACACGCGCCACGCCGTCGGTGACAACGCCGGCTGCAGTGCAGGGTTTGCGCTTCGATGACGAGGTGCAGACCATCAATGGCCTGGTGCCTTCACTGAAGCAGGCGGGCGTGGCCGCCATCGTGGTCCTGATCCACGAGGGCGGCTCAACCAAGGCGACCGCCATCAATGACAAAACTTGCCCCGGCCTGAGCGGCGAGATCGTTGGCATCGCCGACCGGCTTGACCCCGCAGTCGAAGTCATCATCAGCGGCCACTCGCATAGTGAATACGTCTGCACCCGGCCGGACGGCAAAATCGTTACCCAGACCGGCTCGTACGGCCGTGTCCTGAGTCACATCAATCTGGTGATTGATCCGCGCACCAAACGGGTAGTCAGAAAGGAGGCGAACAACGTCCCAGTCGTGAATGAAGTGATCCTGAAGGATGCGCGCGGCCAGCCGCTGGCGCTGCCGGCGAACATCGCCGCACTGAAGAAGGATGCTGCGGTCGAGGCGTTGGTGCAACGCGCGGTCGCGCTTACCGCGCCGCTGACCGGCGCGCGCGTCGGCATGCTGAGCGGCCGACTCGATCGCGCAGCGTCGGATGCGGGTGAAAGCACGATTGGCAACGTGGCTGCCGATGCTTATCTGGCCGCCACCTCCGGGCCTGCATGGAGCGCAAAGCCTGCACAGATCGCGTTTACGAATCAAGGCGGCCTGCGCAACGATTTGGCTGGCAATGGACCGGTCACCTTCGGCCAGCTGTACAGCGTCATGCCCTTCAATAATTCACTGGTCAGCATGGACCTCACCGGGGCGCAATTGCTGCGCCTGCTGGAGCAGCAGTGGGAACAGCCACAGCCTTCGCATGGCAATGTGCTGTCAGGTTCGGCGAATTTTACCTATGCGTGGGATGCGGCCAAGCCGGCCGGCGCAACGCCGGGAACCGGGCAGCGCGTGGTTCCCGGATCAATGCGCTTGAATGGCGCTCCTGTAGAGATGGCGCAAGTTTATCGCATCACCGTGAATAGTTTCATGGCCGATGGCGGCGATAATTTCGCAATTCTGCGCAGCGGCGCGAATCGCCAAAGCAGCGGCGTGGATCTGGACGCGCTGAGCGGGTACTTCAAGGCGGCGGGAACGCTGACGCCGCCGCCGCTGGGTCGGGTGCGGCGAATTAATTAACGTAATGGCGACGCGCTGCGAATCCACGCTGAACACCGCGCACTTCAAGCCAGGTCAGTACTCCAGATGCAAGCGGCGATATAGAAAGCCGAGCACAAACAAGGGGCCGATCATCAGGAAGCGCAGGTCATCAAAGAAGTCAGCGCCACTGAAAAAATCGTCACCATCGAAGGCCTCTCACCCAACGGTTCGCATCCGGTGCAAAAAGCCTGGGTCGCGCTTGACGTCCCGCAATGCGGCTACTGCCAGAGCTGGACGGACGGATGGTGAAGGAAAATTTTGACACGTATCGCCTGTTGCGGATGGATGAAATGCCTGCGGTGGAAACCATCATCATGCCATCGGGTGGATTCTGGGGCGGCGTGGGCGAGCCGACCATTGCGGTCGCGGCGCCTGCGGTGTTGAATGCGATTTTTGCGGCGACGGGCAAGCGGATTCGTGACCTGCCTTTGAAAAATCACAGCATCAAACAAGCGTGATGAAAGGAGCGTGATGGTACGCTCGGAAGTGTAATGATGAAGCGGACGCCCGTGAGGTGCGTCCGCTTTTTTTCAACTCGAATACTGCAGATTACCTTTGGCGGCCAAGGTTCATGGTCCAGTAGTTTCGTCCGGAAGAATTCTTGACGCAGGCGACCGCAATTTCGGTAACGCGCGGGTTCATGATGCCGGCGCAATGGCCTGCGCTGGTCAGCCATGAATTCATCACGTTGTTGATCGATGTCTGCCCCATCGCGATGTTCTCGGCATAGGTGCTCCAGATATAGCCTGCCTCGGTGAGGCGTTGGCCGACCGTGCGACCGTCCAGGCTGGTGTGCGAGAAATAATTTTTCACCGCCATATCCGTTGAATGCCCGGCAGCCGCACTAAACAGCTTGCTGTTCCAGGTCAGTGGTAGCGCAGCGTTGTACAGCGTGGTGCCGCACATGCGGGTATTCGCGCGCGCCGCATTG
>Ga0326735_1000058_pt1 | contig 21355 bp, 11 predicted proteins | sample 37_GP2_1092_FD_207945 | JGI IMG/M metagenome (GOLD analysis project Ga0326735, IMG submission 207945) | Glacier ice microbial communities from Ngari, Tibet, China - 37_GP2_109.2 | ecosystem: Environmental > Aquatic > Freshwater > Ice > Glacier | place: China: Ngari, Tibet | collected 2018-07-31
TCAGTGCCGGTTGCGCGCCGTCGTCGATGAAGCAGGAATGGCGCCGGCGCCGGTAATGACCGCCGTCCTTGAGGTAGTTGTCCAGCGCCAGCCGGTCCCAGCCCGGCGCCAGCGCGTCGAGATCCTCAAGGCCGCAGCCGGCGAGGGCGGCGACGTCGGAGGGGCGCAGCAGCGCGTAGCCGGCGCTGCGCAGTGCATGCGCCACCTGGGCCGGATCGGTAAAAGGAGGTGCGGGAGTCGTCATGCCCGGGAGGGTAGCATTTTTAGCCGGTCCGCGTGCGCCGCGGGCGCGTCTTGACGTCGCGAACCTACCAGTTCTTTACTAGCGTCAGGCGCGCCGAACGCGATTCGACCGGGTGGAAGTGGATGTCGTCGCGCGCCTCGGGCTCGCCGGCCAGGCGCGAGGCGTACAGGTAGTCGATCGCCGAATCGCGCCGGTTGGCCAGGTTAAACCCTTCCAGCTCGACCTTCATGGTCTTGCCGAGCTGGTAGGCAATGCGGCCGTTGAGGGTGGTGCCCGGTTTGGAGCGCACGCTGTTGTTGTCGATGAGCGGGCGCGGACCGAAGTAGCGCAGGCGCAGCGCGCCCGACCAGGGCCCGAGTTGATTGAGCGTCAGCGCCAGCTGGCCGACGCCTTCGACTGCCCCTGGAATGTGGTTGCCTTGTGGCGAAAAAGCGCGCGAACGGGCGCGTGCGAAGGCGACGTCGACGTCGACCGTCAGCCATTTCAATGCCTTGTAGTAGTTGGAAAACTCGATCCCGATGCGCCGGCTCGGACCGCCCGCCTCGGTCGTGCCGGCGTCGCCCACGAACGTCAGTTCGGAATCGAAATCGAGCCGGTACAGCGACAACGCCGTTTGCAGCTTCGGTACGATCTCGGTGCGCACGCCAAACTCCATGCCGCGCGAGCGCACCAGGCCAGGCACTTTGCCGGCCGCCTGCCCCGAGCGCGGATCGATGGTGCTCGAGGTGCCGCGCGCGTCGTTGCTGTGAAAGCCATTGCCGGCGTTGACGTAGAAATCGGTCCGTTTCCACGGCCCGAAAATGAGGCTGAGCGAGGGGCTGAGCAGGCTCGCGTTCGAGGTGCCGGAATTGGCCGCCAGGCTGCTGGCGACGTTGAAACGATAATGGTCGGCGCGCAGGCCGGCGACGGTGCGAAAGGTCTGGGTCCAGCGCGTGCTGTTGTCGACAAACAGACCGACGCTGGTCTCGACGACGTGATCCTCGCGCGTAGTCGAGAGGCGCCGGCGCGCCTTCGTGTTGTGCAAGCCATTGAACACGTTATCGTTTTGCAGCTGCGCGCCGATCGTCACGCTGGACTGCAACCCGGCCGGATGTGCGTGCCAGGTATGGCTGGCGTTGAACCCGCTCGTGATGCGCCGGTCCGGCTGGCTGAACTGGTCGCCATTGACCGGGTCGTCCTTAAAATACGTGAAGTTCGAATACAGGTCGAGCTGGTTGCGGATCAGGTAGGCGCTCGCTTTCGACGACGAGTCGCTGCCGGTCCTGCGCCACACGCCGGACAGGCTGTAGCGGCGGGCGGCGCCGCCGTCGGTCGCGTCGATGGTGTCGAAGCGCGTCAGCGCGCCGGCGTCGACCGCGCGTTGCGGCACCTGGTCGGTGGCGTTCCATGTGGCGCGGTAGGCCATCGCCGTCACCGAAAACCCGTTGTTGGCGTAGCCCTGGCTGTAGCGCAGCACGCCGTTGACCTTCTGGTAGTCGTCGGGATGCCTGAACGGGCCGTCGTTGTGCAGCACTTCAAGCGCGGACAGCAGGTTGCCGCTGCCGCTGCCGAGATTGACCTCCGGCGAAGCGGCGATCGCGGCGCGGGCGTAGCCGTTCTGGCCGATGCTGGCGCTGGCGACGCCCTGGGCCAAGCGGTTGGCGTAGGTGACGGCAGCGCTGCCGGCGGAAGCGAAGTCGCCATGCTGGGCCGAATACGGCCCCTTCCTGTAGTCCAGACGCGTGGCCAGTTCGGGCATCAGGAAATTGAGGTCGGTCCAGCCCTGGCCATGGGCGTGGCTGCGCTGGTTGACCGGCATGTCGTCGAGCGTGGTGCGCAGGTCGGTGCCGTGGTCGAGGTTGAAGCCGCGCAGGTAGAATTGGTTGGCCTTGCCTTCGCCGCTGTGCTGGCTGACGATCAGCCCCGGCGTCGCTTCGAGCAGCTCGCCCGGGCGGTACACGGTGCGCGCTGCCAGCTGCTTTTGGTCGACCGTGCCGGCGTTGGCGGAGTCGGCGACACCGAGCACGCTGGCGCGCGAGCCGCCGACCAGCACGCGCTGGAGCACGTCATCGTCGGCCCGGCAAGGGGCCTGCAGCAGCAGCGCGGCGAGCGCGCAGGGAGTCAAGCGAAGGGTCGGCATGGGGTAACAGTCAAGGTAAACGCTGGCGGCCGGGCGCAATCAGCGCACGCCCTGGTCGGGGTTCTTGCGCTCGAAGATGAGTGTGGTGATCATATCCTTGCCATGCAGGGTGACAGTGTTCGATTGCTCGGCAATGAAGTCAGTCAGCACTTCGTCGTGGATCGCCGCCGTTTTTGACAACGGCGTGTTCTCGATCTCCTGGTAGATCACGACGCTTTCGGCGCCGACCCGCAAGCCGACCCAGCGGATCGGCAAGCGCTGGCTGTCGGCCGACTGCATCCAGAACCGCTTTTCGATGTACTTGCGCAGAACCGCTTCGTGCTCGGGCTGGGTCAGGTCGAACTGGCGCTGGTACAGGTTTGCCAGCAGCGCGTCGATATCGTCCGTCATATAGGTATGGACGATCTCGGTGCTGCCGGTCCTGGCGTTGAAGCTGACGTCGGTGATCCCGACGTGGAACTGGTGGGCCCACGCTGCCGCGCAGCAGCAGGCCAGCACCGTCGCGGCCAGCAATGTCCTCGCGCGGCGCCCGATCACGGCGTTTCCTTCGGCGCCGGCGCGCCGTCTTTCGGCGTCAAAGGCGTATTAAAATCTTTCATCAGGTCGCCGCTACCGCGGTCGAGCTTGAACAGCTCGACGCGCGATTGGCTGATTCTGCGCGGCCAGGCGTTGTTGCTGACGTCGGTGTCGGCGGTTTCCCAATACGGGTCCTGCAGCAGGCCGACCATCGGCTCGTCGGTGACGATCAGCTTGGTGATCTTTTTCGACGAATAGCGCCATACTTCGGCCGGGATGCGCTCGACATATTTTTTCCCGCTTTTAAGTTCGATCTCCAGCACCAGCGGCGTCACCAGCCCGCCCAGGTTCGAAAAATCGACCAGGTAGAGGTGCTTGCCCTGTGCAAGAAGCAGCTTTTCCCACGGTTCCAGCGTCGCTAAAGTCTCGGCGTACTTGTTGCGGTCCTTGTTGGTGACGGTGAAGTCGTCGTGCTGGTTATAAAAATCCTTCAGTTCGGGCTGCGCATCGACGCGACGCGCCAGCGTGGCCTTGTTGCGCTGGTCGGTCAGCGACGTTGGCTGAAGCGCTTTTTGGGCTTTTTTCCACGCCTTTTCGGTCTCCGGGTTCTTGCTGCTGATACCGTATTCGGTGATGCCGTCGACGCTGACGTCGACCGCGTCGGTGGTGTAGAACCAGCCGCGCCAGAACCAGTCGAGGTCGGTGCCGGAAGCGTCTTCCATGGTGCGGAAAAAGTCCGACGGGGTCGGGCGCTTGAACTTCCAGCGCCGGGCGTATTCGCGAAAGGCGAAGTCAAACAGCTCGCGCCCCAGCACCGTCTCGCGCAGGATGTTGAGCGCGGTAGCCGGCTTGGCGTAGGCGTTGTTGCCGCGCTGGAGCAGCGACTCCGAATTGGTCATGACCGGCACCTGGTTCTTGCCGCGCATGTAGTCGACGATTCCACGCGGTTGCGCGCGCGTTTGCGGGAAATTTTCTTCCCACGCCTGCTCCGCCATCGATTGCACGAAGCTGTTGATGCCCTCGTCCATCCAGGTCCACTGGCGCTCGTCCGAGTTGACGATCATCGGAAAATAATTGTGGCCCACTTCGTGGATGATGACGCTGATCAGGCCGTACTTGGTGCGCTTCGAATACGTGATCTCGCCGGTCTTCTTGTCCTTGGTCGGCCGCGGGCCGTTAAACGAAATCATCGGGTATTCCATGCCGCCGACGGGGCCGTTGACCGAGATCGCCGTCGGGTAGGGATAGTCGAATGAATATTTGTTGTACTGCTCGATGGTGTGAATGATCGCCTGGGTCGAATACTTTTCCCACAGCGGGTTGCCTTCCTTCGGGTAGTACGACATCGCCATGACGTCGGTGCCGTCCTTCTTGTAGCCTTGCGCGTCCCAGATGAACTTGCGGCTGCTGGCGAACGCGAAGTCACGCACGTTGTTGGCCTTGAAGCGCCAGGTCTTGGTTGCGCCGTTCGCGCCACTGCGCGATTTTTCCGCCGCTTCCGCTTCCGCCTGGGTGACGATGACGACAGGTTTGCCGGCGCTGCGGGCCTGGCGCAGGCGCTCGCGCTGGGTAACCGTCAACACCGCGTCGGCGTTTTGCAGCTCGCCCGTACTGGCGACGATATGATCAAACGGGACAGTCAGCTCGACGTCGTAATCGCCGAATTCGAGCGTGAACTCGCCGTCGCCGAGGTATTGCTTGTTTTGCCAGCCAGCCGCGTCGTAGTAGGCCGCCATGCGCGGATACCACTGGGCGATCTCGAACAGGTCGTTCTTATCAAAATCGTCGAAGCGCTCGTAGCCGCTGCGCCGCCCCAGCACGTTCAGTTCCGGCACCAGAAAACTCCACGCCATGCTGAAGGCAAAGCTTGAACCCGGCTTCATCGGCTGCGGCAGGTCGATCCGCATCATGGTCTTGTTGACCGTGTAACGCAGCGGCTGGCCGCCGGGCCCCGTGACCGACTTGAGCTGGAAGCCGCCCTCAAAAGTGCGGCTGTCGAGGCTGAAGCGCATTGCCTCGAACTTCAAGCCGTCTGCTTCGGCTTTCGCCGCGCCCCACGCCTCGCGCGAGGGCACGGTGGCGATGTTGCGGTTGTCGGAATCGGCGCGGAACATATTCTGGTCCAGTTGCACCCACAGGTAGGGCAGCGTGTCGGGCGAGTTGTTGTGGTACGTGACGGTGCCGGCGCCGCTGATGGCGCGGTTCTTTTCGTCCAACGTGGCGCGCAGCTTGTAGTCGGCGCGCTGCTGCCAGTAGGCGTGGCCCGGCGCACCGGACGCGGTGCGGTTGGCCCCCGGGGTCGGCAGCAATTCGTCGAGCTGGCGGAATTTGTCGTCGAACGGTTCGCCGGCAAGGGCGGGAATCGAAAGAAAAAAGACGGCGAAGCCGGTCAGGAAGGGGTTGAGGTTCATGGGCTGGGCATGTTGCTAAGGCAGAAATGATAAGCGGCAGCGGCGCGATGGTGATCGCGCCGCTGCCGGCAGCTTACGAGCATGGCAAGCGATTACTCCGCTTTCGGCGTCGCCTTGGGCTCTTTCAGGTCTTTCGGCTCTGTCGGCTCTTTGACGTCCTTCGCGTCCTTGGCATCCCTGGACTTGAGCGGTGTATTAAAGTCCTTCATCAGGTCGCCGACGCCCCGTTCAGACTTGAACAGCTCGACGCGCGATTGGGTGATTTTGCGTGGCCAGGCGTTGTTGCTGACGTCGGTGTCCGCCGTTTCCCAGTACGGGTCCTGCAGCAAGCCGACCATCGGCTCGTCGGTAACGATCAGCTTGGTGATTTTCTTCGACGAATAGCGCCATACTTCGGCCGGGATGCGTTCGACATATTTTTTCCCGCTCTTGAGTTCGATCTCCAGCACCAGCGGCGTCACCAGCCCGCCCAGGTTCGAAAAGTCGACCAGGTAGAGGTGCTTGTTGTCCTTGCGTTTGCCATCGCTTTGAGCCAGCAGCGCCTTCTCCCACGGTTCCAGCGTCTCCAAAGTCTCGTTGTACTTGTTACGGTCCTTGTTGGTGACGGTGAAGTCGTCGTGCTCGTTATAAAAATCCTTCAGCTCGGGCTGCGCGTCGACGCGGCGCGCCAGCGTACCCTTGTTGCGCTGGTCGGTCAGCGAAATTGGCTCGCGGTCCTTCTGCGCTTTTTTCCATGCTTTTTCGGTTTCCGGGTTCTTGCTGCTGATGCCGTACTCGGTGATGCCGTCGACGCTGACGTCGACCGCGTCGGTGGTGTAGAACCAGCCGCGCCAGAACCAGTCGAGGTCGGTGCCGGAAGCGTCTTCCATGGTGCGGAAAAAGTCCGATGGGGTCGGGCGCTTGAACTTCCAGCGCCGGGCGTATTCGCGAAAGGCGAAGTCGAACAGCTCGCGCCCCAGCACCGTCTCGCGCAGGACGATCAAGGCGGTGGTCGGCTTGGCGTAGGCGTTGTTGCCGAACTGGAGCACCGACTCCGAGTTCGTCATGACCGGCACCTGGTTCTTGCTGCGCATGTAGTCGACGATGGCGCGCGGCTCGCCGCGCGACAGCGGATAGTTTTCTTCCCAGGCTTGCTCGGCGAGGTATTGCACGAAGCTGTTGAGGCCTTCGTCCATCCAGGTCCACTGGCGCTCGTCCGAGTTGACGATCATCGGAAAGTAATTGTGGCCCACTTCGTGGATGATGACACCGATCAGGCCGTACTTGGTGCGCTTCGAATACGTCAGTTCACCGGTCTTCTTGTCCTTGGTCGGCCGCGGGCCGTTAAACGAAATCATCGGGTATTCCATGCCGCCGACGGGGCCGTTGACCGAAATCGCCGTCGGGTAGGGATAGTCGAGCGAATACTTGTTGTACTGCTCGATGGTGTGGACGATCGCCTGGGTCGAATATCTTTCCCACAGCGGGTTGCCTTCCTTCGGGTAGTACGACATCGCCATCGTGTCGGTGCCGTCCTTTTTGTAGCCTTGTGCGTCCCAGATGAACTTGCGGCTGCTGGCGAACGCGAAGTCGCGCACGTTGTTGGCCTTGTAGTGCCAGGTCTTGGTAGCGCCGTTGAACCCGCTGCGCGATTTTTCCGCCGCTTCGGCTTCCGCCTGGGTGACGATGATCACGGGCTTGGTCGCGGTACGGGCCTGGCGCAGCCGCTCGCGCTGGGTCGCCGACAGCACTGCGTCCGGGTTGTGCAGCTCGCCCGTGCTGGCGACGATATGATCGGACGGGACCGTCAGCGAGACGTCGTAGTCGCCGAATTCGAGCGTGAATTCGCCGGAACCGAGGAACTGCTTGTGCTGCCAGCCATAGACGTCGTAGTAGGCCGCCATGCGCGGGAACCACTGGGCAATTTCGAACAAGTCGTTTTTGTCGGCATCGTCGAAACGCTCATAACCGGCGCGCCCGCCGAGCGACTTGGCGTCATTGATCTTGTAGTTCCACTCGACGCTGAAGACGAATTTGGTGCCCGGCTTGAGCCCTTGCGGCATATCGACCCGCATCATCGTCTTGTTGATGACGGTGTTGAGCGGCCGGCCATCGGCGCCCTTGACCGAGGTGATGTTGAAGCCGCCCTCGAAGGTCCGGCTCTCGAGGATCGCGCGCATCGCCTCGAAGCGCATGCCGTCCTCTTCGCTGCGGCCCTTCGACCAGGCCTCGCGCGACAGCACGGTACTGGCGGTGCGGTTGTCCGAGCCGGGCGTGAACAGGTTTTGGTCTAGCTGCAGCCACAGGTAGGACAGCGTGTCGGGCGAGTTGTTGTGATACGTGATTGTCTCGGCGGCGCGAATGGCGCGGTTCGGTTCATCGAGCGTGGCGCGGATGGTGTAGTCGGCGCGTTGCTGCCAGTAGGCGTGGCCCGGGGCGCCGGAGGCGGTACGGATCGTGCTTGGCGTTGGCAGCAATTCGTCGAGCTGGCGGAACTTGTCATCGAATGGTTCAGCCGCGAATGCGGACATGGTGAGGCATAAAGCCGCCAGGCTGATCGACAAACGTCTCATGGTTACCCTGTATTTTTAAGTGAATTTGGGATAAGTATTTTAATGCTACCTAACAGTCAATTGCTCGCGGGAATTGTAAAAAACCTGAAACAATGCGCGCGCAGGCAGTATCATGGGCTGGATCGATTGCACAGGGGAAACGGCGGAGATGGACAATAACGTCAAGGCGACCATGTTGAAAGCGGGCCGCGGCGCCCACGACCTTGCCCGGTCCCGCCTGCGTCGCGACCCGATTCGGCTCAACGGTTACCTGGCTTTCGTGATCGGCATCGGCATCACCATCTGGACCTGCCTGGTCGTGATGAATGCCCAGGACGCCCAGATCCGCAGCAATTTCGTGCGCGACACCGACAAAGTCTCGGCCGACACCAGCGCACGGCTGCGCATCTATTTCGACGTGCTGCTCAGCCTCAAGGGCTTGTTCGCGGTCGCCGGTGACGTCGATCGCGCGCAGTTCGCCCGCTTTGTCAAGACGCTGCGGCTAAGCGAGCGCCATCCCGGCTTTCGCGCGATCCAGTTCGTGCGCGCGGTGCCGGACCGTGAACTGGCCGGCTTCGCCGCCGCCAGTCAGGCCGACAGCGCGCCGCAGTTCGCGGTCCATCCAGTTTTCGCCAGCGAACAGCACTTCGTCATCGAGTTCAACGAGCCGATGAAGGGTAATGAAGGCGCGTTCGGCCTGGACCTGGCCAGTCTGCCGCCGCATCGCGCGGCGGTGGAGGCGGCGCGCGACAGCGGCGAGATCGTCGCGACCGGGCGCACGCTGCTGGTGCAGGATGCAGGCCGCCAGCCCGGCTTCGTGGCGCGCGTTCCGATCTACCGCCGGAACATGCCGACCGGTTCGGTGCCGGAGCGGCGCGCCGCCTTTATCGGCGTGGTGGCGATCGCGTTTCGCGTCGATGACCTGATGCGCGAGGTGATCGAACCAACGCTGCTGGCGAACATGGCGCTGGACATTGTCGATACGGGCGATGCGAAAGCGGGCCTGGCGCCGCCAACAGGGGTCGTCGAGACGCTGTTCGACAGCCGCCAGCGCGGCACCCGCATCTTGTCGAGGCTGGTGGCGCAAGGCCATATCAAGGTCGCCCAGCGCCACTGGCTGGTGCAGTACAGGGCCCTGGCGAACAGCCGCTACGCGCGCGACATCACGCCGCTGGTGCTGATCGCCACGGCCGGCATGGTGATCAGTTCCCTGATCGCCGCGCTGCTGGTCGCCTCGCGCCGCAGCCGTTCCCTGGCCGGGAGGCTGCGCGCCACGCTCGACGAGCGGCACGCCAGCCTGGCCGAGCTGGAACGGCAGAAGTCCCAGGTCGAACTGGCGCACGGCGACCTGTCGTCGGTGCTAGTGACGCTCAAGCAGGCGCAGGCCAGCCTGATCACGTCCGAAAAACTGGCCTCGCTCGGCGCGCTGGTGGCCGGCATCGCCCACGAACTCAATACGCCGATCGGCAACAGCCTGCTGACCGCCACCGCGCTGGCCGACATGGTGACCGAGTTCGAGAAAAAATACGCCGCTGGCGGCATCAAGCGCTCGGCGCTCGAAGCGCACATGGCAGACACCCGGCTGGCGTGCGACATCATAGCCAGCTCGCTGAGCCGGGCGGCCGGCCTGATCACGTCGTTCAAGCAGGTATCGGTCGACCAGACCAGCGACATGCGGCGCTGTTTCGCCCTCGGCGAGGTGGTGCGCGACACCGTCACCACCTACGCCGCCCAGCTGCGCCGCGCCAATTGCGCCATCGACGTCGACGTGCCGCCGCAGCTGGTGCTCGATTCGTATCCGGGCGGCTTGGGACAGGTGCTGTCGAACCTGATCAACAACGCCCTGCTGCACGCGTTCGCGGCGAATGGCGCCTCAAAAATCGTCATCAGCGCACGCGAGATCGAGCACGGTCAGCTGATGCTCGACTTCAGCGACGACGGCGTCGGCATGACCCAAAAGACGCTGCACCAGGTGTTCGATCCCTTCTTCACCACCAAGATGGGGCAGGGCGGTTCGGGACTGGGCATGAACATCGTCTACAACGTCGTCACCGGCATGCTCGGCGGGAGCATCGGCATCGCATCGACGCCGGGCAACGGCACCAGCGTCACGATCACGATGCCGAAGAATGCGCCGCGCCGGCTTGAATAGATGCCTCAGCATTGTTTTTCTGACGATATTGCACCTCGACTCTGCCGTGCCCTGAACATCCCTGGCGCAGAGCTTGTATGCATATCGATAATTGCTTGACAATATGCGACCGCTTCATTGAGTATCTCCATTACAAAAAAAGGGAGTGACCATGTCGTCGTTCAACTTTACTCGCCGTACCCTGCTTGCCTCGCTGATGACGCTTGCCGCGCTCGCCGCGGGAGCGTTTGCCCCCGCTCTCGCCGCCGATTTCAAATCCGACCGCATCAAAGTGACGGCCGAGGGCGAGGGCAGCGATGTGATCCTCATTCCCGGCTTGAACTCGTCGCCGCGCGTGTGGCGCGAAATGATCCAGTCGGTACCTGGCTACCGTTACCACCTGGTGCAGGTGGCGGGCTTTGCCGGCCAGCCGAAGGGCGGCAATACGCAAGGGTCCGTCGCCGCACCAGTGGCCGAAGAGATCGCGCGCTACATCGCCGCCAGCGGCCTTAAAAGGCCCGCGGTGATCGGCCATTCGATGGGCGGCACGATCGGCCTGATGTTTGCTGCCCGCCATCCCGAACTGCCCTCCAGGCTGATGGTGGTCGACATGGTCCCCTTCCTCGGCGCCGTGTTCGGCCCGCCCGGCACGACGTCCGGCAGTATCAAGCCGATGGCCGATTCAATGCTGGTGCAGATGCGCGCGCCCGATGCTGCGGCGCGCCTGGCGCGCACGACAGCGATGATCGATGGCATGGTCGACACCGTTGCCATGCGCCCGGGGGCGCTCGACGATTCGCTCAAAAGCGACCCGGACGTATCGGCGCGCGCTTACCACGAACTGATCGTCACCGACCTGGTACCCGAGCTGGGCAAAATCAGTGTGCCGACGACGGTGCTGTACGTGGTGCCGAAAGGGATGGGCCTGACCGATGAAAAAATGGACGGCACGTACAAGGCCGCGTATGCGCCTTTGAAAGGCGTGACGCTCAAGCGCATTGCCGCCAGCGCCCACTTCATCATGTGGGACCAGGCGGAAAAATTCCAGGCCGAAGTGAACGCATTTTTGGGACAGGCAACGCCGTAAGCCTTCCTCACAGGCGCGCGCGGCCGGTTTTCCGCCCTTGGGGCAAGGTTCGGGCACGGCGCCATCCGTGGCGCTGCACATCGGCACGGATTGGATGGACGGTCAATTCCGGTTATCCCTGGCGGTCGTCATTGCAGCATTGGCGGGCATGAGCGGGACGTACAAACTCGCCTTCCGGGCGCGCGCCATATCCCTTTGCACAGCCTTGCGCCGCCCTTCCAACGCGCAGGCTGCCGCTCGTTTTCTTCTCAGCCATGAGATTGAATTGCAAAAAATGTGTGCCAGCGTGCGGCGTAAATGCTGAACTTAACCGCGGTCAATGATTTACAAAATCACTTCTCGGAAAATCAATATGTTGCCGATTAAATTTCATTTCAACTGAACTCTTATGGCAAGTCCAGCGGTCTAAGGGAGACCGACACTGTCTCATCATTAAGGCATTACGCACGTCAACCGGGGAGGGTAATCTCACAGCGCCTCAATTGATCAACAACTTAGATTTTTTCATACACTAATTTTTAACAAAAGATGCAATGTACACGGCGCGCCCCCAATCGCGATCGGGACAAGAGCACTAACCATGACAATGGAGACATGAAAATGCTAACGAAAAATTTTAACTGTACGACCAACGCGTCGGCAACATCGCGGCACAACGAACCAACCCTTCGAGGAGTGCAGTCATGAGCAACGCGTCCGCAACGCTGCACGAACCAAACACCGGCTCCAGCAATACGCGCTGGATTCAACTGTTGGTCGGCGTCATCTGCATGATTGCCACTGCGAACATCCAGTATGCCTGGACCCTGTTCGTCCCCGAGATTCAAGAAACCTACGGCTGGTCCCGCGCCAAAATCCAGCTTGCCTTCACGATCTTCGTGCTGGTCCAGACCTGGCTCGCACCGATCGAAGGTCACTTCATCGACAAGTTCGGCCCACGGTTAATGGTGGCGTTCGGCGCCATCATGATCGGCTTCGCCTGGTACATCAATTCGCAAGCCACCACGCTGACGGGCTTCTATATCGGCGCTGCAGTTGGCGGTGTCGGTGTCGGCTCGATCTACGCGACCTGCATCAACAATGCGCTCAAGTGGTTCCCGGACCGCCGCGGCCTTGCCGTTGGCCTGACCGCCGGCGGCTACGGCGCAGGTTCAGCTGCCACGATCCTGCCGATTGCCGCGATGATCGAATCGTCCGGCTTCCAGGCTACGTTCCTGTTCTTCGGCATCTTGCAAGGCTCGCTCGCCTTCGTCGCCGCATGGTTCCTGCGTTCGCCAAAACCGAGCGAAACCCATGCGTCGCACAAACTGGCCCAGGCTTCGCGCGACTACACGCTGAAGGAAGCGCTCCACACCAAGCTGTTCTGGCTGATGTTCGCGATGTTCATCCTGGTCGTTACCGGCGGCATGATGGCTGTTGCACAGCTCGGCGTCATCGCGAAAGACCTTGGCGTGAAGGAATTCCCGGTTGATCTGGGCTTTGTCATCATCGCCGCGTTGCCGCTTGCGCTGATGCTCGACCGCATCATGAACGGCATTTCGCGCCCGATGTTCGGCTGGATTTCGGATCACATCGGTCGTGAAAAGACGATGGTCATCGCCTTCACGCTGGAAGGTCTTGGCATTATCGCGTTGGGTTACTTCGGCAGCAACCCGTACGCGTTCTTGATCCTGTCCGGCGTCGTGTTCCTGGCGTGGGGCGAAGTGTACTCGCTGTTCTCGGCCCTCGCCGGCGATGCCTTCGGTACCAAGCACATCGGCAAGATCTACGGCGTGCTGTACACCGCCAAGGGTATCGGCGCGCTGTTTGTCCCGCTGGGCAACCTGATGATGGAGGCGACCGGCACTTGGTCGACTGTTCTGTACACGGTCGCCGCGATGGACCTGACTGCCGCGTTCCTTGCGCTGGCAGTGTTGCGGCCAACCTTGGCCAAGCACGTTGCGTATTCCAAAGGCCTGTTGGAAGACGAAAAGCTTGCTGGGGGCGGCATGCCGATGCCAGCACGGTAGTCGATCAGGAAAACTCCCGGGCAGCGTTGTTGCAAAAGCGTTGCAAAAGCGGGTAATAATGTCTTTGCCAACCCCTTAGGGGAATTGGATTCCAAGCCCGCTAGGTAGCGGGCTTTTTTTCGTCGGGGGGCACCACGGCAGGTTGCTCGATCAAGCGCTGCGGCGGAAAAATCCGGCCGTGCTGGATCCAGTTTCCGCCTGACCCCGCTGGTAGCGTCTATACCAGCCAGGCACCGTCCCGGTACACCAGGTCGGCATCGAGATAAACGGCTTCGGTGACGGCGAAGACGTCGACGTGGTAGCGCGCTTCCTTGCGCTTGAAGCCGGGTTTCGGGTAAACGCCGTGCTTGGCGCCGAGCGACAGGTGGATGCCGCACATGCGCTCGTACGTGCCGATGTCGTCGACCCGCCGCTCGCGTGTAAACGCGCGGTTCATGCCGAAGCCCAGTTCGCGCACCCAGACGTCGCCTTCGTCGGCGCGGATGATGGCGAGCAGGCGTTCGAATTCGGGTGTCGCGTTCTCAGCACCGACGACGCGCCCGCGTTCGATCACCAGCGTGATCGGCGTGGCGGGGCGGTTCACCAAATACGAGGTGTCGCCGAACACGTGGATCCGCACGCGGCCGTTCACCGCTTCCAGGTTGTGCGCTTCGGTGAACACTTCGCCGATCGGGAACTGGCCGCCGATGTTGTTCATGCCGCTGTAGTCGCCGATATTGAGTTTGGCCGGCTCGAGCCTGCAGGCGTAGACCAGGGTTTCGCCGCCGCTGTCGACTGCTGCCGAGGCACAGGCGTCGATGCGCGCCTTGAGCGCCTGGCCAACACCGCGGTAGTAGGCCGGATCGTAGGCGAGCGATTCGATGTAATGCGCGCCCTGGGCGCCGGGCATGCGCGACAGGTGGACGTGTTCGATCACTTTAAGCCCCAATTTGAACAGTTCGACCCGGATGCGGAACGCTTCGAGCCGAAAGCTGGTCGACTGGACCAGCACCACCAGGTCGGCGCTGGCCATGCGTCGAAAAGCCGCCAGCACCTCGCCTGGCGCGACGCTGTCGAAGTCGATGAAGGTGGCGCCAGGCAGGTTGCGCCGGTAGCCTTCGGCCAGCGCGCGCGCAAGGGGGCAGCGCAGGTCGGCCACCACCAGCGCGGCGTGGGCGGGAGAGTGTTCGACCACCAGCGCGAGCACGTCGCGCAGGTGGGCCGTGGCGGTGTCGACGGCGTGGGCGGACAGGTCGTCCGAAGCGTTTTCCAGGGCGGATGCGGCGGTGTCGGCAATTAAAGTCATGGGAGGCAAAGGCGGCGAAGGAAGCTGCGATTATACGGAGATGGCGGCCCCTTGCGCTGCATCAAGGCGCTGGGCGCGCTGATGGTGCTAGAACAAATGCTGATGGGGCCGGCGGCGCAGGCGAAAGCCGAGTCCCGGTCCCTGACGCTCACCAGGAGTGATGGCGACTGGAAGATCTGCATGGTGCGGCTGGTCTAAGACGCTGTTTTCCCGATAAATCCTGTTTCCCCTGACGCCGCGTAATCCGGGGCGTTCCCATTCGTGTACGGCCAGTCCCCCGCGCCCTGGCAGCGCGCCAGGCGGTACCCGGCAATCAAACTTCCCCTGCCAGCCAGTTGCGCTATGATTTGAACGGCAAAAGCGGCCCCCTCCGTAGCAAACTCGGGGGGTGTTCAATATGCACGTTTAACATGAATACATCGGCTGGAAAAAATGGCATATCGGTGGGAAACGCCAGCAAGCGTCTGGCTGGAAGACGAAAGCAGCGGTCAGTTCGAACTGGCGGCAAGCGAAGGCTTGTCGCGCATCGACTGGCAGGGGCGCGCCCGCGCCCGCGTGGCCGACGTCGCCCACCTGCTCGGCGCGTCACTGCCGGCCTCCTGCGGCTGCGCGCCGATCTACCCGGAAGGATTCGCCTTTTGCCCCGCTTGCGGGCGCGCGCTCACGAAGCTGGCTGGCCAGCTGAAGCCGCAGCCCCGGACGCAGCCCGATTGGTGGGGGCCGTGGTCAGACCAGGCTTTGCCGCGCCACGTTCCGCAAGGCTTACCGGTGACGTCGCTGGCGCTGGGCGATGCGCTGGAACGGCGGCCGGCCGCACCAAGCGTCGGCCGCAGCGAGGTCGCCATGCCGGCGCCGCCCAACGCGCTGTGCGTGTTCGCTGCCGGCAGTTACGGCTTCGCCGCGCAGCGCCTGCTGGCGCTGGCCTACACCCGCAACGTGCTGCAGTACTGGGATCCGCTGGCGGCAATATGGCACGTGATGACGCTCGACGAGCACAGCGCCGACCTGACGTTTACGGGCGCTGCCTACGGCTGGCTGCCGGTGACCAATCCGCGCCGTGGCGAGGTGGCGCTGGTCCCGACCGACAAGGGCCTGTGCCGGCTGTGGATCGACCCCGTCAGCGAAACCTGCCGCGCCGAACCGGTGTTCGCCGCCGCAGTCGCCAGCGCGCCGGGCGCGGTGGGGCGCCACGTCGCCTGCCTGTTTATCGGTTCCGCCGCCAGCTCTTCCGGCACGCGGCTGTGGAGCGCGCTGGCCGACGGCTCGCAGGTCGAATTGTACGATTGCGGCGATGCGCCGGCGGCTGGCTGGACGCGCCCGGTCAGCTACGACGGCCGCATCCTGTGGCTGCACCAGTTCGGCCAGCTGATATGGCAGCCGGGCGCGCCGCCGCAATGGCTCGCCTGGCCGCGTGGCTTCGCGCCGCGCCTGGAACTGGGCGGCCCGACCCAGAGCCGCGACGGCCGGCTGTGGCACATCGGCCATGCCGGCCAGGCGTATTCGTTCGTCGAATTGGGTAAAGAAAATCCGCAGCTGCAGCCGATCAGCGGCGCGCGCCTGGGCTTTGGCAACTTCCTGTTCCGCCGCGGCCATGCGGTCGTCAACGAGCCGTGGGATGTCGAGAACGTCGAGGACCTGCACGAAGACGACGACCTGGTGCTGCCGCTGCTGCGCGGCTTCAACAGCAACCGCGCCCAGCCCAGCGGCCTGGTGCTGCGCTTCCACCGCTACACCGGCCGCGCCGAAGAAGCGCTGGCGGGCCGCACCATCGCGCGCACCACGGTGGAATGGATCGGCCGGCGCAACGTGATTTTGAGCGAAGTGGTGCGGCTGGCGCGCCCGCTCGAGTGCATGCCGTTCGTGTACGACGACTGCCTGTGGCTGCACCATCCCGACTGGAACCAGGTGCGCGGCTGGCGTTTGGCAGAGCTGCCGTGAAAGCATTGACGGCACCGGCTGCACGATTCGCAGCGCATGCGGCATTGGCCGCGCTGCTGTGCGCGGGTGCGCCGGCCTTCGCGGCCTCGCACGTTTTTCTGGTGCAAAATTCCGGCTGGATGGAGCCCTTCTATACCGATCCCGCCTCGCAGTATAAGCCGTTGGTGACGGAGCTGGTGATGGCGGCCACGCAGCCGGGCGACCTGATGGTGCTGGCCTCGTTCAACCAGGGCCTGCCCGGCGCGCCGTCGCCGAAAGCGATGCTGTCGCTGAAGGTGAACGCCGACCCGGTGTCGGTGCGCACCCAGGTCGGCAGCGCGCTGGCCGGTTTGCAGACGGCGAACAAGCCCGCCAGCGCCGCGCTGGCCGATACCGACCTGGGCGAAGCGGTGAATGCGGCGATTCACCAGGCGCTGGCCGGCAAACCGGGCCTGGTATGGCTGTTCACGAACAACCGCAACAGCCCGAACAACGACCAGGCCACCGCGCAGCGCAACCGCGAATTCTATGCGCTGATCCATCAGGGCGGCACCATCAGCCGCGCGCTGGCGTTTCCCCTCAAAATGCCGGTGCAGGGCGCGCATTACCGCGCCAACGGCCTGATGGTGTACGTGTTTGCGGTTGGCGACGGCGGCGCGCGCGAACTCGACCGGCTGCTGGCCTCCGGCCGCGTCCAGCGCGTGATCACCGAGCCGCCGGCGCGCCTGAAACCGCTCGACCGCGACACCGTGCGGCTGGTGCCGCGCCGGGTCGACGCTGCGCCCGGCGTGTCGTTCTCGATGGGGCCGGGCGGCATGCTGCGCGCCGACGTCGAGCAAAGCGCCCGCACGCCGGCCGCGAAGATCGGCTGGAACCTCGAGAACACGATGTACCCGTACACCATCGTCAGCGCGCGCATCGAGGCGCGCTCGAACCTGGCGGGGCAAAACCTGCCGATCGCCCTGGCCAGCGACACCATCAAGGCGCTGGCGCCCGGTCAAAGCGTACCGCTGCAGTCAAGGATGCAGCTGCCGGTGGCGCAGCTGCCCGGCAAATGGTCGGCCAAGGCGATCGGCTCGGCCGGCTCGGCTTACGTGCTGCCGGGCCGGATCGAGTTGCAGCTGCTTGAGCAGCGGCTCGAACTGTCGCAGGCCTTCCGCCAGCGTATGGCGGCGCTGTTCCCGGGCGACCCGCTGCCGGAGATTTTCACGCCGCCGGCGCGCATCTACGGTTCGACCGCGCTGCTGCCGATCGAGGTCAGGGTGCACTACGGTATCGGCCCGTTGGTGACGCTGATCGGCGTCGGCCTGGCAGCGGCGGCGGCGCTGGGCGGCGCCGTGCTGGCGTATGGCCGCCCGCGCCGTGCCTGGCTGACGGTCGAGGACGAGCTGCGCACCGTGCACACCCGCGCCGGCCTCACCCAAGCGATTTTCGACAAGGGCGGCAACAAGGTCGCCCAGCTCAAGACGACGATGTTCGGCCACCGGCTGATCGACCTGCGCGAAGGCGCGCAAGTCCGGCTGGGCCGTTGATGTACCCTGCAATTTTTGTTGATGTTTATTGCCGAACCAAGGAAACCGGACCACATGCAAAACGACCAGGCCGCCCCCCCAGCCTCCGCTCCCGCCGCCGATCCCGGCTTCAAGCTGCCCGGCCAGTCTGGCTCTCCCGCCGACGCCCTGTCCAAGCGCGGCGCCGTGGCAACCGGCACGCCGATCGAAGTGGCGCCGGCGGCCGCCCCGGTGGCGACCGACACGTCGACGCGCGAGCTGGCGATCGGCGGCGCGGTGTTCGTGATCCTGCTGGTGATCTATTTTTTCGTTCGCAACGCCTACGTTCATCACTTGGTGCGGCGGCGGGTGGCGCCGTCGTCGGCCGGCAGCGCCGGCTGGCTGCTGTTCGTCGGCCTGTGTTTCCTCAGCGCGGCGGCGGTGCTGGCGATCATCAACGCCAGCAAATTCCTCACTTTCGCGGTCACCGGCCCGCTGGTGGCCGTCGGCCTGGTCGCGCTGGTCGCAACGCTGTTCATCGGCCGCCGCTGATCCATCCAATCTGAAAGAACGACATGGCAGAATTTTCGAACATCGCAAGCGTGGAAAAAAAGGTGGAATTAAAAGTCGATCTGCGGCCAACCCTGTTCATCGGCGCCGGTGGCACCGGCATGGAAGTGATGATGCGGATCCGCCGGCGCATCATGTCGGAGGTATGGAACCGGCACAACCCGACCCGGGTCGAATCGATCGCCGAGTTCCCGGTGGCGCGCTTTCTCCACTTCGACCTCGACAACCATGCCATCATCGACGAGGGCAAGTCGCTGCGCACCGACCCGTGGTACGAGCTGGTCAAGCTGACGGACGAGGAACGCCTGGTCGAGCCGTTCGACCTGGCGCAGTATCACGAGTCCGACGACAGCCTGTCGCGTTTCCCGTTGATCGAAAAATGGATGCCGTTGCGGCCGAAAAAACTGCGCTCGCTCGGCATCGACCCGTCCAAGGGCGCCGGCCAGATCCGCGCGCTGGCGCGGCTCTACCTGTTCGATAAATATCCGAAACTGCGCGGCCGCATCAAGGGCGCGCTCAATTTCTTGAGCAGCAATGCCGGCAACGAACGCAAGGAAACCTACCAGCGCCTCGGCCTGCAGGTCGACACCTCCAAGTTCCGCATCGTCGTCATCGCCTCGTGCGCGGGCGGCACTGGTGCCGGCAGCGCGATCGACCTCGGCTGGATCTCGAAGGCGATCGCGCGCCAGGAAGTGTCGGACAACCAGGTCGACCTGGTGATGTTCATGCCGTCCGGCTTCGCCAAGGCCAACAAGGAACGCACCGAGGCGAATGCCTACGCCACGCTGATGGAGCTGGAAACCACCATGCGCGACATGAGCGCGCAAATTCGCTGGATGGATCCGGACAGCGTCGTCGGCAAGGGCGCGCCGTTCGACGACGTCTATTTCGTCGACACCGCCAATCTGGCCAACAAGGCGACCCAGGACATCAAGGACGTCTACCAGATGGTGGCCGACACGCTGTTCGAGGATTTCGCCTCGGCCGACTTTGCCAACCGCAAGCGCTCGATCGCGGTCAACCAGCAGCAGCACAAGCTCGGACCGTTCAACCCGCGGGTACCGGAGCAGCGTTTCGGCGACATGCGGCTGTCGTACTCGAAAGTGTATTCGGCGTTCGGCCAGGCGGTGCTCGACACCCAGCAAAGCCTGCGCGACGACATCCGGGCGTACGAATTGTCGGCGCTGATGGTGAAGGCGTTTTTCGGCCTTGCCGGCGCCGACGGCGGCATCAACGGGATCACCGCGCGCCGGGCCGGCGACCAGGAGCGCGACATCTTCATGCGCGAGCACATGGCGATGCGCGAGCGGGCGTTCGACGAATTTCCCGATTTTAAAAAAGGCACGGCCGACGTCACGCCGTTCCAGGAATACGCGCTGACCGACCAGCTGCTGATGGACAAGGACCAGCGTTCGCTGCTCGAACGCGTCGAGAGCCGGGTGCAGCTCGAGATCGACCGCATCATGGGCGCCTACGACCTGAAAATATGGCGCGAAAAAGTGGCCGAGCTGCTGCCGCAACTCGAGCGCGACGTCATCCGCGAAGCCGGCGCCACCGCCGAAACGAGCGAAGACCGCATCAAGCGCCACACGGCCGAACTGACCGCGCGCTTGAGGGGCCGGTCGCGCGACCAGCTTTACGCGCTGCTGGACGACCGCAAGCAGGGCGGACTCGAATTCGTGCTGTCGCTGCTCGAACAGGTCAAGGCGCGCCTGCTTCAGCGCGACCTCGGCAACGCCGAGCGCAACGGCAAGCGCTACCGCGACATTCGCGATGCGCTGCGCACGCGCCAAGTCGAGGAGTCGCTGGGCAACCTGTCGCAGGCCGCCAATAAATTGTTCGGCAAGGATGCGCAGGCGCGCGAAGTGATGGCCCACCTCAAGCGCGACATCGCCGATTACCTGCGCTTCCACCTGCTGGCGGTGGCCGCCGGCCAGGCAATCGAGGTGATGCGCGCGATGTCGGCCTGGCTGGGCGATCCGCAGTCGCCCGATGAACATGGCCAGCCGCTGTGGACAGGCATCGCCGGCGAGTTCCAGGAAGGGCGGCGCAGCGTGCAGGCGATGCTGGGCGCGGTCGACCAGCGCATCGGCCAGCTGCGCGCCGATGCCACGCACCAGCACGCCACGCTCGTCGTACTGGCCAGCGACGTGCTGGCCGAGCCGGTCAAGCTGTCGGGCGACGTCAGTGCGTGGAGCGAGGAAGTGCTGCTCGAATTCGGCGGTTCGGCGCGCCTGTTCCCGCAACTGGGCGACGACCGGCTGCGCGCCGCTCTGCTGCTGAAATTGTTCCGCCGGGCGCAAACCCAACTCAGCGTCGAACAGATCGGCGGATTTGCGCCTGCCGACCCGCTGCTCGAGCGCCTGGCGGCGATGTCGGTGCAGGAGCGCGGGCGTGTTTTCGGCGAATGGCTGAGGAGCGCCATGCCGTGGATTAATGCCCGCTTCTCGGCCGAGTTCACGCCGCGCGCCGACCAGTTCAAGTGCTTCATCGGCGTCGGCGACGCCAACGCCTGGCGCCGGATGGAAACCGAGATCCGCGCCGCGGTGCCGACCGGCTCCTTCCACGGCGAGCTGGTCAACATCGTCAACACCGGCGTCAACGGCCGCGCGGTGTGCTACATCGAACTGTCCGGCTACCCGATGACGGTGCTGCGCGGCTTGCCGACCTGGCGCACCTCGTACCAGATCGAAAACCCGAAGATCCCGACCCACCTGCATTTCGATTCGACCCGCTTTCGCCACCCGATCTCGCCGTCGATGGACGAACTCAATCGCCTGGCCGATGACTACGAATGGTTTTTGCAGGCGAATGCGCTCGGCGTCATCAAGCGCAAAGCCGACCTGGCCGACCGCGAGGCGTCGTTCCAGCCGCGCGGCCAGTACCTGTTCGAGGTTGAACCGGGCTCCGGCGAATGGCTGCAGATCGGTAACGAGTTCGCGATCCGCTCGAACGGCTTGCCGTCGTACTACCGCGACCAGGTGATCGCCGCGGTGCAGCAAAAATTGGCGGCGTCGGGGCCAAACCAGCTGCTGCTGCTGGCGG
>Ga0326735_1000059_pt1 | contig 21280 bp, 17 predicted proteins | sample 37_GP2_1092_FD_207945 | JGI IMG/M metagenome (GOLD analysis project Ga0326735, IMG submission 207945) | Glacier ice microbial communities from Ngari, Tibet, China - 37_GP2_109.2 | ecosystem: Environmental > Aquatic > Freshwater > Ice > Glacier | place: China: Ngari, Tibet | collected 2018-07-31
CGCCGTTGTACTTGATGGCGGTGGTCATCACGATGCGCGCGATCGGCATGTTCAGGCCCATCGCCAGCGCATCGGTGCCGACGACGACGTCGGCCGTGCCGTTGCGAAAGCGCTCGGCCTGGGCGCGCCGCACTTCCGGCGACAGGTTGCCGTACACGGTGGCTACCGACAGCCCGATGTCGGTGATCATGTCGCGCCACTTGAGCACTTCGCGACGCGAGAAGGCGATGACGGCGTCGCCGCGCTTCAGGTTGCGCAGCTTGCGCACCGCGCCCGGCTCCATCGCCAGCGGCGCCATGCGCTTGAGCACGTGGACCTCGAGTGGCACCTCGAGGCGCTCGGCCAGCGCCTCGATCGCGCGCCGCGCTTCCGGCGCGCCGACCAGGTAGACGACAGAAGCCGGCGCGCCGCACACGGCGGCAGTCCAGGCGGCGCCGCGGTCGCGGTCGGCCAGCATCTGGATTTCGTCGATCACGGCGACATCGACGCGGGTGCGCGAATCGAGCATTTCGACGGTGCTGGCGACGTGGGTAGCGCCTTCGGCCAGGCGCCGCTCTTCGCCCGTGACCAGGCTGACCTTGAGCGGCCTGCCGTGCACGAGCGCTGCCTGCATGCGCTCGAAGTTCTCCAGCGCCAGCAGGCGCAGCGGTGCCAGATAGATGCCGCTCGGCGCCTTCATCAGCGCTTCCATCGCGCGGTGGGTCTTGCCCGAATTGGTCGGCCCCAGCAGCGCGATGAAGCGGCGCGGCATGCGGCTGGCGACGTCGAACGAGGCCGGGTATTCGGCCAGGTTGATGCTTTGCTTGGTGCGCGCGGCGTGGCGTTCTTCCTGTTCGCGTTCGACCGCGTGGATGATGCGCTGGCGAATGCGGTCGTAGACGTGCTCGGCCGGCTCCGACGTCTCGAGCTCCGCCAACGTGTTCAAAAACGTCATGGCGTCGAAGTCGCAATCGTCGGCCAGCTCCGCAATCTGGCGCACGAAATCAAACACGCTAACATGCAAGGCCTCGATCGCCGCCGGGCTGGCTCGCTCGAGCACCAGCGCGCGCTGCGCCTGGGGAGCCATTTTGCGCCACTTGCCCGGCTTGGCCAGCACGCCATGCGCCGGCACCAGTTGGTAGGGCACGCGCAGGTCTTGGTATTTGACGAGGCCAGTAAAACGGACGAACACCCGGCCTTCCATCTTGACGAGGCGCACGCCGAGCGCGGCGAGCTCGGCACTCAGTACGGCGTCGTTGGTGTCATCGTCTTCGTCGGGCAAGGGAAAAATCGGGTCGGTCTTCATGGCGAAAAAACAGGGTAGGTTTATTCGCTACTATATCGCACCTCCGATACAGCGCCCAATTTTGCGCGCGCCGACAGCAGCGCCGGCATCTCGGCCAGCGAATCGATGAAGACGGCGCCCCGCATGCCGACGGCGGCGTGCCCGCCCGGCCCCGGATAGCCATAGCGCACGATGTAGACCGGCATCTGCGCGGCCAGCGCGGCGGCCACGTCGACAGCCGAGTCGCCCACCAGCACGCCCAGCGCGGGATCAAGCCCCATTTCGCGGCAGGCGTGTAGCAGCGGCTCAGCGTACGGCTTCATGTAGGCGATGGTGTCGCCGGCCACCACGGTCTCGAGATAGGGGGCCAGGCCGCTGATCGCCAGCAGAAAATTGGTCGCTTTCTCGGGCTTGTTGGTCACGCAGCCAAGGCGGTAGCCGGCGCGCCGCAGCGCGTCCAGCCCCTCGACCACGCCGGGGAACACGTTGCCGAAGCGGCCGTTGGTGTCCTCGTAGTGCCGATGAAACAAACCCTGTGCACGTTCCTCGTCGACTGCCGGCGCGAGCGAACACGCCGCCAGCACCCGCCGCACCAGGGTCGGCACGCCGTTGCCGATGAAGCCACTGATGGTTTTCGATGGCAACGGCGCCGCGCCGAGCGCGCCCAGCATGCGGTTGGCCGCCTCGACGATGTCGGGCGCGCTGTCGACCAGGGTGCCGTCAAGGTCGATCAAGACCGCTCGTTCATGGGCACCCATCACACGCCCTTGACGACGGTCAGCGCGCATGTCGCCACGTGCGCCGCGGTGATGCCGAAATGGGCATACAGCTGTTCGGCCGGAGCCGACTCGCCGAAGCTGTCGAGTCCGACTGCGATGCCGTGCTCGCCCACCACCGCGCGCCAGAACCAGGTGACGCCGGCTTCGACGCTCACCCGCGGCACGCCGGGCGGCAGCACCGCGTCGCGATAGGCTGTGCTTTGCGCATAAAACGTTTCGACGCACGGCATCGAGACGACCCGCGCCGACACGTTTTCAAGCGCCAGCTGGTGCGCTGCCGCCACCGCGATTTCCACTTCCGAGCCGGTGGCGATCAACACTATATGTGGCAACGCCGGCGCCTGCGGCGCATCGGCCAGCACGTAGCCGCCCAAGGCAATAGCGTCGATTTGCTGCGCCGTGCGGTCGAACGGCGCCAGCGCCTGGCGCGACAGCACCAGGCAGGTGGGGCCATCATGGCGCTGCAACGCCGCCTGCCAGGCAACCGCCGTCTCGACGCCGTCGCAAGGGCGCCACAGCCGGTTATTCGGGATCAGGCGCAGGCTGGCCATGTGTTCGACCGGCTGGTGGGTCGGCCCGTCTTCGCCCAGACCAATCGAGTCGTGCGTCAAGACGTGGATGACGCGCTGCTTCATCAAGGCCGCCATCCGAATCGCATTCCTCGAGTAATCCGAGAACGTGAGAAAAGTGCCGCCGAACGGAATGAAACCACCGTGCAGCGCGATACCGTTCATCATCGCCGCCATGCCGAACTCGCGCACCCCATAGCTGAGATAGTTGCCGCTGCCATTGGCCTGGATGCGTACCGATGCCTTCACGTTGGTCAAATTGGAGCCGGTCAGGTCGGCCGAGCCGCCGAAAAATTCGGGCAGCGCCGCGCTGATATGTTCGAGCACGATTTGCGAAGCCTTGCGGGTTGCCACCTTGTTGTGCAGCTCGCCCGGCTGGCGCAGCAGTTGCGCGAACTGTTCGGACAAAACGGTCGGCAGGGTGCCCGCGCTGCGCCGTTCGAGCTCCAACGCCAGCGCCGGATAGGCGGCGCGGTAGCTGGCGAATGTCTGGTCCCATGCTGTTTGGCGGGCACGGCCGGCTTCGCGCGCGTCCCACGCAGCGGCAATGTGCGGCGGTATCTCGAACGGCGCCGCCGTCCATTGACGCGCGAGCCGCATGGCGGTGATTTCATCGACTCCGAGCGGGGCGCCGTGGACGTCGTGGCCGCCGGCCTTGGTCGGCGCACCTTTGCCGATGACGGTCTTGCAGCAGATCAGGGTAGGGCGGCTGTGTTGCAGGCTGGACTGAGCACACGCGTCGAAAATGGCGCGGTCGAGCGCGTCGGCGTCATGGCCGTCGACGGCGGCGATCACGTTCCAGCCGTAGGCGGCGAAGCGCTGCGGCGTGTCGTCGGTGAACCAGCCCTTGACGTCGCCGTCGATCGAAATGCCGTTATCGTCGTAAAACACGACTAATTTGCCCAGTCCCAAGGTGCCGGCGAGCGAACAGACTTCGTGGCTGATGCCCTCCATCAAACAGCCATCGCCGACAAACACGTAAGTGCGATGGTCGATGACGTCGTGGCCGGGGCGATTGAAGGCGGCTGCCAGCATTTTTTCGGCCAGCGCCATGCCGACCGCGTTGGCCAGGCCCTGGCCGAGTGGGCCGGTGGTGGTTTCGACGCCCGGTGTGATGCCCACTTCCGGATGGCCGGGGGTACGCGCATGCAGTTGGCGAAATTGCTTGATGTCTTCTACGGCCACATCGTAGCCGGTCAGGTGCAGCAAGCCGTACAGCAACATCGAGGCGTGGCCGTTGGACAGCACGAAGCGGTCGCGGTTGAGCCACTTGGGGTCGGCCGGGTTATGGCGCAGGTGGCGCCGCCACAGCACGTCGGCCATGTCGGCCATGCCCATCGGCGCGCCCGGATGGCCGGAGTTGGCTTGTTGGACGGCATCGGCGGCGAGGAAGCGCAGGCAATCGGCGCTGGCATCAACCATGGTCTTGTCAGGAGCGTTCATGAGGTGCCTTTTTTAGTTGTCGAGGGCGCGCTTTTTGCGCTCCATCATGCGCAGGATGAAGGGCGTAAAAATGAGCTGCATCGCCAGTTCCATCTTGCCGCCAGGGACCACGATGGTGTTGGCGCGCGACATGAACGAAGCTTGCACCATGTTCAGCAGGTACTGAAAATCGATGCCTTTGGGATTGGCAAAACGGATCACTACGAAGCTTTCGTCGGGCGCCGGAATTTCGCGCGCGATAAAAGGATTCGACGTGTCGACGCACGGCACACGCTGGAAATTGACGTGGGTGTGGGTGAACTGCGGGCAGATGTGGTTCACGTAATCGGGCATGCGGCGCAGGATGGTGTCGGTCACCGCCTCGGTCGAATAACCGCGCTTGGACTTGTCGCGCCACAGCTTCTGGATCCATTCCAGGTTAATCACCGGCACCACGCCGATCAGCAAATCCGGATGCCGGGCGATGTCGACGGTGTCGTTGACGACGCCGCCATGCAAGCCTTCGTAGAACAGCAGGTCGCTGTCGCCGGGAATGTCTTCCCACTGCGTAAACGTGCCGGGCTCTTGCTGGTACGGCGCCGCCTCCCCGGCATCGTGCAAGTACTTGCGATGGCGCGCCGTGCCGCTGCGGGCATAATCGCGAAACAGCGCCTCCAATTCGGCGAACAAGTTGGTGTCCGGGCCAAAATGGCTGAAGCTCATGTCGCCGATCTGTTCGGCGGCGGCCAGCTTTTCCTTCATCTCCGCGCGGTCGTAGCGGTGAAAACTGTCTCCTTCGATGACGACGGACTTGATCTTTTCTCGGCGAAAAATCGCTTCGAAGGTGTGCGTGACGGACGTGGTGCCGGCGCCGGAGGAGCCGGTAATGGCGATGATCGGATGACGTTCGGACATGATGGGCTTTCAAGTAGAGGTTCGGGCAAGGGCATCAGGCCGGCATGCGAAACAGGCCATGCTCGTTGAACAGCGGGTTCATCATCTCCGTCGGCTGCGCGTCGTTGTGATAGCGCTCGATGCGGTCGACTTCGTTGCGCGAGCCGAACACCAGGCCGATGCGCTGGTGCAGCGAGGTCGGCTTTACATCGAGCACCGGCAGCCGGCCGGTGCTGGCGCGCCCGCCGGCCTGCTCGATGATGAAGCCGATCGGATTGGCTTCATACAGCAGGCGCAGCCGGCCCGGCTTGCTGGCGTCCTTGCTGTCGCGCGGGTACAGGAACACGCCGCCGCGCATCAGGATGCGGTGCGCTTCGGCCACCATCGAGGCGATCCAGCGCATATTAAAATCCTTGCAGCGCCCGCCGGTCTGGCCGGCCATGCACTCGTCGACGTAGCGTTTGACCGGCGGCTCCCAGAACCGGCTGTTGGACGCATTGATGGCAAATTCGCAGGTGTCGGGCGGCACCTGCATGGCCGGATGGGTGAGCATGAATTCGCCCAGTTCCAGGTCGAGCGTAAAACCGTTGACGCCGTTTCCCACGGTGAGTACCAGCATGGTGGCCGGGCCGTACACGGCGTAGCCGGCGGCCACCTGGCTGGCGCCGGCCTGCAAAAAATCCTGCTCGGTGACCGCCGCGTCGCCATTGGGCGCGCGCAGCACCGAAAAAATGCTGCCGACCGCGACGTTGACGTCGATGTTCGACGAGCCGTCGAGCGGATCGAACACCAGCAGGTATTTACCCTTCGGGTAGCAGTCGGGAATCTGGTAGGGCTCGGCCATTTCCTCGGACGCCATGCCGGCCAGGCAGCCGCACCATTCGTTCACTTGCAAAAAAACCTGGTTGCTGACGACGTCCATCTCTTTTTGCGTTTCGCCCTGCACGTTGATGGCGCCGCCGACGTCGCCCTGGCCCGCGCCGAGCGCGCCGAAAGCGACCTTGCGGGCGATCGATTTGCAGGCCAGCGCGACGTTCAGGATCAGGCTGTTGAAATCGCCGCTGGCGTGCGGAAAGCGGCGCCGCTCTTCGATCAGAAATTGCGTCAGGGTGAGGCGATGGGGCGAGGTCATTGCTGTCTCCTATTGGTTGAATATATTGAAATTAGTCTTGACCGGCGTGGGCGCGCAGGCGCTGCAACACGCCGCGGTAGCCGCCATCGGCATCCGGCGCGCCGAACACGGCGCTGCCGGCGACAAACGTGTCGGCCCCGGCGGCGCGGATGGCGCCAATATTGTCGACCGTGACGCCGCCATCGACCTGCAGCCAGATGGGCTGGCCGCCGCTGGCAACGTGGGCCTCGATGCGCGCGCGCGCCGCTGCCAGCTTCGGCAAGGTGGCGGTAATGAATTTCTGGCCGCCGAAGCCGGGATTGACGCTCATCAGCAAAATCATGTCGAGCTTGTCCATCACGTGGTCCAACACGGCCAGCGACGTGGCTGGATTAAGGGCCAGGCCGGCCTTGCAGCCGAGCTCGCGGATCATGCCGAGGGTGCGGTCGACGTGGCGGCTCGCCTCCGGGTGAAACGTGATGATGCGCGCGCCGGCCTGGGCGAACAGGGGAATGAGCGCATCGACCGGCTCGACCATCAGGTGGACGTCGAGGGGAATGCTGACGTGCGGGCGGATCGCCGCGCACACCAGCGGGCCGATGGTGAGATTGGGGACGTAATGGTTGTCCATCACGTCGACGTGCACCAGGTCGGCGCCGCCGGCCTCGATGGCGCGCACTTCTTCGCCCAGGCGGGCAAAGTCGGCCGACAGGATCGACGGCGCGAGCCGGATTGCTTGGGTTTTCATCGCAGTGTTCATGTCACGCCGCCTTGGTAATCGTTGTCTGGTGCCAGCGACGCAGCGCCGCCAGGTCGACCCAGCGCACGCTGGCGCCGGCAACTGGAGAGTCGAGCGGTTGTTCGGGGTCGCCCAGGTGCGGCAGCAGCATCAAGGCGCCACCCAATTGATGACTGCGGGTGTAGGCGGTCGGCGTGACGACGGTTGGAATGCCGGCCGCGCGGGCGGCCTGCAAGCCGTTGTGCGAATCCTCGAAGGCGATGCATTCGTCCGCGCGCAGGTTCAATTTGGCAAGCGCCGCCAGGTAGACGTCCGGCGCCGGCTTCTTGTTGGCGACGCTGCCGGCGTCGCATACGCAAGCGAACAGCGCGCGCCAATTGCTGCCCAGCGGCGTGCGCAGCAGCGCGTCGACGTTGGCCGGCGTGGTGGTGGTGGCGATCGCCACGGCCAGGCGCGCTTCGCCCGCCGCGCGGATCAGGCGCAGGATGCCCGGGCGCAGCGGCAACTGGCCGGCGCCGACCAGGGCGTCGTAATGGCGCGTCTTGATGGCGTGCACGGCGTCGATGGTGGACCTGGCATGGCTGTCGCCGGCATGCTCCGGGTCGACCAGCTGCCAGTAGTACTGCAGCCGTTCCTTGCCGCCGGCGACGTCGAGCAGGCTGGCGTACAGCGACTCGTGCCAGTGCCAGTCGAGGCCGACCTCGCGGAAGGCGGCATTGAACGCCTGCCGGTGCGCGCTTTCGGTATCGGCCAAGGTGCCGTCGACGTCGAAGATCAGCGCTTTCATGGCGCGCCCTTGGCATCGGCAAACACGCGGCTGGCCAGCAGGTCGGCGGCGGTAATGGTGGTCAAGGTGACTTCGTCGGCCAGCGCGTCGCTTTGGCCCATCAGGCGCGAGGCGTGCCGCAGCCGCGCCCGGTCGAGCGCGTTACGCACGCTGCGGGCGTTGGCGAAATGCGGCTGGGCCATGCGCCGCTCCAGGTAGGCGGCGAACACGTGTACTGCCTCGTCGTCGAAGCGGTAGTGCATGGCGGCGAGCATCAGGTCGGCGATTTTCCCCAGTTCGTCGACGCCGTAATCGGGAAAGTCGATATGGTGGGCAATGCGCGACGACATGCCGGGATTGGAGGCGAAAAACGTGTCCATCCGGTCCTTGTAGCCGGCCAGGATGACGACCAGGTCGTCGCGGTTGTTTTCCATCACCTGCAGCAGGATTTCGATCGCCTCCTGGCCGTAGTCGCGCTCGTTTTCGGGCCGGTACAGATAATAGGCTTCGTCGATGAACAGCACGCCGCCCATCGCCCGTTTCAGCACTTCGCGCGTTTTCGGCGCGGTGTGGCCGATGTACTGGCCGACCAGGTCGTCGCGCGTCACCGCCACCAGGTGGCCTTTGCGCACATACCCGAGCTGGTGCAGGATGGCCGCCATGCGCAGCGCGACCGTCGTCTTGCCGGTACCGGGATTGCCCGAGAAGCACATGTGCAGGCTGGGCGCGCCGGCCGACAAGCCGCGTTCGGTGCGCAGCTTGTCGACCAGCAGCAGCGCGGCGATGTCGCGAATGCGCCCCTTGACAGGCGCCAGGCCGATCAGCTCACGGTCTAACTGGGCCAGCAGCTCGGTGATGCCGGAGGCCGCCAGCGCAGCGGCAAAGGCATTACCGGGCGCAGGCGCGGGATGATCGGGAAGGTCGCGGGTGTCCATGACGGCCTCGCCGCGCTAGTAGCGCGCGCCTTCCGGATTGGCTTGCACGGCGTAGCTCTCGATGCTGTAGCGTACCGTGCGCCCTTCGACTTCATGGCGCAGCAACCTGAAACCCGGCTCGACCTTGGGGCGGTTGACGATAAAGGCCATGACGATCGATTCGGTGCCGGCGCTCGAATCGAACGCCGTCACGCGGATGTAGTAGTTGGCGAAGCTGTCGCGGCAGCGCGCCAGTTCATCCATGATGCCGGCCGGGTCGCGCACATCGAACATGGGCGGGCCGAACATTTCCCAGTAGGTGTTGCGCGGGTGCGGATCGTCCGTGTATTCGATCGCCAGCGCCCAGCCTTTGGCCAGGCAATAGTCGATCTGCCGGGTGATTTGAACGTCGGTCAGATCGGGCAAAAATGAAAACGTGCCTTGAGTGATGCGCATGATGTGTCCTCTTTAATGTAAACCGTGGTCAGAAATCGCGCTCAGGAAACCGACGCCGTCGGGGTGAAGTCGGAGGTATCGGTCGAGGTGTAATTAAACGAAATCTCGCCCCAGGTATCGAGCGCCGCCTTCAACGGCGAGCACCATTTGGCGGCGTCGCGCAAAATCTCCGGTCCTTCGTTCTTGATGTCGCGCCCTTCATTGCGGGCCAATACCATCGTTTCCAGCGCCACCCGGTTGGCAAGCGCGCCGGCCTGGATGCCTTGCGGGTGGCCAATGGTGCCGCCGCCGAACTGCAGCACGACGTCGTCGCCGAACAGGTCGAGCAACTGGTGCATCTGGCCGGCGTGGATGCCGCCTGACGCCACCGGCATCACCTTGCGCAGCGAGCCCCAGTCCTGGTCGAAGAAGATGCCGCGCGGCAGATCCTGCACCGTGTGCGAATCGCGGCAGACGTTGTAGTAACCTTGCACCATCATCGGGTCGCCTTCGAGCTTGCCGACGGCGGTGCCGGTGTGCAGGTGGTCGACGCCGGCCATGCGCAGCCATTTGGCGATCACCCGGAACGACACGCCGTGGTTTTTCTGGCGCGTGTAGGTGCCGTGGCCGGCGCGGTGCATGTGCAGCATCATGTCGTTCTGGCGGCACCAGAACGACATCGACTGGATCGCGGTCCAGCCGACCACCAGGTCGACCATGATGACGACGGAGCCGAGTTGCTTGGCGAATTCGGCGCGGCGATACATTTCTTCCATGGTGCCGGCGGTGACGTTCAGGTAATGGCCCTTCACTTCACCGGTGGCGGCGGTGGCGCGCTGCACCGCTTCCATCACGAACAGATAGCGGTCGCGCCAGTGCATGAAAGGCTGCGAGTTGATGTTCTCGTCGTCCTTCATGAAGTCGAGGCCGCCCTTCAAACCTTCGTACACGACGCGGCCGTAATTGCGCCCCGACAGGCCCAGCTTCGGCTTGGTGGTGGCGCCCAGCAGCGGGCGGCCGAACTTGTCGAGCCGCTCGCGCTCGACGATGATGCCGGTCGGCGGGCCGGGAAAGGTCTTGATGTAGGCCACCGGAAATTTCATGTCCTCCAGCCGCGCCGCTTTTAACGGCTTGAAGCTGAACACGTTGCCGATGATCGACGCGGTGACGTTGGCGATCGAGCCTTCCTCGAACAGCGACAAATCGTAGGCGATCCAGCAGAAATACTGGCCGGGATTGTTCGGCACCGGATCGACCCGGTAGGCCTTGGCGCGGTACATGTCGCAGGCGGTCAGGCGGTCGGTCCACACCACCGTCCAGGTCGCGGTCGACGATTCGCCGGCCACCGCGGCGGCCGCTTCGATCGGATCGACGCCGTCTTGCGGGGTGATGCGAAACACCGCCAGCACGTCGGTTTCCTTTGGCACGTAATCGGCGGCCCAATAGCCCATCTGGGCATATTTCAGCACGCCGGCGGTGTAGCGTTTTTTGGTGTCCATGATCTGTGCAGCGTTGCCGTCCATCGTCTTCTCCTTGACTGGGCCGGGGCCCGTTGAGTAATCCATGGACTTCACTATATAAATTGACTACTATCAGGTCTAATCAATTTGATAAATGCTTGCATAAGAAATCACTGATAGGTCTCCGCCATGCGCCGCTACACCCTGCGTCAGCTCGACACCTTCCTCGAAGTGGCCCGCCAGCTGTCGGTGTCGCGCGCCGCCGACCTGTTGCACGTGACCCAGCCGGCGGTGTCGATGCAGATTCGCCAGCTTGAGGAAATCGTCGGCATGGCCTTGTACGAGCAGGTCGGGCGCAAGATCCGGCTGACCGATGCCGGCCTTGACTTCCAGACCTATGCGATCTGCGCCGTGGCGCAGTTGCAGCAGCTCGAGGACGCGATGGCGCAGCGGCGCGGCTTGAAAAAAGGCCGGATATCGCTGGCGATGGTCAGCACCGCGAAATATTTTGTGCCGATGCTGCTGGTAAAATTTCGCCAGCGCTTCCCGGACATCGACATTTCGCTGCACATTCACAACCGCGAAGTCATCATGCAGCTGCTGGTGCGCAACGAGATCGACCTGGTCATCATGGGACGCTCGCCCGATGGCCTCGATTGCGTCGCTACCGCGTTCGCCACCAATCCGCTGGGCGTCATCAGTTCGCCCGAGCATCCCTTGTCGCGCCGGCGCGGCGCGCCGCTGTCGATTCTCGACGGCGAACAATTCGTCGTGCGCGAGATCGGCTCGGGCACCCGCCATGCGATGGAACGCCTGTTTGCCGAGAACAATATCCATCCGCGCATCGTGATGGAAATGCCGAGCAACGAAACCATCAAACAGGCCGTCATGGCCGGCATGGGCCTGAGTTTTTTGTCGCTGCGCACCATCCGCCACGAGCTTGCATCAGGTCACCTGGTGCTGCTCGACGTGCTCGGCTTGCCGCTGGTGCGCCATTGGCACATCACCCACCTGGCAGGCAAACGCCTGTCGCCGCCGGCCCGCGAGTTCCAATCGTTTTTGATCGAAGAGGCGGGGCCGCTGATCAAGCTGTGGGCATGACGGGCGCAGACCTAAAATACCCGGCGCAGCCGGATCGATACCGCGCGCGGCGCTCCCGGCGCAAAGAAGACGGCGCCCTCGCTGTCGGTGTTGCGAAAGCTGCCGTCAGGCGTAAAGGCGCGCGGGCCAAGCTGCCCGACCGTGGCGTACTGGCGGTTGAACAGGTTGCTGACGTGGCTTGAGAGCGTCCAGCCCGGCGCCGGCGTATAGCTGGCGTTCAGGTTGACGACGGCGTAGCCCGGCACCCGGCCGGCGCCCGTCGTGGTGACGCCGTCAAGGTTGGTTGATCCGGCCACATGCAGGTTGTTCTCGTTGCCGCGCACAAAACTGCCGCCGATGGCGATCACTTGCAGGCCGGCCGACCAGGCGGGCGAAAACTGGTAGCCGGCGGAGGCCTTCAGGATCTGGCGCGGGATGGAAGGCATGCGGTCGCCAGGGCGCACCTCGATGGCGCCGTTCTCGGCGCTGCTGTTGGCCTGGCCGCCGAGGCGCTCGCTGGATTGGTAAGTGGCGTTCAGCCAGGTGGCGTCGGCGCTCAGGCTCAAGCGTTCGCCGACAAGGGCGACGCCGGCTTCGACACCTTGGCGGCGCGTCTTGCCGGCGTTTTTGAAAAACCCGGTGGAGGCCGAGTTGGAAACGAAAATAATGTCGCTATGGTTGTCACCGCGGAACAGGCCCAGGTTCCAGTGGCTGCGTCCGGTTAGTTTACCGCGCAGGCCAGCCTCCCAGGTGGTTGAGACGACCTGGTCGAGCGGCGGGTCGCCGGCCATCGAGTTCGGCAGGCGGCAGCCGAAATTCGGGTCGGCGCAGCCAAGTTCGATCGAGGTCGGGGTACGGCTGCTTTCGCTGTAGCCGGCGTAGGCGTTGATCGCCCGGCTTGGAGCGTAGCTTATGCCGACGGCCGGGTTGAAGCGGCGGAACACGTGGTCGCCATCGAGCGAGCCGCGCTGCTGGCCCTCGGTAGTGGCGTTATTGTAGGGAAACAAGTGGTCGCTGTTGACTAGGCGGGTGCGGTTGTAGCGGCCGGAAAGCGTCAGGTGCCAGTGTGGCCCCAGCGACAGCGTATCGCTGCCGAACACGCTCCAGGTGCTTACCTTGCCGCTCAGGTCGACGCGCTGGTCGAAAGCGTCTTCCGAATCCTGGCTGCCGTCGGCAAACGCGGCGACCGGGGTGATCGAGCGGTCGGGATTGAGGAAACCAAATTGCGACGACTGCGTGAAGCCGACGCGGCTGGCGTCCCAGGCGGCGCCAATCACGGCCTGATGGCCGGGCGCATCAAAACTGAGCTGGGCGGACAGGCCGGCGTTGCGCTGGCGGCTGGCGGTGGTGGTGACGAGGCCGGTACATTTTTCGTTCGGTTCGGCGTTGCGGCCAGCCTGGGCAATGCAGCGCCATTGCGGAAAGGAAGCCTCGCGTTCCATGGCGGGATTGCCAAAGCCGTTGGCGGCGAGCCAATCGCGCTCTGCCCCCTGCCCGGTGTAGTACACCTGTTTGCCCAGCGCTTCCTCGTTCAGATCGCCATTGTGCGTGCCGGTACGGGTGTTGCGGTAATACGCGTTGGCGGACACCCGCGCCTGGCCGGACAGCTGCGACATCGCTTCCAGGTTGACGAAGCTGGCGTGGTTGACGGTGGTGTCGGGCTTGGTAAACACGCTGGCGCGGCGCGGCGCGAGCATGTCGTCTTGCTGCAAGCCGTTGCCGTTCAGTTCGCTTTGGGCCCAGGCGTAGGTCAGTTTTAGCGTGGATTGCGTGGTGGACTGCCCGCTGCGCCAGCCCAGCTTGCCGAACAACTGGCCCAGGCGCGATGGTGAATCGTCGCGCCAACCGGCTTCGCGAAAGCCGTTGGCGGTCACGAACCAGTCGAGTGGAGCGCTAGCGCCGCCGTGCTGAATGCTGAGGTTGCGGCGGCCGAAACTGCCGGCCATCGCCTCCAATACGGTGCCACCATCGGACCGGCCATCCTTGGTGCGGATCGCCAGCGCGCCGCCCAGGGTGTTCAGGCCGAACAGGGGATTGGCGCCGCCCATCAGGCTGACCGTGGCGATGGCGTCTTTCGGGATCAGGTCCCACAGCACGACGTCGCCGAACGGCTGGTTCAGCCGCACGCCGTCCAGGTAGACCGACAGCCCCTGCGGCGTGCCCAGCAGTGGCGAGGCGCTGTAGCCGCGGTAGCTGACGTCCATCATCAGCGGATTGCCCTGGTTCTCGTTGACGTGCACGCTGCCCAGGCTGCGGTTAAGGAAGTCGGACAGGTCGATGGCGCCGCTGTTGTCGATGTCGCGCGCGGTAGCGCTCTGCACCGCCCAAGCGGTCTGTTCGATGCGCAAGCCGGTGCCGGGCAGGGGCGTGCTGGCGACGATGATGACCTGGGCCATCGCTGTCGGCGCCGGTTCGTCCGCCAGCACAGGCCCGCAGGCGAGTACCGCCAAACCGGTTAAGCCTGGTTTGATTCCCCATCCCGATGCTGTACCGATGACATCCCCCTTTGCGAATTTCGCCGTTGATCAAAGAACCTGCTGTCGCATTCACAATGCAGTTATCGCGCCAGCGCACACAAGCCGGCGCTGCAAGGCTATTTCGCTGCCGCCGGTTAATGTTGCAAGGCACCATGTTCCATTTTTGAACAGTCGATTTGAAAGTATGTGCCAAAACTGAACCAGGCCGTGCAATGCCCATTGCCCAGCGCCGCCACGCATGCATGGCGCGGGCGGCGCTGCGCCGCGTTCGGCATGGAACTTGCGTTCTCCCTGATGAGCCAACATAGGCAGCCTCAATTGGGGGAGACAAGTCATCAACACGCTGCAAGCGATCTTGCGCGGCCCCGCCATGGCCGCGCGCATGCCTGGCCTTTCGGTCGGGCTGCTGCTGGGCGCAGCGCTGCTGTACGCATTGCCGCAGGCGTTCGAGTCCGGCGCCGACAAGCGCGGCCTGTGCGCTACCTTGCTGGCCGGGCTGCTGGCGTTCTTTTTGCTGGAAAAATGGGCGACCCTGCAGTGCACGCGGCGGGCAGCGCTTGCAACCCACCATGCGTCCGACGCCATCCTGATCGGCGCCGCGTTCAGCGCCCGGCCCGAACTGGGCCTGCTGGCCGCGCTGGCCCTCGGCGCCCATCCGACGTCCCGCGCAGCGGGCGAATTCGTCACCCTGCCGTACCGCAGCCTGGCGGCAGCTGCCGGCCTGGCGTGCTACCTGACGCTCGAGCGCCCTCTGGCATGGATGCCCCATGTGCTGGTGCTCGCTTCAGCCGGTTTTCTATACATTGCCCTGAGCGAACTGGTGCCGAAAATCCAACAGCCGGCGTCGCATCGCGACACCATCGTGCAATTGCTGCTGCTCGGAATTGGCATGACCGTTGTGTTGTATTTTGCGGTCCCAGGTACCAGCCGTTGAGCATGTGTTTTATGGTTTATATAACATGCGGGATACGGAACAGCGTATTCTGAACTACGGACGCGATTTTTTGTCCAACGCAGACAAACAAATTACACAGTGGCGCTGGCCGGCGTGTGAAGCACGCGGCCATCAGCTACCGGACCTGAGGAGACAGCATGTCCAACTTTGCCGTGGAGCACGTCAAGCGCGTGCGTTCGGTTGTGCAAACCGGGATGGACCGCCAACCGGCCAGCAGCGCCGCGCATGGCGCGCCGGCTGGCGGCAGCCGCATCACCGAGTCGTGGATCCGGTGCCTAAACGACTACCATCTCGATCCCGACAGCCGCGACGATCCCGAAGTGGTCGGCTACACCGAACTGCAGGAGCGCCAGGAAAGCCTGGCCGACCTGCGCGCCGTGGCCGAAGTCGAAATGGCCGACCTGTACCAGCAACTGGCCGGTTCCGGCTACGCGATCATGCTGACCGACCGCGACGGCGTGCTGCTGAGCTTCTTCGGCGACCCCGGCTTTACCCACGCCGCCTCCAAATCCGGGCTGATGCAGGGCGCCGTCTGGAGCGAGCGGGTGCAAGGTACCAACGGCATGGGTACCTGCCTGGTCGAGCGGCGGCCGATCTCGGTTCACCAGGAAGAACACTACTTGTCGCGCAACATCGGCCTCTCCTGCGCGGCGGCGCCGATCTTCAACCATGCCGGCGAGCTGGTGGCCGTACTCGACGCTTCCGGCGAATCCAGGCTGGCCCAGCAGCACACCCTGGCGCTGGTCAGCGCCTCGGTGCAAATGATCGAAAACCGCGTTTTCCTGCACCAGTTCCGCAACGAATACATCGTGCGCTTCCATAACCGGCCCGAATTCGTCGGTACCTTGAGCGAAGGGGCGATCGCGGTCAGTGTCGCCGGCCGCGTGCTGGCGGCGACCCGCCGCGCGCTGCTCATGCTCGGCATCAAGAGCCCTCTCGAGATCGTCGGGCGCGACATCACCGATCTGTTCAACATTTCATTCTCCGGCCTGGTCGACTGCACCGTGAAAAAAGCGTTTCATCCGGTGCCGATTTTCGAAATTCGTAACGGCGCACGGTTTTTCGCCGTCAGCTACGCGCCGCTGCCGGCCCAGCGCGAAGCGCGCCAGCCAGCGCCAGCGGCACGGGTGCCGGCGGCGGACGCCGCCACCGCGCTCGACAAGCTGCAGTTCGGCGATCCGGCCATGCTGCACAACGTGCAAATCGCCAAGCGCGTGGTGGAGCGCAACGTCGCCGTCATGCTGCTGGGCGAAACCGGCACCGGCAAGGAAATGTTCGCCCAGGCCCTGCACCGCTCCGGCAGCCGCGCCGCCAAACCGTTTGTCGCCATTAACTGCGCTTCGATTCCGGAGGCGCTGATTGAAAGCGAACTGTTCGGCTACACCCCGGGCGCATTCACTGGCGCCCGCAAGGACGGGCAGTGCGGCAAGATTTTGCAAGCCAACGGCGGCACGCTGTTCCTCGACGAAATCGGCGACATGCCGGTGGCGCTGCAGACACGGCTGCTTCGCGTACTTGAAGAACGCGAAGTGCTGCCGCTCGGCGGCGGCGCCCCGATCAAGCTCGACATCCGTCTGATCAGCGCCACCCATTGCGACCTGCAAGAGCGGATCGGCCGTAAGCAATTCCGCGAAGACCTGTTTTATCGCTTGCAAGGCGTCACCATCACGCTGCCGCCGCTACGCGATCGCGCCGACCGGCCGCAACTGGTGCGCCACCTGGTGAGACAGGAAAGCGAAGGCGACGACAACGTCCGGGTCGACGACGAACTGCTCGCCGCCCTGGTCCGGCATTCATGGCCGGGCAATATTCGCCAGTTGCGCCACTTGCTGCGTACCATGATCGCGCTGCGCGAATCGGACCGGCTGACGATGGCCGACCTGCCGCTCGAGTTTGGCGCGGCATCGACGGCTGCAGCGAGCGTGACGGCGGAGACTGCGGCTGCTACGGCAGTCGGGCCGGCGCCGGACGCCAACCTGAACCCGCTTGAAAACGCCGAGCGCCATGCGCTGATCGAAGAGCTGACGCGGCATAGCTGGAACATCTCGACCCTGGCTCGCCAGCTCAAGATCAGCCGCAACACGCTGTACCGCAAAGTGCAGCGGCTGAAGATCATCAATCCCGACAAGACGATGTTGCATTAACCGGACCCGCCTCCTTTGAACAGTCAATCTTATAGCCAATCCATGCCGGGTCAATACACCCGCACCGCCATGGTCCTGCACTGGCTGATCGCCGTCTTGCTGATAGGTCAGTTCGCCTTTGGTTGGCTGCTCGACGAGATTCCGCGCAATACGCCGGCGCGCGGCTTCTGGATCAACCAGCATAAAAGCGTCGGCCTGGTGATCGGCATCTTGATTTTGCTGCGGATCGTCTGGCGACTGCGCCATGCGCCGCCGCCGCCGCTGCCGATGCCGGCCTGGCAACGGCGCGCAGCGCACGCCAGCCACCTGGCCATGTATGCCTGCATGGTGGTGATGCCGCTATCGGGTTACCTGGCGTCCAACTTCAGCAAGCACGGCATCAAGCTGTTCAACACCGTCAGGCTGGCGCCATGGGGCAGCGACGACAAGCTGCTCTATGCCATCTTCAACCAGACCCACAAGGTAACCGCCGTGGTGTTTGCCGTCCTCATCGGCATACACCTGCTCGCCGTCATCAAGCACACGCTGGTCAACCACGACCGCCTGTTGGCGCGCATGTGGAACGGCGCCAGCGCGCGCAGCTGATGTTGTAATTTTCTTTTTCCTGTCGTTTTTATTTTACTCAGCGAGATTTCATCATCGACAATTTAACCCGATCTGCCCGCCGCCTGCTGCCAACTGCGGCCGTGCTGGCGCTGTTGGCCACCTCGCCCCTGCACGCGGCGCCGTTCGCCTATGTGCCCAATGAAGGTTCCGGCACCGTCTCCGTGATCGATACCGCCAGCGACGTGGTGGTGGCCCAAATCGCCGCCGGCAGCAAACCGCGTGGGCTGGCCGTCGGCCTCGACCGCCGCTGGCTGTACGTCAGCGACCAGCCGAACAACCGCCTGCAGCTGATCGACCTGGCCGAGCGCAAGCCGGCCGGCATGGTGGCGTTGGGCGAATCGCCCGAAGGGGTATCGATATCGAACGACGGGCGCTGGGTAGCGGCCGCCGTCGAAGGCAAAAACGAGATCGCATTCACCGACACGCGCACCCATACGCTGGCGTTTTCGATTCCGGTACGCGGCAAAAATCCCGAACATGCCGTGTTCAGCCCGGATGCACGCCTGGTGTTCGTCAGCGCCGAGGAAGGCGATGCGGTCGACGTCATCGACTTTGCCAGCCGCAAGCAGGTGGCGCAGGTGACGGTCGGCGCGCGCCCGCGCGGCATCGGCTTTTTGCCCGACAGCAGCCGGGCGTATGTCGCCACCGAGAACAGCAACGAAGTGTTCGTCATCGACACGCGCAGCTTCGCCATCGTCGCGCGCATCAAGGCCGGGCTGCGCGCCAACGGCATCGCGGTGCACCCTGGCGGCAGCCGGGTCTATGTGTCGAACGGCGGCGACGCCAACGTCTCGGTGATCGATACCGCCACCAACCAGGTGGTGGCCACCGTCGAGGTCGGCCAGCGGCCGTGGAACATGGCGCTTACCCCCGACGGCGCCAAGCTGTATGTCGCCAACGGCCGTTCCGGCAGCGTTTCGGTGATCGACACCGAGCGCAACGTCAAGCTGCGCGACATCGCCGTCGGCAAGCTGCCATGGGGCGTCGTGATCAGGTAGTACTTGGAGTCTATCGCGGTAGACCGAAGTCGCTTTCAGCGCGCCCGGCAAACGGCTGCTACGGGCACGTCGCTACCGGCTTACTTCTTCCTGCTGGGACAGGCTCGGCGGTTTCAAGTAACAAGGCTCCAGGAAGCAGCCAGATTCAGGCGCTGCCGAACGCCGCCACGTCGACGCTGACCGCGACCGGTTTAGTGCGCGCGCGCGGCGTGCCGGTCGGCCGTTCCAGCAAATCGAGCACCAGCGCGGCGGGATTGCAACCGATCGATGCATGCAGCCCGCAATACGAGGTGGTCAGGCGCGGGTTCACTTCGAGCACCACCACGCCTTGCCCGGTGACGATGAAGTCGACCCCGACATAGCCCCACAGGCCGGGAATGGCGGCGTTAACCGACTGCGCCAGCCGCGCGAAGCGGCCGGCATCGTCACAGATGCTGTTGACAGTCGTGCCGAGGAAGTGGAACTGGTTGTCGCGCACGGCAATGCGCTGCTCGTTGCAACTAAGCACTTGTGCGTCGTCCTCGCAGCACAGCAGCGACAAGCTGCCCAGCTTGCCCTGGATGAACGGTTGCAGCACGTAGCCGGCATCGCCGCTGGCGGCAATCCACGCCAGCGCCGTATTGGCGTCCGGGAAGATGCGGGTGTTCAGGCAGCCGGCGCCGTCGTCCGGTTTGACCACCCACCCCCCGCTCCAGTCCGGCAAAGCCTGGCCGGGTGTGTAAGTGGCGGCCACTGCCACGCCGGCCCGGGCCAGCGCGCGCGCCGTACGCAGCTTGCTGGCAGCGACCCGCAGTGCCGCCGGCCTGCTGCCAAGCAAAATTCGATTGCGCCTGAGCACCTGGCGCGACAGGCGCTCGAGCAGGCCGCCGGCCTCCGGCGCCAGCGGCCACACCGCGTCGGCCGCCTGCAGGCAGGCGTCAAAACGGTGCGCGAACAGGCCGGGCTCGCTGATGGTGATGAGCTCGATTTCGGGCAGTGCGGCCAGGTCGGCCAGCAGCGCGCCCAGCATGATGCGCCCGTGGTGCTTGAGCGAATCGGGCGACGTGGCGCCGGTTGAGCCATCGCCACCGCCGCCGGACGCGTAGTCGAATGCAAACACTTTCATGGCTGACACTTGCGCTCCCATGCTCTGCTCATGCCTGCTGTCCGCTGCCCGTTGCCGCTGCCGGCGATTGCACCGTCAGCGCTTGTCTTTCGTGGTGCTTACCAGGGTCAGTGTTTGATTCATCAAAGGTGCGTTGCCGGCCGGGCCGGCGAGCGCGCTGCCGACCCGGTACACGCCGCCGGGCACCTGCGCACTAATGACAAATGTATAACGCTTAGGAACATATTGTTCGAACCGCTTGGCCAGCGGGTCGTTTCGGTAGGGCTCGATGCTGACCTCGCGGCCATCGACCCGCTTGCCGCCGTAGGTGAAATGCGCCGGCCGCACTTGCGCCGCCTCGGCCAGCGCCAGCCGGATCCGCTTGCGGAAATAGTTGCTGGAGCCTCCAGTCAGCCGTTTCATCTCGGCGATGTCGTGCTCGAGGAAGCCGAGCAACGCCGGGTTGCCTTCGGCGCCTTCCACGCCAGGCGTCTGGCGCTGGCGAGTCCCGGACAGGAAATGCATCGTCACCGATGGCTTTCCGGCAGCTTCCCCTTCAGCCAGTACTACCTCGACCGTGTCGTCGAAGCCCGGTTCCAGGCTGCCCGCCTTGCGAAAGGCATACGTCAGCGTCAGCGGCGCACGCACGTTTTTCAAGTGATTGGTCTGAAACAGCAAGGTCTCGGCGGGCGAGATGGCTTGCGCCGTGGCGGCCCCCATTGCCAGCGCAAAACCAGTACAAACCAGCCCAACGATGCAGTGTCGTGTCGGAAAAATCATCGCTGGTTCCTCACTTACGCGCTGCGGCCTGCACCGGCGCTGGCGGCGCCAGCTCCAGCAGCGGGACACCGTATTGCGCCAGAATGGCATTAATCTGCGGCCGCTTTTTGTCGAGCGCCTCGTCGATCAATTTCTTGTACGCCGCTTCGCCGAAACGCGTCGCCATCGCGATCTCGAAATCGAACTTGACGCCGGGCTGCGGCTTCAAGGGGATGGCGACAATCGGCACCGTCTTCGACTGCTGGGAGAAATAGCCGGCGATCGGTCCCCAGATGAAGGCGACGTCGATGACGCCGCTGGCCAGGTCTTTTTCGACCATTTCTCCGGGATAGCGCTCGGCGTCGCCGGACTGCTGCTGGTACGACACGATCTGCTCGATCAGGCCATTTTCGAGCAGCCAGTTGGCAACTGGCGAGCCGCCGAATATGCCCAGGCGCAGCTTGGCGCGCTGGCCGGCGTCGAGCTTTTTCAGGTCTTCCAGCGTGCGAACGCCATCGAGGCCCTTGCCCTTCACATACGCCATCGAATACGTCGAGCGATAGTAGGGCCGGGTGGTCGCGCCCATGTCGAATCCGGCCGCGACGCTGGTCACCAGGTCGCACTTGAAAGTGTCCGAATCGGGCTCTTTGGCGCGCAGCGTGTTGCGGATAAATCCCATGCGCTGCGGGTACCAGGTGTAGTCGATCTTCCACCCCAGTTCGGTTGCCAGCAAGGCGGCGATCTTGTTTTCGAAGCCTTCCAGCGCGCGGTTGGAGAACGGCAGGTTGTTCGGATCCTGGCACACTCGTAATGTTTTTTGCGGC
>Ga0326735_1000060_pt1 | contig 21154 bp, 18 predicted proteins | sample 37_GP2_1092_FD_207945 | JGI IMG/M metagenome (GOLD analysis project Ga0326735, IMG submission 207945) | Glacier ice microbial communities from Ngari, Tibet, China - 37_GP2_109.2 | ecosystem: Environmental > Aquatic > Freshwater > Ice > Glacier | place: China: Ngari, Tibet | collected 2018-07-31
TTGGCCACTTCACCGGTCAGCAGCACCTTGCGGTTGAAGCTGGCGATATTCACATGCGCGTCCGGGCCGGCGATTTTCGGCACCCGCAGTTCGGCCTTGACCGTGATCGTCTTGTCCTCGGTCTGCGCGCCCAGGGTGCGGCGGTCGGCAGTGGCGACGGCGCCCATCACGGCGCCGCCGACGATCATTTCGACGCAGCCGGAAAGACTGGCCAGCAGGGCTGCACAAAGGATCGCTTTCGTCACTGGACGCACAAACGCACGCGCAGTCGGGCGGATAAGGGGCTGGCCGGGTTTATTCATTCACATCTCCTCCAAACAGGGCGACGTCGATGCCGTCGCAAATACAGTGGATCGCGACCAGATGGACTTCCTGGATGCGGGCGGTACGGGTATGCGGGACGCAAATATGGACGTCGGCGTCGGTGAGCATCTTGCCAAGCTCGCCGCCATCCTTGCCCGTCAGCGCGACGACGCGCATTTCGCGCTCGAGCGCCGCTTCAACGGCGGCCAGCACGTTGGCCGAATTGCCCGAAGTCGACAGCGCCAGCAGGATGTCGCCGGCCTGGCCGAACGCCTGCACCTGCTTCGAGAAGATCTCGCGGTAGCTGTAGTCGTTGCCAATGGCCGTCATGATGGAGGTGTCGGTGGTCAATGCCAGCGCCGGCAGCGGGAAGCGCTCGCGCTCGAAGCGGCCGACCAGTTCAGCGGCGAAGTGCTGGCAGTCGGCAGCCGAACCGCCGTTGCCGCAGGCGAGAATCTTGTTACCGTTCGACAGGGCGCCGAACATCAGGTCGATGGCATCGGAGATCGGTTGGGATAAGACGGCGGCCGACCTGAGTTTCAGGTCGGCGCTTTCCTGGAAGTGGGCGAGGATGCGTTGAGTATTCATAGTGTGGCGATTATAGAGCAATAGTGCAGCGGCAAGCCGGGCCGCGCAAGTGCGCTCAACAATGCTTACACTTCGATGACGTTGCGCAGCCATGCGAGCTGGCCGGCGTCGATCGCCACCACGTCGAAGCGGCATTCGGGCGGCTGCGGAAAGCGCAGCAGGTACACGCTTGCGGCGCGCACCAGGCGGCGGATCTTGGCCGGCGTGATGCTGGCGGCAGCGCCGCCGTGGGCGGCTGCCGCGCGCTGGCGCACTTCGACAAACACCAGCGTTGCACCGTCGCGCATGACGAGGTCGATCTCGCCGCCCTTGCACGTGAAGTTGGCTTCGACCAGCACCAGGCCACCTTTTTGCAGGTGGGCCAGCGCCGCGTCTTCCCACGCCCGGCCCTGGCGCTGCGTTGGGCTCAGGCGCAGGCCCCACATGTCAGCGCCGGTCCGGCACCAGCGTGAACGCGCCGCCTTCGTACACCGCCGCCGGTTCGATGCGCTCGAAGCGCGCCGGCCCGTTGCCGAAGCGGACCGACAGGCGGCCGGTGACGCCGTCGAGATTGATGTCGGCGCCGGGGCGCAGCGCGATTTCGCGCGCCACCCGGAAAGCGTCGATGCCGAGCGCGTACAGACGGTCCATGTCGAGCGTGCGGGCGGTGGCGCCGCTCCAGCGCGGGTAGGCCATCACCGCCGGATGCGCACTGTCCACTTCCCACGGTAAGTCGAGCAGGCGCAGGCCATTCAGTTCGGTGAGCACCGCGCCGGGATCGGCGCCCGCGCCTGCGAAGGTGCCTGGATTGACCGACGAAGTGCCGTAAATTGGCAACTCCGGCCCGAGCGCGCCGCGCACCTGGCCGGCCTGGCTGGCGTCGAGCGCGGTGAACAGCAGCGCCGGCTGGGCGGCGTCGAGCTGGGCGCTCAGCTGGCCGAGCGACGCTTCGCTCAGGTAGCCGTTCGAGTCGGCCACTACCAGCATCTGCGACGAGTAGCCCAGCTGCTTCCAGCGCGCCGCGAAGCTGGCCGCGATGCGGCGTTGCCAGGCGCTCGAACCGGCGATGATCAGCGCCGTGCCGCCCGGATGCTCGGTGCCGGCCCAGGTAGCGACCTGGCGCGCTTCATCTTCGATCGACAGGCCGATCACCAGCATCTGCGCCGGCAGCGCCGCCGCGCTGGGGAGCGCTACAGGGTGATTGAGGGCGATGGTCGGTTTGCGCACCAGGGCGCTGGCGGCCAGCGCGCTGACCGCGGGACGCGCCAGCGGTCCGACCATGATGTCGTTTTGTTCGACTGCCGCGGCGTAGGCATTGAGGTTTTCCTGTAGGCTATCGCCGGTGTCGACCAGGTTGACGATAAAACCTTCGCGCTCGTGCTCGTAGGCTGCCATGAAGCCGGCGCGTAGCGCCTCGGCCGGCGCGCCCAGGGTCTGCGAGCGCAGCGGCAGCATCAGGCCGATACGGGTCTCGCGGCCGCCCACTGCCGTAGCATCGCCGGGAAATTCGACCGGCCGCGTTTCGAATGGCGCCGATGCGCGCGGCGCGGACATGGGGATGGGTGCGGGCAGTTCGGCGCGTCGATAAGGTGAGGGCGGCGCACTTGTATTTGACTCGATAGGCGCGCACAATCGGCCCGGCGCGTCGCACGGCGTGCTGCAGCCGGCAAGCGCGAGCATCAGAACGCCAGCCAGCGTGGCGACCAGGCTTTTCAGACTACTAATCAGCATCACATTCCCTATGACAGACATCCAGTCCAGCCAGATCGCGCAGCTTCCCGTCATTGGCGAAGCGGCCCTCCAATCCTATCCTACCGCAACACTGTACATTGTTGCCACACCGATAGGCAACGTGACCGACATCAGCCTGCGCGCGCTGCAAGTGCTGGCGCTGGTGGACGCAGTCGCCTGCGAGGACACCCGCAACACCGGCAACCTGATGACCCGTTTCGGGCTGTCGAAGCCGATGATCGCCGCCCACCAGCACAACGAGCGCGAAGTGGCCGAAAAATTGATTACGCGCCTGCTCAAGGGCGAACGCATCGCGCTGGTGTCGGACGCCGGCACGCCGGGCGTGTCGGACCCCGGCGCGCGCATCGTCGACGCGGTGCGCGCCGCCGGACTGCGCGTGCTGCCGCTGCCGGGTGCCTCGGCCGCCATCACGGCGCTGTCGGCCAGTGGCCTGGTCAACGACCGCTTCTATTTTGTCGGCTTCCTGCCGGCCAAGGCGAAGCAGCGCGAGAATGCCTTGCTCGAACTGTTGGCGGTCCCCGCGACACTGGTGTTTTATGAGGCGCCGCACCGCATCCTCGATTGCGTCGAAGCGCTGATTGGGGTGTTCGAGCCGACCCGCCAGGTGGTGTTTGCGCGCGAATTGACCAAGCTGTTCGAAGAAATCCACCGCTGCCCGCTGGCCGAGGCGCTGGCCTGGGTCAAGGCCGACGCTCACCGTGAAAAAGGCGAATACGTCGTCCTGCTCGAAGGCGCCGTCGCCGGCAGCGATGCCGATGAGCTCGAGGCCGAGCGGATTCTCAACATCCTGCTCGCCGAGTGCTCGGTCAAGCAAGCGGCCAGCCTGGCCGCCCAGATCACCGGCCGCAAGAAGAACGCGTTGTACGAGCGCGCCCTCGCCATCAAGGGCGAGCAGGCCTGATTCATCGGGGCAGCCCAAATCTGGCGTCAGTTCCCCCCTTGGGGCGACATTCGCACACGGCCTCTTCAGTGCGCGCTTGATAGTGCCGAGCTTGTGTCCGAATGTCGGAACTGACCCCCGGGCTAGGAACTGACCCCCGGGCTACCATTTGCAGCCGCTGTCTTTCTTGTCCATCAGCAGCAGGAGCGGCGCGAGCAGGCCGCCGGGGATGCCGTCCTTGCAGTCGCGCCGCTTGGCCTGGTTGATCGCGCGTGCGGCACGGGTTTCAGTTTCCAGGGGCTTGGCCGGCAGTCGCGCCAGCGCCGTGCCGGCCTTGGCCGGATCGGGTTCATTGGCCAACTGGCGCGCCAGCTTGCGGGCGGCGTCGGGGTCGAAACGGGGCGGCGAGGGGGGCCCTGATGGCGCCGGCGGCTCGACGGTGAATGCGGCCGGCGGCGCCGGCGCGGCCGGCGGCAGCGCGATGACGTTCGGCGCCCGCCGCCTCGGCCCGGCGGCGGGCGCCGGCTTGGTGGCAGATGGGCGCGGCGGCGCCGGCTCGGCCTTCGGTGGCGGCGGAACCAGCCGAACGGCGATCGATGTGCGGGCGGCCTGTGCCGGCTGTGGCGCGATCCTGTCCTGGCGCCAGGCCAATAGCAGCGCGGCGTGCAGCGCCAGCGACAAGGCCAGCCCGGCGATCAGGCGTGACGGCCGTGGGCTGGCAATGACTGGCTCAAGCGAAGAGGTTGGATTCACGTATTCCGAAAAAATGTTGGTGACTCATGTTCGCATACCTTAATAAGCTGACAAGCGTCGAACCGGAATGTTCACTAATAACCGGAATGTTCACTAATATTTGCCGAACCCTTGACCGCCGCGATTCCAGCCGTTATAGTTCTGCTCCTCGGAGTGTGGCGCAGTCCGGTAGCGCACCTGGTTTGGGACCAGGGGGTCCAAGGTTCGAATCCTTGTACTCCGACCAGTATTAAATGACAAAGCCGACGATTAACCTCGTCGGCTTTGTCATTTCCGCCCTGTTTTATCCGGGCGCCGCAACGTCGGCGCACTTTGCCGCCAGCGCATTGCCGGCCCGGCTGGCGCCGTTGCGGCCGAGCTGCCGGGCGATGAACTGGCCGGCATCGACCACCATGTCGAGGTCGATCCCGGTCTCGATGCCGAGGCCTTGCATCAGGTACAGCACATCCTCGGTGGCGACGTTGCCGGTCGCGCCCTTGGCGTACGGACAGCCGCCCAGGCCCGATACCGACGAGTGGAAAATCGACACGCCCACTTCCAGGCTGGCATAGATGTTCGCCAGCGCCTGGCCGTAGGTGTCGTGGAAGTGGCCGGCAATCGCCTCGATGCGAAACTCGCTTGCCGCGCGCAGCATCACCGCCTGCGTCTGGCGCGCCGTCGCCACGCCGATGGTGTCGGCGATGTCGATTTCGTCGCAGCCCAGGTCGCGCATGCGGCCCACCACATCTGCCACGGCGGCCAAAGGCACGTCGCCCTGGTACGGGCAGCCGAACGCGCAGCTGATGCTGGCGCGCAGGCGCAGGCCGTGTTCCTTCGCCGCTTGCGCCACCGGCGCGAAGCGCGCGATCGACTCGGCGATCGAGCAGTTGATGTTCTTTTGCGAGAAAGCCTCGGAGGCCGAGCCGAAGATCACCACTTCGTCAGCGCGCGACGCCAGCGCGGCCTCGAAGCCCTGCATGTTCGGCGTCAACGCCGAATAGATGGTGCCAGGGCGGCGCGCGATCTGCGCCATCACATCAACGCTGGTGGCCATTTGCGGCACCCATTTCGGCGACACGAACGACGCCGCCTCGATGTTGAGAAATCCCGCGCGCGACAGGCGGTCTACCAGTGCCACCTTGACTGCCGCCGACACCGATTGCTTCTCGTTCTGCAGGCCGTCGCGCGGACCCACTTCGACAATTTTCACCTTGTTGGGCAAATTCGCTAGCGTATTCATGTCAATATCCCTTGATGCGATCGACGACGTCCGCGACCGGCTCGCCGTTTTCCAGTGCTGCGATTTTTCCGGCGATCTGGCGCACGCTGTCGTGCCGGACAGTGAGCGCCGAGATATGCGGCGTAATGGCGATGCGCGGCTCGTCCCAGAACGGATGCGGCGCCGGCAGCGGCTCGTTTCTAAACACGTCGAGCGTGGCGCCGGCCAGGTGGCCTGAGCGAATCGAGGCGAGCAGGTCCGGCTCGGCCAGGTGGGCGCCGCGCGCCACGTTGATCAGGTAGGCGCCGCGCGGCAGCTGCGCCAGGCGCGCGCGGTCGAGTAGGTTGCTTGTTTCCGGCGTAAGCGGCAGCATGCACACCAGCACCCGCGTGCCGGCCAAAAACTCGCCGAGCGACTCAATGCCGGCATAGCAGTCGACGCCATCGACCTGTTTGTGGGTGCGGCTCCAGCCGCGCAGCGGAAAGCCAAAGTGGCCAAGCGCCGCCAGCACGCGGCTGCCCAGCACGCCCATGCCGAGCACGCCGATGGTGAAGTCACGCTTGTCGCGCGGCGCCAGCGGCGCCCACACGCCGCCCCGGGCCTGCCGCTCGTACTCGTCGAAACGGCGGAAGTAGCGCAGCACCGCATGGGCGACGTATTCGGCCATCTGCACCGCCATGCCGGCGTCGCCTAAGCGGATGATCGGCACGCTTGGCAAGGCATCGCCGAACTTGAGGATGGCGTCGACGCCGGCGCCGGTCAGGAAGATCGCTTTTAGCGGCGTCGCATTTAACTGGGCCGGCTGCGCCAGCTGGCCCAGCAGCGCGGCCGGCGGCGCCCACAGCACGGCGTAATCGCACGCCGCTTCGGGTTCTCCATCCTGCCATACCACCACCTCGGCACGCGGCAGCACGGCGGCAAAATCGGTCACCCAGGGTTCAACCTGGCCGTCGGCGCGGTACAGCAGGATTCGCATGGCTGTCTCCCGTTTTTTTAAATTCTATTTTATGATGCCGCCGCAAACGCCAGCAGCGGTGCGCCGTCGGCCACCTGGTCGCCTACTTCATACAAAATCTCTTCGACCACGCCGTCGCCAGGGGCGGCGATCGTGTGCTCCATTTTCATCGCTTCCATGATCACCAGCGGATCGCCTTTTTTAACCTGCTGGCCTTTTGCGGCCAGCACCGCCACCACCTTGCCCGGCATCGGCGCGGTCAGGCGTCCGCCGACCGCTTCTGCTTCGCCGGCATGCGCCATCGGATCATTGTAGAGCAGCGTGAAATGACGCCCGCCGGTGAAGACGTGGAAGGTGTCGCCGTCGCGCCGCACCGCACCATGCATCGACGCCTCGCCCAGCCGGATCGACAGATCGACACCGTTGCGGGCGGTGAGGGACATGTCGGCCGCGATGCCACCCATGTCGAGGTGCCAGCCGCCGGCGTGGTACGTCAGGCCGACCTGGTAGTGCTTCTGTTCGGTGGCGGCGCTGTAATCGTCGGCGAACGAGAGCACGCGGCGGTAGGCGCCGTTCAGGCGCCAGCCGAGCGCGTTGCCGAAAGGGTCGGCAGGGTTGGCCGATACTGCGTTTGAGGCCTCCTTTTCCGCCTCGATCAGCGCCATCGCCGCCAACGCCAGCGCGCCGACCGGCGCAGCCTTTGGCGGCGGGAACAGGGTGTCGGCATTGCGCTCGATCAGGCCGGTGTCGAGGTCGGCTTTGGCGAACGCGTCGCCTTCCACCAGGCGCTTGAGGAAGCCGATGTTGGTGGCCAGGCCGACGATCTGGAACTCGGCCAAGGCCTGCGACATGCGCGCCAGCGCCTCGGTGCGGTTCGCGCCCCAGACGATCAGCTTGGCGATCATCGGGTCGTAGAACGGCGAAATGGCGTCGCCTTCGCGTACGCCCGAGTCGATCCGCACCGGTGCCGGGTTGCCGTTCGAGGTGACGCCCAGCTCGAACGCGACGGCGCTTGGGGTCGCCATGTGGCGCAGCCGGCCGATCGACGGCAGAAAACCTTTTTCGGGATTTTCGGCGTAGATGCGCGCCTCGATCGCGTGGCCGTGGATCGCCAGTTCGTGTTGCGCTTTCGGCAGCGGCTCGCCAAAGGCGATCCTCAGCTGCCACTCGACCAGGTCGGTACCGGTGATCATTTCGGTGACCGGATGCTCGACCTGCAGGCGGGTGTTCATCTCCATGAAATAGAACGAGCCGTCCTGGTTGGCGATGAATTCGACGGTGCCGGCGCCGACGTAACCCACCGCCTTGGCAGCGGCCACCGCGGCCTCGCCCATGGCGGCGCGGCGTTCTGGCGGCATGCCTGGCGCCGGCGCTTCTTCCAGCACCTTCTGGTGGCGCCGCTGCACCGAGCAGTCGCGCTCGTGCAAGTAGACGCAGTTGCCGTGGGTGTCGGCAAACACCTGGATTTCGATGTGGCGCGGGCGCGTCAGGTATTTTTCGGCCAGCACCTTGTCGTCGCCGAACGAGCTGATTGCTTCTCGCTTGCACGATGCCAGCGCGGCCTTGAAGTCTTGCGACTTTTCGATTACGCGCATGCCCTTGCCGCCGCCGCCGGCGGACGCTTTTAACAGCACCGGATAGCCGATACGGTCGGCTTGCGCCTGCAAGAACTCGGGATCCTGGCGCTCGCCATGGTAGCCCGGCACCAGCGGCACGTCGGCGTGCTCCATCAGCGTCTTGGCCGCCGACTTCGACCCCATCGCCCGCATGCTTGACGCCGGCGGTCCGATGAACACCAGGCCGGCCTGCGCGCAGGCGTCGGCGAAATCGGCGTTTTCGGACAGGAAGCCGTAACCGGGGTGCACCGCCTGCGCGCCGGTGGCCAGCGCCACCGCGATGATCTTGTCGCCGCACAGGTAGCTTTCCTTGGCGCTGGCTGCGCCGATCAGCACCGCTTCATCGCACACCGCCACGTGCCTGGCGCCAGCGTCCACCTCCGAATACACCGCGACGGTCTGGATGCCCATGCGGCGCGCCGTGGCGGCCACGCGGCAGGCGATTTCGCCGCGGTTGGCGATGAGGATTTTGTTGAACATTGGCTTAAGTTCCGAAGCGGTGGTTGATTGGTTGCAAATTAAAGGCGAAGCGAACGGCGTGACGCCGTCAACCGCCGCAGCTTGCCTTCGGCGCCGAGTCGAGCGTCGACGCGCGCGTGACCAAGCCGAGTTTTTCCAGCAGCGCACGGTCGTCGGAGGCTTCCGGATTGTCGGTCGTGAGCAGCTTGTCGCCGTAAAAAATCGAGTTGGCGCCGGCCAGGAAACACATCGCCTGCACCGCTTCGCCCATCTGGCGCCGGCCGGCCGACAAGCGCACGCGCGCCTTCGGCATGGTGATGCGGGCCACTGCGATGGTGCGCACGAATTCGAACGGGTCGAGCGGATCGAGTCCGTGCAGCGGCGTGCCTTCGACCTGCACCAGGTGGTTGACCGGCACCGATTCCGGGTAGGGATTGAGGTTGGCCAGCTGAGCGATCAGGCCGGCGCGTTGCTGGCGCGACTCGCCCATGCCGACGATGCCGCCGCAGCATACCTTCAGGCCGGCGCCGCGCACCCGGCCGAGCGTGTCGAGCCGGTCCTGGTATTCGCGGGTCGAAATCACGTTGCTGTAGAACTCGGGCGCGGTGTCGAGGTTGTGGTTGTAGTAATCGAGGCCGGCATTTTTGAGCCGGTCGGCCTGGCCTGCCTCGAGCATGCCGAGGGTGGCGCAGGTCTCCAGGCCAAGCGCCTTTACTTCGCGCACCATCTCTTCGACCTTTTCCATGTCGCGCTCTTTCGGGCTGCGCCACGCCGCGCCCATGCAGAAGCGAGTAGCGCCGTTGGCCTTGGCCTGGCGCGCGGCGTCGAGCACGGTGTCGATGCCGAGCAGTTTTTTGGCCTCGACGCCGGTGTCGTAGCGCGCCGCCTGCGGGCAGTAGCCGCAATCTTCTTCGCAGCCGCCGGTCTTGATCGACAACAGGGTCGCCAGTTCGACGTCGCCGGCCGGGAAGTTGGCGCGGTGCGCGCTCTGCGCCTGGAACATCAGATCGTTGAACGGCAGGTCGAACAGCGCCAGCACGTCGGCCAGCGGCCAGGTGGCCGCTTCCGGCAAGGTGATGGCGGCGGCGGGCGGGTGAAAAGATAGTTGGGACATGTACTTCCTTCTACAAAATTGTGTGTTGGATCAATCCCGGGCGGGCGGCCATCCAGGCAGCCCGGCGAGAGTGATGTAGGCGGCTGCCTTGGCGGCGGTCGGCTGGTCCATGAACGGCACGCGGCCGATCAGCGGGGCCGGGATACGCAGCGTCAGTGCTTCGATATTCTCGTCGACGTACGCCATGTCGGGATCGACTTCGTTCGCCACCCAGCCGGCCAGCACCAGGTTGCGCGCGATGATCGCTTCAACCGTCAGCAGGCTGTGGCTGATGCAGCCGAGTCGCAGGCCGACTACCAGCACCACCGGCAGGTTCAGTTGCGCGGCCAGGTCGGCGGAGTCGAACTCGCTCGATAACGGCACGCGAAAGCCGCCCACGCCTTCGACCACGACCGCGTCCGAGGCGGCGGCGATTTCGGCGTAGGCGGCCAGGATCGGCACCGACTCGATCGTCACGCCATCCAAAGCTGCGGCAATGTGCGGTGCCGCCGCCACGCGCAGCATGTAAGGCGTGGTGATATTGCGCGGCAGGTGCACGTTGCCGGCGGCGATCAGCTGGTCGGCGTCGTCGTTGTGCAGTTCGCCGTCGCGCATCTCGGCGCCGGCGGCGACCGGTTTCATGCCGCAGGCGCGCACGCCGCCGGCCACCAGCTTGTGCAGGATCGCCGACGACACCAGCGTCTTGCCGATTTCGGTGTCGGTGCCGGTGATAAAACAGCTGAAGCGCCACGGCAGGCCGCCAATGGCTTGCGTCATCGGTTCAGGCGCCAGCACCGATGTTGCTGCGGCGGCGGTGTCAAGCATGGTGTCGGCTACGGTGTCGATCACCGGGACGGTCGGATCGTTGAGGCTCATCTCACATCCTTTCCAGCAGGTTGAGCGCAGCGATCAGCTGCGCGACGTCTTCATGGGTGTGCGCTGCACACAAGGTCACGCGCAAGCGCGCGGTGCCTGTGGCCACCGTCGGCGGGCGGATCGCCGGCACCCACAGGCCCTGGCGGTACAGGCCGGCGCTGACGCGCAGCGCTTCGTCGTTGGCGCCGATAATGATCGGCTGGATCGCGGTGCAGGGCGCCGGATGCTGCCAGCGGTCCAGCCGCAGGTCCTGGCCGAACTGTTCGATCAGCGCGCCCAGGTGGGCGCGCCGCGCCGCTCCTTCGGCGCCGCCAATGATGTCCAGGCTGGCCAGCAGCGCATGGGCCAGCGCCGGCGGCGCGGCGGTGGTGTAGATGTAGGGACGGGCGCGCTGGATGATCAGCTCGATCACGCTGGCGTGGGCGGCAACGAAGGCGCCGGCCACACCCGCCGCCTTGCCCAGGGTGCCCATGTAGACCAGGTTGGGCGAGCGCAGATTAAAATGCTCGAGCGCGCCGCGGCCGTTCGCGCCCAGCGTGCCGAAGCCGTGGGCGTCGTCGACGATCAGCCAGGCACCGTGGCGTTCGCACAAGGCCAGCAATTGCGGCAGCGGCGCGATGTCGCCGTCCATGCTGAAGACGCTGTCGGTGACGACCAGTTTTGATTGGGCGCTGCTGGCGACAAGCAGCGCTTCGAGCGCGGCCAGGTCGGCGTGCGGATACAGATGCACGCGCGCGCGCGCCAGCCGGGCGCCGTCGATCAGCGAGGCGTGGTTGAGCTGTTCGGAAAAAATCTCGGCACCGGAATCAAGCCCGAGGGCGGTCAACATCGCCAGGTTGGCCATGTAGCCGGTAGAAAAAGTCAGCGCGCGGGCGTTGTCGAGGTGCGGGCTTAAAAATTCGGCGAGGCGCTCTTCGAGCAGTTCGTGGGCGCGGCTGTGGCCGCTGATCAGGTGCGAGCCGCCGCTGCCGGCGCCATACAGCTGCGCGCCTTCGGCCAGTGCGGCCACCAGCGCCGGATGCGCGGCCAGGCCAAGGTAGTCGTTACTGCAGAAGGCCAGCAGCGGGCGGCCGTCGACTACCAGGCGTGGCGCACACGGCGTGCCTGCCACGCGGCGCCGGCGCGTCAGGCTGCGCTCGTCGAGTTCGCGCAGCTGGCCTTCGAGATGGGCGATCAGGTTCATCAGGCGGCCATCACTTGGTCGAATACCTTGCGGGTGCGCGCGGCCAGCAGGTCGGTTTCGTCGTCGCTCAAAATATACGGTGGCATCAGGTAGACCGTGTTGCCGATCGGGCGCAGCAGCAGTTCGTTGTCGAGCGCGGCGGTAAAAAACCGGCGCGAAAAGGCGGCGGCGCGCGCCGGATCCGGTTCGATGGCGTCGAACGCCCAGATCATGCCGCGCTGGCGATAGTTGCGCACGCGTTCGTCCGCCGCCAGCGGGCCCAAGGCCGCACTCAAGCGCGCGGCGCGCAGACGGTTAGCGTTCAGCACGTCGTCGTCGCGGAAGATCGCCAGCGTCGCCAGGGCGGCGCGGCAGGCCAGCGGATTGCCGGTGTACGAGTGCGAGTGCAGGAAGCCGCGCGTGACGTCATGACTATAAAAAGCCTGGTAGATGTCGTCGCGGGTGAGCACCAGCGACAGCGGCAGGTAGCCGCCGCTGATGCCCTTCGACAGGCACAGGAAATCGGGCCAGATGGCGGCCTGCTCGCAGGCGAAGAAGGTGCCGGTGCGCCCGCAACCGACCGCGATCTCGTCGGCGATCATGTGTACCTGGTAGCGGTCGCACAGTTCGCGCACCAAGGTCAGGTACAGCGGGTCGTGCATCGCCATGCCGGTCGCGCATTGCACCAGCGGCTCGACGATGATGGCGGCGATATGGCCGGCGCGCTCGGCGAACAGCGCTTCGATGTCGGCGGCGGCGCGCCGCGCGGCGTCCTGCGCCGTTTCGCCTTGCAGCGCGTTACGCTGGTCGGGCGAGGCCACCACGCGGGCCGCGCGCAGCAGCGGGCCGTAGGCGTCCTTGAACAGCGCGACGTCGGTGACGGCCAGCGCACCAATGGTTTCGCCGTGGTAGCTGCCCTGCACGCAGACGAATTCCTGCTTGGCGGTGAGGCCGGCGTTGCGCCAGGCGTGAAAGCTCATCTTAAGGGCGATTTCGACCGCCGAGGCGCCGTCGGAGGCGTAGAAGGCGTGACCCAGCACATTGCCGGTCATGTTCGACAGCTGCTCCGACAGGCGGATCACCGGCTCGTGCGTGAAACCGGCCAGCATCGCGTGTTCCAGCTTGTCGAGCTGGTCCTTCAGTTCGGCGTTGATGCGCCCGTTGGCGTGGCCGAACAGGTTGACCCACCACGAACTGATGGCGTCGAGGTAGCGCTTGCCGTCATGGTCGTACAGCCAGGCGCCGCGGCCATGGCTGACCGGGATCAGCGGCACCGTTTCATGCTGCTGCATCTGGGTACACGGATGCCAGACGCTTTTCAGGCTGCGGGCGGCCCAGTCGGCGGCCGTAGTGGCCGATGCGGTGGTCGCTTCCATCAGTCCATCCATGAAGGCTGGCGTTTCTCGAGGAAGGAAGCGACGCCTTCGCGCCCTTCTGTCGAGGCGCGGATGGCGGCGATGCGCGCGGCGCTGTCGGCCAGCAGAGCGGCGTCGAGTGGCCGGCCGGCCATCTCGCGCACCAGCATCTTGGCCTCCCGCACCGCGTTGGGGCCGTTGGCAACGAGCGCCTTGACGATGGCGGCGACGCCCGCGTCGAGGGCGTCCGGCGCCACCACGTCATGGACGAAGCCGATGCGGTGCGCCTCGCGTGCCGAAAACCGTTCGGCGGTGAGGAAGTAGCGGCGCGCAGCGTTTTCTCCCATCGCCTTGATCACGTACGGCGAAATGGTGGCCGGGATCAGGCCGAGTCTGACTTCGCTCAAGCAAAAATTGGCGCCGTCGGCCACGACCGTGATGTCGCAGGCGGCGACCAGGCCCATGCCGCCGGCGTAGCAGTCGCCCTGCACTTTGGCTACTACCGGCTTGGGGCACAGGTAGATCGTGCGCAGCATGTCGGCCAGCCTGGTGGCGTCGGCCAGGTTCTCGGCATCCGAGTAGCCGGCCATTGTCTTCATCCAGTGAAGGTCGGCGCCGGCGCAAAACGCGCTGCCGTTCGCCGCCAGGACGATGGCGCGCACGTCTTCGTCGCGCCCGAGTTCGTCGAACGCCAGTGCCAGCTCGGCAATGGTCGCTTGATTAAACGCGTTGCGCACGTCGGGTCGGTCGAGCGTGACGGTGGCCACGCGCTCGTGCATGGTGATGTCGATTGACTGCCAGTTCATCGCTGTTCTCCTTACATCCGGAATACGCCGAATTTCGTTTCGCCGATGTCGGCGTTCAACGCGGCCGATATGCCCAGGCCCAGCACCATGCGGGTGTCTTGCGGGTCGATCACGCCATCGTCCCACAGCCGCGCGGTGGCGTAATAGGGATGGCCCTGCTGCTCGTACTGGTCCTTGATCGGCTGCTTGAACGCGGCTTCTTCCTCCACGCTCCAGGTGCCGCCCTTGTTCTCGATGCCGTCGCGCTTGACGGTGGCCAGCACCGATGCGGCCTGGTCGCCGCCCATCACCGAGATGCGCGCGTTCGGCCACATCCAGAGGAAGCGTGGCGAGAACGCGCGTCCGCACATGCCGTAATTGCCGGCGCCGAAACTGCCGCCGATAATCACCGTAAACTTCGGCACGGCGGCGGTGGCCACGGCGGTCACCATCTTGGCGCCGTTCCTGGCGATGCCTTCGTTTTCATATTTGCGCCCGACCATGAAGCCGGTGATGTTCTGTAAAAAAACAAGCGGGATCTTGCGCTGGCAGCACAGCTCGATGAAGTGGGTGCCTTTTAACGCCGACTCCGAGAACAGGATGCCGTTGTTGGCGATGATGCCCACTTGTATCCCAAAGATATGGGCGAAGCCGCAGATCAGGGTGGTGCCGTAGCGCGATTTGAACTCGTCGAACTCGCTGGCGTCGACCACGCGGGCGATCACTTCGCGTACGTCGAACGGTTTGCGGGTGTCGACGGGAATGACGCCGTACAGCTCCTTGGCCGGATACTTCGGTTCCGCCGATTCGCGCAAGGACATCGAGCGCGGCTTGCTGCGGTTCAAATTCGACACGATGGTGCGCGCCAGCGACAGCGCATGCAAATCGTTTTGCGCCAGATGGTCGACGACGCCCGACAGGCGGGTGTGGACGTCGCCGCCACCCAACTCTTCGGCGCTCACCACTTCACCGGTGGCCGCTTTCACCAAAGGCGGGCCGCCGAGGAAAATCGTACCCTGGTCCTTGACGATGATCGACTCGTCGCTCATGGCGGGCACGTAGGCGCCACCGGCGGTGCAGGAACCCATCACGACGGCGATCTGCGGGATGCCCTTGGCCGACAAGTTGGCCTGGTTGAAGAAGATGCGGCCGAAGTGGTCGCGATCAGGAAAAACGTCGTCCTGGTTCGGCAGGTTGGCGCCGCCCGAATCGACCAGGTAGATGCAGGGCAGGTTGTTCTGGTCGGCAATCTCTTGAGCGCGCAGATGCTTTTTAACTGTTATCGGGTAATAAGTGCCGCCCTTGACGGTGGCGTCGTTGCAAACGATCACGCATTCCTGGCCCGCGACGCGGCCGATGCCGGTGATGATGCCGGCGGCCGGCGCGGCATCGACCCCATTGGCGTCCTGATACATGCCGTAGGCCGCCAGTTGCGACAGTTCGAGAAAGGGCGTGCCCGGGTCGAGCAGATTCTCCACCCGCTCACGCGGCAGCAGCTTGCCGCGCGCGACGTGCCTGGCCGACGCCACCGCGCCGCCGCCCTGCGCAACTGCCGTGACCTTGGCGCGCAGGTCGTCGACCACCAACTGCATGGCGGCCGCGTTGGCCTTGAAATCGTCGCTGCGGGGATTGAGCTTGCTGTCGATGTAAGGCATTTCTGTCCTTCTTTTCCTGTGCGGGTTTTTACTTGCTTACTCGGGGAAGCTGCCGTCCAGATAAAACCAGCGCGCGATCTCGCCCTTACCGTCACCCGCGCCTTCGCGCACGAACCGGCTCACTTCGTGCAGGCGGTGGGCGCGGCCAGCGAGCTTGTAACGGGCGACAAATTCTACGGTGTCGCGCTCTGGTGATTCCGGTAAGTCTGCTTTACGTTGACGTAAACGTAAAGCAGATTTTACCTCAAGTCCGAGCCATTGCAACTTTTCATCCGGGTCGATAATCGGCCCTGCCGGCAGCGTACCCGGATGCCAGGTGGCGCGCAGGTAGGCCTCGATGCGCAGCACGTAGGCGCTATAGCGCGAACGCATCAGCAGATCGGCCGAGGGCGCGACCGCGTCGCCGGCAAGGTAAGGGCCGCAGCAGGCGGCAAAGGCGGCGCCGCCGCAGGGACAGGCGGCCGGCTTGGAGGATGGTGGCATGGTCGGATTCACGTCGGATGCACTGCTGGCAGAAGCGGCATTATCCGCCATTTCGGCTGGCGTCGTAGGCATCGATCGTTGTCCCGACCAACGGCGTGAAGGGCGACAACATCGTTGTAGTCGACAACGCGCGAGGTTTAGAGAATTCTACACAGCGAAAATCAGCGATTCGCTGGTATCTTAAGTCTGGGCAAGCATTGTAACTGTATGGGCAACGTCCGTTAGCGCTTCGCGCGCCTTGATATGGCAGATATCCGAGCGTTTCGCGACGCCGCCCTTTTCTCAGCTGGAGGCCAGGTTGCAAAAGTGAAGATCGGACAGCACGTCGTGTCTTTGGGGGCGGGCCGGCCACCAGCCAGGAAGCACGACTTGCGCACAGCTTCAGGTGCGATAACCGACCGTCCCTGCTTCAATGCTTGCAACCGGCCGGGCGCACCGGTCATGCCGCTGACCCGATCTCGTCCAGCAATTTGGGCACGCGGGCGCGTCGACAGCCCCCAGCGGCCAATGACCAATGGCCAATGGCGTTTTCATTCGGCAGTCAACTGCCGAGGCAGGCCAACGGGAAACTGGCGGACCGGATCATCGGAACGGTTCTGTCGCATCAAGAAAAATTTGCTTAACTTGACGACAACAGGCGATGACATTTTTCCATAACCATTCCATATGTCGTATTGAGCGACGTGCCGAAAAAATCGATGCGACAAAGCCGGATCCAAGCTCCCTCAAAATTTATTGAAATTTCTCTTGCGCAATAAATTATATGAACGTTAGCTGCCATAATCGGCGCGCTGCTGTGTTGGTCGCTGCGCGCAGTGCCCACATTTATTTCTCGACGAGTATTTAATATTCGGCAAGCGGCCCAAGCTCGTGGCCACGCTGAAAAATGGGTTTCCGCGCGTTTGCGAACAGTTGTTTCTGCCAGTGGCAGGAACGACGAATCAGCGCAGCGTCAGCCCATCCATCGCAAACGGCGGCGCCCCACCCTTCATGCACCCGGCCAGCAGCTTGGCCGAGCCGCACGCGAAAGTGAAACCGAGCGGGCCCTGGCCGACGTTGAGCCACAGGTTCGGGTAGTGCGTGGCGCCGATGATCGGGGCGCTGCCGGGGGTGGCCGGACGCAGCCCGGCCCACGGCGTGATGCGGCTGTAGTCGGCGCCGTGCGGCATCGTCTCGCGCACCTGGCGCGTCAGGCCGGCGATGCGCCTGGCGTCGATCGAGGTGTCTTCGCCGACCATGTCGACCATCGCCGCCACCCGCAGCGAGTCGCCGATGCGTGCGTACAGCACCTTGCGTTCGACGTCGGTAACCGAGATTTCCGGCGCGCAGTCGGTAGGTCGGATCGGCGCGGTCAGGCTGTAGCCCTTGAGCGGATACAGCGGCAGGTAGATGCCGGCACTGGCGGCCAGGCTGCGGCTCTGGATGCCGGCGGCCAGCACGTAATGATCGGCGCCGAGCATGCCGGCACTGGTGTCGAGCCCGATGACCTTGCCCATGTCGGTGATGAAGCGGCGTGCTTCGCCGTTGACCACGCCTTGAAAGCGCGGGTGCGCGGCCAGGCGCGCGGCCAGCGCGACGCAGAACGCGTGGCAGTCGGCCACCGCTTCGCCGCGATTGAAAATGCCGCCGGCCAGCACCGGCAGCGCGGCTGCCAGCGCCGGCTCGCGCGCCACGCATTCGGCCGGCGACAGCACTTCGCGCGCTTCTTCCGCGCCGGGCTTGGCGGCGGCGGCGGCGTTGAATGCCTTTTTGGAGCGGTACACCACCATCTTGCCGGCATCGCGCCAGGCGAATTCGTACAGCGGCAGGAACACTTCGAGTTCGGCCATCGCGCGGCGCGACAGTTCGCCCAGTTCGAGCAGCCTGGCCGTGGTCTTGCTGTTGGCGCCGGCGTTGCAGTTGACGAGGAAGCGGGTCAGCCAGCGCCACTGGCGCAGGTCGGCCTCGGGGCGAAAGCGCAGCGGGCCGTTTTCCTCGAACAACCATTGCAGCGCTTTGAGTGGCACGCCCTCATCGGCCAGCGGCGCGACATAGCGGTAGCTCAGCTGGCCGCCGTTGCGCAGGCTGGCGGCGCTGCCGACGGCATTCCGCTCGAGCAGGGTGACGCCATAGCCAGCTTCCAGCAGCCACCACGCCGACGTCAGTCCGATCACGCCGCCGCCGATTACGATTACTTCCTGCATGCCATCCACTATCATTGTTGTCCGCGGTAGGCCAGCTTAGGGGCTGGCCCGGGTTCGGGCCAATGAATCTGCATCGCGCGGCCATAACCACGATTCATGCGGCCGGTAAAATTCAATTTTTATCGATGCATGCCGCTTCAGCCGATCTGGCCCTCGCCTTTACTCTGGCCTTTACTTTGTATCGTGCGCCGGTATAGCGCCGTCAAGGTGCGCTCCTCGAAGCGCGCCAGCGGCGAATAGGCGCCGCGCCGGGTTTCCGGGTCGGCCGAGGTGCCGCCCACCAGCACCACCATGCCGTTGCGGGCGGCGGCGTCGAACACGAAGAGCGACCTCAGGCCGTAGGCTTCGCCCAGGTGGCCGGCCGCGCAAAAGCCGCCGCCTTCGACCAGCTGCATGCCGGCGCGATCGGGAAACTGCTGGTTGCCCAGGGCCCAGCAGTTGAACAGGCCGTGGTGGGTGTCGCCGTTGCCGTCCTTGCCGCCGCTGCCGTCGTGGGTCCACTGCGGCGTGAACATGGCGGCGATGGTGGCCGGTTTCAGCAGGCGGCGGCCCTGGTGCACGCCTTCGTTCATCAGCATCAGCATCACCTGGCCCATGTCGTGGGCCGAGATGCGCAATCCTCCGGTCGGGCTGAACGGGGTGGCGTTGGTGCCGGCGACGTACGACGCAATGCCGGCCGGGGGCCGCGGCGCGCGTTCGCTGTAGTCGTCGGCCTGGGCGATCCACGCTCCGGCGGCGTCCCACACCTCGGTGTCGACGGCGCGCTTGCGATAAAGGGTGGCGACGTTGGCCAGGTCGGCGTTGGTCAATTCGGACGGGTTGTAGCCGCCATGCAGGCCCATCGGGGTCAGCAGCAGGCGCTTCATCAGGCGGTCGAAGCGCTCGCCCGTGACGCGCTCCATGATGGTGCCGATCACGCCCCAGTTCAGGTTGCAATAAGTGAAATAATCACCGGGGCCGGCGCCGGCACTATTTGTCCCCATCTCGGCCCACATCTGGCCCTTGCCGTAGCGGGCGGCGCCCGGCACCAGGATAGTCGACAGCGCGGTGTCGCACGGCCATGAATAGCCGGCCTCGTCGCGCAGCGAGGAGGTGTGCGTCAACAGGTGGCGCAGGGTGATGGCGCGTTCGGGGAAGTGCGGATTGCGCAGCGCGAAACCGAGGTAGTTGCCGGCGTCGGCGTCGAGCGCCAGCTTGGCTTGCTCGACCAGCATCATCAGGCCGAGCGTGGTCATCATCTTCGAAATCGAGGCGATGCGGTACAAGGTGTGGACGTTGGCCGGCAGGCCGCTACCGGCACCGGTACCGGCACGACGCTGGCCGAACTGCTGCTCGTAGCGCAGCTTGCCGTGGCGGATTGCCAACACCGACAGGCTGGCCAATTGGCAGGCCGGATCGGCGGCGATGGCCGCCAGCTCGGCGTCGAGGACGCTGTCGCCGCCAGCAGCCGGCGCCGCGCGCAGCAGCAGCTGGCTCGTCGCGCCCAGCAAGGCCAGTCCCAGCAATGTCCGCCTGCGCTGTTTCATGCTTGTTGGTCCCGTGTTCGTTGCCGTCTGTGCGGGCGTCGAATAGCAGCATACGGCGTCGTTCCGGCGCCATCCAATCAATTGAAGTGAGGGCAGCATAACCTTTCGGTATATCGACATACCAGCCCAGCTTGCCGACAACTGCCGCGCCAGTCGGGCTAAAATACCTGGCAAGCGCGCGACCGACCGAAAGACACCAATGAGCAATACCAGTACCGATTTCAAGGCCGACCTGAACGACAATTCCCCACTCTACATGCAGGTGGCGCGCAAGCTGGTCGCCGATGTGCGGGAAGGGCGCTACCAGGTCGACCAGGCCTTGCCGTCCGAACGGCTGCTGTCCGAGCAGCTCGACGTCTCGCGGGTGACCGCGCGCAAGGCCATCGACCAGCTGGTTGGCCAGGGCCTGGTGGTGCGCCGCCGCGGCTCGGGCAACTACATCGCGCCGCGCATCGAGCAGCCGCTGTCAAGCCTGTCGAGCTTCTCGGAGCAGTTGCTGCAGCGCGGCTACCGTCCCAGCTCGCAATGGCTCAAACGCTCGATCGTGGCGGCCGCCGCCGCCGAGCAGCTCAGCCTCGGCCTGGCGCCGCACACCCGGGTGGCGCGGCTCGAGCGGCTGCGGCTGGCCGACGACGTGGTGATGGCGTATGAAGTGAGCGTGATCCCGGCCACCGTGCTGCCGCGCCCTGAAAGCGTCGGCGGTTCGCTCTACGAGCACCTGGCGCAGTCGGGCCACTTGCCGGTGCGGGCGCTGCAGCACATCCGCGCGATGAACGCGCCGGCGCTGCTGGCCAGCCAGCTCGGCATCCCGGAAAACCGGGCGGTGCTGTTCATTACCCGCATCGGCTACCTCGAATCGGGCCAGGCGGTCGAGTTGACCCATTCCTACTGCCGCAGCGATCACTACGATTTTGTGGCAGAGATGCGACGCGTTTCATAACCTTTCGGAATGGCCCGGACCGATCCTTTCATGGGATTCGGCGGCGAGCTTGGTATTACACTGGTAGCATTTATTCGACTATCTGACGGCGATGTTAAAAACTGAAGCACCTTCCCTCGAACATGCACTGCTGGACCAGTATCCGACCGCTGAGTTGATCAACGCGCTGGTCGACGACCAGCGGCAGGCCGTCAATGCGGTGCGCGCCGCCGCGCCGCGTATCGCCGCCGCCGTCACCGCCGCCTTGCCGCGCATCGAAGCGGGCGGGCGCCTGATTTATGTCGGCGCCGGCACTTCCGGGCGCCTTGGGCTGCTCGACAGCGTAGAATTGTATCCGACCTTCTCCTGGCCGCAAGAACGCGCGCTGGCGCTGCTGGCCGGCGGCAGAAAGGCGATGTTTGCCGCCGTCGAAGGCGCCGAGGACGACCTGCCCCAGGGCGCGGCCGACCTGGCCGCCCTCCACCCGACGCCGAACGACGTGGTGCTGCTGCTGGCCGCCTCCGGCGCCACGCCGTACGTGCTGGGCGCCTTGCGCGCGGCGCGTGCCGCCGGCGCGCTGACGGTCGGTTTTGCCAACAACGTCGACGCCCCGGTGGCGGGCGAAGCCGATATC
>Ga0326735_1000061_pt1 | contig 21116 bp, 16 predicted proteins | sample 37_GP2_1092_FD_207945 | JGI IMG/M metagenome (GOLD analysis project Ga0326735, IMG submission 207945) | Glacier ice microbial communities from Ngari, Tibet, China - 37_GP2_109.2 | ecosystem: Environmental > Aquatic > Freshwater > Ice > Glacier | place: China: Ngari, Tibet | collected 2018-07-31
GCGCTGTATTACAATGCCCGATATTTTACGACCGGGCGGGCACGCGAAACGCTGTTCGGCTGGCTGGCAATGCAGCAGAACCGCGCGACCGGCCTGTGGGGCTCGCCAACGGCGGACGAAGGCCTGTTACAGCCGGTCAATGGTTTCTACCGGCTGACCCGCGGCACTTATGCGCAGTTTGGGCTGCCAGTGCCCAATTCCGAGCGCGCGGTGGATTCCGTGCTGCTGAACTATTGCAATTATGGCGGCTTTTCGGGCCCGACTTACACGGCCTGCAATCTGCTCGACACCGTGCACCCGCTGCTGCTGTGCCTCCGGCAGACCGATTATCGCCGCGCCGAGGCCGAGGCGATTGCCCGTGCGGTTATCGGGCGAGCCGAGGAGCGCTGGGTGCCTGGGCAGGGCTTCGCCTTTGCCGATGGCCAGGCGCCGAGCCTGCAGGGCACGGAAATGTGGCTCTCGGTAGTCCACCTGGCGGCGGAGCTGCTGGGTATCGCCGACAGTTTTGCCTTCGTGCCGAAGGGCGTGCATCGGATGCGCGCGGTGGGATTGGGCCTATGAAAAAGGCGCTGGTGGTCTGGGGTGGCATGCAACTGCACACGCCTGAGCGCGGAGCACATGTGGTGTGCGCGTTGCTGGAAGCAGAGGGTTTTGCCGTAACCGTGACGCCGGAGTATGATGCGCTGGGCGCCGACGATGTCGGCAGCAATGACCTCGTGGTGCCGGTGATCACTGATGGCACGCTGGCGCCGGAGAAAATGGACCGGCTGATTGCGGCGATCCGGGCCGGGACGGGGCTCGCCGGCTATCACATGGGGCTGGCGACGAGCTTTCGCAGTTCGGTGCCGTTCCGCTATGCAGCGGGCTGTTACTGGGTGCAGCATCCGGGCAATATCATCACCTATCGAGTGGATGTGGGCGATCATCCGCTGCTGGCGGGGATAGAGAGCTTCGAGCATACCTCGGAGCAGTATTATCTAAACTACGATCCCGCAGTGGATGTGCTGGCAACCACTGTGTTTTCGGGGGAATTTCAGCCCTGGCGCAAGGACGTGGTGATGCCGGTGGTGTTCACGACGATGCACGACCGGGGGCGGGTATTTTATTCGTCGCTGGGGCATACGGCGGATGAACTGGCCGGGGGGCCGGTGCGGGAGATTTTGCGTCGCGGCCTGCTTTGGGCAGCTCGGTAAAGTCCCTGTTTGGGTCCCCCACCTAGCCTCCCCCTGATGAGGGGGAGGAACTTCATCGAGTTTTGGGCACTTTCTTGGACAATCACCAGTCAGATTCCTCCCCTTTTTTCAGGGTGAGGCTAGGTGGGGGTATTCTTCCTTACTGCTGCTGTGCCGCCTCGGCCTGCCGCTGCAGTACTTCCGACTCCGGCAGTGCGTTAGCGTATTGCAGCTCGCGATTGGCGCGGTTCCAGAAGGCCGGGTGGACGCGATCGAGCAGAGCCGGCGGGGTAGACGCGAGGCCTACGGCGGCCGTGGCGTCGAGATACAGCACGGCGTTTTGGCGATACCAGGCGGGGATATCCTCGTCGCTCCAGATGACGGGGCGGATCACGTCATAGGCCAGGTAGCCGTGCGTCGCGAACAGTTCAGCCCACCAGCTTTGCCATTGTTCATTGCGATGGCCCACGCCGCCCTGGCCGGGGAGGGCGGCGCTGAACAGCACGGCGGGCGCCAATGCCACGAGGTCGGCGACGAAGCTGACGGCGCGTTCTGGCGACAGGTGTTCGGCCACTTCCAGTGACATTGCGAGATCGACGCGGGGGCCGCTGAAGCGCTGTTCGAGGTCCTGTGGCGCAAAGGCGATACGCGCATCGTCGAGCATGGCGGGCGTGACCCAGTCGCCCTCGATGCCGAAAGCGGTCTCGGCACCATCCGCGAGGGCGGCCGCCAGCCATGTGCCGGTGCCGCAGCCGATATCGGCGACGCTGGCTCGGAGCAGGCTTGGTGGCAGTGCTGCCAGCAACCGGCGCGCGGCGTGAACGGTGTGGGCGCGGCGGTCTTCATAAAAGCCGGCAGGATAGAGCGAGGCGGTCATGCGGAAAATCCCTGAAGTCGCCTCAGACTAAACCGGGCTTTCATCCAAGGCTAGAAGCCGAGTTGTCATGCCCTGCCGGTGTTGCGAAGCGGTCCGGGCCCGCATAATCGCCTTCATCAACGACACCATGCCGCTCCAACACCATCCGCCCCCGCTGCGGCGGGGCGGTCTCTATTCCGAGCTAATGCATTGCCAACGGCCAATTAAGAGCTTCGAAAGTCCCGTAGGGTAGCGTCCGATCAGCGTCGATAACTGACATTAGCCGAGCTCAGAAATCTCGGTCGGGCGGAAACGATGAACAAACACCAGCTCTACGCAGCACCAGAAGGTGGCTGTGTTGAATCTCACGGTGCAGGACTAGATCCTGCAGGCCTGGAGCTCGACCTCGTCAGCACCAGAGCCTTCCTCGACGCGGTGGTCGAAAGCATTCCGCATATGGTCTTTGTCAAAGACGTTCTCGATGGACGGTTCGTGCTGCTCAACCGGGCCGGCGAACAATTGCTTGGACTCAAGCGCGAGGACCTGATCGGCAAGACTGATTTTGACCTGTTCTCGCCCGACGATGCCGAGCGGTTCCGCACGGCGGATCGCGAGGTGGTCGCCTCCCAGAAGTTGGTCACGATTGAAAACGAGCCGCTATCGACGCCCGACGGTACGCGTTCGCTCAGGACGCAAAAGGTCGGCGTGCCGGATGCCCATGGCAATCCTCGGTATCTCCTCGGCATCTCCGAGGATGTGACCGAACGGCTCAAGGTCGAGGAGCGTAATCGCCATCTTTCGTTGCATGACATCCTGACCGACCTGCCCAACCGACGCTCCTTCGAAGCGGCTCTCAACCACGAATTGATGAACCGAAACAGGTTCAGTCTGCTCGTGCTCGATCTGGATGGGTTCAAGGTCATCAATGACACCATGGGCCACCGTGCCGGCGACGACCTGCTGCGGCAGTTGTCCAGTCGTCTAAGTGAGGTCAAGGGCGAGCATGACTTTCTGGCGCGGTTGGGTGGCGACGAGTTTGGCGTCATTCATCGTGCGGCAACGAAGAAATCGTCGACGCAACTGGCGAGCCGGCTGATATCGGCACTGACCAAGCCGTTCGAGGTCGAGGAGCGCCTTGTCAGCGTCGGCGCAAGCCTCGGAATCGTGCTGTCTCCCGATTTTGGCAACACGCCCGATAACCTTACCAAGCGAGCGGATCTGGCGCTCTACGCCGCCAAGGCTGCGCACAGAGGCAGCCATGTCTTTTTTGAACCGGCGATGGAAGAGAAGGCCGACACCGAGCATTATCTTCGCGAAGAGCTGGCATTCGCGCTCAAGCGGTCGCAGCTCCATATCGTCTACCAGCCGATCGTGGACACGCGCAGCGGCAGGATCGTGTGTTGCGAGGCCCTGCTGCGATGGACCCATCCGCAGCTCGGGCCGATATGTCCGGATGATTTCATTCCTGTCGCCGAAGCCTCGGGACAGATCGCGGCGATCGGAAAATGGGTGTTGGAAACGGCATGCAAGGAGGCCAGAAATTGGCCGTCCGACATCCGGCTCGCCGTCAACGTTTCACCTCGACAGTTCACCGGGTTCGGCCTGGCAGTGATGCTGGCGCGCATTCTCGAACGCACCAAGCTTGCCCCCAGCCGTCTTGAGCTTGAGATCACGGAATCGATCTTCCTGACGGACAGCGACGAAAACGTCCGCCTGCTCAACCAGATCAAGCATCTGGGCGTGCGCATCGCTCTGGACGATTTCGGCACGGGTTATTCCAGTCTGGCCTACCTGCGCAAGTTTTCGTTCGACAAGCTCAAGATCGACAAATCCTTCGTGTCGGACCTCGCCACTTCCGACTGCAATCTGGCCATTGTTCGAGCCATCATTGGCCTGGGAAAGAGCTTTTCGGCCGTCGTCACCGCCGAGGGCGTCGAAACCGAAGCGGAACATGCCCGGCTGCTTGAGGAGGGCTGCGAGCAGTGCCAGGGACATCTGTTCGGCCGTCCAGTCGAGGCAAAGCTGATCCGGGAAATGTTAGGCCACTCACGAGATCGTCGCGCCTGCTGACCAGCAGACAAGCATCTAAGCAGCTTTGCAATATCAGCGAAGCCCCTTCGCCTTAGGCTCAGCGTGCCTCCGAGGCTTATGCCGTCCTTATGAAATCTTTATGCCGAAAATCCTCTTTCGGTATGGCAATTTGACGGGCACCAGGTCCACTGCATGAGCCTTACTTCAAGAGGCTCATCATGCTCGATCTTGCATATATCGCTCTGGGCGCCGGCACGCTGATCGCACTCGCGATCTACGCCACTGCGCTCAACCGGCTGTGAGCGCCGCCATGCTCATCATTTCCTTCCTCATCGCCCTCGCGCTGGCCGTCTACCTCGTGGTGACGTTGCTGGCGCCTGAACGTTTCTGACACTCGGAGCCATCATGTCCCTTTCCGGCTGGCTGCAAATCGGCTTCGTGCTGATCGTGGTCCTTCTGCTGGTCAAGCCGCTCGGCCTTTATATGGCTCGCGTCTTTACCGGCGAACGCACTTTCCTTTCACCCGTCCTCGGTCCCGTCGAGCGCGGCTTTTACGCGCTTGCGGGCGTTCGCACCGACAAGGAGCAAGGCTGGCTCGGTTACACGATGGGCGTGCTGGCATTCAGCCTCGCCGGCTTCGTAGTGCTGTATTCCATGCTGCGCTTGCAGAATTTTCTGCCGCTCAATCCGCAGGGGTTTGCTGGCCTGTCGCCAGACCTTGCCTTCAACACCGCGGCCAGCTTTGTCACCAATACCAACTGGCAGAGCTATGGTGGCGAGACCACGATGAGCCATCTCAGCCAGATGCTGGGCCTCACCGTGCAGAACTTCGTCTCGGCGGCCACAGGCATTGCCGTGGCCATCGCGCTGACCCGCGCCTTCGTCCGCTCCGGCGTCAACGAGCTGGGCAACTTCTGGGTCGATCTAACCCGTGCAACGCTCTATGTGCTGCTGCCGCTGGCCATCGTGGTCGCATTGGCTTTTGTCGCCATGGGCCTGCCGCAGAACCTCGACGCCAATTTTGTGGCTACCACGATCGAGGGCGTTCAGCAGACTGTCGCCACCGGACCGGTCGCCAGCCAGGAAGCCATCAAGCAACTCGGCACCAATGGCGGCGGCTTCTTCAACGTCAATGCCGCGCATCCGTTCGAAAACCCGACGGCGTTCAGCAACTACCTCAACATCATTGCCATGCTCGCCATCTCGGCAGCGCTGGTTTACACCTTTGGCCAAATGGTCGGCAATCGCCGTCAGGGCTGGGCGCTGATCTCGGTCACCGTCATCATGCTGGTGATTGGTACCGGCGCCATCTATTGGGCTGAGAGTTTCGGCAATCCGCTGCTGACCGCGGTTGGCGTCGATCCGTCGATGGGCAATTTCGAAGGCAAGGAAGTTCGTTTCGGCCAGGCCATGAGCGCGCTCTATTCTGCGGTCACGACAGGCCTGTCCAATGGTGGCGTCAACGCCATGCATGGCTCCCTGACGCCTCTGGGTGGCCTGGTTCCGATGTTCCTGATGCAGCTTGGCGAAGTTCTGCCGGGCGGTGTCGGCTCGGGGCTCTACGCACTTTTGGTCTTTGCAATCCTGGCAGTGTTCGTCGCCGGCCTGATGGTCGGACGCACGCCGGAATTTCTTGGCAAGAAGGTCGAAGCGCGCGAGATGAAGTTTGCCATGCTGGCCGTACTCATCCTGCCGCTGGTGATCCTGGGTTTTACCGCCATCTCGGTCGTAGCTGACTTCGGTACCAGCTCTATCCTGACGCCCGGTCCGCACGGACTTAGCGAAATCCTCTATGCCTACACATCCGCCGCAGCGAACAACGGCTCGGCCTTCGGTGGCCTCACCGCCAATACACCCTGGTACAATACGACATTGGGCATCGCCATGCTGCTGGGACGCTTCGCTTACCTGGTGCCAGTGCTGGCCATTGCCGGTTCGCTGGTCGCCAAGCCGCGCGTCGCTGCATCCAGCGGTACCTTCCCGACTGACAAGCCGCTATTCGTCGGCCTGCTCATCGGCGTCATCATCATCCTGGGCGGGTTGCAGTTCTTCCCGGCCCTGGCTCTCGGGCCCATCGTCGAGCACTTCGTAATGCTCGCCGGCCAGAGCTTCTAGGAAACACCATGTCCACTCAAGCCAAGATATCTATCCTCTCGCCGGCTATTTTCCTGCCGGCCCTGCGCGACGCCGTAATCAAGCTCGACCCCCGCCAGTTGATCCGCAACCCGGTGATTTTCGTCACCGAAGTCGTCGCCGTTCTGGTCACCGTTATATTCGTTCAGGATGCGTTCAGCGCCGCGGCCGAAATGCGGTTTTCCGGCCAGATCGCGCTTTGGCTCTGGTTCACCGTGCTGTTCGCCACCTTCGCGGAAGCCGTCGCCGAAGGGCGCGGCAAGGCACAGGCGGAGAGCCTGAAGCGCGGTAAATCCGATCTCGTGGCAAAGAAGCTGCGGTTCCCATCCGATGCCAACAACCGGGCCTTCGAGAGCATCCCGGCAACATCGCTCAAGATCGGCGACATCATCCTGGTCGAGGTTAACGACCTGATGCCTGGCGACGGCGAAGTCATCGAGGGCGTCGCCTCGGTCAACGAAAGCGCCATCACCGGTGAATCCGCTCCGGTGATCCGCGAGGCAGGCGGCGACCGTTCCGCCGTGACCGGCGGCACACAGGTGATCTCGGACTGGCTTAAGGTCCGCATCACCACCAAGCCAGGCGAAACCTTCGTCGACCGCATGATTGCGCTCATCGAAGGGGCCAAGCGCCAAAAGACGCCCAACGAGATCGCGCTGTCGATCCTGCTCTCGGGCCTGACCTTGGTGTTCCTGATCGCCGTCGTGACGCTCTATGGTCTCGCCGCCTATTCCGGCACTGACCTGTCAGTTGCTGTTCTAGCCGCGCTGCTGGTGACCTTGATCCCCACCACCATCGGTGGCCTGTTGTCGGCCATCGGCATTGCCGGCATGGATCGGCTGATCCGCTTCAACGTCATCGCCACCTCCGGCCGTGCCGTGGAAGCAGCCGGTGACGTCGATACGCTGCTGCTCGACAAAACCGGCACCATCACCTTCGGCAACCGCATGGCCTCGGAATTCCTGCCCGTGGCCGGCGTCACCGAGAAATACCTCGCTGAGGCCGTACTGCTAGCCAGCCTGTCCGACGAAACCGCCGAAGGCCGTTCCATCGTGGCACTGGCGAAGTCTGATTTCTCCCTGAGCGTGCCGAAGATACTGCCTAATGGCACGACCAGCATTGCGTTCTCGGCCCAGACTCGTATTTCGGGCATCGACATCGAAGGTCGCCGCATCCGCAAGGGTGCCGTCGACGCGGTGCTGAAGTTCGTCGGCCTCGACAAAACCACTGCTGCCGCCGACTTCAACAAGGCCGTCGATGCCATCGCCCGCTCCGGCGGCACCCCGCTCGCCGTGGCTGAAGCCGATCGCCTGCTTGGCGTCGTCCACCTCAAGGACGTGGTCAAGCCCGGCATCAAGGAACGCTTTGCGGCACTCCGCGCCATGGGTATCCGCACCGTCATGGTCACCGGCGACAACCCGGTTACCGCCGCCGCCATCGCCTCGGAAGCCGGCGTCGATGATTTCATCGCCGAAGCCACGCCGGAGCAGAAGCTCGACTATATCCGCAAGGAACAGGTCGGCGGCCGCCTCATCGCCATGTGCGGCGACGGCACCAATGACGCGCCCGCCCTGGCCCAGGCCGACGTCGGCGTGGCCATGCAGTCCGGCACGCAAGCTGCCCGCGAGGCCGGCAACATGGTCGATCTGGACTCCAGCCCGACCAAGCTCATCGAGATCGTCGAGATCGGCAAGCAGATCCTGATGACCCGGGGCTCGCTGACGACGTTCTCGATCGCCAACGACGTGGCCAAGTATTTCGCCATCATCCCGGCGCTGTTCCTGGTCACCTATCCCGAGTTGGGTGCGCTCAACATCATGGGGCTGGCTTCGCCACAATCGGCAATCCTGTCCGCCGTGATCTTCAACGCCCTGATCATCGTGGCCCTGATCCCGCTCGCCCTGCGCGGTGTCAAATACCGGCCAGTCGGCGCCGCCGCGCTGCTATCCCGCAACCTGCTCGTCTACGGCCTTGGTGGCCTCATCGCCCCCTTCATCGGCATCAAGCTGGTGGACATGGCCGTGACGGCTTTGGGGCTGATCTAATGTCTTTCAACCATCCGCTTCGCCTCCCTCGCCCTTGAGGGGAGGGATCGAGGAGGGGGTCCCTTTGTGTGCATCTAAGGGGCCCCCACTCTCAACCCCTCCCTCGTGAGGAAGGAGAGGCCAGTCAAACATTCAATTCAGGAGACGCAAATGCTGTCCCAAATTCGCCCCGCTATAGTGCTTACCCTGTTACTTTCGGCCGTAACCGGCCTTCTCTATCCACTCGCTATCACCGGAGCGGCGCAGGCCGCTTTCCCCGGCCAGGCCAATGGCAGCCGCATCGAGCGCGACGGCGTGCTCATCGGCTCCGATCTGATCGGGCAGAACTTCAGCGCTCCGAGCTATTTCTGGCCACGTCCGTCGGCCACCGGTCCCGACCCCTACAATGCGGCCGCGTCGAGTGGCTCCAATATCGGGCCGACCGGTAAGGCGCTGGTAGAGCGAGTTGCCGCCGCAGTCACCGCAACCGGCCAGACCTCGGTACCCGCCGATGCTGTCACCGCCTCCGGCTCGGGTCTTGATCCGCACATCACGCCGCAAAATGCCGCGACCCAGGTTGCCCGCGTCGCCACCGCCCGCAACGTCGAACCATCCGTTATCGAAGCTGCGCTTGCCGATGTGACGGAGCAGCCGATCTTGGGTATATTCGGGGAACCGCGCGTCAACGTGCTGCGCCTCAACCTAGCGCTGGACGAGGCCGCGCCTCTCGGAAACTGATATGGCTCGCCACACCGAAAAAGAGCGGCCCGATCCAACGGCCCTGTTGCAGCTTGCCGCGCGCGAAGGCCGTGGCAAGCTGACGGTGTTTCTCGGCGCCGCGCCCGGCGTCGGCAAGACCTACGCGATGCTGGAACGGGCCCGAGGGCTCAAGGCACAGGGCGTCGATGTGGTCATCGGCCTCGTCGAAACCCACGGCCGGGGCGAAACCGCCCGGCTGGCGGAAGGGCTTGAGACCCTGCCGCGCCAGGGGGAAGGCGACGCCTATGGCGAATTTGATCTCGACGCGGCCTTGGCCCGGCGACCGGCGCTGCTGATCGTCGATGAGTTGGCGCATTCCAACGCCCCCGGCTCGCGCCATCCCAAACGCCACCAAGACATTGCCGAGCTGATCCACGCTGGCATCAATGTGTGGACCGCGCTCAATATCCAGCACCTCGAAAGCCTGAGCGATCTGGTGGCACGGATCGCCGGCATTCCAGTGCGCGAGACGGTACCGGACATCGTGCTCAAGACCGCCGACGAGGTGATCCTGGTCGATCTGCCGCCGGCCGAGCTGATCGCGCGGCTCAACGAGGGCAAGGTCTACCTGCCCGATAATGCCGCACGGGCGCTGGATGGCTTCTTTAAACCCGCGACGCTCACGGCATTGCGCGAACTGGCCTTGCGCCGCGCCGCCGATCGGGTCGACGACCAGATGGTCGAGTTCCTACGCCAGAGTGCGGTGGAGGGCCCTTGGGCCACAGGTGAGCGACTGCTGGTCTGTGTAGGCCCCGATACCATGTCGGAAAAGGTGGTGCGCACCGCCAGCCGCCTTGCTTCGGGCCTCAACGCACGCTGGCTGGTGGTGTCGCTCAACCGTCCCGACGCCGCGCTGCCCAGCCCGGCCGATGCGGTACGGCTGGAAGAGGTGTTGCGCCTCGCCGAGCGTTTCGGCGCGGAGACCCGGCGTGAGTCCGCCAGCGATTTCGTCGACGCCATCCTGCGCATCGCGCGCCGCGAACACATCACCCAGATCGTCATCGGCCGCCCCACGACCACGCGCTGGCTGCGGCGCTCGCTGCCCGATGCGCTGCTGCGCCAGGCCGGCGAAATCGGCGTGCATGTGGTGCCCGGTGCAACCAGCAGTGCCGGCCGCAAGCCGCGCCGCCGGCTGACCCTGCCGGAATGGGCATTAACGCTTGGCTTACCGCTTGTCTCGGTTGGCGCGACGACAATCTTCGGGCTGGGCCTGACAGCTCTGGTGGCGCTGCAGAACCTCTCGATGCTGTATCTGGCCGCCGTGCTGGTGTCGGCGGTGATTGCGGGACGCGGTTCCGCTCTGGTGGCGGCGGCGCTGTCATTTGCCGCGTATAATTTCTTCTTCATCGAGCCCACCGGCGCACTGACGGTGGCACAGCCGCAGGAAGTGCTGTCGCTGGTCATCTTCGTCGCCGTGGCTTTTGCTGCCGGGCAGTTGGCGGCGCGGCTGCGCGAACAGGCCGACCTTTCCCGCCAGCAGGCACGGCAGAGCCAGGCGCTGCTCGATTTCTCGCGCAAACTCTCCGGCGCTCATGGGCAGGACAGCGTGTTCGACGCCATCGCCAGCCACCTGCACACCAGTCTCGGCCGCCCCGCCGTGGTGCTGGTGCCCGACGACAGCGGTGATCTCGACCCGGCCGCCGCGTGGCCGCCGGAACAGGCACTCGATGGCACCGAACTGACTGCCGCCCGTTGGGCCTTCGACAAGAAGGAGCCGGCCGGCTTTCTCACCGGCACCCTGCCGCAGGTGCGTTACTTGTTCCGCCCGATCATCGCTGCGCAGCGCATTCTGGGCGTTGCCGGCCTGGGCATGGGGCCCCGCGATGTGCCCTTGGCTGCGGACGAGGAGCGTACCCTGATTGCCCTGCTCGACCAGGCGGCCATTGCCATGGACCGCGCTCGTTTGAACCGGGAAAGCGCGATGGCCTCGGTGGCGCGCGAAGGCGAGAAGGTGCAAGCGGCGCTGCTGTCGTCGCTGTCGCATGACCTGCGCACACCGCTGGCCTCGATCACCGGCGCGGTAACCACGCTTCGGCAACTTGGTGAAAAGCTCCCCGTCGAAACCCGCGAAGACCTACTGCTGTCGATCGAGGAAGAGTCCGTCCGCCTCAACCGCTTCGTCGCCAATCTGTTCGACATGACCCGCATCGAGGCGGGCATGATGAAGGCCCGGCGCGAGGCTATCGATCTCAACACTGTGGTTGCCAGCAGCGTTGCTCGGGCCAAACGGCTGCATCCAGACCTCCTGATAGACATCAGCCTTGCGCCGAACCTGCCCAGCGCGCTGGGCGACGGCACGCTGCTCGAACAGGTGCTGTTCAACCTGCTCGACAACGCGCGCAAATATGGTGCCGCAGAGCAGCCGGTCTCGATCTTCGCCAAGGCCGAGGATGGGCACGCCACCATATCGGTCACCGACCAGGGCAAGGGCATTCCCGAAGCGGACCTCGAAAAGATTTTCGAAAAATTCTATCGTCGCGCCAAGAGTGATGGCCGCCCTGCCGGTACCGGCCTCGGGCTCTCTATTGCGCGCGGACTGATGACGGCGATGGGCGGCACCATCAAGGCGACCAGCCCCGCCGTCCGAAAGCGTGGTACACGCTTTACGCTGCGCCTGCCGCTGGCCACAAAGGAAGGATGATGCTGCAACGCATTCTGGTGGTCGACGACGAGCCGCAAATCCAGCGGTTCCTCAAACCGGCCTTGATCGCAGCAAGTTTTGATGTCGAGACCGCGGGCACCGCCGCCGAGGCAAAGCGTCTTGCCGCCACGCGCGCCCCGGCGCTGATCGTACTCGACCTCGGGCTGCCCGATGGCGACGGCAAGACGGTGATCGAGACGGTGCGCGCCTTTTCGTCGGTACCGATCATCGTGCTGTCGGCCCGTGACCAGGAGATAGAAAAGATCGCGGCGCTAGACTTGGGCGCCAATGATTATGTCGAGAAGCCCTTCGGTATCGGCGAGCTTCTGGCCCGCATCCGCGTTGCCCTGCGCCATGCCGAGCCCGGCCCGTCCAGGCTACAGCCACGTCAGTTCGGAAATATCACGCTCGACCACGAACACCGCCGCGTGCTGGTCGATAACCTGCAGGTTCACCTTACGCCCAAGGAATTCGATCTCTTCGAACTGCTGGCCGCCAATGCCAATAAGGTGGTTACCCACCGTCAAGCCTTGACCCAGATTTGGGGGCCTGCGCACCAGGATGATGCCCAATACCTGCGCGTCGTCATCGGCCAGCTCCGCGCCAAGCTGGAATTCGACGCTCGGAGCCCAAAACACCTGTTAAGTGAACCGGGCGTGGGTTACCGACTGATCGAGTGAGGAAATCGTCCGCGCTGGGTGTGAGCTTCGGCCTGGGGCGACTATGGTGACGCCAGCCGAAACAAGAAGTTGATTCATGTCCGCACTCGACACCCGCATTGCCGCCCAGATCGCCACCGAAGTCGCCGCCCGTCCCGAACAGGTGCGCGCCGCGGTGGAACTGCTCGACGGCGGGGCCACGGTGCCGTTTATCGCGCGCTACCGCAAGGAAGTGACGGGCGGCCTCGATGACACCCAACTCCGCCTGTTGGCCGAGCGGCTGACCTATCTGCGCGAGCTGGAATCGCGCCGCGCCGCCATCCTCAAATCTATCGATGAGCAGGGCAAGCTCACCAGCCCGCTGACCGCCTCGATCATGGGCGCCGCCACCAAGGCTGAACTCGAAGACCTCTATCTGCCGTTCAAGCCAAAGCGCCGCACCAAGGCCGAAATCGCCCGCGAACGCGGCCTGGGTCCGCTGGCCGAAGCCATCCTTGCCAATCGTGCCGCCGAGCCCGTGCTGCTGGCTGAAGGCTACATCACCGAAGAGGTTCCCGGGACCAAGGAAGCGCTTGAGGGCGCGCGCGACATCGTCATCGAAGGCCTGTCGGAAAATGCCACCCTGCTTGGCCGGCTCCGCAGCTACATGCGCGACAAAGCCGTGCTGAGCGCCAAGGTGCTCAAGGGCAAGGAAGAGGCGGGAGCCAAGTTTTCCGACTATTTCGCCCATTCCGAACGCTGGAACAAGGTCGCCGGCCACCGTGCCCTCGCCATGATGCGCGGTCGCGATGAGAACTTCCTCGGCCTCGAAATCGAGGTGGACGCCGACGTCACCGACGCGGTCAAGCCGGTGGAGCGCTTCGTCGCGGTGGCACTTAATGCTCAGGGCAATGGTGCGGGCGACAAATGGCTGCGCGAAGTGGCTGGTTGGGCCTGGCGCACGCGCCTGCGCGTTACGCTCTCAATCGACCTGATGGTCGAGCTGCGCGAGCGTGCTGAAGTCGAGGCCATCGCCGTGTTCGCCCGCAATCTCAAGGACCTGCTGCTGGCCGCTCCTGCCGGCGCGCACGCCACCATGGGGCTCGATCCCGGCATCCGCACGGGCGTCAAGGTCGCGGTGATCGACGCCACCGGCAAGGTGCTTGATACCGAAACCATCTACCCGTTTCAGCCACGCAACGACGTGATGGGCGCGCAGGCCGCCATCCAGGCGCTGATCAAGAAGCATGGCGTACAGCTGATCGCCATCGGCAACGGCACCGGCAGTCGCGAGACCGAAAAGCTGGTCGCCGACTTGATCGAACGCCTGCCTGCGCCCAAGCCGACCAAGGTCATCGTCTCGGAGGCCGGGGCGTCGGTGTATTCCGCCTCGGCGCTGGCCGCGGCGGAATTTCCCAATCTCGATGTATCCCTGCGGGGCGCCGTCTCCATCGCCCGCCGCCTGCAGGACCCGCTGGCCGAACTGGTCAAGATCGAGCCCAAGGCGATCGGCGTTGGCCAGTATCAGCACGATCTCGATCAATATCGCCTCGGCCGCTCGCTCGACGCCGTGGTCGAAGACGCCGTGAACGCCGTGGGCGTCGATCTCAACACCGCATCGGCCCCGCTGCTGGCGCGAGTCTCGGGCCTTGGCCCGTCGGTCGCCGAAGCCATCGTGACGCACCGCGACGCCAATGGCCCGTTCCGCTCCCGCAAGGCGTTGCTCGAAGTGCCGCGTCTTGGCCAGCGCACTTTCGAGCAAAGCGCCGGCTTCCTGCGCATCACTGGCGGCACCGAGCCACTCGACGCGTCCTCGGTGCATCCTGAAGCCTATGGTGTGGCCCGCAAGATCGTCGTCGCCTGCGGCCGCGATCTCCGCACCATCATGGGCGACAAGTCGGCCTTGTCGGGCCTCGATCCAAAGAGCTTCGTCGATGACCGCTTCGGCCTGCCGACGGTGCGTGACATCCTCGCCGAACTGGAAAAGCCCGGCCGCGACCCTCGCCCGGCTTTTAAGACCGCCACCTTTGCCGAGGGGGTCGATGACATCAAGCACCTCAGGCCCGGCATGGTGCTGGAAGGCACCGTCACCAACGTCGCCGCCTTTGGCGCCTTCGTCGACATCGGCGTGCACCAGGACGGGCTGGTGCATGTCTCGCAACTGGCCGACAATTTCGTCAAAGACCCGCACGAGGTGGTCAAGGCAGGCGATGTAGTCAAGGTTCGCGTTGTGGAAGTCGATGTGCCGCGCAAGCGCATCGGCCTGACCATGCGCAAGGAAATCGACACCGACGAGCCGCGCGAACGCCCGCGCGAGAAGCCGATGCGCGCCAACCAACGCCCACCACAGGAGGCGCCACGCAGCACTGGCTCGCTCGGCGATATGCTCAACGACGCCATGCGCAACAAGAAATAGCCTCCGCAGGCCAAGCCGTCCTAGGCCCGAGACATCTGCTGAGTTCTGGAATTTGGAACGGCATCGGCGCGGCGTCCGTTCTGCATGGAAATGGAGGATGGTATGGCAGCGCGCGCAGTCTGGACCGGTGTGATCAAGATCTCCGAGATCATTTGTCCGGTAAAAATGTATACTGCCGCAACGACCTCCGACCGCATCGCTCTGCATATGGTCAATCGAAAAACCGGCAACCGGCTTCGGCGCGTCTATGTGGACGACAAGACCGACAAACCGGTCGAAGCCGCTGACCAGGTCAAGGGGTATGAGACCCACGAAGGCTCATACGTCGTCCTGGAGCCCGAGGAGATCGCAGCGGCGGTCCCCAATAGCGACAAGAGCCTGACTGTCGACGCGTTCATCGCGTGCAATCGGATCGAACCGACCTACTTCGACAAGCCCTATTATCTCCTGCCGGCGTCTGACGCGACCGAGGACAGCTTCGCGTTGATCCGTGATGCGCTCCGCAATCAGAAGACTGCCGCTATCGCGCACACCGTCCTCTTCCGTCGCCTCCGTCCGGTCCTGATCCGGGCGCACCGGGACGGTCTCATCGCGACCACCCTCAATTTCGACTATGAGGTGCGGTCGTCGAAGGATGCTTTCAGCGGTATCAAAATGCGCAAAATCGAGCCGGAAATGCTCAAGCTGGCGCAGCATATCCTCAAGACCAAGGCCGGGAAGTTCGAGCCCGAAAAGTTCGACGATCGCTACGAGGAGGCGCTGGCCGACCTGGTGAAGGCGAAAATCGAAGGGCGCAAGGTTGTGCCGTTGCGTCGGCCCGAGCCGACCAAGTCGAACGATCTGCTGGAAGCTTTGCGGCTCAGTGCCGGTGGGGCCGAGGCCGCAAATGATGAGGCAGCGCCGAAAAAGGCCAGGGCGACAAGGAAGAAAAGCGCGGCTGCTACCAAGCCCGCTGCCGCCGCGCGTCGAAAGGCCAGCTAGCGGCGCGGCGTCTTTTTGGCCTCCGGCTTGCCTTCGAGGCTCTTCTTGAGCGCGGCCATGAGGTCGATGACATTGCTCTGGGGCTCACCGACCGCCTGATCTGCCTTCTGGGGCTTGGTCTTTCGCTTGGTCGACTGCTTGGATTTGATGATCTCGAGCAAACGGTCCTGGACCGGATCCTTCACCATCGTCTCAGACCACGTGGTCGTGCGGTCGGCAATGATTTCCTCGACCATGGAGAGCATTTTTGCGTCCGGCTTGTCGGCCTTGACGCTTTTCCAATATTCATTCTCATCGCGAACTTCGTCGCCAAAACGCAAGGTCCACAGGATGATGCCGTTATCCCAAGGCTGAAGCATTACCGCGCGTTCGCGGCCGCCCATTACCAGCCTGGATATACCCACTACGTCGGCCTCTGCCATGGCCTCGCGAATGACGGTGAATGCCTCTTCGCCGACCTCATCGGCTGGCACGACGAAGTAGGGACTGTCGTAGTAGACCCATTCGATCGTATCGGATTCGACAAACTCATCGATGTCGATTGTCCGCGCGCTCTCTAGCTGGACCGCGTCCAGGTCTTCTTCCTCGAGGATAACATAGTCGTCTTCCCCCTTTGCATAGGCTTTGGTCTGGTCATCGTCATCGACTGCCTTGCCGGATACCGCGTCGACATATTGCGTGTGAATGCGGTATCCGGTCTTGCGGTTCAGTGTGTGGAAACGAAGCTTCTCGCCCTGGGTGGTGGCCGGAGACAGCGTCACGGCGCAGGTCACCAGTGAAAGCTTGAGATAGCCTCTCCAATAGGGTCGAACCGCCATGACAAGCTCCTGCATTGATGGAACTCAAACGCCAGATGTGGCGCTCCGTTCCGTAGTTGCAGGCAGTGTGCGACGTGAGGTTAGTGAAGCACTATCCAGGTTGGCGCATGGTCGCTGGACTTGTCCCAGCCGCGGACATGGCGATCGACGCCTGCCGAGACCAACCGTTCGGCCACGTTCGGGGCCAGCAGCAGGTGGTCAATCCGCAGACCGGCGTCACGGCCATAGGCGTTGCGGAAATAGTCCCAGAACGTGTAAATGCGCTCGGCCGGGTGAAGCGAGCGGAGGGCGTCGGTCCAGCCCTGATCGACTAGAGCGCGATACGCCTGCCTGACCTCGGGCCGAAACAGCGCATCGTCCTGCCATCGCTCTGGCTTGTAGACGTCGAGGTCGGTGGGCATGACATTGTAGTCACCTGCCAGGATCACGGGTAGCCCGCTGTCGAAGAGTCCCTGAGCGTGCCTGGTAAGCCGCTCGAACCAATTCAGCTTGTAGTCGAACTTTGGACCTGGTGCAGGGTTGCCATTGGGCAGGTAGAGACAACCTATGATGATGCCGTCGACTGCCGCTTCCAGATACCGGCTGTGCAGGTCAAGGTCGTCTCCGGGCAGACCGCGCCGGGTTTCGACAGGGGTGGCACCCCGGACGAGGATCGCTACCCCGTTCCAGCTCTTTTGACCGAGCCAAATAGCGCCGTAGCCGGCCTGCTTGATCGCCGCCATGGGAAACCGCTCGTCCGGGGCTTTCAGTTCTTGCAGGCACACGACGTCCGGTTGTGCTTCCTCGAGCCAACGCAACAGAACAGGAAGCCGCCCGTTCACGCCGTTGACGTTGTAGGTAGCCACTTTCATCGGCGATGCCCTCGGTGGTCCTGATGACCTTTCAATGCGCCGGGTCAGTGTTCGATCCATTCGACCCAGGCGGAACCACCGTTGGGCCGCACCGTTTGTCAGGTGAGACTACTCACGGCAAACCACGCCAAACGTAAGGACGGACTGCTATGGCCAATTCTCCTTCTCTCGTCGCGCTGCTCGGACTGCTGGCAGTTGCCGGTTATCAGAACCGGGACCGAATTTCCGAAGCCCTCAAAGGTGTCCAAGGTGGAACCGGCGGGCAGGCACAGGGCGGCCTCGGCGGAATGCTGGGTGGCCTTGGTGACCTTTTCAATGGCAAGTCCAGCGGTGGCAATGTCCTGACCGGCGGGCTCAATGACCTCCTCGATAGTTTCCGCGGCAACGGCCAGATGGAAACCGCCGATTCCTGGACCACGCCGGGCGTCCCAACTCAGGGCCTCAAGGCGCATGACGTTGAAGCCGCCATCGGCAAGGATACTTTGACCCAGCTGGCAGCCACCACCGGGATTTCATATGACGACCTGCTGCAAAGACTATCGTCCAACATTCCCGACGCAGTGGATCGCCTCACCCCCGAAGGCCGCTTCCCGAAGACGGATGATGAAGCCCGCGACAGTCTGCTCCGCACCACGTAAGAGTGTGAGGCAACCGTCCTGTAGGTGTCGTCGCGCGCCGGGCTATCGCTCCATCGTGACGACGCCGCGCAGCAATTTTCCTTCGCGGAGCTTGTCGAAGCCGGCGTTGATGCTGGTGAGTGGCATGACTTCAGACAGCAGTTTTTCGACTGGCAGAATGCCGCGCTGATACATGCGCACGAAGCGGGGGATGTCGCGGGCCGGCACGCAAGAGCCTAGATAGCTGCCGCGCACGGTCTTCTCCTCAGCGACAAGGCTGACCGCTGGAATAGGGAATACTGCGGTCGGCGAAGGCAAGCCTCCCGTGGTTAGTTGGCCGCCGCGTCGGGCGATTTGGTAGCCCAGTTGCAAGGCATGAACTGAACCCGCCAGTTCGATGGCGTGATCGACGCCGCCATCCGTGGCTGCCTTAATCGCATCAGCGGCACCTTCGCTGCCGGCGATGAAGACGTCCGTGGCGCCCATGCTCAGCGCGAGGTCGAGTTTCTCGCGCGACAGGTCAACGGCGATGATCTGTTCGGCGCCCGCAGCGCGTGCTCCAAGCAAAGCGGCCATGCCGACGCCGCCAAGGCCGATGATGGCGACTTTGTCCCCGGGCGTAACCTTGGCGCCGTTAAACACCGCGCCAACTCCTGTGAGCACGGCGCAGCCAAACAGCGCCGCCTGCTCGAACGGCAACGACGAATCCACCCTGACCAGCGACTTGCGCGAGACCGTGGCGTATTCGGCGAAGGCCGAGACGCCGAGATGGTGATTGAGATCGTGCTCGTCTTCGCTCAGCCGGCGTTCGCCCGATAGCAACACGCCGGCGCCGTTTGCAGCAGCGCCCGGCACGCAGAGGGCAGGGCGCCCGTCCGAGCAGCACGGGCAACTGCCGCAACTGGGCACGAAGACAAACACCACATGGTCGCCTATCGCCAGGTCATCGACGCCCGGTCCAAGCGCCTCGACGACGCCGGCCGCCTCGTGACCCAAAACCATCGGCAGTGGCCGCGGCCGATTGCCGTCGATCACCGACAGGTCCGAGTGGCAGAGGCCTGCTGCCATCACTTTGACCAGCACTTCGCCTTGGCCGGGGCCGGCTAGATCGATCTCGGCGATGCGCAGCGGCTTCGACAGCGCATAGGGAGCTGGTAGACCAGACCGTTCGAGGATGGCAGCACGGATTTTCATTGCCGTCCTCGTTACCCTTTGGCCGTTTCGGCAGTCTTGAGATGAGTGGCCATGATGGTCCTCCTGCGCTTGTCGCGCCTTTGTTGTCGTCAGCCGATGTCGGATGCTTCGCGGCCGCGGGTAATCTGGGAAATGGTGACCGCCGCAATCAGCGCGCCGCCATTGAACACGTTGGTGACCCACAGCGGGATTCCGAGCATCGACAGCCCGGTAATGCCGGTCGCGAGAAAATATACCGCGACCAGGGTGCCCCATGGATTGAAGCGACCCGGCTGGATGGTGGTAGCGCCAAGGAATGCCGCAGCGAAGGCGGGCAACAGGAAGTTCAGGCCCGAATAGGGATCTGCCGAACCCAGAACACCCGCGTAGAGAATGCCTGCGCCCGACGCCAGCACGCCGGACATAACGAGGGCACCGACACGCACCTTGTTGACGGCAATGCCGTTGAGACGGGCGACCTCGCGGCCACGGCCGACGAACAGCAATTTGCGGCCAAGCGGGGTGTAGTCGAAAATGTACCACATCACCAAGGCGGCGGCCAAAGCGTAATAGAAGGCATAGGGAATGCCGAACAGGCGATAGCCCACGGCGGCCATGATCAGCCCGTTGTCGATGCCGCCGATGGTCGAGGAATTGGTCATCCACTGCACGAGGCCGCTCATCAGCGAGGTCGAGCCCAGCGTCACCACCAGCGATGGCACGCGGAAATAGATGATGAACAGCGCGTGGAACAGGCCCACCAGAACGCCCATGCCAAGCACGATCACCAGCACCAGGCCGATCGGCATCTGGTGCCAGACGTTGAGCACGCCAATGGTCGAGGCCGAAAGCGTCAGCGTGGCGCCGACCGAAAGGTCATAGTCGCCAGCGGTCAGCGGAATGATGATCGCCAGTGCCAGCAGCGCTGCCGGTGCATAGGAGGCGAACATAATCGAGAAATTGCCCCAGTTGAAAAACGCCCGAGGCATCACGGCGCTGAACAGGCCGATGATAATGACCCAGACCAGCAGCAGCGCGATGCGCTCGAACTGGCGCGCGTAGTTAACCGCGGGTTTGTCGGCGGGTTTGGTCGAGATCGTGTCGGTCATGGTGCAACCCGCGAGGTGAGGGGTGAAGTGGAGGCAGGCGCGGCGGTTGCGTAGCACGCTTCCGAAATGCCCTCCTTGGTCAGCGCGTCGCCAACAAGCTCGGTGCAGATGCAACCCTTGGAAAACACCAGCACGCGGTCACAGATTTCGGCCAGTTGCTCGGCTTCCGAACTGGCGCAGATCACCGACATGCCCTTGGCAGCGGCGGCGCGCAAAGCGGCAAATATCTGCTGGCGGGTGCCGACATCGACGCCCTGAGTGGGTTCGTCTAGCAACAACAGAAGCGGGGAGCGGTTCATCCAGCGGGCGATGAGCACCTTCTGGGCGTTGCCGCCCGACAGTGCCGAAAGCTTGAGGCCCGGATCGTTGGGACGCACTTCGAACGCCGCGCCAAGCGACTTGGCCTCGCGCACCATGGCCCGATTGCGCATGAAGCCGCCCTTGAAAAACCGGCTGACGTCGGGGAGGAACAGGTTGTCGGCGAGCGATGGGCCTCTGGATGTCTAGCCCTGTTCGGCGGCGGTCGGCACATCGGCCAGCTTGCCGGGCAGGCGTTCGTCCGAGAACACCGTGAGTAGCTTGAGCGGGGCGCCGCCATCGATGGCTGCCTGGCTGTCGCCCACATCGTTCATGCAGACGTCGACATGGCCGCCCTGGAGGGCCGTGGCGCAATCGCCGCCGCCTTCGAAGGCCACAAAGCGCATGGCCTTGTAGTCAATGCCCGCAGCCCGCGCCAGCAGCGCCGCCTTCATCCAGTCCTGGCTACCGATCGTGCCGCCGGCGCCGATGATGACCGAGGTCGGATCGGCCTTGATGGCAGCGACGAGGTCTTCGAGCGTGGTATAGTCGCCATCCTGCTGCGTGACCACCGCACCATAATCGGAGCCGACAACGGCG
>Ga0326735_1000062_pt1 | contig 20910 bp, 19 predicted proteins | sample 37_GP2_1092_FD_207945 | JGI IMG/M metagenome (GOLD analysis project Ga0326735, IMG submission 207945) | Glacier ice microbial communities from Ngari, Tibet, China - 37_GP2_109.2 | ecosystem: Environmental > Aquatic > Freshwater > Ice > Glacier | place: China: Ngari, Tibet | collected 2018-07-31
TAAGGATCCACTTGCCATCGACTGCAAAAAAGACGGCGTCGGCGCCGCGCGCGAAGTCGTCGCCTCGCAGTTCGGCATCGGCAAGTTGATCGGCAACGCCGTTGTCAGCGCGGGGCTGGGCTATTTCGTCGACCGCCGTTCGGGCGCGGGATTCGATTATCCCGCGACCTTGACGGTGATGATGCGGCCTTTGTCGGCCGCGCCCACAGCGGCGACGGAACAGGGCGCCAGCACCCCGGTTTATTAAAAACAGGGGGTGGGCCGGGCTTGCGCCATCAGACCCGGTTGATCAGGAAAGTCGTCAACAGCGGTACCGGACGCCCGGTCGCACCCTTGGCGCTGCCTGACTTCCAGGCGGTGCCGGCGATGTCGAGGTGGGCCCAGGTGTACTTGCGGGTGAAGTTTTCGAGGAAGCAGGCAGCGGTGGCGCTGCCGCCGCCCGGCGTGCCGATGTTGCCCAGGTCGGCGAAGTTCGACTTGAGCTGCTCGTTGTACGCTTCTTCGACCGGCAGGCGCCATGCGGTGTCGCCGGCTTGCTTGCCGGCGATGAGCAGTTCCGCGGCCAGCGCGTCGTGGGCGGCGTCGGCGCGGGTAAACAGGCCGCTGTTGTGGTGGCCGAGCGCGACGATGCAGGCGCCGGTCAGGGTAGCGATGTCGATCACCGCGGCCGGCTTGAAGCGCTCGCAATAGGTCAGCGCGTCGCACAGCACCAGGCGGCCTTCAGCGTCAGTGTTGAGCACCTCGATCGTGAGGCCGTTCATCGACGTGACGATGTCGCCCGGCTTGGTGGCGCGGCCCGACGGCATGTTCTCGCAGGCGGCGATCACGCCGATCACATTAAGCTTCAGGTCCAACTCGCCGATCGCGCGGAAGGTGCCCAGCACCGAGGCGGCGCCGCACATGTCGTACTTCATCTCATCCATAGCCGCACCCGGCTTGAGCGAAATGCCGCCGGTGTCGAAGGTGATGCCCTTGCCGACCAGGACCACCGGCGCGTCTTTCGACTTGCCGCCGTTGTGCTTGAGGACGATGAACTTCGGCGGCTCCTCGCTGCCGTTGGTGACCGACAGGAAGCTACCCATCTTGAGCGCTTCGAGCTGCTTGCGGTCGAGGACCTCGACGTCGAAATCGTAGTCCTTGGCGAGCTTTTTGGCTGTGTTGGCCAGGTAAGTCGGGGTGCAGACGTTGGCCGACAGGTTGCCCAGCTCTTTTGTGAGGTCCATGCCGTTGGCAATCGCCTGGGCCTCGGCCAGCGCGGTCTTGATGTGGTTGTCGACGGCGGCCGCTGCCAGCGTGACCTTGCGCACGCCGGCCGGGACCGGATCTTTCTTGCTCTTTTGGGCGTCGGTGCGAAATTCGCTCTCGTGGGCGGCGCAGACGACGGCGCGCACGGCCCACGCCAGGTCGCGTTGTTTCACGTCTTGCATCGGTAATGCGATAATGGCGTCGGCAGCGCCCAATTGCGAGAATGCCTTGAAGGTCGCGGCGACCGCCGTGGCGAAGCTTTTTTCGCTGATTGCTTCGTCGGCGCCGAGGCCAACGAGCAGCACGCGCGCCGCCTGGGCGCCACTGGCGCCGCGCAGCAGCAAGGTGGAGCCTGGTTTTCCGGTGATGTCTCCGGACTTGAGCGCAGCCGTGATTTCACCACCTTGATCGAAGGCTTTGGCGGCCTGCGACAGTTTTTTGTTTTCAAATACCGCAACTGCGACACAGCCAGTTTTGGCTGACGCGATGGTGTTTTTTGTGTCGAATGCTTTTATGCTAAAGTCCATTTGATTCTCCGTTTCGTTTGTGACGCGCTCTGCCTAACCTGTGATTATAACTTTCGAATGATCTTCCAACGCGCCCTTCGACGGGAACTGGCCAGTTCTGCCGGCGCCACCTTCACGGTGCTGTTTTCAATCCTTGTCACCTGGACCCTGATTACCATCCTCGGCCGCGCCGCCGGCGGCAAAGTAGCCTCCGGCGACGTCGTCGCGTTGCTGGTCTTTGCAGTGCTGAATTATCTGCCAACTATCCTGATCCTCACCAGCTTTATTTCGGTGCTGATGGTCGTCACGCGCAGCTACCGCGATTCCGAAATGGTGGTCTGGTTCGCCTCCGGCCAGTCGCTGGTGCGCTGGGTCTATCCGGTGCTCACGTTCGGGCTGCCGCTGGTGCTGGTGACCGGCGCCCTGAGCCTGTTCGCCAACCCTTGGGCCAACATGAAAAGCACGGAGTTCAAACAGCGCTTCGAGAAGCGCGAAGACCTCAAGCGCGTCTCGCCTGGCCAGTTCATGGAGTCGGTCTCCTCCAACCGGGTGTTTTTCGTCGAAGGCAGCGCCGTCGGCTCGAACGTGGTGCAGAACGTCTTCGTCAACACCGTCGAAAAGAACGGCAATACGGTGGTGGTGGCGAAAGAGGGCGTGATCGAGGCCGATCCCAAGGGTGGCCAGTTCCTGGTGCTGAAAAACGGCCGGCGCTACCAGGGGGTGCCGGGCCAGGCCGATTTCCAGTCGATGGAGTTTGAACGCTACAGCATGCGGGTGACCACCCGGGTGCCGGTGCTGGGCGCCGACATGCCGGTCGCCTCGCTGTCGACGGCGGCGCTGCTGGCCGCGCCGAACCGCTATGCGCTGGCCGAGCTGCTATGGCGCATCGCGTCGCCCATCATGTGCCTGGTGCTGCTGCTGCTGGCCATTCCGCTCGGCTTCGTCAATCCGCGCGCCGGCAGTTCGGCCAACCTGATTTTGGCGATGCTGATCTTCATCACCTACAGTAACCTGGTCAAGCTGACCGAAGCGAGCGTCAAGCAGGGCAATGCCGGCTTCGGCGCCGCCTGGTGGCCGCTGCACCTGCTGGTGGCGCTAGGCGTGCTGGCGTTGTTCGCCTGGCGCCTGAACGTCAATCACCGCTACCATCCGCTGGTGCTGCTGAACGGATTGAAACGGCGCCGCGCGTCGCGTGAGGCGATTGCCTGATGAAAATTCTTCAACGTTATTTCGCCGTCAATATCGCGCAGGCGGTATTTTTCGTGCTGGTCGCGCTGCTGTCGCTGACCGCCTTCATGGACCTGACGGGCGAGCTAGGGGCGGTCGGCCAGGGCGGCTACATGATCCAGCACGCTTTCCTGTATGTGCTGATGCTGCTGCCGGGGCACGTCTATGAAGTGATGCCGATGGCGGCGCTGATCGGCACCATCTTCACGATGGCCCAATTTGCCGCCAGCTCCGAGTTCACCATCATGCGCGCCTCGAGCATGTCGACCCGGATGGCGGCGTGGATGGTCTTCAGGGTCGCCATCGTGTTCGTGCTGATCACCTTCGTGTTCGGCGAACTGATCACGCCGCGCACGGCGCCGCTGGCCGAACGGCTCAAACTGAGCGCGAAAGGCACGGCCGTGTCGCAGGAATTCCGCTCGGGGATGTGGACCAAGGATATCGTACGCAGCGATGGCGTACGCGGGCCGGTGACCGGCTCGCGTTTCTTCAACGTGCGCCAGTTCCGCGCCGATGGCCAACTGGTGGGCGTGAACCTGTACGAGTTCGACACCAACTTCCGCCTGCGCTCCTTGATCACCGCCGCCAGTGCCACCTTCGAGGGCAACAATACGTGGCGGCTGGCCGACGTCACCGAAACGCTGTTTTCGAACAGCCGCGTGCTGCCGCCCCCCGGCCAGCAAGTGCCGAAGGGAGAACGGGTGCAGAACACGTTCGGCCAGGAGACCAGCGCGGTGGCGACGCGCAAGCTGGCGAGCATGGACCTGATCTCCGAAATCACGCCGAAAATCCTGTCGGTGTCGTCCTCCGACCCGGACCGCATGTCGGCCAACGAGCTGGCGGTGTACACCCGCCACCTGGCCGAAAACAAGCAGGGGGCCGACCGCTTCAAGATCGCGTTCTGGAAGAAGCTGATCGACCCGCTGGCCATTTTCGTACTCATGGCGCTGGCGCTGCCGTTCGCCTATCTGCACTCGCGCAGCGGCGGCATCAGCCTCAAGATTTTCATTGGCATTATGATTGGAGTGAGCTTTATGTTGATCAATACGCTGTTCTCGCATCTCGGCCTGCTCTCGACCTGGCCGCCGTTCTTCACCGCAATCGCCCCCAGCCTGCTGTTCCTGGCGCTGGCGCTGGGCGCATTGTGGTGGGTGGAGCGGCACTGATGGGCACGCGCGCGCTGGTCCTTTTCGCGCACGGCGCCCGTGCAGCCTCGTGGGCAACGCCGTTCGAACGCTTGCGCGACCTCACGGCGGCGCGGTTGCCGCAAGTGCCGGTCTCACTGGCCTTTCTCGAACTGATGGAGCCGCGCCTGCCGGCCGAGGTGGCGCAGCTGGCGTCCGGCGGTGTCGACGACATTACCGTGGTGCCGGTTTTCCTGGGCCAGGGCGGCCATCTGCTGCGCGACCTGCCGTTACTGGTGGCGCAGCTGAAGATCGATCATCCGGGTGTTGCCATCAAGGTCGTCGGCGCGGTGGGCGAAGACCCGGCGGTATTGGATGCGATGACCGCGTACTGTGTAGCTTCGCTGACGTGATGCTCAGAGCCTGCGCGGCGCTGCCGGCGGCAGCAGCGACAGCAGGCCCTTCATCGCATACACGACGATCAGCGTGCCGGCCAGGTCGCCGACGAACATGACGACGAAGCCGTGCAGCAGGTCGCCGCTGTCGCCATGCACGGCGAACCAGACGTGATGCAGCAGCGGGCTGGCGACCGAATACAGCACAATGCACACAAGCAGCCGGGCAGGCGACAGGTTGGTGAGCGAAGCGCGCAAGCCGAACGCCTGCTGCGCGAGGCGGTTGGCGATCCAGGGCGCGGCCGCGGCCAGCACGCCGCCCATGAAGGAGCGCAGGTAATCGTCCGGGAAAAAATAGAAGAAGCACACCAGCCATGAAATGAGCAGCAAGCCGAGCGCGCCGGCGTTACCGAACAACAGCACGCACAGCAGGCGCATGCCGGCCGGCAGATAGATCCAGTTGATGCCGGGGACGAATTCGAGCCTGGTGAACAGCCATTCGTTTACCGCGATCGTGGTCACGAAAGCGAGCATGGTGGCGCCAACCATGGCGGCCTGAAAGCGCAAGTGCTTCATAAAGGCATCGCTTCATATAGGTTAGAATTACGTTAAATATCACACAGCTGGCGACCGGCCAATTTGAAATCAATGACAAAGTCACTTGTACGGCCTGCCGACATCTACCTGCGCTTCCTGCAACTTGCCGAAGCGCTCCGGGGCCTGCCCTCGTTGCCGGTACTCGATCCGCTTGAAGAGCGCATCCTTGCATTTGTTGCGGTCAATGCGCAAGCACGGGATCGGCTGTCGGTACGCGACATGATGGCGAAAGCCGAATTCGGCTCGCCGGCGACGGTCCACAGCCGCCTCAAGTCGATGCGCGAAAAAGGCTGGCTGATGCTGGCCGATACCGACGACACACGCCGCAAGCAGGTCGAACTGACACAGGCGGCGCTGCTGCATTTCGATAAGCTGTCGACCTGCCTGGTGAATGCCGCCAGGGGATAAGTATCCCGACGTACCGATTCAGGCGGTTTTAACTACCTTGGAGCCCGTCGCGCCATCTGCCGCCTGGTACTCGCGCAGCGCGAGGGCGTTGCCCAGCATCACCAGCACCGGGCCATGCGCCTCGCCCAAGCCGTGCGCCAGCGTGGCTAAGCTCAGGCGCAGGATGCGCTGGTCCGGCCGGCTGCAGTTTTCCACCACGATGACCGGCGTGTCGGCGCCGCGGCCCTGCTCGAGCAGGCGCTGCGCGGTAGTGACCGCTTCGCGCCCGCCCATGTACTGCACCAGCGTATCGGTGTCGGGCACCTGGACCTGGCCGGCATGCTCGGGCGCGGTGCTGGAAGTGAAGAATGCCACGCTGCGCGCCACGCCGCGGCGGGTCAGCGGCTGTTTGGCCGCCGCCGCCGCCGCCAGCGCGGTGGTGATGCCGGGCACTACCTCAACGTCGACGCCGGCTTGTTCCAACGCGCGCAGTTCTTCATCGGCACGGCCGAACAGCATCGGGTCGCCGCCCTTCAGGCGCACCACCACGGCGTACTTGTGCGCGCAGTCGAGCATCTGCTTGTTGATGAAGGCCTGCGCGGTCGACAGCCTGCCGCAGCGTTTTCCGACCGCGATCTTGACGGCCTGCGGGCACAGTTCGAGCATTTCGGCTGTCACCAGCGCGTCGTGCAGCACGACGTCGGCTTGCGCGAGCAGCCGCGCGCCGCGCAACGTGACCAGGTCCTGGGCGCCGGGACCGGCCCCTACCAGATAGACTTTTCCAAATACTGACATCATGAGCGCCCGTTACGTCTCCAGCCGGATCATCCCGGCGGCGACCGTCTGGTGCGTCACTTCATCGATCAAGATAAAAGCGCCGGTGGCACGGATGTCGTCGTAGGCATCGGCCGCCAGCGGCTGCTGCACCGTCAGCGCAATGCGGGCAATGTCGTTGAGCTTGAGTCCCTCGGCCGGGTGGCGCAGCTGGGTATTGATGTCGAGCAGCGTGTCGACCTTGGTCACCTTGGCGCCGGTTTGCCGGGTGCCGTGCTTGATCCAGTACTTGCGGCGCAGGTCGAGCGGTTCGTCCGCCATCCAGCAGACATCGGCGACGACGTTTTTCAGCAGGGTGGCCGGCTTATCGGCGCCGGCCAGCAGATCGCCGCGCGAAATGTCGAGGTGCTCGTCCAGCAGCAAGGTGACCGACTGGCCGGCCACGGCCGACGCGTGCGAACCTTCCAGCGTGACGATGTCCTTGACGGTGGCGCGCTGGCCGGACGGCTGCACCACCAGATGATCGCCGACGCTGACCTTGCCCGCTTCGATGCGGCCCATGTAGCCGCGGAAGTCGTTGGCCTGGTGGCCGTTGTGGCGCGCCACCAGCTGCACCGGAAAGCGGAACGGCGCGTGGTGCGACTGGTCGTACACCGACAGCGATTCGAGCAGTTCGATCAGGGTCGGACCCTGGTACCACGCCATGTTCGCGCTCGGCTCGACGACGTTGTCGCCCGACAGCGCCGACAGCGGGATCGGCGTGATGTCCTTCAAGCCCAGCGTGGCGGCGAACTCGCGGTACGCCTTGACGATGCGCTCGTACACCACCTGGTCGTAGCCGACCAGGTCCATCTTGTTGACGGCGACGACGATGTGTTGGATTTTCAGCAGGTGTGCAATGGTCGAGTGGCGCTTGGTCTGGATCAGCAGCTCAACGTCACCATCGCCGCCGTCTTCGCTCAGCTTGACCTTCGAGACGTCGACCAGGATGATCACTGCGTCAGCGGTCGAAGCGCCGGTCACCATGTTGCGGGTGTACTGCTCGTGGCCCGGGGTGTCGGCGATAATGAATTTGCGCTTGGGCGTGGCGAAGTAGCGGTAGGCGACGTCGATCGTGATGCCTTGCTCGCGTTCGGCCTCGAGGCCGTCGGTCAGCAGCGACAGGTCAACCGCGTCGCCGATGGTGCGCTTGTGCTTCGAGCGCGACATCGCGTCGAGCTGGTCGGCGAAGATGCCTTTGCTGTCGAACAGCAGGCGGCCGATCAGGGTGCTCTTGCCGTCGTCGACCGAACCGGCGGTGATGAAGCGCAGCAGGCTTGATGCGGCGTCGGGCTGCTCGCCAGCCGGGTTTTCGATCATTGGGTTCATCAGAAGTATCCTGCTTTCTTGCGTTTTTCCATCGACGCTTCGGACGTTTGGTCGTCCATCCGGGTAGCGCCGCGTTCGGTGATCTGGGTGATGGCCGTTTCGGCGATGATCGCTTCGACGGTCGATGCGTTCGACGCCACCGGGCAGGTGCACGAAATGTCGCCGACAGTGCGAAAGCGTACTACCTGGGTTTCGACGGTCTCGCCGTCGAACGCCGGCGTCAGGTCGGTCAGCGGCACCAGCAAGCCGTTGCGTGGAATGACCTGGCGCTCGTGGGCGAAGTAGATCGGCGGCAGTTCGAGTTTTTCGCGCTGGATGTAGAGCCAGACGTCAAGCTCGGTCCAGTTCGAGATCGGAAACACGCGCATGTTTTCGCCCGGGTGGACGCGCGTATTGTACAAGTCCCACAGTTCCGGGCGCTGGGCTTTCGGGTCCCATTGACCGAATTCGTCGCGGAACGAAAAGATGCGTTCCTTGGCGCGGGCCTTTTCTTCGTCGCGGCGGGCGCCGCCGATACAGGCGTCGAATTTGTGCTCGGCGATCGTCTCGAGTAACGTCACGGCCTGCGCTGAGTTGCGCGAGTCGGTGGCGGGATGACGCAGCCGTACGGTGCCGCGCCGGATCGACTCTTCGACCGAGCCGACGATCAGGCGCTCGCCGAGTTCGGCCGCGCGCTTGTCGCGGAAGGTCATCACTTCGGCGAAATTGTGGCCGGTGTCGATGTGCACCAGCGGGAACGGGAATTTACCCGGGCGGAAGGCTTTTTCGGCCAGGCGCAGCAGCACCACCGAATCTTTTCCACCCGAAAACAGCAGCGCGGGGTTGGCGCATTCGGCCGCCACTTCGCGCATGATGTGAATCGCCTCCGATTCGAGGGCGTCGAGGTGGCGCGCGTTCATGACGTCGCTCAGCTTGGTGTCAGCGGCGGGCAGGGTATCGCGCAGTGTGTCGCGCAGTGTATCGTTATCGTTGTTCATTGGTCGTGCCTTGTCGTGTGGCCAGGTGGTGACTTACGTAGCCACGGATTTAATGCGAATCAGTTTGCCGTCGACCATGTGCAGGCCGCATTCCTTGGAGTCGGGGTTTTCCCACCACCAGCGCCCGGCGCGCACGTCCTCGCCAGGCTGCACGGCGCGGGTGCATGGTGCGCAGCCGATCGACGGGAACCCCTGGTCGTGCAAGGCGTTGTACGGCACGTCGTTGGCGCGGATGTAGTTCCAGACGTCTTCCTCGGACCAGGCGGCCAGCGGATTGAACTTGGTCATGCCGTGGGCGGCGTCGATCTCCTCGACCGCCAGCTCGGCGCGGGTAGTCGATTGGGAGCGGCGCTGGCCGGTGACCCAGGCGCGGTTGCCGGCCAGGGCGCGCCCGAGCGGCTCGACCTTGCGGATGCCACAGCACGCAAGGCGCATCTCGACGCTGTCGTAGAACGCGTTCAGGCCGTTTTGAGCGACATACGCGTCGACCGCCTGGGCATTCGGCCGGTACAGCGCGATGGCGTAGCCGTAGCGCGCCTCGACGGCGTCGACCACGGCCAGCGTTTCCGGATGCAGGCGGCCGGTATCGAGCGAAAAAATCCCGATCGGCAGGCGGGCCTTCAAAATCAGGTCGGTCAGTACCATGTCTTCGGCGGCCAGGCTCGAAGCGAAGACAGCGGGCGAAAAATCGCGGGCGATGCGCGCAAGCGTCGCTTCGGTCGCGCCAATCAGAGAATCTATTTCATTCATGTGTGTTCCTCAGATGCCGTAGCCGACGTCGCTGCTCTCAACACGCACATCACGTTCGTGGCGGCGGAACAGGGGCAGGTCCTGATCGACCGAGGCTTGGTAGGTTTCGGTAAACACCGTCAAACCCTTGAGGGCGTCATGGATGTCGCGATCCGGGCGCGGCGCATACGCGTCGAAGCCGACCCGGTGCATCGAAAACAGCTGGTCGCGCAGGACGTCGCCGATGGCGCGCAGTTCGCCCCGGTAGCCGAGCCGCTTGCGCAAATTGTAGGCGATCGAGTAGCCGCGGCCGTCGGTAAATTTCGGGAAGTCGACGGCGATGACGGCAAATTTTTCCAGGTCGGCTTGCAGCGTCTCAGGCCGTTCGTCGGCGCCGATCCAGACGCCGATCTGGGCACGGGCGGCCAGCGACTCGCGCTGGGCCAGCCATGTCGCCAGCGGCACGATGATTTTGCCTTCGGGGACGATAGCCGTTTCCGCCGCTTCGTCTTCCTCGAGTCTGAGTACGCTCCAGTCGTCGGCGACGACTTCACGGCCTTTGATGACCTGGTGGTGGGTTTCAAGCATAGTGGTCTTCTCCAACCAGGTTGTTGGCCACGATCGGCGTGGCGTACACGTGTTCCTTGAACGGCGAAATACCCAAGCGCTGGGCGGTGTCGACGAAGCGCTCGTCCTCGAAGCGCTCGCGCACGTAGACCTGCAGCAGGCGGTCGATCACTTCCGGCATTTGCAGCGCCGAGAAACTTGGCCCGATGATCTTGCCGATGGCTGCCGCATTGCCCTGGGCGCCGCCGATCGAGACCTGGTACCACTCGCTGCCGTCCTTGTCGACCCCTAATATGCCGATCGAGCCGACGTGGTGGTGGCCGCAGGCGTTGATGCAGCCGGAAATATTGAGCTCGATGTCGCCGATGTCATGCTGGAAATCGAGGTTGTCGAAGCGCTCGGCAATCGCCGCGGCGATCGGCAGCGACTTGGCGTTGGCCAGCGAACAGAAGTCGCCGCCCGGGCAGCAAATCATGTCGGTCAACAGGCCGATGTTCGGCGTCGCCAGGCCATGCGCCTTGGCTTCCTGCCACAGCGCGAACAGCCGGCTTTGCGGCACGTCGGCCAGCACGATATTCTGCTCGTGGGTGACGCGCAGTTCGCCGAAGCTGTAGCGGTCGGCCAGGTCGGCCATGAAGTCCATCTGGGTGGCGGTGGCGTCGCCCGGCGGCACGCCGGTTTTTTTCAGCGACAGCACGACAGCGGCGTAACCCGGCTGTTTGTGGGCCATGAGGTTACGCCGCAGCCAGTTGGCGAAGGCCTTGTTGTCTTCGTTGCCGGCGGCCGGGTCGAGGTTCGGCAGCGTCTCGTACGCTGGCGGCGTGAAGTAGGCGCTCACGCGCGTCATCTCTTCCTGCGTCAGCGTCTCGGCATTGTCTTTCAGGTCGGCCCATTCGGCTTCGACCTGGCGCGTAAATTCTTCGACGCCGAGCGCCTTGAGCAAGATCTTGATGCGCGCCTTGTACTTGTTGTCGCGTCGGCCGTACTGGTTATAGACGCGCATCACCGCTTCCGTGTAGGTCAGCAGATGCTGCCACGGCAGGAAGTCGCGGATCACGCTGCCCAAAATCGGGGTGCGGCCCATGCCGCCGCCGGCCATGAACGTAAAGCCGACTTCGCCGGCCTCGTTGCGCACCACCGTCAGGCCGATGTCGTGCACGGCGATCGCGGCGCGGTCCTGTTCGGCACCGTTGACGGCGACCTTGAACTTGCGCGGCAGGGCGATGAATTCGGGGTGGAAGGTGCTCCACTGGCGCAGCAACTCACAAAACGGCCGCGGATCGATGATTTCATCGTGGGCAACGCCGGCGAACGGGTCGGACGTGGTGTTGCGGATGCAGTTGCCCGACGTCTGGATGGCGTGCATTTCGACCGACGCCAGTTCGGCCAGGATGTCGGGCGTCTGCTCGAGTTCGACCCAGTTGAACTGGATGTTCTGGCGCGTCGTGAAGTGGCCGTAGCCGCGGTCGTACTTGCGCGCGATATGGGCGAACATGCGCATCTGGCTTGAAGACAGCAAACCATACGGCACGGCGATGCGCAGCATGTAGGCGTGGCGCTGCATGTACAGGCCGTTCTGCAGACGCAGCGGCACGAATTCGGCTTCGCTCAGTTCGTCGCTCAGGCGGCGCTGCACCTGGTCGCGGTACTGGGCGATGCGTTCGCGCACGATGAGGTGATCATATTGGTCGTAACGATACATGGTTCGGTCCTAAAAGCGGGTGGTGCGGGGCGGGAGGCGTGACATTACCCCAAATTGGCCCCAATAGTAATAAACTCTCTCTATATTCCAAACTACCGAGAATTTATTTGCTTATATTCGTATGGAGCATAAGCATTCTTATAAAATGCGCTTGCACCATGCAGACAGCATAAACCGACTTCATAAAAGACATCGATGAACCTTCACCAATTGCGCTTCGTGCGCGAAGCCGTACGTCAGAACTATAACCTGACCGATGCCGCCAAGGCATTGTTTACGTCGCAGCCAGGCGTGTCGAAAGCCATCATCGAGCTGGAAGATGAGCTGGGCGTCGACATCTTCACCCGGCACGGCAAGCGCATCCGCGGCCTCACCGAGCCGGGCCGGCTGGTACTCGGCTCGGTCGAACTGATCATGCAGGAGATCGACAGCCTCAAGCGCATCGGCAAGGAATACGCGGCCCAGGACAGCGGCAGCTTCACCATCGCCACCACCCACACCCAGGCGCGTTACATCTTGCCGAAGGTGGTGCAGGCTTTCATGCTGAAATTTCCGAAAGTACGCTTGTCCCTCTTGCAAGGCAATCCGCGCCAGATTGCCGAGATGGTCAAAGGCGACCAGGCCGACCTGGCCATTGCCACCGAGTCGATCGCCGGCATCGATGGCTTGATCACCTTGCCGTGCTATCAATGGGAACACGCGGTGGTGGTGGCGCCCGACCATCCGCTGCTCAAATCGAAGGCGGTGTCGCTGGAAGAAATTGCTTCCTATCCGCTGATTACCTACGACACCGCGTTTGCCGGCCGCAACAAGATCGACCATGCTTTCGGCCTGCGCGGCCTCAAGCCCGACGTGCTGCTCGAAGCGATCGACGCCGACGTCATCAAGACTTATGTCGAACTTGGCATGGGCATTGGTATCATAGCGGGCATGGCGTTCGATCCGGAGCGCGACAAGAACCTGCGGGCAATCCCGGTCGGCCACCTGTTCGGCATGAACGTGTCGCGCGTGGCGGTCAAGCAGGGCGCCTACTTGCGCAGTTATATTTACACTTTCATCGAGCTGCTGGCGCCGGCCCTGAACCGCAAGATGGTCGAGTCGGCCATGAGCGGGGCGAAAGAAACCTACGAGCTGTAACGCACCTCAGCAATAACGTTTGAACAAGAAAATCATGATCACCGAACAATCTGCACAGTTTTACGCCAAGAGCGCCGCCAACCACGACCGGGTCTACGACAAGCCGGAGCGCCAGCACGACCTGGCCGAAATGCGTCGCCACGTCGCCGAGGCGCTGCGCGGCCACGTCGTGCTCGAACTGGCCTGCGGCACCGGCTACTGGACCGAGGTCATCGCCGCGAGCGCCGATTCGGTTGTCGCCACCGACATCAATGCCGAGATGATCGCGCTGGCCAGGCTGCGCGCGCTGCCGGCGGACAAGGTGCAGTTGCGCATCGCCGACGCGTGTAAGCTGCCCGACGATATCGGCAGCTACACGGCGATTTTCATCGGCGCGTGGTGGTCGCACGTCAAGCGCGAGCAGCAGGAGAAATTTCTTGCGCACTTGCGCGCCAGGGTCGGCGACGCGGTGCTGGTATTGCTCGACGATGCATACGTCGAGGGCAGCAGCGACACCGTCGCGCGTACGGACCTGGAAGGCAACACCTACCAAATCCGCGTCACCGCCGACGGCGAACGCTACGAAATCCCGAAAACCTATCCGTCCGACAGCGCGCTGCGCAAGAAGATGGCATCCATGGTGCGTGAAATCAAGATCGTGCGGCTCGAGTACTACTGGATGCTGACCTGCCGGCTCAAATAAACGGGAAAGAGAACCAAAAAGCCGGGGCCAGGCCGACCGGCCTGGCCCCGGCTTTTGCAGGGCAGTTACTTAAAACTACAGTTGCGCTTAAAAAGAGTGGCGCACGCCGACGGTCAGTGCGCGAGGGTCGGCGCCCGGCGCGGCCGTCGGTGGCGTGACGTTGGTGCCCGCAGCATTCAAGCCGAATACGCCCAGGTTGTTGTTGTCCATTGACGCGTACGAAGCGTATACGTTGGTGCGTTTCGACAAAGTGTAGCTGTAAGCGAGCGTAAAGGCATTGCCCTTGGCGCCGTTTTGCGTCTTGTTTTGCTGCAGGTTGACGAACGCCTTGCCCGGGCCGAATGCCATCGATGCGCCGAGGTTGGCTTGCTCGAACTTGTTGTTCGGACCGGTCTGGTCGCCAACCATGTAATTGCCGCGCAATTCCAGGTCGCCGACCTTGTAGCCGGCGCCGATGGCATATTCCTTGTCGTCGCCGGTCGCCAGGCGCGTCAGCTCATGGTAGCCGCCACCGATGTAGAACGGGCCGTTGGCATACTCGAGCGCAACGCCTTTCAGGTTGCCCGACGCGCCGCTCACTGCTTCGCCGGCGCTGTAGGCGGCGAGGCCGGTAAATCCGCTCACCGCGGCGCTCTTGTAGTTGACCGAGTTGCTGATGCGGCGTGTCAGGCGGTTGGCGTTGAACACGCTCAGGTTGCTGCCGTAGAAGCCCTGGCCGAGGATGTCGCTGGCGGCGCCTACCGCGGCGATCGGGGTGTACTCGCGCCCGACGGTGACGGTGCCGAACGCGCCTTGCAGGCCGACCACGGAACGGCGGCCGAACAGGGCGGTGTCGCCGGCGCCGGTGTCGATTGCGTAGCCGGCTTCGATATTGAACATCGCCTTCAAACCGTTGCCGAGGTCTTCCGTGCCGCGAAAGCCGAAGCGGCTGCTCGACTGGTTGCCCGAGTTGATCCGTGTCACGCTTTTGGCGCCGGGCGCACCGGTGTCCTCGCGCGAGACGGCGGCATCGGCGACGCCGTAGATGGTGACGTTCGATTGGGCTGACGCGAGCAGAGGTACGGAAGCGAACATGGCCAGGGCGAGACGTTTGAATTGCATGGGGGGTTCTCCAAGAAATGCCACAAGATTGAGGCTGATCGACCAGAATCTTATCGAGCAAATATGTCGTCCCGATGACATGTTGGATTTATGACACAAAATTTACTTGCAGAATTTTTGCAACTTCGCTGTTTCAGGCCGCTCCTGGCGCGCCGGCACGCCTGGGCAGCGGCAGCACGATGTCGATGCGGGTGCCGGGCGGCTCGTCCGAGTTGATGGTAATGGCGCCACCCATCGCCCAGACCCGCTCGCGCATTCCCACCAGTCCCAGCGACTGGGCTTTTTCCAGGTCTCCGGCGGCGATGCCGCGGCCATTGTCGCGCACCGTCAGCAGCACTTCGCCATTGCTGCGGTAAAGCGTGATGGTGACGGTGCTGGCGCCGGCGTGGCGGGCGATGTTGGTCAGCGCTTCCTGCACGATGCGGAAAATCGCCGTGCTGGCGCTGTCGTCGAGCACCAGTTCACCCTCGTCCGCGTACAACAGGCAGGCAATGCTGTAGCGCTGGACGAAATCGTCGCGCAAGCCTTGCAATGCAAAGTACAGGCCGCCCTCGTCGAGCGAGCGCGGCCGCAGGTTGGTGGCGATCCGGCGCAGCGACTGGATGGCGGTAAGCAGGTTCTGCTCCATGCCCTGTATCAGGCGGGTACTGTCCTGGCCGGCCTTGTTTTGCTGCAGCAGCGCCAAATCCATCCGCAACGCCGCCAGCAGCTGGCCGAGGTCGTCATGCAGTTCGCGTGCGATGTGGGTGCGCTCCTCTTCGCGGATGGTTTGCAGCGCGGCCGACAATTGCCGCAGTTGCGCATGCGAGCGGGTCAGCTTTTCCTGGACCCGGTGGCGCCCGCTGACGTCGCGCAGGATGATGGTGTGGATCGGGGCGCCGTTGTCCTGCATGGTCGACACCGAGCCTTCCAGTGGAAACGCTTCACCGTCGGCGCGGATGCCGCTGACGGCGTAGTCGGTGGCGCGCCGGCCGACTCGGCCGGTGTCGCCGAAAAACGCAGCGGCGCCGTCGCCGGTGATCGGCTCGGGGGTGAGGAAGCGGCGCAGCGCGCTTCCTTGCATGTCGTCGACGTTGGTGCCGAACATCGCCGCCGCCGATGGATTGGCCATGACGATGATGTTGTCGTCGTTGGCGGAAATGATGGCTTCGCTGGCGTGCTGGATAATGACGTCGGCGTGCTCATGCAGGGCGCGCTGGCGCGCCGGCCAGCGCGCCAGCGCGTAGCCGCCGGCCAGGCCCAAGGCCAGGCCCAGCGGACCCGGGAGCAGCAACAGCGACCTGGTCATTCGATTCATTGCGCCCCCGCCGTGATCGGCGCGCCGATGCACACCCGGCGACTACCTTAAGGCGCGCATTGGCAACAAGGCTTGCGGCGGCGCAAACAGCGGCCAGCGAAGAGAAAATCGCCGTCGCCGCTCTCACATCTGCTTGAACAGGTGCAAGAAACTGCGGCTCACTTCGAGCTTGTCCGGTTTGCCTTTGATGAGCACCAGGTGGCGGCCGCGGATGTCGCGGGTGACGCCTTCGATGGCATTGACGTTGACCAGGGTGGCGCGGTGAATCTGCCAGAACAGCGCCGGGTCCAGTTCTTCGGCCAGGTCGCGTACCGGTTTGCGGATCAGCGCCTCGAAGCGCTCGGTCTGCACGCAGGTGTATTTTTCGTCGGAACGAAAAAACAGGATGTCCTCGACCGGGATCATGCGCAAATCCTGGCCAATGCTGGCCTGGATCCACTGCAGGTAGGCCGCTTTGGGCGCGGCCATTTTCTGTGCCAGCTGCGACAGCATCTGGGTGACGCTGTCGTTGACGTTCACCGCATTGGCCTCCTTCGGCTTGGCCAGCCGCTCCTTCAGGCGCGCCACCGTCACCTGCAGCCGCTCCGGCTCGGGCGGCTTGAGCACATAATCGACCGCGCCGCGCTCGAACGCCTCGACGGCATACTGATCGTAGGCCGTCACGAACACGATATTGCTTTGCCCGCCGATCTGGCGCGCCGCTTCCATGCCGGTGGTGCCGGGCATGCGGATGTCGAGGAAGGTCAGGTCGGGATGCAGCTGGGCCACCAGCGCGACCGCCTCTTCGCCGTTCTTGGCCTCGCCGACGATCTCCAGTTCCGGCCACGCCTCGAAAAGGCGCATGCGAAGCTGGTCGCGCATCAGTCTTTCGTCGTCGGCAATAATTGCTGTTGGCATAGTCAAGTCGGCTGGAAGATATAAAAGTGCCAATTATTCAACGAATCGGCGGTTTAATCAAGCGCCTGGCCTGCTTCGACAACTGCTATGTTGACAGCTGATATGGCACTTCGATAGTGGCAATGACGCCGCTGGGCGAATTGGCGGCGATCTGCAGCTGGCCTTTGTCGCCGTGCAGCAGTTTGAGGCGCTCGCGGATGGTCGGTAGGCCCAGGCCCGTACCGTCGCTCGGCACCACGCCGAAGCCGGCGCCGTCGTCGGCGACGATGACGCGCAGCTTGTTGCCGGCCACTTCGGCAACGATCTTCAGGGTCCCGCCCTCCGGCTTGCATTCGAGGCCATGCTTGATGGCGTTTTCGACCATCGACTGCAGCATCATCGGCGGGAAGGCGGCCGAGCGCAGCTGTTCCGGCACCTGCAGCTCGACCGTCAGCCGCTCTTCCATGCGCATCTTGAGCAGGTTCAGGTAAGCCTTGACCATGTCGACTTCGCGCCCGAGGTTGGTGACGACGACGTTGTCGCGCATCTGCGGCAGCACCGCGCGCAGGTATTGGATCAGGCTGCTCTGCATGGCGGAGGCGCGCGGCGGGTCGACCTGGATCAGGTACTCGACCGAAGCGAGCGTGTTGAACAAAAAGTGCGGCTCGACCTGGGCCTGCATCATCTGCATCTTCGCTTCCGACAACTGGCGCTGCATCGATTCGCGCTCGACCGCGGCGTTGGCGGTCTGGGTCTGGGCTTCGGCCCGCTTCTTGCCGCCGACCAGGGCCTTGGTGGCGAACAAGCCCAGCACCAGCAAGGTGACGAAGCTCTTGAACCAGGTCGACGCCTGCTTGTGATAGCGCGTCACTTTCGCTTCGGCCGCCTCGTTCACCGCCATTTCGATCGCGTTCGACAGTTCTTCGCCGATCTGCGGCGGCAGGGCGATGTGGACTTCGTTGGGGTTGTCGGCGCCCGGCTCCGGCGGCTTCGGTGGGGCCGGCACGGCTGTACCGCTGGACTCGGCCGGTTCGGCCGGCTCGGCGACGACGGCGGCGCCGCGCCTGGGTTTGGGGCGGGGATTGAAACGAATGCCGCTGTCGTCGATCAGGATGTTGCTTTCTTCCTTCTTGTTCGGCTTCTTGTCGGAGCGTTCGACGATTTCCTCGCCGCCCCCAGAAAACAGCTCATCCTGCAAAATCTTGCCGGCGATCAGGGCCAGTGCCGCGAACAGGAAAAACTTCCACCACGACAGCTGGCTGACCCAGGTGGCCGTGGCGTCGAAAATACGGTGCAGCCAGCCGAGGACGATGGCGATCGATTGCGGAGAGGTGCGCCGTGCTTGCATGGGTAGTCCGTATGAGTCAAAAATCAATGCAATCGGCGAGTGTACCCGCTGGCACCGCCCGGTGCGAAAATAATCCGGCGAGCCGGCGAAAGCACTGTTGGGAAGATGCAACTTTAGGCCGGGGACGGCGTTGCTGCCAGCCGTTTGCGACAGACTGCAAGATCGGCGGCGTGGAATGCATGGTCCGGCGCTGTCCTGCCGCCGGACAGCGGCCAGGGAGGATTTACGCGCTGCTGGTGGCGGCAAGCAATAATTGCTCGGCAGCTTCGGCGCTGAGAGGCTCCTTAAAATACCGCCCCTGCATTTCGTCACACAAGTTCGTCCTGAGGAAATCCATCTGGGCCCGCGTTTCGACGCACTCGGCAACCACCGTCAGGTTCAGGTTGTGGCCGATGTCGATCAGGCATTTTGCCATCGGCCCGCGGCGCGTCTGCGGCGAAATCTGGTGCACCGCGGCTTTGCCCAGCTTGACGTGCGACAGCGGCAGCTTTTGCAGGTAGTTCAGGTCCGACATGCCGTCGCCGAAGGCATCGACCGAGCGCAGTACGCCCAGTTCGCTCAATTGCCCGAGCACCTCGGCGCCCAGCAGCTGATTGCGTCCCAGGTCTTCTTCATGCACTTCGACTTGCAGGTTCGACGGCGCCAGCTCGAAACGGTCCAGCACTTCGGACAGGTACTGGACGTAGCGCGGCTTGCTGTATTCGCGCTGCGACACGTTGATCGACACCGGCATATTGGCGAAGCCTGCCTGCGCCAGGCGCCCGATGAACGCGCAGGTGTGCTCCAGCACGAGCTCGCCGAACGGCACGATCATGCCGTTTTCCTCGGCCTCGGGCAGGAAGGAGGCCGGCAGCAACAGGCCTTGCTCGGCATGATTCCAGCGCAACAGCGCCTCGAAACCCATGATGCGCCCGTTGCGCAGGCAGATTTTCGGCTGGAACATCAAAAACAATTCCTGGTTTTCGACGGCGCGGCGCATGCTGTCCTCGAAGCGCAGTTTGGCCTCGCTGGTGGTTTTCATGTCGGACGAGAAAAAGTGGACATCGTTCTTCTTGGTGGCCTTGGCGTGGTACATGGCGGCGTCGGCTGCCCGCACCAGGTCGAACGCGGTGTTGCCGTCGTGAGGATAGACGGCTACGCCGATAGCGGCGCCGACCTCGACCGCGGTATGGTTGATCACCACCGGCCGGCTCATGCACTGGCGCAGCCGCTGGACCATGCGCAAGGTAAACCGCAACGATGGCTGGTTGACCAGCACCAGCACGAACTCGTCGCCCGACAGGCGGGCCACGGTGTCGCTCTCGCGCACCGACGACAGCAGCCGCTTGGCCACCGAAGTAAGCACTTCGTCACCGGCCTCGTGACCGAGGGTGTCGTTGATTTTCTTGAAGCCGTTCAGGTCCATCATTACCGTCGCCACTAGCGACTTGTTGCGCTGGGCCATGTGGATGGCCTGTTCGAGCCGGTCCCACAGCAAGGTACGGTTGGCCAGGCCGGTGAGGGCGTCGTGGTTGACTTCGTGCTCGAGATGGGCGGTGCGCTGCTTGAGCACGGTGACGTCGTTGATGACGCCGATGAAATGGGTGACCCGGCCTTTCTCGTCGGCGACCGGCGTGACGGTCAGGTCGTTCCAGAACAGTTCGCCGTTCTTGCGCTGATTGCGGAAACTGACGTTGATCTCGCGGCGCTCATCGATGGCGCGGCGCAGCAGCGCGCGCGCTTCGAGGTCCATGCCGGGCGCGGCCATGAAGCGCGAGTCGCGCCCGACCGCTTCTTCGAGGCGGTAACCGGTAATGCGCTCGAACGCCGGGTTGACGTACTCGATCGGATTGTCGTGGCCGCCGCAGCGGGTGATCAGGATCGCGTTGCTGGCTGCGTGCAAGGCGCGTTCGCGCAGGCGCAGTTGCTGTTCCTGCTGGTGGCGCAGCGAAATGTCGAGTCCCATGCCGCACAGGTAAAATTTTCCGTTGGATTCGATACGGGCGCCGGTCAGCAGGTAGGGCGTGCCATGGCCGTCCTTGTCGATCAGGTTGGCTTCGACGAAGACCTGGTCGCCGCGCTCGAACACCTGGCGGATATTTTCGTCGATCTTGGGTTTTTCGGTTACGTCGAACAAATCGAGTGCCTGGGCTGTGAGCATTTCTTCGGCGGTGTAACCAGTGACCGCCTCGAGGGTCTTATTCCACAGCACGAAAGTAGCGTCGTCGCGCAGCACGTAAAAGGTGCCGGGCAGGACGTTGATGACCGTGCGCAGGTGCATGCTGCCGATCTGCGCGCTTTCCGAGCCATCTTGGAGGTTTGAAAAAATCGCGACGCAGCCGCTGAAATGGCCGTCGGCGTCGGCTTGCGGCAAGAGCGTAAGATCGGCCTCAAGCGCGGCCGCCGAATCGGCCCGCGGCACCCCCGCGGGCCGGGCGAACTCGACCTTCAGTTGCAGCGCCTCGCCAGCCTGCTGCAGCGAAGGCCAGCGCAGCGCCACCTCGACGGCGCCGGCATCGCTCAGCAAGACACCGATCGGGTGATTCAAAATAAAGGTCGCCTGGATGCCGAAGAGCGCTTCGCAGCCGGCATTCCAGGTGACGATGGCGGCATTTTGATCGACCAGACACGCAGCATGGGAGGTCGGTTCGCTGACTGGCATGGAGCTCTCGGTGAAAATGATTCAATTTTATTTTTGGTACAACTTTCCCATAATTGGACCGCTTCCACTTGTGGTTGGTTCGCGTTTTTCTTTGTTGCCTTATTTTTTTGTAACTATTCAGCCGCACTAAACCCCGCAATTAGCAGTTGTAAACAATGCTGGTTTGCCGCATCATCCCGCCATGCCACCGAAGCCGCCCCGTCCCGATTTGACTCAACTGTCCGATACCG
>Ga0326735_1000063_pt1 | contig 20903 bp, 17 predicted proteins | sample 37_GP2_1092_FD_207945 | JGI IMG/M metagenome (GOLD analysis project Ga0326735, IMG submission 207945) | Glacier ice microbial communities from Ngari, Tibet, China - 37_GP2_109.2 | ecosystem: Environmental > Aquatic > Freshwater > Ice > Glacier | place: China: Ngari, Tibet | collected 2018-07-31
TACTCGTGCTGGGGCCGTTGCTGGCCCGGTTCGGCGAGGCCAAGGTCTCGCTGCCGGGCGGCTGCGCGATCGGTTCGCGCCCGGTCGACCAGCACATCAAGGGCTTGCAGGCGCTGGGCGCCGAGATCACGGTTGAAGGCGGCTACATCTACGCGAAGGCCAGGAAGCTCAAGGGCGCGCGCATCGTGACCGACATGATCACCGTGACCGGCACCGAGAACCTGCTGATGGCGGCCGCGCTGGCCGACGGCGAAACGATACTGGAAAACGCCGCGCGCGAACCGGAAGTGACCGACCTGGCCAACTTGCTGGTGGCGATGGGCGCGAAGATCGACGGCATCGGCAGCGGTTGCCTGGTGATCCAGGGCGTGCCCGCATTGCACGGCGCGCGCCACGCGGTGATCGCCGACCGCATCGAGACCGGCACTTTCCTGTGCGCGGTGGCGGCGTGCGGCGGCGACATCACGTTGAAAAACACCCGCATCGACATCCTCGACGCAGCGCTCGACAAGCTGCGCGCGATGGGCTTGACAATGACGTTCGGCTCCGACTGGATCCGCGCGCAAATGTCGTCGCGCCCGAGTCCGGTGAACTTTCGCACCACCGAATATCCGGGTTTTCCGACCGACATGCAAGCGCAGTTCATGGCCGTCAACAGCATTGCCAACGGCGCCAGCCGCGTGACCGAAACGATTTTTGAAAACCGTTTCATGCATGTGCAGGAAATGAACCGCCTGGGCGCATCGATACAGATCGAAGGCAATACCGCGATTATCGAGGGCGTTGCGTGCCTGCGCGGCGCGCCGGTGATGGCGACCGACCTGCGCGCCTCGGCCTCGCTGGTGATCGCCGCGCTGGCCGCCGAAGGCGAAACGCTGATCGATCGGATTTACCATCTGGACCGCGGTTACGACCGGATGGAAGTGAAGTTGTCAAAGGTCGGCGCCCATGTGCAGCGCATCAGCTAAGGAAATCAAGATGAGTGGATTGAATGGAGCACACGGATCGAATCGATTTGACAGCAGCGCCAGCGGGGAGTTGATCCTGGCGCTGTCGAAGGGGCGCATTTTCGACGATACGCTGCCGCTGCTGGAAGCGGCCGGCATCATCGTCACCGAAGATCCGGAAACATCGCGCAAGCTGATCCTGGCGACCAACGACCCGCATGTGCGCGTCATCATCGTGCGCGCCTCCGACGTGCCGACCTACGTGCAGTACGGCGCGGCCGACTTCGGCGTGGCCGGCAAGGATGTGTTGCTGGAACACGGCGGCGAGGGGCTGTACCAGCCGATCGACCTGAACATTGCCCAATGCCGCATGTCGGTCGCGGTGCAGGCCGGCTTCGACTACGAGAAGGCGGTGCGCCAGGGCGCGCGGCTGCGCGTGGCCACCAAGTTCGTGCAAACCGCGCGCGAGCATTTCGCCTCCAAGGGCGTGCACGTCGACCTGATCAAGCTGTATGGCTCGATGGAGCTGGCGCCGCTGGTGGGCTTGTCCGACGTGATCGTCGACCTGGTCAGCACCGGCAATACGCTGCGCGCCAACAACCTGGTCGAGGTCGAGGAAATCATGCAGATTTCGTCGCGCCTGGTGGTCAACCAGGCTGCGCTGAAGCTCAAGCGCGAGCGGCTGCAGCCGATCATCGAAGCGTTCGAGCGCGCATCGCAACGTCAAAGTTAAAAAACCAGAGGATTCCCCATGCCGATACAGATAGCCAAGCTTGATTCTTGCCAGCCCGACTTCAAGCCGGCGCTGGCCGCGCTGCTTGCGTTCGAGGCCGGCGCCGATGCCGCCATCGACGCGGCCGTTGTCGCCATCCTGGCCGACGTCAGGCTGCGCGGCGATGCTGCGGTGCTGGAATGCACCAACCGTTACGACCGGATTCCCGCTGGCGGCGCCGTCAGCATGATGGACCTTGAAATCGCGCAGCCGCAGTTGCAAGCGGCACTGGACGGCTTGCCGGTCGCCCAGCGCGATGCCCTGTTCGTGGCCGCTGAGCGCATCCGCGTGTTCCACGAGCGCCAGAAGGACGAGTTGCAAGGCTTCACCTACGTCGAACCGGACGGCACGCTGCTGGGGCAAAAGATCACGCCGCTGGACCGGGTCGGCATCTACGTGCCGGGCGGCAAAGCGGCTTATCCTTCGTCGGTGCTGATGAATGCGATTCCGGCCCACGTGGCCGGTGTCAAAGAGATCATCATGGTGGTGCCGACGCCCGATGGCGTGCGCAACCCGCTGGTGCTGGCGGCGGCGGCGATCGCCGGCGTCACGCGCGTGATCACGATCGGCGGCGCGCAAGCGGTCGGCGCGCTCGCTTATGGCACGCAAACGATCGGCGCGGTCGACAAGATCGTCGGCCCGGGCAACGCCTATGTGGCCGAGGCCAAGCGCCGCGTGTTCGGCATCGTCGGCATCGACATGATCGCCGGACCGTCCGAGATCCTGATCCTGTGCGACGGCAGCACCGATCCGGACTGGGTCGCAATGGATCTGTTTTCGCAAGCCGAGCACGATGAACTGGCGCAGGCCATCCTGCTGTGCCCGGATGCGGACTATATCGCCAGGGTCGAGGCCAGCATCAACCGGCTGCTGCCGACGATGCCGCGCGCCGAGACGATCCGCGCGTCGCTGACCGGGCGCGGCGCGCTGATCAAGGTCGCCGACATGGCCGAGGCGTGCGCGATCGCCAACGATATCGCCGCCGAGCATCTGGAAATCTCGGCCGAGCACCCGCAGCAATGGGCCGACCTGATCCGCCACGCCGGCGCGATGTTCCTCGGACGCTATTCGTCGGAAGCGCTGGGCGACTATTGCTGCGGTCCAAATCACGTGCTGCCGACCTCGCGCACCGCGCGCTTTTCATCGCCGCTGGGCGTCTACGATTTCCAGAAGCGCTCGTCGATCATCCATGTCAGCCGTGCCGGCGCGCAAACGCTGGGCAAGATTGCGGCCGAACTCGCTTATGGCGAAGGCTTGCAAGCCCATGCGCGCAGCGCGCAGTTGCGCCTCGATCCGTTGCCGTGAGTGTTGATGCGCGTGTCGACGCCGGTGATGGGGGCGCTCAACCCTGGGTCGACAACATCCATTGCGAGGATGCGCTGGCAGGCCTGGCGCGCATTCCCGATGCCTCGATCGACCTGATCCTGACCGATCCGCCGTACAACCTGGGCAAGGATTACGGCAATGGATCGGACCAGCAATCGGTGGCCGAGTACTTGCGCTGGACCGAAGCGTGGATAGACGCCGCGCTGCCCAAGCTGAAGCCGAACGGCAGCCTGTACATTTTTCTGACCTGGCGCTTTTCGCCGGAAATTTTCGTGATGCTGAAGCAGCGCATGACGATGATGAATGAAATCATCTGGGACCGGCGCGTGCCGTCGATGGGCGGCAGCGTGCGCAGCTATTCGTCGGTGCACGATACGGCGGGGTTTTTCGTCAATCGCAAGGATTATTATTTCGATCTCGATGCGGTGCGCATTGCCTACGATGCGGCGACCAAGAAGGCACGTTCGCGCTCGATCTTCGTCGGTGCCAAGTGGCTGGAAGTGGGCTACAACCCGAAGGATTTGTGGAGCGTGGCGCGCCTGCACCGGGAGCATCCGGAGCGCGCCGATCACCCGACCCAGAAACCGCTTGAAATCATCGAGCGCATGATCAAGGCGTCGTGCCCTGCGGGCGGCGTCGTGCTCGACCTGTTCATGGGCAGCGGCACCACCGCCGTCGCGGCCAAACGCTGCGGGCGGCACTATGTCGGCTTCGAACTCAATCCGGCTTATTGCGAGGTGATCGCGGCGCGCCTGCTGGCGCTCGACGACCCGGACCAGCCTTACGTGCGGCCCAAGGTCAAGAAGGCGCCGCGCGCGCCGAAAACACCGGCAGCAACGACCGATGGCGGTATCTGACAACATGTTGTTTAATTGTATTACTGGAGAACCATGGCTTTCATCGATAACCTGATCGGCAACACGATACGCGCCGACGTGCAGCAAGTCGGCAGCTACCACGTGTCCGACTCCGACGGCTACCTGAAGCTGGACGCAATGGAAAACCCGTATCGCTTGCCGCAAGCGTTGCGCAGCGAACTGGGCCAATTGATGGCCGAACTGATGCTGAACCGTTATCCGGATGCGTCGTATGGCGCGCTAAAGGCCAAGATTTGCGCCACGCTGGGCGTGCCGGGCGGCTTTGACGTGATGCTGGGCAACGGTTCCGACGAATTGATTTCGATCATCGCCAGCGCCTGCGCGCGGCAACAGCGGCGCGCCGTGATGCTGGCGCCGGTGCCGGCCTTCGTGATGTACGCGCGCTCGGCCCAGTTCGCCGGCATGGACTTCGTCGGCGTGCCCTTGAGGCCCGACTTCACGCTGGACTTGCCGGCGATGCTGGCGGCGATCGCGCTGCACCAGCCGACGGTGGTGTTCCTGGCTTACCCGAACAATCCGACCGGCAATTTGTTCGACGCCGGCGACATGGTGCACATCATCAACGCGCTGGGCGAGCGCGGCATCGTCGTCGTCGATGAAGCGTACGAGCCGTTCGCGCAGCACAGCTTCATGGCGCGCCTGCCCGAATTTCCCAATCTGGTCGTGATGCGCACGCTGTCCAAGCTGGGGCTGGCCGGGATCCGGCTCGGCTACATGGCGGGGGCACCCGCGTTGCTGGCACAGTTCGACAAGGTCCGCCCGCCGTACAATGTCAATATGCTGACCGAGGCCGCAGCCTTGTTCGCGCTCGACCATGTCGATGTGCTCAACTTGCAGGCGGCGGCGTTGAACGCCGCGCGCGGCGAGTTGGCGGCCAGGCTGGCCGGTTTGCCCGGCGTCCAGGTGTTTCCATCGGCCGCCAATTTCCTGCTGATCCGGGTGCCGGACGCCGGCGCCGTCCATGCAAAACTGCTGGCACTAAGGGTCTTGGTCAAGAATATGAGTAAAATGGATAGTGTGCTGAACAATTGCTTGCGCATCACCGTCAGCACGCCCGAAGAGAATGCCCAGTTTTTCGATGCCATCGATGCCTCGCTGCGCTAGCTTGACAGCCGGATCGTTGCAACATCGCACCATCGCTGAATAACATGATTGCAACATCGTCACCCCACCATTGCCAGAGCAGCTTATGAACCGCACAGCAGAAATCACGCGCAGCACCAACGAGACGCAAATTCGCGTCGCGATCAATCTCGACGGCACCGGCTTGCAAAAGCTGAACACCGGCGTGCCCTTCCTCGACCATATGCTCGACCAGATCGCGCGCCACGGCTTGATCGATCTGGACATCGAAGCCCACGGCGACTTGCATATCGACGCCCACCACACGGTGGAAGACGTCGGCATCACGCTCGGCATGGCGGTGGCCAAGGCCATCGGCGACAAGAAAGGCATACGCCGCTACGGCCATGCCTACGTGCCGCTGGACGAGGCGCTGTCGCGCGTGGTGCTCGATTTTTCGGGCCGCCCGGGCCTGGAATACCACGTACCGTTCACCCGCTCGATGATCGGCGGCTTCGACGTCGACCTGGCCCACGAATTCTTCCAGGGCTTCGTCAACCATGCGCTGGTGTCGCTGCATATCGACAACCTGCGCGGCGTGAATGCGCATCACCAGTGCGAAACAGTGTTCAAGGCGTTCGGCCGCGCGCTGCGCATGGCCGCCGAGCTCGATGCGCGCGCTGCGGGCACGATTCCGTCGACCAAAGGCTGCCTGTAAAGGTGCCGGGCCAGTTTCACAGTGATAGGCATTATGAATAAAATTGTAGTGGTGGATTACGGCATGGGCAATCTGCGCTCGGTCGCGCAAGCGCTGCGCGCCGTCGCGCCGGAAGCCGATGTGAGGATATCGGGCGTGGCGGCCGATGTGGCGAACGCCGACCGGATCGTGTTGCCGGGCCAGGGTGCGATGCCGGACTGCATGCGCAGCCTGCGCGCTTCAAACGTGCTCGACGCGTTGCTGCGCGCGGCCGAAAGCAAGCCCCTGATGGGCGTGTGCATCGGCGAGCAAATGCTGTTCGAGCGCAGCGAGGAGGGCGACAGCGCCGGCCTGGGCTTGTTGCCGGGCAAGGTCGTGCGCTTCCAGCTCGATGGCCAGTTGCAGCAAGATGGTTCGCGCTTCAAGGTGCCGCAGATGGGCTGGAACCAGGTGCGGCAAACGGCGCCGCACGTGTTGTGGGAAGGCATCGCCGACGACGCTTATTTCTATTTCGTGCACAGCTATTACGCGCAGCCGGAACTGGCCGCGCACACGGTGGGCACGAGCGTCTACGGCGCGCCGTTTTCCTGTGCGGTGGCGCGGGACAATCTCTTCGCCACCCAGTTCCACCCTGAAAAAAGCGCTGCGGCAGGCTTGCAGCTGTATAAAAATTTCGTTCACTGGCAACCATAGGCTTGCCAGCTGGACCGTCGCCAACCGATTACTTACTCTGAACCAATCCGACCATGCTGCTCATTCCTGCCATCGACCTGAAAGACGGTCACTGTGTACGCCTGAAACAAGGCGACATGGAACTCGCCACTGTATTTTCGAAGAACCCCGCCGACATGGCGCTGCACTGGCTGAAGGCTGGCGCACGCCGCTTGCATCTGGTCGACCTGAACGGCGCCTTCGCCGGCAAGCCGAAGAATGAAGCGGCGGTCAAGGCGATCCTGCAAGTTGTCCAGCAATTCGCGCTCGAGCATGGCATCGATGAAATTCCGGTGCAACTGGGCGGCGGCATCCGCGACCTCGACACCATCGAGCGCTACCTGGACGCCGGCATCAGCTACGTCATCATCGGCACCGCCGCGGTCAAGAGCCCGGGTTTCGTGCAGGATGCGTGCAGCGCCTTTCCGGGCCATATCATCGTCGGCCTCGACGCCAAGGATGGCAAGGTCGCCACCGATGGCTGGAGCAAGATGTCGGGCCATGAAGTGATCGACCTGGCCAAGAAATTCGAAACTTATGGCGTCGAATCGATCATTTACACCGACATCGGACGCGACGGCATGATGGGCGGCGTCAACATCGAGGCCACCGTCAAGCTCGCGCAAGCGGTCAGGATGCCGGTCATCGCGTCCGGCGGCGTGCACGTGATCGGCGATGTCGAGGCGCTGTGCGCGGTGCAAGGCGAGGGCATCGAAGCGGTCATCTGCGGCCGCTCGATCTACGAAGGCACGCTGGACCTGGCGTCGGCCCAGTTGCGGGCTGACGCATTGACGCAAGCCGCGTCGCACTGAGGATACCCATGCTGGCAAAACGCATCATTCCCTGCCTGGACGTGACCAACGGCCGCGTCGTCAAGGGCATCAATTTCACCGAGTTGCGTGACGCCGGCGACCCGGTCGAGATCGCGCGCCGCTACGATGAGCAGGGCGCCGACGAGCTGACCTTTCTCGACATCACCGCGTCCAGCGACAAGCGCGACCTGATTTTGCACATCATCGAAGCCGTCGCTTCGCAAGTGTTCATTCCGCTGACGGTGGGCGGGGGCGTGCGCGTAGTCGAAGACGTGCGCCGCCTGCTCAATGCCGGCGCCGACAAGGTCAGCATGAACACGTCGGCCGTGACCAACCCGCAACTGGTGTTCGATGCGTCGCAAAAGCATGGCGCGCAGTGCATCGTGGTGGCGATCGACGCCAAGCGCAGCGCGCCGGGCGCATGGCAAGTGTATACGCACGGCGGACGCACTGCGACCGGCCTCGATGCGGTTGCCTGGGCGCAAAAGATGGAAAGCCTGGGCGCCGGGGAAATCCTGTTGACCAGCATGGACCGGGACGGCACCAAGATCGGTTTCGACCTGGATTTGACGCGCGCGGTGTCAAGCGCCGTCGGCATTCCCGTGATCGCCTCGGGCGGCGTGGGCAGCCTGCAAGACCTGGCCGACGGCATCAAACTGGGGCGCGCCGATGCGGTATTGGCCGCCAGTATTTTCCACTATGGCCACCATACGGTGCAGGAAGCCAAGCGCTTCATGGCGCAGCAAGGCATTCCGATGCGGCTGGCTTGAATATGAATTTGAAATGAGCATGAAGCTGAGATGACGACTGAAACCGACAAAGAACCAACGATTAACCGAAACAGCAACGCCAGCGCATGGCTGAACAAGGTCAAATGGGATGAACAGGGCCTGGTGCCGGTGATCGCGCAGGAAGCACAGAGCAATGACGTGCTGATGTTCGCGTGGATGAACCGCACTGCGCTGGCCATGACGGTCGAGCTGGGCGAGGCAGTCTACTGGAGCCGTTCGCGCAAGAAACTGTGGCACAAGGGCGAGGAATCCGGCAATATCCAGAAGGTGCTGGAAATACGCATCGATTGCGACCAGGATGTGGTGCTGCTCAAGATCGAGCAAACCGGCGGCGTCGCTTGCCATACCGGACGCCGCTCGTGCTTTTTCCAGAAGCTGGACCCGCTGCTGGGCTGGCAAGTGACCGAGCCGGTCTTGATGGACCCGGCAGCGATGTATGCCGACGCTTCAAAAACGGACGCTGCCAGAATGCCATCGTCGACCATAGGATTGAAAAAATGAGCGATATAGACGTCAACAACAAGGTCGACCAGGTGGATGTTTTGGGCCGGCTGGCCGAAATCATCGAATCGCGCAAGCCGGCCAATGGCGGCGACCCGGCTACATCGTATGTGGCGCGCCTGTTCGCCAAGGGCGACGATGCGATCCTGAAAAAAATCGGCGAAGAAGCGACCGAAACCGTGATGGCGGCGAAAGATGCGCGCCATGACGGCGCATCGTCGAAAGTGCTGTACGAGTGCGCCGACCTGTGGTTCCACTCGTTGATCATGCTGGCGCAGTTCGATCTGACGCCGCAGCAAGTGCTGGACGAACTGGCGCGGCGCGAGGGCTTGTCGGGACTGGAAGAAAAGGCGGCGCGTAAGGATGTGCTGCGCGACCATGATGAATCGAACAAACGCTAACATCGGAAGCGTCATGCTAAACTGTCTTTTCTGCAAAATTGCCGCCAAACAAATTCCCTCGTCGGTCGTCTATGAGGACGACGATTTGCTTGCGTTCAAGGATATCAACCCGGCGGCGCCGGTGCACCTGCTGGTGATCCCGAAGCAGCACATCGCGACGTTGTCCGGCTGCGACGACCGCCACACTGCGATCCTCGGAAAAATGCTGGCGCTGGTGCCGAAGCTGGCGCTCGAGTTCGGCTGCGCCGTGACCAATGACGCCGACGGCACGCCTGGCGGCGGTTACAAGACGCTGATCAACAGCGGTCCCGACGGCGGGCAAGAGGTTTACCATTTGCACCTGCACCTGTATGGCGGCCCGCGGCCATGGCGCAGCCTGGGCTGAAGGCTGCCAAGTAACAAACGGCATGACAGCAGCATGACAGGGCCGCATCGCATATACTGTCACTGAGTGTAGCAACCGTTTTTTGTGGCGCGTGCGCCCGACAAGGAGAAAATCATGGGTTCATTTAGTATTTGGCACTGGCTGATCGTTCTGGTAGTGGTAATGCTGGTGTTCGGCACCAAGAAAATCGGCAACATGGGCGCCGACATTGGCAAGGCCGTCAAGGGCTTCAAGGATGGCATCAAGGGCGACGAAGACAAGCCCGTGGCACCAGTTCCAGTTGCACCGTCGCAAGTGGCCGCCGACAAGAGCGCAATCGATGTCGAAGTGAAAGAGAAAAACAAAAGCTGATGCCGGGCGGCACAGCGCCGCCAAGCATGAGGCTTTGACACTATGATCGATCTCGGTCTCTCCAAACTCGCCATCATCGGCGTCGTCGCACTGATCGTCATCGGTCCCGAAAAGCTGCCGAAGGTGGCCCGTATGGTCGGTTCGCTGTACGGCCGCGCACAGCGTTACCTGAATCAAGTCAAATCCGAAGTGAGTCGCGAAATCGAGCTCGAGGAATTGAAAAAAATCCAGCAGGAAGTGCAGAACGCTGCCCACTCGATCAAAAGCGAGGTCGAGAATTCGGTCGCGCAAAACCTGTCCGAGATCGAAAACGACTGGCGCAGCGAGCCGCTGGCGGCAGCCACGCCGCAACACCTGTCGCGCAAGGCGCGCGAATTCCGGCGCAAGAAGCTATTGCGCAGTTCCGCCATTCCGGCCTGGTACAAGCAGCGCCACGGCGGCAAGATGCATGTGATGTCGGGCGCCGCCCGCGTCGCAAAGTACCGTCCAGGCGCCAAATCCCACAGTTCGTTCTACTGATTCGCCTTTATGACAATCAAAGCTCCAGGCGAAGAGACCTTCATCTCCCATTTGATCGAATTGCGCAACCGCCTGGTCAAGGCTTCGATCGGCATCGCGTTGATGTGCGCGCTGCTGATGGCGTGGCCGGGCCCGTCGCGCATCTACGACATCATCGCGATGCCGATGATTGCGGCGTTGCCGGTCGGCTCGAAAATGATCGCCACCGGCGTCATTTCTCCGTTCCTGGTGCCGATGAAGGTGACCTTGGTGATCGCCTTCCTGCTGGCCTTGCCGTGGGTGCTGTACCAGTTGTGGGCCTTCGTCGCTCCGGGCTTGTATGCGCACGAGAAGCGACTAATCGCGCCGCTGGTGATCTCGTCGTCGCTGCTGTTCATGAGCGGCGTCGCTTTCTGTTATTTTTTCGTATTCGGCCGCGTCTTCAAGTTCATCAGCGAATTTTCGCCCAGTTCGATCGCGGTCACGCCGGACATCGAAAATTATCTCGACTTCGTGCTGTCGATGTGCATGGCCTTCGGCGCCACGTTCGAAGTGCCGGTGGTGGTGGTGATCCTGGTGCGCATGGGTATCGTTAGCGTCGCCAAGCTCAAGGAAGTGCGTCCGTACGTGATCGTGGGCGCCTTCGTGATCGCCGCGATCGTCACACCGCCCGACATCGTCAGCCAGTTTTCGCTGGCGATTCCGATGTGCGTGCTGTTCGAACTGGGCTTGCTGGTGGCGCCGATCTTCGTGCGCCGCACCCAGGCGCCGGACGATCCGGATCAGCCGAAAGAGATCGCGTGATCTTGAGTCTCACTGCAGTGCCCGGATTGCGGCCCAATCGGCCGCGCCAGCACGGTTAAAACGTCAAGTTATTTATTTGCGCGTCCCATGCATTTGCGCGTCTTGAAGCGCAAACCCCGGTCCGTAGTAAAAGAGCGAAGTTGACGCCCCGGGCCTGAAAAGGCCTGTCGCTCTTTGATTGCTGGCAAGGGCGCGCTGCCTATTTCTTCAAACCTTCCTGCAGCATCTGCAGCATGTCGCCGGCCGACATGCGCGCCGCCATGTCCGTGCCTTCGAGCAAGCTGTCGGCCAGGTCGCGCTTGTGCTGGTGCAGCGCGACGATGCTTTCCTCTATCGTGTGCCTGGCCACCAAGCGGTAGATCGTCACCGGGCGCAGCTGGCCCATGCGGTGCGCGCGGTCCGAGGCCTGGTCTTCGACTGCCGGGTTCCACCACGGGTCCATGTGGATCACGTAGTCGGCCGCAGTCAGGTTGATGCCCATGCCACCCGCTTTCAGGCTGATCAGGAACACTTCGCCGTGGCCAGCCTGGAATGCTTCCACGCGCTGCTGGCGCTGCAACATGGGGGTGCCGCCATCGAGGTATTGGTAAGAAATACCGTGCTGTTCGAGGTGCGCGCGGATCAGGTGCAGATGATCGACGAACTGGCTGAAGACCAGCACCTTGTGGCGGTTTTCCAGCAACCCCGCCAGCAGCTGGGCGAACGCCGCCAGCTTGCTGCTGGCCAATCCCAGCTCCGGCGCGACCAGTTGCGGGTTGCAGCAGGCGCGCCGCAGTTTCATGATTTCGGCCAGAATTTGCAACGATTTCTGGGTGGCCGGTCCTTCGACGGCGGCCAGCTTTGCCAAAGCCATCCTGCGCAGCGATTCGTAGAGTGCGGCTTCCTCCAAGGATAAGTCGACCTGCAGCACGATCTCGGTGCGCGACGGCAGCTCGGACAAGACTTGCGCCTTGGTGCGGCGCAAAATGAAGGGTTGGATCAGGCGCCGCAAGCGGGTGCGCGCACTGGCGGCCAGATGCGCGTTCCGGGCTTGAGTTTGAGCTTGGTCTTGGCCTTGATCCTTGCTTTGGGCGCGCTCGATCGGGCCGGCGAAGCGTAGGTTAAACTGGTCTATGCTGCCCAGCAAGCCCGGGTTGATGAAGCGAAACAAGTTCCACAGTTCGCCCAGGTGGTTTTCCAGCGGCGTGCCGCTGGCCACCATGCGAAAATTTCCCTGCAGCGCCATCACGGCTTGCGAGCGCTTGGTGGCGCTGTTCTTGATCGCTTGCGCTTCGTCCAGCACGATGGTGTGCCATTGCACGCTGGCAAACAGCGCCGCTTCCTGTTGCAGCAAGCCATAGCTGACGATGACGACGTCGAACGGTCGCAGCGCAGCCAGCACTGCGCTGCGATCGCCGGCGCCGAACAGCTTCAGGTTGAGCGTGGGCGCAAAACGGGTCGCCTCGCCGATCCAGTTCATGCACACCGAGGTCGGCGCGACCACCAGCGTCGGCCCATGCGGTGCGCGCGCCAGCAGCAGGGCCAGTGCTTGCAGCGTCTTGCCCAGCCCCATGTCGTCGGCCAGGCAGGCGCCGACGCCCCAGTGCGCCAGTCGCGCCAGCCATGCGAAGCCGGCCAGCTGGTAATCGCGCAACTCCGCTTGCAGCGTGCCGGGCAACTGCGGCGCGAAAGCGGCCAGGTCTTGCAGCTGTGCCAGATGGCGCTTCCACAGTGCGTCGGCCTTGGTTGCGCCGGCGTCTTGCGCCAGCTCTTCGAGCACGAACGAGGCCAGTGGATGCACCCGCACGCCCTTGCCGTGCGTTTCGCCGTAAGCCGCCAGGTCGTGCAGGCGGCGCTGCAATTGCTCGCTCAGCGCCAGAAACTGGTTGTCGCCCAGCGCCACGAAGCGGCCGCTGCCCGTGCCGGCATGCATCAGTTCCAGCAGCGTGCGCAGGTCGAGCACCTTATTCTCATCGATCTGCAGTTCGCCGCTGGCCGCAAACCAATCCTTGTCGCTCTTGATCGAGAGCCGCAATTGCTGGCTTGTCACCGGCTTGCCGACCTTGAACGATTCGCCTTCCGGCCATGCCAGCACGACGCTGCCGGCATCGAGCTGCTGCAGTTCGACCAGCAATTGCAAGCAGGTTGCCGGCTGGCCCAGCAGCCATTCGCCGTGCTCTTCTTCCACTTGCGCCAGCACGGGACAGCGCGCGATCAATTCGCGCTGCGCCGCCCGTTCGGCGCTCAAGCTGCGGCGCGCCTGCAGCGGTTTGCCGGCCACATCGGCGATCACGCTTTCGGCGCCGCTGCCGGGCGCGTAATAGGCGCCCAGTTCCAGCGGGCGCACCAGGATGTGCATCTTCAATCCCTGCTGGTAAGGCAGCAGGTGCACGTGCAGGCGCATGTCGGCATCGATTTGCAGCGCATGTTCCAGGTCGCCGCCGATGTCGGATTGCACCGTGACCAGCGCCGAGATCGCGCCGATCGCCTGCAGCACCTGGGTCTTTGCATGCAGCGGCACCACCAGGCCCTGGCCGACGATGGCGGCGATGCGCCGGTGCTCGTCGAGTATCCGGATCACGCGCAAGCGGGTCGGCGTTTCCTGCGCCACGACGACATCGCCGTCGATGCCGGCCAGCGGCGGCTGCAAGCTGAGCATCAACTGGCCGTGCTGCGTGTTGATCAGCAATTCCGGCGCGCCCGCCAGCAATTCGATGCGCGTGTTTGGATCGGTCAGCGAAAACACCAGCGGGTGGCCGATCAGCGCCGCCAGCACCTTGTCCTGATCGAGTTCGTAGCCCTGTTTTGACCCATAGTATTCGCGCCAGGGTTTGACTGCGGCGGCGGCGCGCACATCCTGCGGCGTCAGGAAGTCGATCTGCGCCGCTTCATCGAATAACCGCTTCAGACCCACCGTGCGACCATTGCTCCATGCGCCGCGCGCGCCGCGCTTTTGCTCGCGCGGCTCCAAGTGGGTCACGCCGTGGCGCGCAGCATAATCGATGATCCAGACGAGGCGCGAGGCATTGCCCTCGCGCAGCGGTGCTTGCTGCAAATTGATCAGCGCCGTCAGCTGGCGCTGCCAGCCTTCCTGGCGCTCGAACCAGTCGGCCAGATCGACGAAGCCATGCCGTTCGCGCAGCGCGCTGGCCGCTTGTGCTTGCTCTGCATCGCCCAGGTGTCCCAGCAAGCCGGCAGCCTGGGCCGCGATGAAATGGAAACCGGCGGCTTCGGCGCTGTGCACCAGTTCCAGCAATTGCGGGCGGCGCTCGGCCAGTTGCGGCAGCGCCAGCCAGTAGTACAGCAAGGCCTGGAACAGCTGCGCCTGCAGTTGGGTTTCCCAGGGGCGTTCAAGCAGCGCGTCCGCCGGCAACGTGCCGGCGCGCACCTGGCGCAACAAGTCCAGCTGCAGATGAACGGCGCTATCGTCGTTGGGGTGAGCGGCCAGCACCGCGTCGAGATAAGTGTGCGCCTGTTTTTGCCGCTTCGGATCGGCGCTGCGCAGCAAAGCGAGCAGGTACAAATGGCTGCCGATGCCGGGGAACGCGATCTTGCGCTTGCCGTTTGCTTGCCGCAGCAATTTCAGCGCGGCGTCGAAGCCGTCCAGCGCCGCTGCGTGTTCGCCGCGCAGCAGGGCAATGTTGCTGGAAAGTAATTGCGCCGTTGCGCTGCCTGCGCGCTGTTGCAGCAAAAGCGTCGCCGCATCGAACTGGCCGCACAGCATCAAGTGTTCGGCCAGCGTCAGCGGCAACGTGCCCGCCAACGCCGGGCCGTGGCAACGCGCCTCGGCTGCCGCGCGCAGCTCAGGCGCGCTGCCTTCTTCGCGCTGCGCATGATGCAACAGGACCGCCAGCACATCTTCCTGCAGCAAGGGATGGATGTGCGCGATCAATTCCGGCTCGAACGGCCGCGCGCAGATGGCGACCAGCGGATGCAGCTGCGTTGCTTCGTGACAAGCCAGGCACGCCCCCAGCAGCGGCAGCACTTGCTGCGGCGCATCGCCGCGCAGCAAGCCGATGCGCAAGCGCGCCAGCCCCTGGTGGTAACTGCGCAATTCGACGCCGCCATCCCAGCTGCGGCGCACCGGGCTGATCGTCTCCACGGCCCGGCCTAGGTCGCCAAATGCACGGGCGTCCAGTGCGGCGCGCAGCGCCGGCCAGCGCAGCCGGGTGCCGCCTAGGTAGCCGCGCCCGATCACTTCGCTGATCAAGGCCTGGCGCTCCAATTGCTGCAGCGCGTCACTGACGGCGCCGAGGTTGCCATCCATGATGCCGGCTTGCTTCAGGTGGGCGGCGATGCTGGTCTTGCCGGTCGGCTCCCCCAGCAGCGCGAGCAGCGCCAGCAGCATTTTTTGATGAAATTCCAGCGCGTCGAATTCGGCCAGTAATTGTTGCTGGGGTTCATCTTTGTTCATGCACTTCGATCGCTCAATGTCTATGTCAATGTCAAATTCCGGGCGGCAGGTTGTGAATGTGCACCGGGGCCGCGCCATCTGGCGCCGCAAGGCCGAATACGCGCTGGTAAAAATACAATTCCGCCTGCAGCGTCAGCGCGATGTTTTCCGCCTTGCGAAAACCGTGCCCTTCGCCCGCCAACGGCAGATAGGCAACCGGCACGCCGCGCGCGTCGAGTGCCTTGAACATCGTTTCCGATTGCTGCGGCGGCACCACCTTGTCGTCCAGCCCCTGGAAAAAAATCATCGGCCGCTTCAAGCGAGCGCTGTGGTGGATCGGCGAGCGCGCAAGATACAGCGCCTGCGCTTGCGGCGCCGGGCCGATCAGGTATTGGTTGTAACGGGATTCGAACTTGTGCGAATCCAGGTCCAGGCCTTTCAGGTCGGACACGCCGTAATAACTGGCGCCAGCCTTGAACACATCGTGGAACGTCAGCGCGCACAGCGTCGTCAAGCCGCCGGCGCTGCCGCCGCGGATGATCAGGTGCTCAACGTCGGCCAGGCCGCGCTCGACCAGATGGCGCGCGCCGGCGATGCAATCGTCGACATCGACGATGCCCCACTGGCCCTTGAGCGCGTCGCGGTAAGCGCGGCCGAAGCCGCTGCTGCCGCCGTAATTAACGTCGAGCACGCCGAAGCCGCGGCTGGTCCAGTACTGCGTCGCCAGCTTCAGCGTATTGCTCGCCATGCTGGTCGGGCCGCCGTGGCTGATCACGATCACGGGCGGCAAGCTGCCGCAATCCATGGGGACATCAGCGTTTTTCGGCGGGTAGAAAAAAGCTTGCGCGATGCGCCCGCCGTTGCTCGGAAAATGGATGCTGTCAGGTATCGACAAGTATTTTTCGTCGGGTACGTCATCGATCGAGCGCGCCAGCACCGTCAGGTCGCCGCTGGCCAGATCAATGGTCGACAATTCCAGCGCCAGCGTCGGCGCACCCCCCAACAGCGCGACGAAACCGGGGCCGACCCGCAGTTCACGGATTTCCTGGTACGGGTTGACGATCGGCGTCAGTGCTCCGGCATGCAGGCGCGCTAGACGACTGACACCCTCGATAATGTAGGTGCAGACGATGTCGCCGTTTGCGCAAAAACCGTACATCGACACGCCGAAGGTCCAGTGCGGCGTCGCGAATTCGGCTTGCATCGGACACAGCGCATCGATGCGGTCGTCGGCAAGACAATACAGATTCCACCAGCCGCTGCTGTCGGAAACGAAATGCAGCGCACCGCTTGGTGACCATTGCGGCTGGCAAATGGCGATGTCCGCGGCGCCGGCGACTAGGCGTGCCGGCCCCAGGCTGCCATCCAACCGCACATCGGCCAGCCACAATTGCGTGCCTTGCCACGGCATGTGCGGATGCTCCCAGCTCAGCCAGGCCAGCTGCGCGCCGTCCGGAGACAGGCGCGGCGCGGCGTAGAAATCGCTGCCTTCGACCAGCACGCTGGTCGTGCCGAGCGCGCCGCCGGCGTCGATATTGATCGCGCATAGCGTGTTCTGCGGGTGCGCATGGCCGGCCGCCGGATGCAGTTCGCGCACGCCGATCAGGCGCTTGCGCTTCTGGTCGACGATGAAGTCGGCGTAACGCCCGCCCGCCGGTGCAGTCAAAGGCGCCGCCGGCGCTGCACCGCTTTGCAGGTAGATCCGGTCATCCGAAAAGTTGGAGAAATAGACGGTGTCGCCGTCGAGGGCGTAGGCACCGCCGCCGTATTCATGCACGCGGTTGCGCACGTTCAGCGGCGCCGGCGTGATTTCACTCACTTGCTGGCCGCGCTGGCGCAGCAAGGTATTGCGGCCCCCTTCGCTGGCGCGTCCGGCCAGCACGAATATATCTGCGATCGTGTCCGCCGCCCCGCCCAGCGTCAGTTGCGTCAGCTGCTGCGCGCCTTCGGCGACCAATGCGGCGCTGATCGGCGACGGCCATAGGCCGTGCGCGCTGGGTGTAGGTGTCATCATGTGAAGTCCTTGTGAGGTTCCAGGCTAAGGTCGGGGGCGGGCGGTTGCGGTCCTGGTCGGCTAGCCGGGTGGCAAGGTGGAGTATGGCACCAATGCGGCGACGCGGCCAGTCTGGCTGGCTGCATCGGCCTGACTGCAACCTCTGCGCCGGCAAGCGGCGCTTGAGTGCGATAATAGCGTCCTTCTCCACGCCACCGGTTGCCTTCGATGCCACAATTTGCCCCGCTCCAGAATGACACTTTCTTGCGCGCGCTGCTGCGCCAGCCGACCGACTACACGCCGGTGTGGCTGATGCGCCAGGCCGGACGCTATCTGCCGGAATACCGCGCCACGCGCGCCCAGGCCGGCTCCTTTCTCGGTCTGGCCAAGAATCCCGATTACGCCACCGAAGTGACGCTGCAGCCGGTCGACCGTTTTCCGCTCGATGCGGCGATCCTGTTTTCCGACATCCTGACGGTGCCCGATGCGATGGGGCTGGGCTTGTATTTTGTCGATGGCGAAGGCCCGAAATTCGAGCGCCCGCTGCGCACCGAGCAAGACGTGATGGCGCTACGCGCACCTGACCTGGGTTCGCTCGACTACGTGTTTGACGCGGTCACGCAAATCCGCACCGAATTGAACGGGCGCGTGCCTTTGATCGGTTTTTCCGGCAGCCCGTGGACGCTGGCTTGCTACATGGTCGAAGGGGGCGGCTCGAAAGAGTTTCACACGATCAAGAAGATGCTGTACAGCCGACCCGACCTGATGCACCACATCCTGGCCACGAATGCGGCTGCGGTGGCCACTTACCTGAATGCGCAAATCGATGCCGGCGCCCAAGCCGTGATGATTTTCGATTCGTGGGGCGGCGCGCTGGCCGATGGCGCCTACCAGGAATTTTCGCTGGACTACATGCGCCAGGTCGTGTCCCTGTTGAAGCGCGACAAGGATGGCGTGAAGATCCCCGCGATCGTGTTCACCAAGGGCGGCGGCCAATGGCTGGAACAGATCGCCGATATCAAAGCCGATGCGGTCGGGCTCGACTGGACAGTGAACCTGAAGCGCGCGCGCGAACTGGTCGGCCACAAGGTCGCGCTGCAAGGCAACCTGGACCCGGCGATCCTGTTCGCGAATCCCGAGCAGATCGGCGCCGAAGTGGCGAAGGTGCTGGCCTCGTTTGGCGCACCGACCGCAGGCAGCGGCCACGTGTTCAATCTCGGACATGGCATTTCCCAGTTCACCGCGCCGGAATCGGTGGCGGCGATGGTCGATGCGGTTCACACGCAAAGCCGCGCGCAGCGCAACGCTGCCTGAGAAAAACGACTTATACACAATTTTTTCTTCTGTAGAAATAAAATCGTCGTATCGCTCCATGCCCGGGAAAAATTTTCAAGCCGTTGATTATTAACGGATTACTTTTCCGTTTTGGCTTCATTTTTTATTTTTTGGCAGTATGATTGCGGCGGCCTGCGCGCGGAAAATGCAATTGTCCACAAAGTTATTAACAGCCTTTGTGGATAAAAATAGCGGCCGGATGCCGCCGCGGCATAGGCTGGCACGGGGCGTCAGGCCGGCGCTGCCCACGGCCGCAACGGAACTGCCGATACCGCACTTATGCACAGATCGCAAGAAAAAATCCGGGTTGGATGATCCCCGGGTGTAATTTATTCAAGTCGTTGTTTTAAAAAGAATTTATTTTAAAAATTGTGGCCGATCAAGGCTGGCCTGGCGTTTCCGTCGCAAGCGGACGATGGCCTTCATTGTTGTTGTCCACAAAGTTATCCACAGGCATGAAAGGCGCTCGGCAGGCCCCTTCAGCAACCCATGTTGCAAGCTGTTTTTCGCTTGTTTCTTCCCTATCGGTGATCCCCATGGCGCAATGCTTCGTCACAATCGCGCTCGATACGCCGCTCAATGCCTGTTTCGACTACCGCTGGGTCGGCGAGCCATCGATGCAGCCGCAGGTCGGCCAGTTGGCGCTGGTGCCGTTCGGACGGCGCGAAATGGTGGGGCTGGTCGTCGGCATGGGCGATGCCAGTGCGGTCGCGCCGGAAAAAATCAAGGATGTGCTGGCCGTACGCAGCCAATTGCCGGCCTTGTCTGGCGCGTGGCTGGCGCTGGCCAGGTTTGCCTCTGATTACTACCAGCGCCCGTTGGGCGAAGTGGCGCTGCCCGGCTTGCCGAAGAATCTGCGCCTGGCGACGACCGTCGCGCTGGACCGTGCTTTGAAGAAGCTGGCCAAGGATGAGCGCTTGCACAATGGCACGCCGCACCAGATGCCGTTGCTGAACGCGGCGCAACAGGCGGCGGCGGACGTGATCGGCGGCGCGCAAGGCTTTGCGCCCACGCTCTTGTACGGCGTCACCGGCAGCGGCAAGACCGAGGTGTACCTGCAAGCGTGCGCGCGCGTGCTGGCGCGCGAAGAGCATGCGCAGATCCTGATCCTGGTGCCCGAAATCAACTTGACGCCGCAGCTGGAAGGCAATATCCGCGCGCGTTTTCCCGGCCTCATGCTGGCCACCTTGCACAGCAGCCTGTCCGAGGGCGAGCGCATGTTGCATTGGCTGGCCGCGCACCAGGGCCGCGCCCGCATCATCCTGGGCACCCGGCTGGCAATCCTGGCCTCGATGCCGAATCTGAAGCTGATCGTCATCGACGAGGAGCACGATCCATCCTACAAGCAGCAGGAGGGTTTGCGCTATTCGGCGCGCGACCTGGCTGTCTGGCGCGCATGGCAGCTCGGCATACCGATCGTGCTTGGCTCGGCCACGCCGTCGCTGGAGAGCTGGCACCACGCGCAATCGGGGCGCTATCGCAAGCTCGAATTGCGCGAGCGTGCCGTCAAGGATGCGGCGCTGCCGCGCGTCAAGCTGCTCGACATGGAGCGCGACAAGCCGAAGGATGGCTTGACTTCGCATCTGGTGGCCGCAATCAGGCTGCGCCTGGAGCGCGGCGAGCAATCGTTGCTGTTTTTGAACCGGCGCGGCTATGCGCCGGTGATCTGCTGCGAGTCTTGCGGCTGGATCAGCAATTGCACACGCTGCACCTCGTTCATGGTCTTGCACAAGCCCGAGCATCGCTTGCGTTGTCACCATTGCAGCCTGGAATTGCGGATACCGCGCGCTTGCCCGACTTGCGGCAATGTCGATCTGCAACCGCTGGGGCGCGGCACGCAGCGCGTCGAAGAAGGCTTGCAAGCGTTGTTTCCCGCGGCGCGCATCTTGCGCATTGACGCCGATTCGACGCGCAAGAAGGGCAGCGCGCAAGCCGCGTTCGACAGCGTCCATCGGGGCGATATCGATATCCTGATCGGCACGCAGATGGTGGCCAAGGGGCACGACTTCAAGAAGCTGACGCTGGTCGGCATCTTGAACCCGGACACGGCGCTGTTTTCGCAGGATTACCGGGCCAGCGAACGTCTGTTCGCGCAGTTGATGCAGGTCGCCGGGCGGGCCGGGCGGGCCGCGCAAAAGGAGGGCGGCAGCGTCAGCGAAGTGCTGATCCAGACCCGCTATGCGCGCCATCCGCTGTATGGCGCCGTAGTCGAGCACGATTACGACCACTTCGCCACTTCGTTGCTGGAAGAGCGCAAGCAGGCGGCG
>Ga0326735_1000064_pt1 | contig 20866 bp, 9 predicted proteins | sample 37_GP2_1092_FD_207945 | JGI IMG/M metagenome (GOLD analysis project Ga0326735, IMG submission 207945) | Glacier ice microbial communities from Ngari, Tibet, China - 37_GP2_109.2 | ecosystem: Environmental > Aquatic > Freshwater > Ice > Glacier | place: China: Ngari, Tibet | collected 2018-07-31
AGCCACACAAGCTACCCACCGCCGCCTGGATCAACCCGCCCATCATGGAGAAAAAAGCCGCTTGATACTGAGATTAAGACTCTCACCGATTTAACTCAGGTGTTTCAAATCGATTGACACGTTCCGCGCGGTCGTCCGGCATGTGTTCCTTGGCCCTTTCGAGCAATGAAAAATTGTGCAGCAGTACATCGAATTATTTCCCGCCGATGCGGATCGGTAACTTACCCTCCGTTCATGCAAGGACGTTGAGATCGGGCACGCCTTGCCGGCGTCATGTATAGAAATCGTCTTTGTCTGGACGAACGCCCAACTTGAGCATGGCCGGAGTATCATCCTCGACCTCCCTCGCCGCGACGATCCTGGCCAGCGTGAACGAATCCTGGGCCAGTCCGCACGCCACGGAAACCCGTTGGTATTCAGCAATATCCAAAGGAATGCCGTCAAGCTTCGGGTGAAGCGGCAGTGGCCTGATCAGCAGACCGCAGGCACCGGATGTCCGGACGCTGGCGATGGCATCTCCGTAAAGCGCGACGCCAGATCCTCCTCCCGTAAAAAACGTCCGCACGCCGGTTGACCAAGCATCGGACATCCGGTAACGGTGCGCCTTGGTCATTTCGAAGACGCTGCGCACTCGCTTGACGAGTGTCTGCGAAAACAGCGCATCCCGGTCGCGCACGTGACCAGCGTCTATGCCCGTGCGGATGGAAAACTGTTCCACTTCAGCAACAGGATCGAGTTCGTCGGGGATGCAGACGCCGACAGGCGCAGTGACGCCGACCAGTCGGTTCTGGACAAGGGCGTGCGTGCCGAGCGGCCGCACTTCCGGAACTAGGAAGGGAAACGTATCTTCATCGCCGACCGAATGGACGTTGAAGGTGACGATGTCGACCGTGCCACCACCGACGTCTATCAGCGCGTGCAGCCCACGCACACGCTGGGGCGATGCCATGTAGCCGGCCATCTGCGCCACAAATTCGGGGCAAATCGTGCGGCCAACCAAGTCCGTAATCGGCTGCCCTTCTTGCCACTGCTCCGCAAGCACCTCGGCATCGGCGATACGGCCTCCTTTAGGAAGCAGGCTCAGCACCCAAGCAGTGTCTGCCAGTCGCCTGTACGCGGCAACTAGCCGTTCACTTTCCATTCCATTGCAGGGAGCGCCGAGATTGAGCTGCCATCGGATCCTTGCTTCGCCCAGTTTCATGCCGTGGTACCTGAATACCCAGGCCCGGATATAGCCTATCACCAGTCCGAGGAAAATAGCGGCGCGAGCAATCGAATGCTGCGACACACCCGGATTGATGAATGGCAGCTTGAGATCCCCCACAAGTTCGCCAAGCGAGGATGCAGGATGCTGTCCCAGCATGCCGACGCCCTGAGGCCCGACCGTATACTCGCTGGCCAGCAGAAACTCCGGCGTGCCTTTGGATACGCCCTCCCATGTAACCGGATAGATCTTGTCCATAAAACCGACCGCGGCCTTCGTATATGATGTGCCGAAATCAAGACCGATCACGATGTCGACATGGCGCGCTGCACTGGCCGCCTCGGTTTGTGTGCCAACGCCTAGAGTAACCCAATCCGCAGGGTCACGGTACAGCCCTTGGCGCACCAGCGCCGTCCTTGCCAGTGGCGTGAAGCTGGTCGGAACAGGGGCCGGCACGCGCGGCACAGGCACAGCAGGCGATGGCGCTACGTGCGGGAGCCGAACCGCATGGACCCGGGCGGCGATCACCGGCATGACAGGCTGGTACAACTTGACCGGATTGCGCAGGGATGCAGAGCCGCCCGCTTCGTTTCCGGGATCCTTTTCCCGCTGAGGCTCGGTGCGCGCCGGCTTGCCAGAAGGCCGTCCTCGTTGCGCCAGCATCTTTTTCAGTTCAGCTTTCAAATCGGCCACTTCGTCATTCCTCTATACAGAGCAGACCTGTGCAGACAAGATGATGGTCCGGAACAACGCGTTCGCGCTGACGAACCTGTTCCCGCTTCATGTCCATCCGGGCCTGCAGTTTTTCAATCCGCCCTTGCGTCGCCTTGACCAGCCCGGTACGACCCAGTTGCTCGTGCCGGTCGCGGATCGCGCGCAACTTGGTCAGGCTTGCATGCAGATGTCGATCGATACCGTTCAGCTGGAACATCAAGCGGTCCTCGTTTTCGTCCTGCTTGCGTTTCGCCGTGCGCCGGTAAGCCGCCTCCAGGTGTGTCTCGAGAACGTCGAGACAGGCTGCGGCCTCACTTCCCGAAACGATATTAGCGGCCTCTAGCCAGTCGCGCCCGTGCAGGCGGGCTAGACTCACCAGCATCTCGCCGCTTTCTTCGCTCAGAAGCGGTCCACCTTCAAGTTTGCAGACAGCCGCCTGAAGCCATTCTTCCTCCTTGATACCGGCAAAGGTCCAGCGCCGAATGGCGAACATGTAGATGCCGGGAGCAACTGCAGTTACCGATGCTGCGGAAATGGCGACCGCGACAACGGGATAAAAAGCATCGCCGACCAATTTCAACTTGTAGCTGATGAAACGAATCAGCGGATGAAACTGGTGGATCGATTCGCGTGCCTTGGTGGACTCCGACGCAATACTGTTGAGAAAGCTGCAGGTCCGCAGCATCCCGTTGCCGAGCAGCGTGTGGCCCACGACACCATGGTGGCGGCAGAATTCCTCGAGTTCGGCTGCCATTTCGACCGGTAACTGGATCGAGAAACTGTTTCCATCTTCGAGTTGGACGAACTGATGGCCTTGGGCGTGCTGCGCAAGAAAATCCCGCACATAGATCTTCAGATCCGATTCGGTTACCCTGCGCGCGACGTCACGTGCAGCTGCAATTCGGTCTAACACGAGCCCGCCGTGGGCGATCATCTGTGCGGAATTGCGTTCGAATTCCTCCTGTCGCAGCTTCACGTTCTCGAGTGCCTGCCTGGCACGCTCGATTTCGACCTCCTCCTGTTCTGGTGTCAAGATCGACGTTAACAATCGCGCCTCAAGCTTCTGGATGATTTCGCCAATCACAGGCTCCGGTTCCCCCAAGGCTTCTTCAAAAATGCGCAGCCGGGACAGCAGCCTTCCGAGAATGCGTTCATCGATCGTTTCCCTGTAAAAAATGTTCCAGACATGAATTACCTTCGACTTCTGCCCGAGGCGATCTATACGGCCGATGCGCTGCTCGACCCGCATCGGATTCCACGGCAGATCGTAGTTGACCAGCAGTCGGCTGAACTGCAGGTCCACGCCTTCAGACGCGACTTCGGTCGAAACCAGAACCCTCAACTCGGGACGGTCGCGGAACTCGTCTATCAGGCCCTGCTTCGATTCGCGCATGCCGCCCCATAACAACATCGAACCGATCCCCGCTCTCGTCAACCGTTCGCTTAGATATTGTGCAGTGGCACGAAACGCCGTAAACAGTATGACTTTTTCATCCGGATACTCGCCGAAGTACTCCCCGAGCACGGTAAGCAGACGTGCAAGCTTGGAATCGGTACGCTCCAGCTCATCGGCATTGATGTCGCGTGGTCGGTTCGCCATCAGGAATTCCTTCAGTGACGTACTGATCTCCTCAAGCTCAGTTTCGCTACCGCTTTCTTCTGCATCCTCATGTACTGATGTGGCCATCTCGTCGACAAGTGCATCTGACGAACCAAGCCAGGCACGGGCGAACGCTGCCGGACAGCTGCACACCTGCCGCTGCGGCATTGCCAACAAGAACCCATCGGAAATTGATTTCCTGACCGCAAATTCGCGCGTCGCCTCGGTAACGAATTGATAGAAATTCCGTTCCGCATCGGTCATCTGCACCGACTCCGCCCGCACGTCGCGGCGTGGCCGCTCCATCTGCACGTCGCGCTTGCGAGTTCGAGTAAGGACATGGGCGAGCAGATTCACGCGTTCGAGACTCGACGCCAGTTCGGCACGAAACTGCGGACTGCGGAGCATCGCATCGGTGGGCGGATCGGCGACAATTGAGGCAATTTGGCGCGAACCTTTCAGGAGTTCGCTGGCGGCCGCCAGCCGCACCGATGCCATTATTTCGTCCGCGCTTGCGGTGAGCCGCAGCGCTGCATCGCGAGCCATCACGAGTGGCTTGTTTGCCTTTATCATTTCTTCGAAACTCGACTTGAAATGGAAGTGATCCGGATCGCAAAGACGCAGCAGGTAATACAAGTCGTCGTTGGCAAGATTGATCGGAGTAGCCGACAGCAGGACCCGGTAATGGGACACCTCTCTCAATAGCGTGCCGAGCGTGTGTGCTGCACTTTCCGGATTGCGCATGTAGTGCGCCTCGTCGAAGATGACAAGATCAACCAAGGAGGCTTCGGTTGAGTGGTCATCAAGCAGGTCGGCCAGCAGCGCACGGGCGGAAGTGTGCCGTTCAGCCGTCGCGCTGGCGGACTGCCAGGTTTTCGGCGGGCGCAGTGCCTGATAGCTGCAGATCCATGCCTTCGAGGGACCGGACGACGAGGCCTGTTTCAGTTCGCCGACCAGAGTCCTCGCATCGGTGATCACGGCATCAATGCCGAAGCGCAGCTTCAGTTCGTCGCGCCACTTCTCCCTAAGCATTGCGGGACAGACCACGAGAAGACGTCGCATGTCCTCGCGTGCCCGCAGTTCCGTCCAGATGATTCCCGCCTCGATCGTTTTCCCCAGACCGACTTCGTCAGCAATAAGCAGACCGTCCGCCGGCGAATCGAGCAGTGTGAGCAAGGGTTTGTACTGGTGCGCGAAGAACTCTGTGTTCGTGATTCCCATCGAATAGACGAGATTGGCCAGTCTCCCGGAAAGATGGACGTAAGTCAGGCTCCGGCGCAGATTTTCCGCCCGGCCGAACTGCCCGCTCTCGAGCACGGCATATGGATCGTCCACATCTACCCCAGACATGGATTGCAACTGGTCATACGCGACGTAGTCGAGCGAGCCGTCCTGCCAGCGCACGCCATAGTAATCGACTTGGCCACGCGGCCGCACCGTACCGGTTGTCGCTCCCTGCTTGGCTGGATTGTCAATCCGGCGCACCTGCGTACCCTTGTCCCACAACATGCTTTCTCCATCGCGACTATACGGAAATCCGGAACTGCAATCTTCCATTTCTTTTCATGGGTCCGGTTTTCGTCACCGGTCCCGCCCGCGCATCAAGGCGCACCCGATCAGGCAACCAAGTGACGCATGGTGAACGCGGATACTTGGACGGCATACGCTGCACGTGCCCGCTCGGGCAGAAATGCTATCAGCAATCCGCACGCGCGAGACAGTCCTGCGTAATGCAACATTGCCCATTGTTCCTGTCCGATTTCCTCGAGGTCAGTCACCAAAACCACTTTCCTTTCGAGTCCCTTGAATGCGTGAATGGTTGAGAATGCGAGGGCATTGTCACCGGCGTTACGGATGTCCACCAACGGTACACCGTCAATTGCGACGATATCCCGTAACAAGGAATTTTCCCATCGCCTGGTGGACAGGATCACCATGTCGCGCGGCAAGATCTGATGTTGCAGCAGGCTCCGCACCTGTTGGGCAATAAGACCTGCGAACGACGCGTTGTCGGGGTAATAGACGTTATCGCACTTGGGTCCATCCGGTGCCCCTTCCAAGGCAAGGTCAATACCGGAGATGATCGACGCCTGGACTGCCACTTGGCGCGTATTGCGACAATTTTCAAAAAGATCATCGAAAGCAGGTTGCGCTTCGGCGAGACGCTTCTCGACGGCGTCCTGCACGTCTGTGCCATAAATGTTCTGCAGCGGATCGAAGAAGATATGCCAGCGTCCTCGGTTCAGTCCGTCTCGCAACATCAGATCGAACGCATCGAGATTGTCCGGAGTGAGCAGATCCTGCGCTTCGTCGATCACCAAGGCATCCCATTGCGTCGCTTCCGTCTCGATGGCCGCGTCGATGAATGCCTGCGGAAACACAGTCGCGTATAGCGCGGTACTTTCAGACGGAACACCTGCGAGGCGGTCGAGCATCCCTGCCCGTTCGATGACATCCCGGTACAGTGCGTGGACATGCCATACGTCTACATTGGACGCACGGGGGTCGGTGCAGAGCCCTTTCCGGACATGCTGGGCTAGCAACTGGTTGAAGCACAGATAAAGAACCTTCATGCCCTTTTCCGAGAGCTGTCTCGCGCGCTCGGCGGCAATGACGGTTTTTCCTGTGCCAGCCTTCCCGCGAACGACCGTGCGCGGATTCGACGCCATGCGGCGCGACGTCCTGATCTGGTCGTTTGAAAGTTGCAGAAGCGTGCTTTCAACCCCGTTGAGATAGGTACCGATGCTGTACGCAGAATCGACGTCGGGCCGCAAAATTTCCCGCGCTCGCCTGATATCTGCCAAGGTCGGGAGGTGCGGGGCATGTCCATGCTTGTGCTGAAGGTCACCGATCCAGTGCCGCTGGAGGTCGCCGATGTAGAATCCAAGATTACGGGCAAAATCACGCCGGTCGAGGAGCACGGCCGGTTCGATCTCGGCACCCGTCGCGCTGAATGTTTCCATCGGCATTACAACGCCAAATCCGAACAGGAGATTGCGGAATCTCTGATCGGCCTTTTCGAGAAGCTCCTTGATGGCAAACATGGTCCCCTTGGACTGCGTCCACGGATCCTCCTTCCGCGAATACCCGGCTCCGCCCGGCTGGCCATAGTGCCAGATGCCATCGCAGCACGATACTTTTCCGCCCTTCACTTCAAGGGCGAAGATTCCTTTAGTGGATAGAACGACGATGTCGGCTTCTCCCCATATTTTTGTGGCATGTCCGTGAAGGCCAAGCGAATGGAGGACGATCCAGTCCTTGTCCAGGTCGCGCCCGAGCTTTTCGTAGACCAGTCGTTCACCGTACCCACACTCCTTCGGTGTTTCCGGAATCAAAATGGCCATGGGTCAGTCCTCCCCTGCCGTACCGAAGTAACCCTGCCATTTTCCGTCTGCGTCACCGACCAGCATGGTTCGATCGAGCTCACGATTGAACTTTTCACACGATGTTTCGGGCACCAGCAGGCAGCAATGGCACGCCGCGCCGCTCACACGGTCTCCCGACTGCCTCGGATCCCCCTCCCTACAAACAGGGTCACTGCCGCACCATTGACAACTGCGGATTGTCTGCTGCACGATTCGCTCGAGCAAGTCTGGGTCAGCCAGCCGCACCAAGCCGCCCAGACTGCCTTCAGAGTCCGGCGAGCCTGTGTAGATCAGCACGCCGTTCATTGCTGCTGCAGACCCGTTCGGTTCGGCTACGTACAGCCGTTCGCGCAGCGCTGACGACGAATAGCCGCATTCGATCGAAATCTGACGGATCATGGCGTGGGCGAACGAGTGTACCAACAGCAGCCTGGCCGTGATCGCATAGTCGCGTTCGTAGCCGCGCTCGGCGGCAATCGCCGCCGAACGTGCCTCGAGCACCGCCACCCGGTTGCCAATCGCGGGATTATCCGTCAGCCACCTATTGATGACGTCCTCGCGAAAGCGAAGGAAGATGCCTTCGCCGCGGATCTCTGCCGCCGGCAGCCACGAACGCGGGGTCTTGGACAGCGCGGCGACATTGCCTTGAATGATCGCCTGCGTTATATTCTCCCCGCTGACCGGATAGGGCTCAATGCGCGAGAAGCCGGCCAGCGCCCTCACCTCACGCAGACGCGAGACCGCCCCCACCAGCTCGAACCAAGGCGAAAGCGATGCCGGAGGTTCGAGAACAAGATTCTGGAACTGCGGTACGTGACCACCGACCGAATCGTCGTGCCGGTCGTTCGACAGAGCAGCGTATTCCTCTGCCCGCGATCCTGCGTCGGTGAACACGCCGTCGGCGCCGTCGAACTTCTGCTTCTCGCGGTACGCCGCCAACAGCATCTCGTATGGAACGTCGAAGTACTTGGCGATGCTCTGCAATGCCGGCTGCACTGCTTCAAACGAAAGGGCGCCCAGCGTGATCCAGTTCTCCTCGATGATCTGGAACGTGGCGTCTGACACGGGCGGAATGGATAGGGCAGATGCGATGACCGGGAAATAGGCGTTCGATGCTCCGCGCTGGATCACGCGTGGTGCCGCATCGCAGTCCGGCTGGCGGTCGTGCAGCCATGGTCGGCTACCCCGGCAGGCACTGCTCACACTGCCGGACCGGAAGGCATCGCCGAGCGACTGGGCCGGTGCGCCGCAAGCCTTGCAATGCACGCTCAGGTCGGCCAGCGCTGCGGATTTTCCCATAGAGCGCAGATACAGGCTCGGCCGGGCGCAAGGACCTTCCGGGCGGCTCCGATGTGCCCACCAAGTCCAAGGGAATTCATCAATGTGCCCCTTGCGGCACGCCACGACGAAGCGGACCGGTGTGGTGAAGACGCCCTTGCCGCAGGCAGCGCAGTTGAGCCGGCTGCCATCGGCCGCCAGTTCGAAAGGATCACCTTCGGTGCCGATGCGGTGGCACTTCGGGCACTCGTGCCACAACGGAAAGCGCACCGCCGGCACGGTATGTTTTTCCTCCACACGCCTAGTTCCCGGGACCGCAGCTGCGACCGGAGCCAGGCGGAAATGCGTCACGCCAAGCTGGGTCTGAAGGCGCGCCTCGCTAATATTTAGCGAGAAAAGGCGCGTAGCCGTTTCCCAGTCCTCGAGACCCATCGGCATGAAGGAACCCTTCTCAAGGTCGACGATGCCGCCAATGCCATAGGTCGACACCAGTTGCGAACGGCGCACCGTCCCGAGCGGCTCGATGGCAGCAACCGGGGCTGCCGGCGCGCCGCCCTTGCCGGCGGCACCTTGCCATTTCCGTTTACTTGTCGTCGCCATCGCTGTTTTCCCTTTTAGCAATTCGCTTCAGTTTGAATGCCGTCGACGGCTCGACCTCGCGCATCGAATTTGGCGTGGACCATGCCAACCCGTTTGCCTGACCGATATCTTCTGCCGAACGCATGAGGTGCGGGGCGGTCTGGCCATAAGGTGCCTTCTTTTCCCAGTAGCGCAGCTTGGTTCCGCCGGCCCTGCCGTCGTGGCTTCGCCGAGACCAGCACTCGACGATAGCATCGATGTCGCTGCACGCTTCGGCGGTCTCGACGCCATCCGAAGAAGAGTCGATCCGCTTCCGGATCAAATCGAGCAGACGGACGACCTCCGGATCGGACGGATCGAAGCGCACGGCGTCGTCATCGCCGGCCATTCCCGGTACCAAGTGCCTGACCGTGGCCGCAATGACGGCATGCAGCGCCTTGTCGCGTGCCCGTGGTGCCCATGGAGTAACGCTGGTCGCCTCCACGCTGCGGTACAAGGCAGAGTGATAACCGCGAAAGTGTTCGAAGTGGGAAAGGTCCCGGGGACGGCCAAAATTATAGAGCGTGACTACGAGCCCAGGCATGCCCCGTCCAACGCGACTGCTGGCTTGAATGTATTCAGCAGTCGATTTTGGCTGTCCATTCACGACCATCAGTCCCAGTCGCGGCACGTCGACCCCTACCGAAATCATGTTTGACGCCAGCACAGTATCCTTCGGTGGGCCGGCAAACGGATCGTCGTTCAACGGTGTTTCCAGACTGAGCAAGACAGCGGGCAGGTCGCGTGACGGTACACGGCTGCTTAGCTCGACGGGCGGCATTTCGAGCTCACGCGGCGTAACACCAAGCCTCCCGGCAAGAAAGGCGATCTGGCGCGGAACGTCATCCTGCATGAGCACATAGGCACCTCCCAGTTCTCGTAGGCTGTTGAAATACGCTACGCATGTCCAGTAGGGATCAACGGCCCGACTATCAGCCCGACCGCTGTCGAGGATCGCACCGACGCTTTGCAATAGTGCCGCGATAATGGCTTGGAGGGCAAATTTCGGGCTGCGCCCGGCCGAAGAGGCACCCAGATAGATTCGATCTGGCCCGAGATCGTCGCGCACGGCAAAGAAGGAATCGGTGGCATCGAAGCCAGGCGGCGGAAACTGTAGCACGGAGCGATCGAACAGCGCCCTGACCTGACGCGCGGCTTGACCGATCGTAGCCGTCGAGCCGATGACCTTGGGCCGGATCCCGTCCTTGGTACACAGCAGATCGACTGCAGTCTCATACAAGCCCGCCATAGAACCGAGCGGCCCCGAAATGAGGTGCAACTCGTCCTGAATGATCAGGCCAGGTCGCAGTCCCGCATCGAGGCCGAACAACTGGCTGATGTCAGTGCTGCGCGGGAGCTGCGCGAATTTGTCGATTGTCCCGATCAGCAGCGAGGGTGGTGCTGCGTAGATCGCGTCGTCCACCGTGATCACCGGCAGGGGAACCCCTCCGGCTTCGCATTCTGCTGCTTCGCAAACAATATCAATGCGAGGGTCCGTCATTGACGCGCGATAGGCCGAGGCGTGCAGATCCGACCCGCATACGGGACAGCGCAGGAGTTGACGCGGTGTCGACTTTGGCGACAGACCATCGTACTCATCCTTCAGCGCGGTGCGGGCGTCGGCCATCCGATTCGGGGTAGCATCGCCTCCCACATACAGACCGAGGGTGATGCGCGCACGACCGAGCCGGGTATCGGCGGCGCGGATTGAGTCACAGGCCGAAATCAGGGCGGCGGCGCGCTGGAACTGCTGAACTGTCAGCAGCCGCAGCGTGTAGCGCATCATCACGTCTACACCGCCGCTGTCGCGCCGAAGCGGGTCGGATAGGCGCCGAAGAAATATCTGAAAGGCGGTTAGCCCCAGATAGGCCTCCGTCTTGCCCCCCCCGGTAGGAAACCAAAGTAGATCCATGCATTCCCGCTGAGAATCAGCGGGGTCGACAAGACCGGGAATAACTAACAGAATGAATGCCAACTGGAACGGGCGCCACACTAGCGCGCGGGCGCGCTCGCCCTTCGCCGCGAACAGCGACTGCCGGTCCATCGCCAAATTGGCCAGCGTGAAGGCGGACCATGCTTGGTCGTTTCCCTCGAGTACGTCAATCCCGGATTTCAATCGTGCTGCCGTGTCTTCGCAGCGCTTGAGATTCCTTGCTGCCGCCTGCCCGAGCACTTCGCCCCCGAAGGTGTCGAGCCTAGGACGGAGCAGTTCATCGATCCACGTGGCATATGCCTCTACAAACGACCGCATTGCCGCCACCACTTGGGGGCGCGCCATTTCATCGGCAAGAAATCGTGCACTCAGGGCATTCGGATGCAGTTCGGCGAATTCCTGCAGCAGCGCGTGCCCTATCGCACTCGTGCCCTTTACCACGCTGTGCGGCAGCCATGAAGTGCAGACTGATACGACCGCCGTCCCGACCGGGTCGTCCCAGCTGACGGCCACTCCATGTCCGATCCCATATTCGCTGACGTCCCGATACAGCAGGGCGGCGGTCTGCGCGTCCTCGTCGCCGCTGCCGGGTGTGAGGACGCGGCGCGGCCGGATCGCGGCGGCACCGGCCGGTCCCGTTGCAGTTGCCGAGATACCGGACTGGAACAGGCAGGCAAGGTCGCGGTGCTCGTGCTCATCCTCTGAGGATGTGTTGATGAGGGTGACAGTGAATACCTGCTGTACTTCGCCAGCACGCCTGCGAACGTGCAGTGCGATTCGGCTGTCGCTCACCGTGCTGCCATCGGATTTCGTGAACGTGCTGGTCTGCCACGTGATTGCGCCCGGATCGGGAGGAATCAGCAGCATGTAGCCGAGCGGCACCCTGGCCCAGTGCGGTCGCGTTGGAGCGCCGGCCGTCGCCTTCGGTCCAAGCGACAGTCCTTTTGCGTCGCCTGCGGCTTCCACTTGTACGTATCGAGCCGTCTCTGCAAGACTGATGACAACGGTCGAACCAGTATCCACCGCAAACGTCATGCCCATCGAGCATGGACGGATCGCGCGGTAGCCCGGCACGCCCTGCTCGACTTCGGCCTCGTACTCGCCGCTCGCTCCATCACCCATGTCGTCCTCGGACGGGTCGGGGGCAGCACCTTGCGGCCACAGTATCCCCGTCAGATAGGTATCTGCCGGCGCAGAGCCGATTACTTCGGAATCTTTCATCGGCCCGAGCAGCAGCGCGGATATCTGCGCGATGACCTCAGCTCTGACTTCATGATTGTTCATGTCGGTCTCACGCCTTTGTCTTCTTGAATGGTTTGAAGTCACCAGTGCCGAACAGCGTCACGCCAAGCCATAGTCGGCTGACCCTGCACTCTTCGGGAATTAGCACTTCGGCTTCATCTGGACCGGCCACTGTCACGATGTCGCCGATGCGCAGGTTGTAGATAAGACTGGGTAGCGAATATCCCTTCGCAAGCACGGTGAGCAGGTCAAAAGTCAACTGGCTGGTGGTACGGCCCAGCAGTCTGCCCGGTCCGTTTTCGTCCTGAAGGTGGATGTTGTACACATAACGTGCTGGGTCGTCCTCAATCTTGGTCTTGAGCAAGATGACCTTGTGCCCGCCGAGGGTATTTGCCTTGTCCGTCAGCATGGCCTGTGTCTCGACAACTACGGCGGCATTTCCGTGAGCCGATGTATCGATGAATCCGATTGGATCAATGTCGCCGGCAATGCCCATCTCGAGGTTAACCCACCCCGCCCACTTGTGGCAAAGTCGGTTCCGAAATCCATTCCCGAATGACCGTGAACCCAGCGGGGTGTAAATATTCTCCGACGAGATACGAGCAAGCTGTCGCGCAGCACGCGTGATTGCAACGAAACCTACGTTAGCTTCCTCCTCGGGATAGTCCTGCGGTTTGCCCTCCTTGCCCGACCCGGATTCAAGGATGACGACAGAATCAAATTCCATGCCCTTAGCCTGGTGCACTGTAGAAATGAATACCCCTTTGTCCGACAGCGCAGCATCGTCCGGAAACGCATCGGGCCAGTTCAGACGCGCACGCAGTGTGCTCATATCCAGCGAAGTGTTCGAATCGGGAGCTCCACTTGCACGAACTAGTCGCAGCCAAGCGAAGTCTGCATGCGGCAGGCCAATCGCAAGGCATCCTGCAGTACCCAGTCGGCCAAGACAGTGTGCATGTATCTTCAAGAACTGGCTGCTCACGAGTATTTCCGACTTGAGCGGACCCAGCAGCGCAGCGACCCAAGCTGGGACAGGGGCACGCTTTCCGACCGACTGCAGGTGCACGGCGACACTGCGTCCTTCCAAGCCTTTGCCCATCAACTTCTGCGCTACCCGCATCGCCTCGCCGTTGGTCCGGGTCAGAATGGCGACCGTCCCTTCCTGTACGCAGTCAAGCCACTCGGGCCCGAGCTCGAACGCGGAAGCTGGCAGCAGACCAATCTGACGCTGCACTTCCAGCAGTTTCTGTTCGGCCTCTGTTTTCCCCGCCAGAACTTGGCGGATTTCCACTGCGAGCGCAGCCAGCTCCGGCACCGCACGGTAGTTCCTGTCCATTACAATTTCCTGCAAGCCCACACCATATCGCTGCCGCAGAAGCGCCCAAAAGTCGTCGGGCGCGGAAGCTCCCTCGTCCGAGTCGCGTGCCGCGAAGCCGTAGATCGCCTGCGCTGGGTCACCCAGCACCGTGAATCCGACACCGTGGCGCGCCGGCGGCGCCAGCAGATCGAGTAGTGCCAGCACGAGGGTGCCGCGTAAGCCAGGAAGATCCTGAAATTCGTCAATTATCACGTGGCGCACGTGCGACAGTAGTTCAATTGCACTCTCGCGCTGCGGTCCCGTCAGCACGTCAATAACGTTCTGAATATTCTGTTCATGGGAGCGCCCAAGTAGCTCGATCGGCTGCGCCCCCGACTGCCTCAGGAAACGGAAAGCCCATGAATCGAATGTGCGGATCGAGAGGTGCCGCAGCTCCTCTACCGTTGCCTCACCCGTCGAGGCAAGTTGTTCAATTCTCCGTGCCAGCGTTCGCACCGCGCTACGCGAGAAACTGAGCACGAGCACTTCACTCGGGCGCAAACCCGCGTCGAGCAGATGAACCAGGCGCAAAGCGGAGATTTGTGTCTTTCCTGTTCCGGGACCGGCCACAACCAGCAGGCGCTCTCCGGCCGACGCCGTCGCTACTTGGCTCTGCTTTACATCAAGGTTTTCGAACCGCATGTATTCCTCGGCATGGCCGATCGAGATCGAGCCGGGCACGCCAAAGGCAGGACGCGACGAGTCCGAGCCGACCTGAACTGCAATGCCGGCCACGCCCTTCCGATAGCGCGACCACACTGCATCTAAATTCGCCGACTCCATGTGCCCGGACGTAAGAAGGATCAGGTTCCGGCGCGCCCTAGTCAGGCCGACATACAGGCGATTGACGTGCAGACGATCCTCCAAGTCATAGGTTTCCAGAAAGGGTAGCACCACCGTATCGAATTCGAGTCCTTTGGCATTGACAATCGAAATGAAATGACGGATGTAGCGGCGCGACAAATCGACCTTCTCCGATACTTCCGTGTCGACGAATCCAGCGGCTAGCGCCGGTCTGAGACGCCGATGCATTTCGGTAGCAAGTTCGCTGCTGGGGAGGATCACTGCAGCCGTCTGACCCTGCGGCATCGCCTTGAGCAGGTTGACGATGCGCTCGTCCATGTCGGCGAGGTCACGACAGACAACCTCCTCTGGCCCTACGATGCGCGCCGCAAGCGCAGACATCCGTTCGCGCAGTTCGCCCTCCGGATGTTCCTCGGCCAAGCCACCCTGCAACGCTGCGCGAAAGCAAGTGCTGAACCAGGCCAAGCCAGGAGCTGCGAGCTGACGAAGGTTTTCCGAGAGGTAAACGTGTTCGATCTTCTGAAACGGAAAGCACGCTTGGATGTCGATGCGACTCCCATGATGAAGTTTCTGGGCGATGTCGCCAGAAACCGTGACAGCCTTGAACTCGGACCGAGCCTGCTCTGCCATCAAGAACACCTGCTGTTCGGTAAAATCCTGGACTTCGTCGATGAATACCGACTGATACCCTGAAGGCGGCTTAAGCTGAGGCAGCCTGCCTTCGAATCCGCGGCCAACGAACTGGGCCAGACAAAGCAACAGATCGACATCCGCTTCATCGAGTTTTCTTTCCTTCATCTGTGCATGAATGGTGCTTGCAAGCGCAGGATCCGGAAACGAGTCGGCGGCGCCATCCAGTGCTTCGACATACTCGTCAGCCAGAAACGCAAGCGGTCGCAGCAATGCTCGATCGAGCATCGGACGCAGGACCACATCAATCGATCTGACGCGCGAATCGCCCCCCTGAACAACGCCGGCGGATGCGATAACAGCCTCATCCTCTTCAGTATCTCCATCAGGCTGTTCGTCCTGCGCCTTGATCAGCTTTCGCGCTACCTTCCCTAGTCCCTGCTGAACTCTTAGCCTTCTGATTTTCCCACCCTGCATCACGCAGATCTTCTCCACAGACTCAGGAAGCAACTTCAGGAAGAGGTCATCCTTGTCTGTTGCTACGGCCGGGAAGATGGTACCGTCCGCATCCCGCACCAAAGCCTTGCCATCTGCCAGTTGCGCCGCAGCCTCGCTTTCATCGAGTGATGTCCCGTCTGACGCCAGAAGTATGAGCGATGCATCGACCGGACCTACGGCCCCCACGACGACGAGGCGTGCGCCGCTAGGCAGAAAAAGGGGAATTTTGCTGCGAATTAACAGTGATGCCAGTGCGTTTTCATTTTGGGCATATATTGCGCGAGTGCCCGCGATCACCCACAGCACGTTCTTGCCAAGCACGTTGTTGCTCGTCTCGCGCATGGCACGTGCCAAATTTTCACCCAGTTGGTCAAGTCCATAACGGCCCATGGCAGGCTTCTGGCGCATGATCTTCTGAATCGGTTTCAACGCTGCCTGCATTGCCTCGAACGCTGCCGCAACAACCATTGCAACTGTCGCCTGCTCTTCCACCACGAACAGCGTAGAAACGGACTCCACTGACGGTAAGGATGAAGTCAGACGGTCGGCGAGCCGATGAGACAGTACCCGGTCTGCAGCCAGCAACCATACCATCGTCGTGTCCGGTTCGGTCCCACGCATGCTCGAACACATCGTCCAGTTACCCCCAGGAAGGTTGCTACGCTCGACCTTCCTGTGCTGCCGCAGCCGGACCTGAAGCTCCTTGAATTCCGTTATGGGAAGGTGCGCAAGCTCCAGACGCCGGCACGTTTCCTTCAGATACTGTATCAATTCGCCCGTCCGGACGAACCCGATACTTCCTTCTTGGGAAAACTTGCCCGCGAACTTCGCCGCCCAGTGCACGGTCGCTGCGCCGGCGAACTGCCGGAACTCCGCTTCGTCCGTGACATGGGTTTCCTGAAAATCACAAAGCATCTTGGTGCGACCGAGTGCTGCCGAAGTCTTGCCAGAACCCGCGACGCCTTCGACGAACATGGCACCCACAGGCGAGCGCGCAATGACCTGATCCTGCTCTCGCGTACGGTTGATATAGAACGTTTCGGACAGTCCGAAATAGTCGTCGAGGGATACATCGGCCGCGTCGTCATCTGTAACTTCTTCTTCAATGATGACGTTCTCCGGCAATTCCTCATCGTCGGCCAGTTCGAACCGCGTCACCGCGATCGTGGGGGATGCCTGCAGAGGCGCTTCCAGCACTGGATACAGTTCTTTGGCAGAACCAGGATCTGCGACAGGAGCGGAGGCAGCAACAGCCGAAGGCGGTAGCGCACGCACGAATTCCGACTGCAGCACTGGAGCAGATACGGGCAATGCGGAAGCCCGCAAATTTTGCTTACGGACCGTAAGCGCCAAGTCGGATACCGTCGCATTTCCCTGCTCTCCCGTCACAACCATTCGCAAAAAATTGCTCACGTTGTCATCGAACCTGAGGCCGTCAAACCGATCGAACAGCCTCGTCTCGGTGACCCGATAGGTTCCCCATACCGGTGTTTCGTCCTCATCCCCATCGCGCAAAACACTGCATAGGCGTCCCACAGGCGAATGCGGCGTGGCGTATCCGGATTTGAAATCAGGATAGATCTGTCCCGTTGAGCTCAGTCGAAATACTAGCAAACCCTTTTTTTCTGTTTCTATTACCACCGTCTTGCCGTAAGCATGACGACGCAAGGCCGCATACCCTCCGTGCGCGCCTTGGTCACGAATCATTTTGTCGGCATACTCAATTACGCCCCTTAGCACTTCAAGTTCGTCATTCGAGTAGATCAGAGTGCTAATTTTGGAAAGTTCTTTAACCATGCTTTCGTCAGAAAATATGAGAAATACGGATTTTAGGCATCAGTTCCATCACCCCGTTCAGTGATTGAGTGCAGCACTCTTGGCTGATGATCGGTCCTTAAGGCTGTAAGACTGCGGAAACAGACAGATCGGAAACAAGTCGGCGCTCCACGACGAATTCTCATTTCAGGACAATTTAGGACGAGAACGCTCGCAGAAAACAGGCGTTGATCGAACAGGCGCCGGTAGGCATCCTGCTAAGCCAGTCAAGCACACATACCTTGGCCGCCGCCATGGTTTGGCATCCTTGGCATCCGGCCCGACCGAGCGGTACAAGTCCGGAGAAAATTGACAGGGATCCCAGCGGAGGCGGCAACACGCATCGAGATCCCATTTCCGCTGATATTGACCGAGACGCAGTGACGACACTTCACGGTTGGACTTCTCATTCGTCGAGCGGTCCTGCTCGTTGAATATAATGAGTCGACGCTGTTGCATTTTGGTAATCGCAGGCTCCAATGGCGCCACACAGCGAAATTGGATTAAAGTTTGAATTTTGTACAGTCGTTCAATTCTGATCATGTCGTCATCTAAAATTCAATCTCAACACTGCGAACTCTGGTATCGATACGCTTCAATTACCGCACAAGGAACTCTTTTAAAATTGACAAAATATTCATGAATTGTAACAGACAGCAACTTTTTATGGCAATCGTTATTGGCCGCTGGCTAAGGCGAATGGTTATGCATTCATCGAGTCCAACTTTCCCGCCGAAACAATTCGACTGCTAGACATGCCTATGCAGAAAATTCCTGGCGCCGACGTCAAATTACTCCAGGCTACCGACCTCCGCCAACCCAAGTTGAAAGCTCTGAAGACGTCACAGCATGAAGGTTTGCAGGCCTTGGATTTGCTCAATAGAAATTGGCAACCTAGGTCAAAAACTCACCGACGCCAACATCGGAAGCAACTACTCACTACTCTTCAACGCGAGTAGTAGAAAGATCCTCCTTTTCGCATCATGATTGCGATGATTCGAACTACCATGATTTTTTCGTAAATATTCGGTAGTTCTTCAGCTCGATTTTTGGATGACAGGCAGGACAGGCTTGGCAAGGATGGCTGGGTCACGAATGCAAGTGGTCCGGCACTGCGCGGGCCAGAAAGCCTCAGGACTTTAAAACAGGAGTCGTCCTAAAACGGGAGTCGTCCGGCGCCGGCCACGCTTCACGAAGTGTCAGGCAGCGTCGTGCCTGCATTCATTGTGTCTGGTGGACGACCTTCGAAATGGGCCAGCCGCTGCGGCGTCATGGCCCATGGCAGAAAGAGGGACAGATCCGGCGGCGCACCGCGTCCGATGGCGCACGCTTGCAAGAACTCCGTCAACCACAAACGGGCATTGATGCCCCAGACCTAGTCCAGCGTCAACAGCACGGTGAACATCGACGCGGTGAATTGAGCGGACCAGATGCTGCCCGATCCATAATAATTCTTCCGCCCCACCACCGGGCCGCGCACGGCATTTTCGGCGCTGTTGTTATCGAGCGCGATATCGGGATGCGCCATAAAAACGCTCAAGCCATGCCAGTGATGGCGCAAGCTGGTCATCACTTTTCTGGCGGCTTCATGCAGCGCCTTGTCTTGCAGCGCCAGATCGCAATGGGCCGACATCGATTGCAGGTGCCGTTCGACGCTGGCCGTATCCCGGGCAAAGGCGACGCCATCGCCTTGCACTGCGAGGCGCACCTTGTTCAGATGGTATAAGATGCCGATGCGCTCGACCCAGGCCAGCGACCATGCCTCCAACTGGGGATAGCCCTGTGCCAGGGTCAGGAAATCCCTGCGCACATGGGCCCAGCAAAAAGCGAGCAGAAAGCCGAGCGTGCGCGCCATTTTCTTGTACGCACTGTAGCGGTCGCAAATGACGATGCCTTCGCTCAGTCCCTTGAAATGGGCTTCCGGAACCGCCGCTGCGCGGCTCGGTTCAAGGTCGAAATAGATCGCGCTGTTCGAGCGGTAGACCCATAAATACCAGCGGTTCGTTTTCTTGCCATCGACCCGTTCGAACACTTTCCAGCCGGTTTCATCGGCATGCCAGTGGGAATCCAGGTGCTGCCGGTCCAGAAAGGCTTGCATCAACGGCGCAAACATCGGGGCCAGATGGGCAAAGCCGCCGGCGACGGTGCCGGCGGACACGTCCAGGCCGAGCCCTTTCCATGATTGCAGCAAACGATGCGTCGGGCGTCCATAGAGAAATTTGTCGACGATCAGTTCCGTCCAGATCGACACGCCCTACTTGCCTTTCGGGATGATTTTGGGCGCCAACGGCGCCGTCACGATGGCCGGCAGCGCGCAACATAGGCACCCGGGTTGGTATTGCTTGCGCCGGAGGATGCGGCGATACGCCTTGACCTCGATTTCGACGACTTCGCTGTCCACGACGCCAGGATGCGGCGCCAGCGGAAGTCCGCATTCCGGGCAGCATTGGTCCACTGCCGGCAAATCGATCTCTTCCACTACCCCAGGCAAATTGACGGCGAACGTGCGGCCATGGCCCGGCTCGCCAGGCTGTTGTCCGCGTGCGCGCTTGGTGGCGGCTGAGCCCGTTTGCTGTTCGTTGCAGCTACCGGGTTTTTCGCTTTTGCGTCCGAACAAGCGTTTCTGGAGATCCTTGACATGCGCCCGGGACTTGTCCAGCGCGGCCTGAAGCTCGGACAGCACTTGCGCGGCGCGCGCGTCATGTTGCGCCATCTGTTCTTTGAGCCTGGAGAGCGCTTCGACGCCATCCCTGTCGCGTTGCGCCATCTGCTCCTTGAGCCTGGATAAAGCGCCATCATGTTGTGCCTGGTCGTTCTTGAAACGCTGCACATAGCGCTCCCGCTGCCTGCTGGCCCGGGCAAATTGCATGCGCCAATACGCGGTGTCGGATTTCAGTGCGATGCACTGCGCCTCACGTTGCGCGATTGCATCCTTGAGCCCGGATATCACGTCCAGGCAATGCTGGTCGCGCTGCGCCAGCGCATCCTTGAGAAACTGCACATCGCGTTCACGATGGCGGCTCAATCTGGAGAACTGTGTCTGCCAGTAATGCGCATCGCACTTGAGCTGGATGTGCTCGGCCTTGCTGATGCTGACCATCTGCCTGTCAAATGGCGCATCGGCAGGCTGCGCCGACGAGGGAGCATTGACATCCATTGCCAAGGACGGATCTGAAGCCATGACATCAGGGTAGGAAAAACCGATGCCGGCGCTTTGTGCCACTTCAACGTGGTTGCCGCTGTTTTCTGGCTAGTTCGCCATCATGTTGATGGAGCGCAGAGCGTAGGACTGGGCGTCTGAGGTAAATGGCTACTGAATATTTACATTTTTTCTTACCAAATTTCTTACCAAACGCAACAGATAAGAAAAAGGCCAATCCGAAGATTGGCCCAAGTCGTTGATTCTATTGGTTGGAACGGAGTGATTCGAACACTCTACCCATGTAACACCACAAAAAAACAACGTCTGCTGGCGCTTGCAGAAATTAATTATTACTATAAAAATAAAAAATCAATAGAAAAATACAATAGCCGTACATTTTCTCCAAAATCACCCATTTTTCAGCGAACACAGAAAAATGGGACACAAAATTTTTTACATCCATGCTTGCATCCAAATATTGAATTTAAATATAAATATCACTTATTTATCAATCACTTGATATAACTTTGCGGTTCCGACTCCCGCACCAGGAACATTGCAAACGACAGCCAAGTTTGCCTAGAAGCCCCCAAGAAATCAACAGCTTGGGGGCTTTTTAACGCCTGCTTTTTCACATATTACTTATTTTTGTCGACACGCTCGGTC
>Ga0326735_1000065_pt1 | contig 20852 bp, 22 predicted proteins | sample 37_GP2_1092_FD_207945 | JGI IMG/M metagenome (GOLD analysis project Ga0326735, IMG submission 207945) | Glacier ice microbial communities from Ngari, Tibet, China - 37_GP2_109.2 | ecosystem: Environmental > Aquatic > Freshwater > Ice > Glacier | place: China: Ngari, Tibet | collected 2018-07-31
CAGGAGTACACCATGTCTTTCCAGCAGGGACTTAGCGGTCTGAACGGCGCAGCAAAATCGCTCGACGTGATCGGCAACAACATCGCCAACGCCAGCACGGTCGGCTTCAAAGGGTCGCAAGCCCAGTTCGCCGACGTCTACGCCAATTCGCTCAACGGTGTCAGCAGCAACCTGGCCGGGATCGGCGTCAAGGTCGCGCAAATCGCGCAACAATTCACCCAAGGCAATATCGAATCGTCGTCCAATCCGCTCGACATCGCGATCAACGGCGGCGGCTTTTTCCGCACCGAAATCAATGGCGGGGTCCAGTATTCGCGCAACGGCCAGTTCGGGCTGGACAAGGAAGGTTTCATCATCAATGCGCAAGGCGCCAAGCTGACCGGTTTTCAGGCGGATGCAACAGGCAATATTCTGGCCAGTTCGCCGACGCCGCTGCGCATCGACAATTCCGACCTGAAGCCGCTGCCGACGACCAACATCGTCGCGATGCTCAATCTCGATTCGCGCCTGGCTCCGCCAGCAAACAGCCCTTTCAGCGCCACCGACCCGCAAAGCTTCAACAACCAGACCTCGATCGACATCTACGACAGCCTCGGCAATTCGCACGTGTTGTCGACCTTCTATGTCAAGCAGGCTCAGGCGACTGGCGCTACCACCACCAACTGGGACTTGTATGCATCGATCGACGGCACCGCGCTCAGCGCGACCGTAGGCCAATTGACGTTCGACCAGAACGGCGCCCTTGATGCGGTCAGCCCGCTCCCGGGAGCGTATCCGGTGACGTTCTCCCCGGCCAATGGCGCCGTGCCGACACAACAGATCACGACCAATTACGCCGGCACCACCCAGTACGGCGCCGCCAACAGCGAAAAGGCCTCCAGCCAGAACGGTTACACGGCCGGCCAGTTGACGCGCTTCAGCGCCGGCCCGGACGGCGTGATCCTGGCCCAGTACAGCAATGGCCAGTCGCACAATCTGGGTCAGATCGCGCTGGCCAACTTTGCCAACCCGAATGGATTGACGCCGCTGGGCAACAATGCATGGACCGCAACGTCGGTCTCGGGCGTGCCGCTGGTGGGCACCCCCAATTCCGGCCGGTTTGGCGTGCTCCAATCGTCGTCGGTGGAAAGTTCGAACGTCGACTTGACGGCCGAACTAGTCAACATGATCACCGCCCAGCGCGTATACCAGGCCAATGCGCAAACCATCAAGACGCAGGATTCAGTGCTGCAAACCTTGGTCAACCTGCGTTAAGCGCAAACGCGCGATGCATAGCAGGAGAACAAGATGGACCGACTGATCTATACCGCGCTGAGCGGCGCCAAGCATATCCTGGAGCAGCAAGCCACGACTGCGCACAACCTGGCCAACGCCAGCACCAACGGCTTTCGCGCCCAGATCGACGCGTTTCGCGCGGTGCCGGTGGTGGCCCCCGGCTTGCCGACCCGCACCCTGGTCGTCGATAGCACGATAGGCGCCGATTTCGCCAGTGGACCGATCCAGCGCACCGGGCGTGAACTCGATGTGGCGCTCGCCGGCAAGGGCTGGATTGCGGTGCAGTCAAATGACGGCAGCGAGGCTTACACCCGCAGCGGTGCCTTGAACATCGGCCCCAATGGCTTGCTGCAAACGGCCGGCGGCCAGATCGTCAACGGCGATACCGGTCCCATCGCGGTGCCGCCGCAAGTGACGGTGGCGATAGCGAGCGACGGCACCGTCGGCATGCTGTCGACCGATCCCCAGCCCGGTCCGGCCACCGTGCTGGGCCGCATCAAGCTGGTCAATCCACCGGAGCAGGCTCTGGTGCGCGGCGCCGACGGCTTGTTCCGCCTGAGGGATGGCGGCGCAGTCCAGGCCGATCCATTGGTGAAGCTGAATTCGGGCGCGCTCGAGGGCAGCAACGTCAACCCGGTCGAGGCGATGGTGTCGATGATCAGCCTGGCGCGCCAGTTCGAAACCCAGATGAGTTTGCTGAAGAATGCCGAGAACAACGCGGCGAAAGCGAGCCAGATCCTGGCTTTGAGTTGATGGCCCGGCCCGCATAATGGCGGCACCGGTCGCACGGAAATAATGCCCGCAAATAATTGCTTGTTTTGGCGCAGCGCGAGGCTGCGCCGCCAACGGAGAAGAAAATGATACGTTCACTGTGGATTGCAAAAACCGGTCTGGAGGCGCAGCAAACCCAGATGGACGTGATCGCCAACAACCTGGCCAACGTCAGCACCAACGGCTTCAAGAAGTCGCGCGCGGTGTTCGAGGATCTGCTGTATCAAAACGTGCGCCAGCCGGGCGCCCAGTCATCCCAGCAGACCCAGCTGCCATCGGGCTTGCAGCTCGGCAGCGGCGTGCGCACGGTAGCGACCGAACGCATCCATACCCAGGGCAATCCTTTGTCGACCGGCAATTCGAAGGACGTGATGGTCAATGGCGCAGGCTATTTCCAGGTCTTGCTGCCGGATGGCACCGCCGCCTACACCCGCGACGGTTCCTTTCAAAGCGATAGCAATGGCCAGCTCGTGACCTCCAGCGGTTTTGTCGTGCAGCCGGCGATCACGGTGCCCACGAATGCGCTCAGCCTGACCGTGGCGCGCGACGGCACAGTCTCGGTGACGCTGCCGGGCATCGCCGCGCCCTCCCAGATCGGCTCGCTGCAACTGGCGACCTTCGTCAACCCGGCCGGGCTCGAATCGAAGGGCGAGAACCTGTACGTCGAGACCGGCGCGTCCGGCAATCCGCAAAGCAATACGCCGGGCACCAACGGCGCCGGCTTGCTGATGCAAGGCTTTGTCGAAACATCGAATGTCAGCGTAGTCGAGGAAATGGTCAACATGATCCAGACCCAGCGCGCCTACGAGATCAACAGCAAGGCGATCACGACGTCCGATCAAATGCTGCAAAAATTATCACAAATGTAATGCGGTTTGCGATGAAACAGGTCTCTTTCTCTCTCTTTTTCCCGATCGCACTCGCGCTGGCCGGTTGCTCGACCGTGCCCAGTTCGATCGTGCAGCAGCCGAGCGCAACGCGCGCGCCGGTGGCGGCGCCTGCACCGGCCTTGGCGACCAACGGCGCCATTTTCCAGATCGGCACTCACCGGCCGTTTTTCGAAGACCGGCGCGCGCGCCAGGTCGGCGACATGGTCACGATCGTGATCACCGAAACCACCAATGCGGTAAAGGCCGGCGCCAGCTCCGGCAACAAGTCGGGCAGCGTCGCCTTCGCCGCGCCCGGATTCTTGCAAAACCGGCTCGGCGGCAGCGTCGCCGCTTCATCGGCCAACAACTTCGCCGATGGCGACAACCAGAGCGCCAGCAACGCCTTCAGCGGCACGATCGGCGTCAGCGTGCTCGAAGTGCTGCCGAACGGTAATCTGATTGTGTCTGGAGAGAAGCAGATCGCGATGAACAAGGGCGTCGAATTCATTCGCTTTTCCGGCATGATCAATCCCGACACGATCTCGACCGGCAACCGGGTGTCGTCGACCCAGGTGGCCGATGCGCGCGTCGAATACCGCACCAACAGCCAGATCGACCGCGCCGAAATGACGGCGATGGTGTCGCGCTTCTTCCAGAGTCTGCTGCCATTTTGACTGCGCATTTCACTTCCATCTCCAGCCTGCTATTCATCCGCAGCAAGCTGTTCGGCTTGTGCCTGTGCATGCTGCTGGCGCCGCTGGCCCACGGCGAACGCTTGAAGGACCTGGCCAGCGTGGCCGGCGTGCGGCAAAACCAATTGATGGGTTACGGCCTGGTCGTCGGTCTCGACGGCAGCGGCGACCAGACCACGCAAACTCCGTTCACGGTGCAAAGCGTGGTGTCGATGTTGCAGCAAATGGGAGTGAACTTGCCCCAAGGCACCAGCTTGCAATTGAAGAACGTCGCCGCCGTCGTCGTCACGACCGCGTTGCCGGCCTTTGCGCAGCCGGGTCAATTGCTCGACATCACCGTGTCGTCGATGGGCAATGCGAAGAGTTTGCGCGGGGGAACGCTGTTGATGACGCCGTTGAAGGGGGCCGACGGCCAGATCTACGGCATGGCGCAAGGCAATGTACTGGTTGGCGGCGTCGGCGCCCAGTCCAGCGGCAGTTCGGTGCAGGTGAATCACTTGAGCGTGGGACGGATCTCGGCCGGCGCCACCGTCGAGCGCACCGTCGCGTCCACGCTGGGCGAAAACAATATGATCCGCCTCGAATTGAACCAGACCGATTTTTCGACCGCAAGCCGGGTGGTGAGCGCGATCAACGCGCGTTTCGGCAACGACACGGCGGCCGCGCTGGACGGGCGCGTGATCCAGGTTCGCACGCCCGCCAACAGCGATCAGCGCGTGTCCTTTCTCGGGGCGCTGGAAAGCCTGGACGTGACGCCGGCCCGGATGGCGGCCAAGGTCATCATGAATGCGCGCACCGGTTCGGTCGTGATGAACCAGGCCGTGACGCTCGACACCTGTGCGGTGTCGCACGGCAATTTGTCGGTCAGCGTCAGCAGCGAAACGCAGGTCAGCCAGCCGGGTGCATTGTCCGGCGGCCAGACCGTGGTGGTCCAGAATGCGCAAATCGACATCAAGAAGGACCCTGGCAAGGTGCTGCTGGTGAAGGGCGGCGCGGCGCTGGCCGATGTGGTCAAGGCGCTCAATGCGATCGGCGCTACGCCGCAAGATTTGCTGGCGATCCTGCAGGCGATGAAGGCTGCCGGTGCGCTGCGCGCCGAACTTGAAATTATCTAAAAATTGAGGAGTCGCGATGATGATCCGCCAGAATGACTTGTCAAGCATGGCCGCCTTCGATGTCAAGGGCATAGGCGAACTGCGCCAATCGGCGAAGGCCAACGACCCGGCCGCGCTGAAAACGGCGGCCACGCAGTTCGAAGCGATGTTCATCAACATGATGATGAAAAGCATGCGCGATGCGACGCCGCAGGACGGCATGCTCGATAGCCAGCAAAGCAAGATGTTTACGACGATGATGGATCAGCAGACCAGCCAGAATCTGGCCAAGCGCGGCACCGGCCTGGCCGATGTGCTGATCCGCCAGTTGTCTCAAGCAACACAATTGCAAGCAACACAATTGCAAGCGCTCGCGCCAGCCGGGCCAGACGCGCCGGGCGTGGCGGCGTCGCCTCTGGCTGCATTGTCGACACTATCGACATCATTGACATCTTCGGCGCGCTCTGTATTGCAGACTGTGCCGGCGCCCGCTGCCAGGACGCAAGCGCCGCATGTGCGCGCGTTCCAGGAAAAGCTGGCGGCCCATGCGCAAGAAGCCAGCCGCACGACCGGCATTCCGGCCAAATTCATGCTGGGCCAGGCCGCGCTCGAGAGCGGCTGGGGCAAGCACGAGATCAAGGGCCGCGATGGCGCGACCAGCCACAACCTGTTTGGCATCAAGGCCGGCGCCAACTGGACCGGCAAGGTCGCCGAAGCGGTGACAACCGAATATGTGAACGGCGTGGCGCAGACCAGCGTCGAAAAATTCCGCGCATACGACTCCTATGCCGACAGCTTCAAGGATTATGCGAAGTTAATCACCGGCAACAAGCGTTATGAAAAAGTGCTGGCCAGCGCCGGCGACGCCAGCAGTTTCGCGCAGGGCTTGCAGCGTGCCGGCTATGCGACCGACCCGAATTACGCCGCCAAGCTGACCCGCATCATCAAGCATTCGCTGGTCGGCTGATCCTCGCGCCTTCAAGTTCTGTCCTCAAGTTTTCGATCATGCTGCCGTAAATATTACAGACAGGACATAAAAGAACACTCACCATGGCAAATTTACTCAGTATCGGCAAGAGCGGCTTGTTGGCGGCTCAGGTAGGCTTGTCCACAACCGGGCACAATATTGCCAACGCGAACGTGCCCGGCTACAGTCGCCAGGCGCTCGTACAGCAAGCCGGGCCAGCCCAGAATGTCGGCAGCGGTTTCATCGGCAGCGGCACCGAAGTGGTGCAGGTGAAGCGGTATTACGACAATTTCCTGGCCGCCCAGCTGCGCTCGGCGCAAAGCACGAACAGCATGCTCAATGCGTATTCGGCCCAGATCAGCCAGGTCGACAACATGCTGGCCGATCCGGCGGCCGGCCTGTCGCCGGCGTTGCAGGATTTTTTCGAGGGCGTGCAAGACGTCGCCGCCGATCCGTCGTTATCCGCGTCGCGCCAGGCGCTGGTGTCGGGCAGTGAATCGCTGGCTGTGCGCTTTCAAAGCTTGAGCGCTCGCTTGACTGAAATCGGCGATGGCGCCGATGCGCAAATCGGCACGGATGTGGATGCGATCAATTCCTACGCCCAGCAAATTGCGAAGCTGAACGAATCGATAGGCAGTCTGGGTGCTGGCGGCAACAATCCGCCGAACGACTTGCTCGATCAGCGCGATCTGCTGGTCACCGAATTGAACAAGTATGTCAAGGCCACCGTGGTGGCGGGCAGCAACAACAGCTTGACGGTGTCGATCGGCACCGGCCAGCCGCTCGTGGTCGGCAAACAATCGTTTCAGCTGGCGTTGAGCGCGTCGCCTGGCGACCAGGCCAAGGGCGCGATCTCTTATGTATCCGGCAATACCAGGACGGTGCTGCCGGATAGCACGTTTACCGGCGGCGAACTGGGCGGCTTGATCGACTTTCGCTCCGGCGCGCTCGAGCGCGTGCAAAGTTCGCTGGGGCGCGTCGCGATCGGCCTTGCCATCGCCTTCAATGATCAGCACAAGCTGGGCGTCAACCTGTCCGGCGAGCTTGGCGGCGATTTTTTCAACGTCGCAAAAGCCGATGTGACCGCCGGCGTCAATACGGGCAATGCGGCGGTAACGGCGGTCGTCACCGATCCTTCCCAGCTGAAGGAGAGCGACTACAGCATGAAATTTGCCGGAGGCAATTTTGTCGTCACGCGCCTGTCCGATGGCAATACAAATTCCTATTCCCAGCTTCCGCAGGTCATCGACGGCGTCACATTCTCGATCAAGACCGGCACACCGGTCGAGGGCGACAGCTACACGATCAAGCCGACGCTGAACGGGGCGTCCGAATTCGGCGTGTCCCAGGCAATCTTGAACGACCGTTCAAAGATCGCGGCGGCGGCGCCGTTGGTCGGCAGCGCGCAAGCAAACAATACCGGCAGCGCAAAGATCGGCGAACTGGGCGTCGACCGCGCGTATCTGGATGCGCCACTGGCCGCATCGCTGACGCTGACGTATGACAAGACCAGCAATTCGCTGTCGGGCTTTCCGACTGATCAGGCAGTCACCGTCACCGACAGTGCGGGTGAGGATGTGATCTATCCGGCCGGCAGCGCCGTTACCTACAACGCCGGCGACAAAATCAGTTTCGGCGGCATCCACCTGGCGTTCAGCGGCACGCCCGTCAATGGCGATAAATTCAGTATCGGAAAGAACGACGGCGGCGTCGGCGACAGCCGCAATGCGGCGCTGCTGGCCGCCTTGCAAACCAAGAACATCTTCAGCGACGCAACCGAAACGCTGCAGGGCGCTTATGCGGCGACGGTCAGTTTTGTCGGCAACAAGACGCGCGAAGTGCAGATCAACGCCGCCGCCAGCGCATCGTTGCTGACCCAGGTCACGAAGTCGCAGCAGGCAGTGTCGGGCGTCAACCTGGACGAGGAAGCGGCCAATCTGCTGCGCTACCAGCAAGCTTACCAGGCGGCCGGCAAGGTGATGCAGATCGCCAGCACCTTGTTCGACGTGCTGTTGACGCTGGGTCGTTGATTGATCGAACCATGATTTTTTTGATGCGGCAGCGCCGCATCGGTCACAAAGGATAGCATCATGCGCATCAGCACCAATTCGATGTATGAAACAGCGACCACGCAGATGGGCAATTTGCAATCGTCGATCGATCGCACCATGCAGCAGATCAGCTCGCAGCGGCGCATCCTGACGCCGTCCGACGATCCGGTCGCCAGCGCGCGCGCGCTGGTCGTGGAGCAGGCGCAGGCGATGAATACCCAATTCGCGACCAACCGGCAAAACGCCAAGAGTTCGCTGTCGCATGTCGACCTGGCGCTGGGCAGCGTCACGACGCTGATCCAGGATGTGCAAGCGCTGGCGGTCAGCGCCGGCAACGGCAGCTTGAGCAATAGCGACCGCGCCTCAAAGGCGACCGAACTTGAAGGCAAGCTCAGCGACTTGCTGGCGCTGGCCAACACGGCCGACGGCGCAGGCGGCTATCTGTTCGCCGGTTTCAAAAGCGGCAGCGCGCCTTATTCCCAGACGGCGCAAGGGGCGACCTACAATGGCGACGACGGCCAGCGCCAGTTGCAAGTGGCCTCGGGCCGCCAGATCGACGTCAGCGTCGCGGGCCGCGCCGTGTTCGACAGCGGCATGACCGGCAATGGCAGTTTCGTGACCGCCTCAGATACCAGCAACGGTTCGTCGCTCGCCATTTCGGCCGGTTCGGTGGCGGATGCGTCGAAATTGACCGGCCAATCGTACAAGATCGAATTCACCGCGACGGATAGCTACAAGGTCACGCTCACCGACTCGTCGGGGACTTCTAATGTGATCGCAGCTGATCAGGATTACAAGAGCGGCGAGTCGATCGTCATCGACGGCATGAAGTTCGAGATCAGCGGCACCCCGACCGCCGGCAACAGCCTCACGCTCGACAAGAGCAAGAAGGAATCGATCTTTGCGACGGTGGCCACCTTGATCGGCGTGCTGCGCACGCCAGCCGACAGTGCCAGCAGCAAGGCCGCGTTGAGCGCCGGCCTGGCCACGGCCCTGAACAATGTGCGCAGCAACTTCGACAATGTGCTGAGCGCGCGCTCCGCAGCCGGCACCTTCTTGAAGGAAATCGATTATCTGGACAACGCCGGCGTCGACCTCGATTTGCAATACACGAGCACGTTGTCGGACTTGCGAGATGTCGATTATTTCAAGGCGATCTCTTCGCTGGCGCAGCAAAAGCTGACGCTGGAGGCGGCGCAAAAATCGTTCACGACGATGTCGGGTTTGTCGCTGTTCAACTATATAAATTAGTTACAACGCTTAATTACATTGCCTAATTCCTGGCCGGCGCCAGCGGCGCCGGAGCGGCGACCGGCGGCGGCGTTCTGGCCGCCCAGGTGCGCGGCAAGTTGCGGCCGGTCTCCAAACCATCGAGGAACAGGTTTTGCAGCGGCCCGGACAGGTAAGGCAGCGTCATGCCGATCACCGTCAAGCCCACGCCCAGCGTGATCGGGAAACCGATGCCGAATAAATTCAATTGCGGCGCGGCCCGCGTCAATATCCCGAGTGCGACGTTGGTGATCAACAGCGCAGCGACGATCGGCAGCGACAGTTGCATTCCGGCGCTGAAGATTTTCGCGCCCCAGTTGGCCAGTTGCTGGAATCCTCCGCCATGGATGGGGGAGGCTGAAATCGGCAGGCTGATGAAACTCTCGGCCAGCACCGACAACAGCACCAGATGCCCGTTCACCGACAGGAATGCCATCGTCGCCAGCAACGCCAGAAATTGGCTGATCGCCGAGGAGCGACCCCTGGTTTGCGGATCGAAAAAAGTGGCGAAACCCAGTCCCATCGTCAGGCTGCTGATTTCGCCGGCCATTTCGACGGCGGCAAACACGATGCGTATCGAAAATCCGATGCCCAGTCCGATCAGCATTTCCTGAATCAGGATCAGCAATCCGGCCAGCGACATCGGATCTTGCGCCGGCAGCGCCGGAATGGTGGGGCCGATGATCATCGCCAGCAACAGGCCGAGTCCGATTTTGACCCGGGCCGGTACGCCGGCATTGCCGAACAATGGCGCAGCCGCGATCAAGCCGAGGATGCGGCTCAGCGGCCACAACAGGGCCGCGATCCAGGTATTGATTTCGACGCTGGACAGCGTGATCATCTTTGCTAGCCGACCATCGCCGGGATGTTGCCGAAGACCTGGCGCATGTAATCGAGCATGACCGACAGCATCCATGGGCCGGCCACGACCAGCGCGACGAAGATGCCGACCAGCTTTGGAATGAACGACAACGTCGCTTCATTGATCTGGGTCGCGGCCTGGAAGATGCTGACGATCAAGCCGATGATCAACGCCACCAGCAGCATCGGCGCGGCCACCATCAGCGTGACTTCCATCGCATTGCGGCCCAGGGCCATGACGCTTTCCGGTGTCATCTCGGGGCCTCAGTAAAAGCTTTGGGACAGCGAGCCGAGCAACAATTGCCAGCCGTCCACGAGGACAAACAGCATCAGCTTGAACGGCAGCGAAATCACGGCCGGCGACATCATCATCATGCCCATCGACATCAAGACGCTGGCGACGACCATGTCGATGATCAAGAATGGAATGAAAATCGCAAAGCCGATTTGGAACGCCGTCTTCAATTCGCTGGTGACGAAGGCTGGAATCAAGATGCGCAGCGGCACGTCTTCAGGCCCTTGCAGCGCCGGGGTGCGCGACATCTTGGCGAACATGGCCAGATCGGCCTGACGCGTCTGCTTCAGCATAAAGGTTTTCAAAGGCGCCACACCCTGGTCCATCGCCTGGCTCATCGTGATCTTGTTGTCCTGCAGCGGCAGATAAGCGTCGGTATAAATCTTGTCGAACACCGGCCCCATGACGAACAGCGTCAGGAACAAGGCCAGTCCCACCATGACCTGGTTGGGCGGCGCCGATTGCGTGCCGATCGCCTGGCGCAGCAGCGACAGCACGATGATGATGCGGGTGAAGCTGGTCATCATCAACAGCGCCGCCGGCAGGAACGAGAGCGACGTCATCAAGAGCAGCGTTTGCAGCGGCAGCGAATAATTCTGGCCGCCGCCCGGCGCCGGCGTGCTGGTGAAAGCCGGGATGCCCGGCGCCGCCGCCGCCAGCAAAGGCAGCATCAGCAGGCCGGGAACCAGCAGGTTCTGAGTCAAGCGTTGTGCGAATTTGATTGCTGCTTCATTTGCCATGGCGTTTGTCTATCGTCTGTTTCAGCCAGTCGGCAAAAGTGGCGCTGTTCGCGCCTTGGGTAATGCTCGCGCCTTCGGTGATGCTGGCGGCGCCGGAACTGGTGGCGTTCGGGTGCTCCGGCGGGCGCGCAATCGTGGCCAGCGCATTGACCCGTCCCGGCGCGGCGCCGACGACGATCCACTGGTCGGCGACTTCGATGACGATGATGCGTTCGCGTCCGCCCAGGCTGAGCGAGCCGACCAGGCGCAACGTCGCATTCGATCCGCCGGCCCGCGGGCCGTAGCGTTTCATGGCCCATGCCAGCGCGGCCAGCAACGCCAGCACAAAGCTGAGCGCGAGGATGGTTTGCAGCAGGCTACCCGCCGAGGCAGAGGCGGGTAGGGCCGAGGCAGAGGCGGGTAGGGCCGAGGCAGACGGAGCTGGCGCCACCGGTGCGCGCAGCGCGGGCGCAGCAACGCCCGGCTGCGTCGCAGGCAGCGTCGGTGCCGCCGCCGGTTCGGCTGCCGGAGCAAGCGTGGGAGCAGGAGCCGTAGCAACTGCAGGAGCCGCTTCGGCGGCAAGCGCTGCCGCAGCGCCAACGATGCAGCAGGCCGCGACAACGAAAACGGCTGACTTCATCGATTCAGTTTTCTGATCCGTTCGGACGGCGTGATGATGTCCGTCAGGCGGATCCCGAATTTGTCATTGACCACGACCACCTCGCCCTGGGCGATCAGGCAGCCGTTGACCAGCACATCCATCGGTTCGCCGGCCAGGCCGTCGAGTTCGACCACGGAGCCCTGCGCCAGCTGCAGCAAGTTCTTGATCGCAATCTTGGTGCGCCCCAGTTCCACCGTCAATTGCACCGGGATGTCGAGAATGAAATCGATATCGTTGTGCGTCTCGGTCTTGCTGCTGTGGTTCGCAAAATCCTTGAACACGGCGGCGCTGGCGGCCTGATTTTGCGTCGCCGCCGCTTCCGCCTTGGCTTGTTCGGCGATCGCTGCGCTCCAATCGTCTTCGGCGCTTTGATTGTCTTGATTGTCAGACATGGTGTCCTCCTGTTTCATTTCCCGATCCCGGGCGCGCACGCGCACGCACAATGGTCATTTGTTGAGCTCCGTATTGGATAGCAGTTTTTCGACCTTGAGCGCATATTGTCCATTCAATACCCCGTAGCTGCAATCCATGACCGGCACGCCGTCGACGGTGCCCTGGATCAGTTCCGGTATCGTCAACGGGATGATGTCGCCGATCCGCATGTTCAACAAGTCGTCGAAAGACACCTTGGCCGTGCCCAGCGCCGCCACCAGTTCCACTTCCGCGATCTGGATCTGCTGCGTCATCAGGCGAATCCAGCGCTTGTCCACTTCCAGCGCCTCGCCCTGCAGGCTCGACGTCAGCGTATCGCGGATCGGTTCGATCATCGAATACGGCATGCAAAAGTGGATCTGGCCGCTGACCGAGCCCAGCTCCACCGTGAAAGTCGACGCGACCACGACTTCGTTCGGCGTCGCGATGTTGGCGAACTGGGTATTCATTTCCGATCGGATGTACTCGAATTCGACCGGGAAGACCGGCTCCCACGACTTGGCATAGGCGTCGAACACGATATCGAGGATGCGCAGGATGATGCGTTGCTCGGTTTGCGTGAAGTCGCGCCCTTCGACCCGGGTGTGGAAACGGCCATCGCCGCCGAACAGATTGTCTACCAGCAAGAACACCAGACCCGGATCGAACACCATCAGCGCGGTGCCGCGCAGCGGCTTCATATGGATCAGGTTCAGGTTGGTCGGCACCACCAGGTTGCGGATGAATTCGCTGTATTTCGACACGCGCACCGGGCCGACCGATACTTCGGCGCTGCGGCGGATAAAATTGAACAAGCCGATCCGCAACAGGCGCGCGAAGCGCTCGTTGATAATTTCCAGCGTCGGCATCCGGCCGCGCACGATGCGCTCCTGCGTGGCCAGGTTGTAGGTGCGAACTCCGGTGACTTCTTCGGGCGCCTTGTCGTCGTCCTGATCCCCGCTGACACCTTTCAGCAGCGCGTCGACTTCTTCCTGGGAAAGGAAATTATCAGCCATGACGCTATTGAATGATAAACGAGGAAAACAGCACGTCCGTCACTCCCTGCTCCGGTCCCTTGTCATCGAACGGCAGCTTGACCTGGCCGATGATCTCGGCGGCCAGTTGCTTCTTGCCTTCCATCGTATTGATTTCGGATGCCTTCTTGCTCGACAACAGCAGCAACAACCGGTTGCGCACCTTGGGCATGTTCAGCTTGATCAATTCGACCTGATCTGCGCTTTGCACCTGCAACATGAACGTCGTTTGCAGGAACTGGTCGCCGCCTTCAAACTGCAAATTGACGGTGAACGAATCGATCGGCACGAAGACCGGCGGGCCCGCTTTCTTGACTTCCTTCGCATGCTGGCCCGGCTTGCCGCTGTCATGCATGAAAAACCATGCTGCGCCGCCGCCGCCGCCGACCACCAGCAACGCGGCGATGATGATGATCACCAGTTTTTTCTTGTTCGAGCCTGCCGGCGCATCTGCTGCGACTTTCGGATCAGCTTTCATGTTTGTCTTGCTTTCAACGGTTACTGGCCATGCGGGATGGGATCACTTTGCAACGATCCCATTATCGCCACATTGCCGACAAGGGATCGCTGGAAAAGAGCGGGGAAGGGCGCGCATTTCGACCCTTCCCCAAAAAAAGCGCCGGTGGCGCCGGCCGACATTGTCGCCCTGCGACCAACGCGGCGTCAAGCGAAGGTGTCGACGCTGCCCATCGCGATGCCGCGCGCCGCCGGCATCGGGATGGCCATGATCTGGCCGCTGTCGCTGTCGCTGTCTGGCTGCGCGCCGCCGCCATGGCGCAGCCGTTCTTGCTGCGTGCTGGCCTGGTCTTGACTGGAGGTGCCGGCCGAGACGCTGGCATTGGCCAAATTGACGCCGGCTTCGCCCATCATTTCGCGCAGCTTCGGCATGGCCGCTTCGAGCGCTTGCCGCACTTCCGGCTGGGCCGATGTGAAGCTGATGGTGGCTTGATCGTTCGCCACGTTGAGCACGACTTGCAGCGGGCCGAGGTCGGGCGGATTAAGTGTCAGCGTGGCGCTTTGCGCGCCGCCGGCGGCCATCCAGACGACTTTCTGCCCCAGTTGCTGATCCCAGGCGGGGCTGCCGACCTGGCCATGAAGTTTGTCGGTCGGGAGCGCGCTCGCTGCCTGGGCAATGTGCAGCGCCGCCTGTGCTGTCGGCGCGACCAGATTGACCGTGCCGGGCAGCAGCGCATCCGGCGCCGCCGTTTTCAGGGTTGCCTGCGCCACGAAGGGCGTCGGGGCGGCGGCCAGTTTCAGATCCGGTTCCAGATCCAGCGTTTGCGCCTTCGGGGCGGCGTCAGACAGCGCCGCCTTGCTGTCAGCCTTGGTGTCGAGATCAAAGCCCGGCGGCGCCGTCGCCGAGCGCGCGGCGGCGCTTGTGACCGGCCCGGCATCGGCTGCCTTCGGCGCGCTGGTCGACGCCGCCGCTGCCTGCTGCAAGCTGGCAACCAGCGTCAGCATGTCCGACAGCGGCTGTGGCGCCAGATCCAGATGCCCGTCGTCGCTCTTGGCGTCGGCCTTGGCGTTGGGGCCAGATTCCGCGCGCACTGGCCGCGCCTGGTCGGCGTTGCCGGAAGCTGCAAGCGGTTCGGGTTGGGCCGCGTCGGCCCTGGTTTTGGCGTCGGCCCCGGCCCCGGCCTTGGCCTCCGCCCTGGCTTTCGCTTGCGTACTCGCCTGCACCTGGGACCTGGTGTGATCGAGCGCCTGGCGTTGTTCGATCTGGCGTACCAGCGTGCGTTGAAACTGCTGCTCAGGCGCTGCCACAGTGGCTTTCGGCGCTAGGTTTGCCGAGCTGGCGCTGGAAGGCAAAAGGGGAGAGATCGGGCTTGGCATGATGGCGTCGTCGTGGTTGATGGTAGTGCGTATCGCTACCGGTTGTGATGCGCTTGCCTTGCCGCATGCTCGTCCATCAGCTTCTGGTCGCGCTTGGCCTCCACCTGTTGCGCCTGCTGTTGCGCGCGGTTGCTCAGCGTGGTGTACGACATGCGTTTGCGCTCGCTGTCTTGCCAATGGCTGCGTTCACGCTCGCTGCGTTGCCGCGCGTGCAGCACTATTTCCTGCTGGCCCTTGATGGCGCTGTCGAGTTTGTCCAGAAAAACCTGGAAATTGCGGTAAGCCATCGGCGTCATGCCGGTCGCCATTGCCGCCTCGAAGCGCTGCGCATAGTCGTCCCGGTAGCCGTTCAGCATCTGCAGTTTTTCCTCGTTTTCCTGCACCGCGCGCAGCGCCGCGCCGAGCCGTTTGGCGGCCTCGTCGGCGGCGATCCGGGCCAGTTCGATCAGCGTGTCAAGTTGGGTTTGGGATGCCATGGTGCGCCATTATCGCTTGCGCTGGCGCGACGCCATCAGTCGAACAGCGAGGTAAGTTGGGCCAAGCTCTCGGCCATGCCGACGCGTTCCGTGATTTCCTGCTGCAGGAATGCCTCGATGCGTTCATGCAGCACGATCGCCTGATCGAGCAAGGGGTCGGTGCCGGCCACGTAGGCGCCGACGCTGATCAGATCGCGGCTGCGCTCGTAGCGCGTATACAGTTGCTTGAGTTTGCGCGCCTGCTGCTGCTGGTGCACCTTGGTGATCGAATGGGCGGCGCGGCTGATCGATTGCTCGATATCGATGGCCGGATAGTGGCCAGCCTCGGCCAGGCGCCGGTTCAGCACGATGTGGCCATCGAGGATCGCGCGCGCCGAATCGGCGATCGGGTCTTGCTGGTCGTCGCCCTCGGTCAGCACCGTGTAGAACGCCGTGATCGAACCGCCGCCCACCGGACCATTGCCGGCCCGCTCGACCAGGATCGGCAGCTTGGCGAATACCGATGGCGGGTAACCCTTGGTCGCGGGCGGCTCGCCGATCGCGAGCGCGATCTCGCGCTGCGCCATCGCATAGCGGGTCAGCGAATCCATAATCAAAAGCACGTTCTGGCCCTGGTCGCGAAAGTGCTCGGCGATCGCAGTCGCATAGGCTGCGCCTTGCAGCCGCATCAACGGCGGCGTGTCGGCCGGCGCCGCCACCACCACCGAGCGCGCCAACCCTTCGGGGCCGAGGATTTGCTCGATGAATTCCTTCACTTCGCGCCCGCGCTCGCCGATCAGGCCAACCACGATGACATCGGCTTCGGTGTAGCGCGCCATCATGCCCAGCAGCACGCTCTTGCCGACGCCGGAGCCGGCGAACAGGCCCATGCGCTGGCCACGCCCGACGGTCAGCATGCTGTTGATCGAACGCACGCCGACGTCGAGCGTGTCGACGATCGGGGCGCGCCCCAGCGGATTGGCGGGGCGTACATTGATCGGGGCGCTGTCGCTGGCGTGCAGCGGGCCAAGGCTGTCGAGCGGGCGGCCGGCGCCGTCGAGCACGCGGCCCAGCAATTGTTTGCCGACCGGCAGGTGGCGCGCCCGGTCGCTGGGGCGGCGGCGCGGATGATCGACCTTGCCGGGGCGCGGCACCGTGGGTTCGACCGGGAACACACGGGTGCCCGGCACGATGCCTTCGACGTCGCTTTGCGGCATCAGGAACAGACGCTCGCCGTCGAAGCCGACCACTTCGGCCTCGACCTGGCCGCCGTTTTGCAGCGGCACCGTGCAAGCGGCACCCACCGCCAGGCGCAAGCCGATCGCTTCCATGACCAGGCCGGTGACGCGCGTGACGCGCCCGCAGATCAGCTTGGGCTCGACAAAGCCGAGCAGGGTCGCGCAGTCGTGCAGGTAAGCTCGCCAGCGCTGCGTGTGGGCGTTGCTGGTCGTGTGGGGTGCGCTCGTTTGAGGTGCGCTCGTTTGGGGCGCGCGCTTGGCCTCGACGTGATCGGCGAGCTGGCCCGTGTCGTTCAAGGAGCGAGCCAATCGAGGTCCTTGCCCAGCGCATGAGTCAGGCGCTGCCAGCGCGATGCGGCTTGCGCATCGATCTGGTTGCTGGCGGTGTCGACCTTGCAGCCGCCGCGCCCGATCTGGGCATCTTCGACGATGCGCCAGCCGGTTTGTTCCAGTTCCTCTTTCATGCCCTCGCGCACCACCTTGGCATCCTCGGGATTGAGCATCAGGATCGCCGGTTGTTGCAGCACGGGCAGCACGTCGATCGCATCGCGCACCAGCGGCAGGATCAATTCAGGGCGCACTTGCAGCGCCGTCTTCAGCATGCAGCGCGCCAGGTGCAGCGCCAGATCGAGCACATCGCCGGCGATCGCCTGGTCCGCCTCGGCCAGCGCAGCGGTGAACGTTTGTGCGATCTGCTTCAGATGGTCCAGTTCCTTGTTGCTCGCGGCCCGGCCTTGCTCCAGCGCGTCGGCATGGCCGGCTGCGCGCCCCTCTTCATGGCCGATCAGGCGCGCTTGCTCGTGCACGGCGGCCAGCGCCTCGGGCGACGGATAATCCGGCGTAGCGGGCACGGGCACGGGCACTGGCGCGGGCACTTGCCCTGGCATGGCGCGCGCGGGTGCTGCGTCCTGGCGCGGCGCATCGAACGATGTCATTTCCCATCGCTGGTAAGCGCTTTGCCGCTCTTTCGGCAGGTCAGACAAACGAATCCTCGCCTTTTCCGCCCAGCACAATCTGGCCTTCTTCGGCCAGGCGACGCACGATCTGCAGAATCTGTTTTTGCTGCGCTTCGACTTCGGACAGGCGCACCGGCCCTTTCGATTCGAGGTCTTCGCGCATCATCTCGCCGGCCCGCTGCGACATGTTCTTGAAGATTTTTTCGCGTAATTCCTGGGACGAACCTTTGAGCGCGATGATCAGCATTTCCGACTGCACTTCGCGCAGCAGCAACTGGATGCCGCGGTCGTCGATGTCGATCACGTTGTCGAACACGAACATTTCATCCATGATCTTTTGCGCCATGTCGTTGTCGTAGCTCTTGATATTGTCCATCACCGAACTTTCCTGCTCTCCGCTCATGAAGTTCAGGATTTCGGCGGCGGTGCGCACGCCGCCGAGCGACGATTTCTTGATGTTTTCATTTCCTGACAGTAGCTTTGTCAGTACATCGTTCAGTTCGCGCAGCGCCGCCGGCTGCACGCCGTCCAGCGTCGCGATGCGCAGCACCACGTCGTTGCGCAGCCGGTCGGTGAAGTGGCTCAGGATTTCGCAGGCCTGGTCGCGCTCAAGGTGGACCAGGATGGTGGCGATGATTTGCGGGTGTTCGTTGCGGATCAGTTCGGACACCGATTGCGAATCCATCCACTTCAAGCTTTCGATGCCGGAGGCATCCTTGCCGCCCAGGATGCGCGACAGCAACGCCGAGGCCTTGTCGTCGCCCAGCGCCTTGGTCAGCACCTGGCGCAGATAATCATCGGAATCGAGGCCGACGGTCGAATTTTGCCGGGTCTGGCCGCGAAATTCCTCCAGCACCGTGACCACCTGTTCGTGCGCGATGCCTTTCATCGTCGCCATCGCCGCGCCCAGCTTCAGCACTTCGCGCGGGCCGAGGAATTTCATCACCTCGGAAGCCTCGTTTTCGCCCAATGCCAGCATCAGGATGGCGGCTTTTTCCAGCCCTGTATTTTCACTCATTGCGGCCCTACCCATGCTTTAATGACGTTGGCAACCACGCGCGGATCCTCCTTGGCCAGGTTTCTGGCCAGGGCCAGATTTTCCTGATAGCTGCGCGTGGCGTCGTCTTCGATCGTTACCGGCGCGCTCCCGGCCCCCGGCGCTTCATCGCCATTCTCGCCGCTTTTTGCGGACAGGCTTTCCGGTTTGGGCGGTGGCGCCGAGACTTCATCGATCTTGCGTAGCACCGGACGCAGCATCGGACGCACGATCTTGAAATACAGATACAGCAAGACCAGCGCAGTGATCAGAAACTTGCCAAGCTCCTTGGCCAGCGACAGATAAGCCGGATCGCGCCACCAGGGAACCGTCTCGGCCACTTCGACCGGTTTGTCGACGCCGCTGAACGGGGAGTTGACGACGCTGTAACTGTCGCCCCGGTCCTTGTTGTAGCCCATCGCCTCCTTGACCAGGTTGTCGATCTGCACGATCTCGGCGGCGCTCAACGGCTTGACGCTGACCTTGCCGGCCTTGTCGACCGTGCGCCGGTAGTTGACCGCGACGGCCACCGACAGGCGGCGTAGGCCGCCCATGCCGGTTTGCTCGTAGCGCACCGTCTTGTCGACTTCGTAATTGATGGTCGAATCCTTGCGCGTCGGGCCGCCTGACGCAGCGGCGGCGGCGGCGCTCGCTGCTGCGTCAGGCGCACCCGGAGCGGTCGCGGTCAATGGCGCGCCGGCAGCGCCGGGTGGCTGGTTCGACAAGGCCCCCGGCACGCCGCTTGCTGCGCCCGCTGCGGCGTTAGCCTCGCTCGATTGCTGGCTGCGCATCGTCGACGCGGCCGGCGGCGAATTCGGTTTGTAGGTTTCGGCAGCCTGCTCGATTTGCGAGAAATCGACATCGGCGGTCGCCTGGGCGCGCACATTGCCCACCCCGACGATGGCCGAGATGATCGACTCGACCCGGCCAACGACGCTTTCCTGCAACTGCTGCACATACTTGAGCTGATTCGGGTCGAGGTTCTTGGCATTGCCGAGGGCGCCGTTCTTGCCGGTGTCGGATAACAAGGTGCCGGCCTGGTCGACGACAGTGACACTCGAGGGCAACAGTTCGGGTACGCTGGAGGCGACCAGGTGAACGATGGCCGATACCTGTCCATCGTCGATCGCGCGCCCCGGATGCAGGTTCAGCAACACCGAGGCAGTCGGCTTTTGCTGCTCGCGCACGAACACCGACGGTTTGGGCAGGGCCAGATGGACCCGCACCGTATTGACGGCCGCCAGCGATTCGACCGAACGCGCCAGTTCGCCTTCGAGGGCGCGCTGAAAATTGACCTGCTCGAGAAATTGCGAGACCCCGAGCTTCTGGTTTTCCATCAGCTCGAAGCCGACATTGCCGCCCTTGGGCAAGCCTTGCGCTGCCAATTTCAGGCGCGCATCGTGCACCTGATCGGACGGCACCAGTATGGCGCCGCCGCCTTCGGCGAACTTGTGCTTGATGTTCATCTGATCGAGCGCACCGGTGATGGCGCCGCCATCGCGGTCGGTGAAGTTGGCGAACAACACACGGTATTGCGGCTGCTGGTTCCACATCCACAGCGCCAGTACGATGGCCAGCACGGCGGCGACGGCCAGGCCGCGCAGAAAATTCTTGCCTAGTGCGCTCTGCAGGAACGGCTCGGCCGGGGGATTCAAGGCGAGATCTTCCGCTACTGCCATGGTCGGATTCCGGGGGTGTAATCGAGGATCATTGGTGTTTGAAAGGACGTTGAAATGGTATCTTGAGCTGCATTATCGTGCAGGCCCGCGCCATTCAATCGATGAAACAGAGCCCCGTTTGCCGTCCTGCTCGAACCTGCGCGCTGCCTGCAGACTTGCTATTGTGTGATACCGGAGATTGGGCGGCAGGCAGCAGCAGAGAAAACAGGAGGCAACGTGCAAACAGGCGGTATCGACAGCAGCAGGATCGAGGCGATGATCGCCCAATTGAAGGCTGCGGCAAGCAAGCCCTTGGCGAGCGCGCAGCCTGACCTGCCGGCGGCCAAGATCAATTTTGCCGATGCGCTAAAGGCATCGCTCGACTCCGTCAGCGCGACCCAGCAACAATCGGCCGCACTGGGCAGAAGTTTCACGATGGGCGACGACAAGGTCAGCCTGTCAGACGTCATGATCGCGATGCAAAAATCGAGCATCGGGTTTCAAGCCACCGTGCAAGTGCGCAACAAACTGGTCAGCGCCTATCAGGAAATCATGAACATGCAGGTGTAGTTGTCCAGTTCCGTTCCCCCTTGGCTTACGCCAGGCCGGCGGTGCGCGCATTGCGCTCGCGTTCGAGTTTGGTGATGTAGCGCTGCACGTCGGCCAGCATCGAACGGGGAATGTCGACAAAACGGCAACCGATGCGG